>JAABUX010002419.1_pt1 | contig 26563 bp, 27 predicted proteins | sample 5561851 | NCBI WGS metagenome assembly JAABUX01 (sample SAMN10711883, study PRJNA513361) | rock metagenome | isolation source: Antarctica rocks | place: Antarctica: Victoria Land, Richard Nunatak red sandstone | collected 2016-01-03 | reverse complement strand
AGTTTTCCTTGCGAGGGTTGACCAAAGCAGCGGGCGAGTGGTGTCTCGTCTGTCTAGCCTTCAACTTGAGGCGCTTAAATGTCCTCATGGCGACAGCTTAAACTTTTCTCCGACAGGCTGCTAGGAAACATGGGTCAACCCATGGCCAGCAATCTACTCTCTGCTGGCTATGAACTTCGCGTCTACAACCGGACAAAAGAAAAAGCCGAGCCCCTAATTAAACAAGGAGCAACATTGGTATCGCACCCAAGGGAAGTCGCCGTACCTGGTGGGATTGTGATCACTATATTGGCCAACGATCATATAGTGGAAGACATAGTATCTGGCGACGACGGGATACTTGAACAGTTGGGACCTAACGGCATCCATGTGTCCATGAGTACTGTAGCCCCAGCGACCGCGCGCCGACTCGCTGAACACCATCAGCAACATGGTATTGCTTATCTGGCTTCCCCAGTCTTGGGAGCGCCCGAGGCGGCGGCAGCAAAGAAGCTGTGGATTTTCCTGTCAGGCCCCCAAGTGGCCAAGGAAAGGGTGCGACCCGTGCTGGAAGCGCTCAGTCAAGGCGTGTTTGATTTTGGTGAGGCACCAGGGGCGGCCAATGTGGTCAAGCTCACTTGCAACTTCCTACTTGGCTCTGCCCTCGAAGCAATGGCTGAGGGCTTTGCCTTAGCACAGAAAAACGGGATTGAGCGGACAAAAATTGCTGAGGTGGTCAGCCAGACGCTCTTTGCCTGCCCCGCTTATGAGCGCTACGGGAAGTTGATTGCACAGGAGCGTTACGAGCCAGCTTACTTAAAATTGTCTTTGGGTCTAAAAGATATTAACCTCGTTTTGCAGACAGCGGCAGAGAGCCAAATGCCTATGCCCCTAGCAAGTATGCTGCATGACCGCTTCCTAGCCGCTATAGCGAAAGGACGCTCTGACCTTGACTGGACGGGAGTGGCTTTAGAGGCAACGGAAGATGCTGGACTCTTAAGAGGTTCAGAGAACCTGTCGGAGCAAAAAGCAGGATGAGATAATTAGCATTTTTCGCAGACACAATTGTTTTTTGTCCAAACTCCACTTCACTAAGTATTTGGGGACTATTGCATGAACTTCAAAGCAACGAAACATCTGCTACTGACCAGTGCTATTAGTCTGGTGTTGCTGCCTGGTTCTGCTGGGTTATCAGCCTTGGCACAGACACATGGCAGCATGTCTTCTGCATCAGAGCGCTCTTTGGGACCTTCGCTAATTAGCTTGACTCAGAGTAGACCTATGACGATTTCCGATGTGCGCAGCCTGTACGTCATGCCCTTTGAACCTGACTCTGGCGGCTTTCGCAGCAACATTATTGAGGGTTTGAGGGCATGGAACAAAGTTAAAGTTGTGTCATCTCAGTCACAGGCAGATGCAGTTGTCAAGGGGGCGGCTCGCTCTACCGACTATGGCTTTTGGGGCAAAATCTCGGTAATAAGCACCAAAGACAACCGCGTACTGTGGTCGGGTGAGTCAAGACGTCGTGACGGCACTGACGACGGGATGGCATTTAACCAGCTGATATCACGCCTGAGAGTCGCTGCCTCAGAATGAAAGAACTTGTGACACTAGTTGCCGGTTAGGTCATTGGCGTTACCTTCAATCGCGAGAAGGCCCCCTCTATAACGGTGAGCGTTAGGTATTGATAAGGGCGAAGCGGACATTAATTCCGAAGCGAAACGTTTAGAGGGGGACGCGAATAATGCGGACGGCACAGCCCTCCGCATTATTCGCTCATGAATCGCGAACCAGATCTACGGTACTCATAGATAAAATACTTGACAACAACTAAAGATATTGGTACTATTCTATACGTGAGTGGCGAAAACACATTAAATAGCCTTGGTATCGAGAGATACTACTACATAACCATGAAAACTGAAGTTATGGGGTTCTACACAGAAATGTTTGTGTAGGTAAAAACTTCAAACAACATGTACTAGAGAACCAATTATTCAGGTTTTTCACAGTACCGTGGGGCACACGGAAACTGACCTCTGCAATGGGGTGAAAGCCTGGGGAGAGAATTGCCTCTGGTATCAATTGAGTTAGGCTTGACATTTTGTATCTTTGGTACGTATGTTCGGTTTAAGTACTGCCGTAAGGACAGTTGATAGTAAGCAGACTCGACGATTCAGGAAGACCTAAGAGGTGACTCTTAGGAATCCACCTCCATACCCGTGAGGGTTGGTGGTGGAGGATGTCAAGTTCGCGCATTCCCTGTAGTTCCAATCCTCTAGGCTATTGCTGAAATGGGTCAAGGTTTTCCCTGACCCCTGATCCGTCAACCCTAAAACGGCTAATTCTGTTCATAAATCAGATGATATTGCTATATTATTAGCTGTTTAGGATTACCTAGGATTTGAAGTAATAGTGAAAGGGAAATGATAAATAATAAAATCCAGCAGGCAAATCCTCTATTTAGCCGCACTTTTTTGTCAAAAGTTGCTTTATGGCTCTATCAAGGCTGTAAGCAAGCGGTTAACAAGCCACATTGTTTTTTAATGCTGATAATTAGTCGATTTAAAATCCCATTTGCGGATTTTTTTTTACACCAAAGCCCTGTTCTTAAAAAATATGAGGCAATTCCTTCTGTCTTTGAGGAGCTTAACGTAGATGATGTAGTTAAATCACTGAATCAAGACGGGTTTCACTTAGGCATTAATTTAGAAAAGAGTCTGTTACAAGAATTAATTGAATTTGCTATCTCCACAGATTGTTATGGAAATGGAGAATACCAGCTTGGCTTTCCTTATTTTGAAAAAGAAAAAGCGGAAGAAAAGTGTGGAAAAAAATTTTTCGTGGGGACTATTTCAATTCTAGTCTGCTTTGTCCGGCTATCAAAAAACTTGCAAGTGACCCTAAGCTATTGGAGATATCGGCTAAGTATTTAGGTGGCGAACCTGTACTTACAGGAAGTAGGCTTTGGTGGTTGTTTTCAGTGAATGAACAGAATCAGGGCCTTCTTTTAGAGGATATGAGGTTTCTTTCATTAAAAGAAAACCCAAGGGAAGGGGCTTATTTTTTTCATTATGATCTCGATGACTATCAGTTCTTAAAATTTTTCTTTTATCTGACTGATGTAGATTTATCTAGTGGGGCTCACGTCTGCGTTCGTAGCAGCCACAAAAAGAAGAAGCTGGCTCATCTACTTTCCTTCTTTAGACGACGCTCTGAGCAGGATATTATTGACTACTATGGGGCTGACAATGTAGTACCTATCTGTGGAGCAGCAGGTTTTGGATTTGCGGAAGATACGTTTTGTTTTCATAAGGCAACGCCGCCAAATCTTAAAGATCGTCTGATGTTACAAATAAACTTTGCTCTAAATGACTATGGAAACCGTAATGATTTAGTAGAACCAGCGTTACTCAAAAAATGTTGCTAAAAGAATATCTCTCCTCCACGGGGCAATACTTGGCATGTTTTGGATTTTGGAGTAACTTCCGCTCAGGGATAATGTTGTATGCGATTATCGTTTCCTCTCCTTAGGAAGGATGAATGATTGTGCTCCCCATGCCACTATTGAACTTTAAGTCTAGTAGAAGAGGTTTATGGCATTAAAGGGCGTGATTTTAGATGTTGATGGAACGCTAGTTTTAAGCAATGATGCTCATGCTCAAGCCTGGGTAGAGGCATTTGCCGCCTATGGGTACGAGATCGCGTTTGCAAAAGTTCGACCCCTGATTGGCATGGGCGGAGATCAAGCCATTCCCCGGCTAGTGCCCGAACTCAATGGCAAAGAGGGAACCGGAAAGCAAATCGCCGCTCGCCGCAAGGAATTGATCATCACTAAGTTTGGTTCGCAACTAGCTTCAGCCAACGGTTCGCGCGAGTTAGTACAGAAAATGCTTGGTGCCGGATTACACCTGATTATTGCCAGTTCCGCCTCCCAGGAAGAGATGGAAATTCTCCTCAAGGTTGCCCATGTTGAAGATTTAATTCAGGAAATCACCACCTCTAGTGATGCCGAAGCCTCTAAACCAGAACCTGATATTGTAGAAGCAGCCCTGAGCAAAGCGCAGCTCGAACCTGACTTAACGGTGATGTTAGGAGACGCGCCCTACGATATTGAAGCCGCTGGTAAAGCAGGAGTCGGGGTGATTGCCTTTCGATGTGGTGGCTTTAGCGATGAACAACTATCTGGCGCGATCGCTATCTACGACGATCCAGCAGATCTGCTGCATCACTATGATCAATCCCCTCTTGCCTCATAATGCAACCGTTTAAAAAAGGTCTGACACTTTTGCTGCTGGGGGCAAATTTTGCCTAGATGCGGCTGAGGCGTCGGTGGCGGTGGATTGGGTTGAGATTGCTCCCATGTCAGCCATTGCCGCATCTGTTGTAATTTATGGGGAATCAGCTGATGCAGCGTTTCTTCTAGCTGTTCCCAGGAATAGTAATATTCTTTAAACTCTGGCAAAACGCAGTAAACTGCTGAGTCAACCAGCACTCCTTTTTCTTTCTGGAGCATATAACTATAGAGGGCAACCTGAGCAAGCTGAGCGGATGGATCGACAGGCTCATAAGTTTTGTAGTCCACAATACAGAGGCGATCGCGCTCAAAATTGAAGATCAAGCTATCAAATCTGCCATCTACTTGCTGCTGCCTACCATCGGGCAGTGTAAAGCAATGACTAAGCTTGTATTCCTCAGCGATAAAAGTTTTGCCAATGACTTCCTCTGCATTGCAATAGCGCCGACTGACTACTAGCAATTGCGCCCAGCGTTGAATCAGTGCAGTTAATCCCTGCCAGATTTGAGGCAGTGCCGATGCTATGTCAGCATGTGTATTAATGTATGGGTAAAACACCAGCTTGTAAAAAAGCTCTTGCATCCCAGAAGCAACTTCCCCAACCTTTAGCTGAGCAGCACTAGGCGACAACAAGGCTTGAAACTGAGGATTTTCTTGCGTGAGCTTAACACACTGCTGACAAAGCTGATGAAATACTGTGCCGATACCAGATGGGTGATCTGGTGGCACAAACAGAGTTTTCCCCCCAAAGTGCTGATTCAAGTAGAATAAGCGCGGACATTCAAAAGCAACTCGAATTTTGGTAACACTCAATGAGGTGGATTCAGACTTGTGCGATCGCAATTTTTTTGATGTCATCTCCTCTCGCTCCCGGCTACTCTGGTTAGTAATTTCTAGTAAGCGGCGATGGATGTGAGCCAGATCAACTTTTCTGCTCCTCTTTCTAGCCTTTAGGTATCCAACAGACTGATTGGGATTCTGGCTTTTCCTTAGGGTTGATAATTTTAATTTTATTTTCCTGACATAGTTGATTTATCATCTGTTCAATCTCGGAGTCATTCACCTCAGGAAACTGAGTGCGAGCATTTTGAATTAAAATCATTCGCGCTAGGAATTGGTGGGTTATGACTAGATTAAACAAAAAATCCTTAACAAGACGCAAATGTGGCTCGTCTGGTTTAATGATGGAGCCATCTGGGAGAATACCCAAATCTTGTAACAAACAACAATCCTGCCAAATTTCGGACTCGCGGGTTAGAGCTTCTATCTCCTTCAAACTGAGGGTTTTACCAGCAACCACCAATTCATTAGCAAGAGCTGCATTAACCAAGCTGTGGTATGCTGCTAAGTAGTGAACAGAGGAAAGATTTGGCTTAATGTGACGATGTTGGGAACCTGTAAAGATTTGTCGGTATATTTGGTTACCAACAAGGTTTGGCTTCCCTACTTCCATAGCCCGAATTAGGTACATTTTACAGCTATTTTGATTAACGACTTTCTGGCAAGCATTCATCACAGTGTAAAAGCTAGTCATGCTAAGGTCTTCTGTCCAGACTACTCCTACCCGTTCCCGCTGACCTGAGTGTTGATAACTGAGTGAGTAACTAGCCAACTTTCCACTCAGGAATTTAGGCTTAATTTCCTTTACTTGTAACGCAGCTAGGGCTTCTTGCAACATTCGAATAAGTTCTGGTGCTGCTAGCAGGGTAACTTTGGTGATTTTCGCCTTAACTTTGTTGTATTCATCTAGCCAGACTAATTTAAATGCAGCTAAAAGCTTGTCACTACCATTATCACCACCACCGTTATCGGCACCACAATTATCATCACCATACTTTATTATTCTTCTTTTTTTGTATTTATCAAACAGCTTACCACCCAGAATAAGTGCATTCCTCGGGTCTGTTTTGCCACCCGGAAAACCGATTTCTAGCGCTTGCCGAGTCAATGGAAAAATCGGGGAATTAGGCTGAGGATTCGCTTGACGGTGGAGTTGCTGTAGCCGAGAAGACCACAACGCTTCTGCTTGATCTAGGGTAATATCTTTTAGCTGAAATTCTTGATTAATCCGAGCTTTGTCAGACTGCTGAATGCGTTCTGCATTCTGCTTCCAATAATTAGTAACTATACTAATGATCACAAAGAAATTTTTTAGTGAGTCATTATGAATGGTAGTATTAACGTTAAAGAAAGATTGTAAATCTAGGAATCCGTCTGGCAAACGGGGGATGTTATCTAAATTGTCAAAACACAGCACAATTGGTTGGGTTTCAGTAGAAATTCTCCCCAAGTTGGAGAGCGTCTCCCAGGCAGCTGATTCTGTATCGATAGAGCGCCTGATTTTTAATGCTTGCAGAGATTCTTCACTTAAGTCATCTCCACGTAACCACTCGCAGGCTAAGGGATACAGTTTTGGATCGGTGAGGTCATGCAGCACTCCAAAAAAAATGTCGGCATTGTAGATACCTGCTTGCCCGTATGTAGACTTGAGGTGTTTGATGAATTTTTGCCTACCGCTGCTTAATAAATCCCGGACACTACCCTTCAAAATTTGCTCTTTTAGGCTGAGTGGCTTGAACGTAGATACACTCTTGAGCCAGAGCATTAGCTGAGACTCTTGTTGACTTTCTGGAACGTGCATGAGACTATCAACGGTATAGCGTAGAATATGACGCCTAATGCGATCGCACTCAGGCCAAGGTCCGATGTAAGCAAAGAAGGCTTTGAGATTGAAAGTGCTTTTGAGCCGACCTAATAAATAACTTTTGCCAGAACCGGACTCACCGGAGAGCAACACGGTGCGGCTGCGATGATCTTTAGCAACCTGGTTGAGAAGTGCTTCAATCTCAGCGATCGCCTCTTGATGAATTGACTCAACCATGAGGGCTGAATCTTGCTTCTCCCGCCAAAAATTACCTGGTCTAAAAGTTGTCGGGTCAAAGGGATTAACCTCACCTTGAATGATGTCGTCGATAAATGCCATGCTTGAACTTCCGTTATGCTACTGAGTTGAGAGCGTCAATAATCGGGGGGGGGTAGATTGCTAGTTCACGACGATAAAGAATAGCCGCCCTCCGACATCTTTAGAAATCCCGGCTTCAATTTGTTCTGGAGTGTAGGATGTCGGATCTACCAATGAACTCAGCTCAATCTGGTCATTGCGTTGCAAGCGGTAGAGCGCCTGATCTAATTCATCCCTAGACAGTAGCGGTTGTAACTTCTGGCGCAGATGAAAAATCGGCAAATAATTTTCTGTACCTAGGTGGTGGTCTAAATCCTGAATAGTCTTCAAAATCTTGGCGTCACTGGGCTTGCTCATTGGTACATCAGCCGACGAGGGTGATGTCTGTGTTTCCTGCGCCTGAGTCGAGACGACATCCATCGGACTACCCAGAGATTTTCGCAAGAAACGGAGGTAATGGCTGAGCATATCCAAGCTGATAACTGGGTTAGAGCCTTTTTTGGGGATGTAATCATCCCGCAAATACTCCTGTCCTCGCTTTGTTAGCCACACTTCGGCTTTCTGCTTTTTTATTTTGGTTTCAACTTCAATCAGTCCGCGCTGATGGAATCGTTGCAAGATAGCGTCTCGCTCTGCTGACTTCAGGGATTTTACCGTGATTTTGCTCTTGCTGATTTTTCCCGAAGCCTTGCCTATATTATCCAGCACCTTCAGTTCACTAGGCGTGAGTGGCAACTGGTCGTCGACAGTCTTGAGAAGAGCTTCACCGGGCGGCAAAATCTTGACACTAGAGATCTCGCTCGAGAAGTCTACTAAGCCGCGATCGTTTAAATCTCGGCAAATTTTTTCCTTACCTTTGAAGCCTTTAAAGCTGGAACCAGAAAGGGCTGAACGATAGTCAGTACAAACCAGCAACTTCAAGAGAAATTTCAGCTCAATTGTTTCCATAGCTTCAAATCTTTATCAACAAGACTTACGCAACAGTCATGGCAACTGGAGGCAAGCCAGCCATGACTGCTGTGCGAGGGTTCTGACCGAAAAATTGTCACCAATGATCACGATTTGGCCTCGGCTGCGGCTCTAGACATACTGTAGTAGCCAATCTGACCACGATACCATTTGTTCTTCCTCGCACCTTCCGAGAGAATGTTCGTAACCTGGCGACGTGCCTTGGTTCCAACCTCCTTGGGGAGTTCATCCACAAAAATAGCATCCACGATCGCAGGGATTTGAAATACCTTATTGGTTTGGCGTTGCATAACTAAAGAGACCGCCTCCGGCAAAGAGGTCTTGCGGAACTCTTCTCGCACATACTGCTGCCATCCTGAGGGTTTCTTAACTGCCTTTGCCGGAAGCGTCAACTTTGTAGTCTTGTGTCTTTTAGTAGGGGATGGGGCCGTTTTTTTGGCGACTTTGGACTCAGTGTCTGGTGCTACTGCGGTTTCTTCAAAAGCAGTGGCAGTGTCCCAAGGGGTCTCTAACGGTGATGTTGCCGAGTCCTCGCTAAGAGGTTCAATCTCCCTGTCTTCCTCAGCAGGTAGTGCCTGTGCTGGTGACTCAATAGGTGCAGTAGCTGGAGTGCCTGCGGTTGTGAACAGGCTGATGACAGTTTTGAGACTTCTGCGTTTCTCTTGAATTGACTCCAATTTCGACAGTAACTCTGCCTCTTGAACTGCCAATTCGGAATCCACTTCTAGGAGTTTGGCGAGAGTGGAATTGGATGTCTGATCTAAGTCCGGGGAGTCTGGCACAGCGAGGAGCACCTTGAGTTGAACAATTTTTCAGTTAATTCTAAAGAAAAAATCAGCTCCAGCGCAATGACTTGGTACTTTGCCGAACAATTTACCCATTTGAGCTGTCAATGAGAGCTCCAGCTCCCCGGAATTCATATTCAACCTCTAGCGTAATAATTTCCTTCCATGGTTCAACAGCCCAAACACAGCGACACCGTTCGTCGTGCCCACGTAGACCTTGCCGTTGGCGATAGTCGGCGTAATAAATTTGTTACCGGTTCCAAAGTTGTCGCGCGAGGCTTCCTGATTACTGTTGTATAACTCCTGGGATAAATCGGTCGCGTCATAAGCGTGCAATACGGCGGTACTGCGATTCTCCGCTGCCCAGACGATGCCATTACTTGTTCCTGAAGCCGAAATGCTCGGCGTCGTGCCTGGATATCCAAAGTTGTTACTGGTTTGAGAGCTGGGACTCGTGGAAAGCGTAGCGTTGTCAAATTCGAATGCCTTGACCGAATCGCCCACGGCTCCGTAGTAGAGCGTGTTGTTGAAGTAGGCGGGCATGGCAAACTCACCGCCACTTAAGGCTGCCGGTAATTCTTGGTAAATATTGCTATTGTCATTTGGGTTGAACTTGCCCATCTGATCGCGGTCAACCAAATAGATATTTTTGTCTTTACCTGCTCCGACTGCCAGGTGTTTGATCTGACCCTGGGCATCTGTCATCTCAGGCAGTACCAGAGCGCCGCCCGAGCCGAGATCCTGATCAGCGTCTGACTCCGCTAATGTGTTAAACACTGCAAAGTAGTCAGCAACCGCCAGCGTATTGTTGCTTGTGGAGAGCTTGAGGAAAGAGTTGCCAAAGTCGCCAAGGCTTGGGAAGCCGTTTTCGTCCAAAGTGGTCTCGAAGGTGCCGTTACCGGCGAGAAAGTAAATATTGCCATTGTCATCGGCAGCGGGCCCAGCGCCGCTAGCCCAGACCGCTCCCTCACTACCGTTGGGCGTCAAATTCAACACGCTGACCTGCGCCAAAGAATTTTCGTCGTAGCCCATGACCCAACTCGTATAGGGGGAAATGTCACAATGCGAAGCCCATGTGGTGTAAACAACACCGTTGAGCAAGAGCAGACCGGCACGCTCTTTATACTGCTTCGGATCAAACACCACGTTACCGTCACTGCTGTTATCTCCGGTTCCCGGAAATGTTGCCTGGATTTCCTGGGGTCCGTCAAACTCTTCTTCTCCGGTAGTGATATCCAGCGCATGCAGGCGTTGAAAATAGTTGCCTGACGCATCTTTGGTCATGGCAACTACATACATGGTGCCGTTGGGTCCACTATTGGGGTCAATGACAGGTGTGGCTGTGATGCCAATCTCAGGAGTAACCTGGTTGCAGTTACGGTTGTCGGAAGGAGTCTCTCCAGACTGAAGCAGGGAGACTTGCCAAAGCGTTCTACCTGTATCGGCGTCGAAGGCGTAGACGCTGTCATGTTCGGTAGCGACAAAAAGGACATTGGGTGTAGCTTGATCGGGGATAGCAACACGGGACATATACAACGGCTGAGCATCGACCTTACCATCTACTGCATCAATCAGGAGCTTACCAAAAGTGGTTGAGTTGACGTTGCTCGGCGTTAAAATCGTCTCGTTTAGGTTTTGGCCAGTGCGGGCGTTGTCGTTGTGATATGTCAGTACATCGGTATTCGCCTGAGCCGTTGCATGTCCTGTTAGCAAGCTCAATAGGACTAGACTCAGTTTCAGGGGCAACTCGCCCACCCGCCTAACTGAAAGTCCTGCTTTCTCAGTGCTGAGCTTAGCCCTACTGTTCTTTCTCTGTGAGATATTGGCAATTGCCTTGAACATCATGTAAAGTGGACCTAACCTCTGTTCGGCCTTACTTTAGCTATTCTGTAAAACCGTTGTCGAGGCGAAAAAGTCATAAAATATGTCATATAAAGAGTCATCTTCCAACCCAGTAGTGCTAAGCTTGGCATCTCGACTGTGAATGGAAAATTTACAGGTGGGGCTAACTTGGTATCAGTTGCACATTAGCTACCCTACCTGTATTAGGGTTGAAATGACCAAAGTTGGTCGGGGGCTGCATTGTAATCAGCTATAACGAGTGCTGTTCCATTTTCAGACAGACCACCGTCAGCACCTATGACTTGATCAAGGCCTTTGTCGTAGCTCTTAGCATTAAAAACAATCGCCGGACTAGGTACAGAGAAATACCATGATTGGTCTAGATTACCATTGCAATCTGTCAAGACGAGTGCCGTTAAATCTTTAGTCAGACCACCATAAACACCTATGCATTTACCACTTTTATTCGTCAAAGTGCTTGTATCATCGTGGAATGTCCATATTTGGTCAGGGTGATTAACACAATCCCACAAGACGATGGGTGCTAGATTATCAGTCCTACCACCATGAACACCTATGCATTTTTTGCTGCTGTACTCTACTATATGACCTGTTGTATCCGCCAAAGACTTGTTTTGATTCAACATCAATATAGCAAATGATGAAATTGCAGATACTGTAGTTAAACTTAAAGACTTGAATAAATTTGATAATTTCATTTGTTAATTTATTCTTTACTTTTTCTTAACCTCTGAGTGTGACCACTGGAAATTTAGGTTGGATTGTAAAAAATGAAACTGCCATATTTATAATTGATTTTTCAAGCTTAGACACATTAGTTACAAAATAAGTTAAGTTACACCAATTATATTTCAGATTTCACCCAAACTGTATAAAAACAGATGACGGGGTGAAATGAGCAATGGAAACAGGGCTTGCCGCATCTAATTTCCTGTTGACAACAGAATAAATTTGTGAATCAACCAAAAATTCGGCTTTATATCAACAACCTGTTTGTCTGTAGAGCGCCTGAGGTCAAGCCAAGGTGTTTGTCAATAAGCAACAATTAATGCTCGAGCCCTGTCCGACCGAGAAAATATGGTCTAGTGGCAGGAACACTCACCCTTTAGGGCCTCCCTAGCCTCTTTCAAGAGAAGAGGAACCACGACAAGCGACGCCGCCGCATCGAGCCACCACCAATGAAGGAGAGCGTTAGCCGCAAGCCCTGCCAAGAGAACCCAGGACAGATAGCCACAGGTAAACGTTTCCATGGCGTCGGCACGGAGCGCCCTACTTCCAATCTCGTCAGCCACCAGGATCTTTGCCCGTGCCAGAAGCGGCATTCCTAGAGCAGCTACGACAGCGATCGCAATGCCCGAGAAAGAGGTCTCGGCATGGTGCTCATGCGTGAGCCCGTAGACGGCTTGGAGAACCACGTAGCCAGAAAGCGCATACAGGAGGTAGCCGCTAATTCGTGAAGCTCTGCGCTCCACCCGCTCAATCGAGGCGTTCGACGCTCCCCCACGGGCTTCCTTCTGAAGCCGCCAAAAGAGAACCGAAGCCGAGATGAGTTCAATCACGCTATCGATCCCGAACGCCACAAGCAGCAAACTTCCTGCGGCAACGCCTGCCCCAACCGCGACAACCACCTCGATGACCATCCAGACCACTGTGATGCTTTCCAACCGTAAGGCTGGTTTGATGCTCTCTTTCTGGGAATGTGCGCCCTTGCCGTCGCAACTATCAGTTTCGCAACAAGACTGCTTGTCGCTGATCTCATTTCTGTTCACGGGACCCAAGGTATGATTTTCAGGTGTCAATAATCTCCTTTCATTGTGCAGCCATTGAAGCTGAAAAACCAGGAGCGGAATTGCCATGAACTCCTGTAAGCAGTACCCCGAGGCGAAACCTGTCCAAAGTTGTCCAACCGTGTGTTGAGTTATCTGTGAGTCCCATAGCGGATCTGTTTGACGGCTGGACAACTTTGGATAACTTTTTTGTAACCCCTGTAAACCAGGTGACTTTTATATAACTTTTTTATGAAGTTCCTCTGATTTTTACCGATTGTCTAATTTGTCAAGGTTTGTCCTGTTGAAAAGTGAAAACAAAAACCGCTGCTTGGAGCCGAAAATTTCCAGTGCCAATTACTTCTTAAACGACACATTACGCCCTGATCCACCCTGAGGATGAAGTTTATTTCCGCCCTGCGAGTGATAGTACAAAAGGGATCTACAGCCTACTATAAAAGTAGTATTAATACCAACACACTAAGCGGTCTAATCTGCTAAAGGTTTAAATTATGTTTGCAACTGTTCAAGCCAGCTCAAAAACCTATTTGTCAATCCGAAACCTTCCTCTTAAAGCGATCTCCGGGGGCTTAAGTCCCCAACGAGATGTTGAAAACTTTCAGGCAGAAGGTGACGCATGGGATACTTACCTCAGCACGCTACGAACAGCTACTATTGAAGCAATTTCAGCTAAAAAAATTGCGATAGCGAACTACTTAACTGTTCTAGCAGAAGAGGATAGATGTGAAAAGCGGCTCGAAATTGCCTTAAACAACGACTGTGAAGACTTAGTCTGTAAGCCCTATCGTGTAAAACCGCTTGTAGAGACAAAGCTTGTCATCTGAAAGCTTTAGTAGACAAGCATAGAGTGCAAGTCAGCGCCCTTAAAAGGGATCTGTTTTTTTGGGAAGATCAACTCGCAACAAAATTGAGTCCTGCGTCGCCATGGGTTTTTGACTCTCAGCAATATAGTGCTACATCCTCACCACATTCATCCGCTAGATAGGATAGAGCCTTGAAGCGAAGGCCAACTACTTGTTCGTAGAGAGGGTTCAGTTTGCACAGGGGTGGAATGTGAAATAAGGTATGCTCAAAAAGCTTGATTTCCTGCTCAAAAGGACAACTTGCTGGGATCAGCTTGCACAAGAACTGGGCTAGCTTGGGGTCTTGAATTTCTAGCTCTTCCAGCCATTGGCGCACAGGACCGAGTAGATCGAACCTAGAAAGAGGATGCCTTGTGTTGTTAGTTGGTACACTGGCGATGATTTTCATGGTCATAAGAGCCTTTCTTTTCACGTTGGTTTAGTGGTTTAACGCTGTGCTACCGATGAGCGGCTTTACTTACAAGACTCAGCTTCCACCATCAAGACCTTTTTGACCACCGAAGAAACAGGATGTTTTGCACCAAACTTAAGCTTAGAAGCTTGACATCGGGCTTTGATAGAGAGCCAGCGAGCCTTTGAGCAGCGCCGAATTTATAAGTGTGCAACGACCGCACTCACCTAAAAATTTACCTAAAATTAAGCACCAAACTTATCGCGCTATGTAGGTTGTCAGTGTCAGAACTGGGCTCGCGCGCAAGCAGCAGACGCGCTGAAAGCGTGGGTGGGCACCTGCTTGGAGCTGGAATTTTGTCAAGCTTTGGCACGAGTGTAGTCGGATGGCACTCAAGCCGTGTTGAACGAGCCCGCATCCCAAGGCAAACGCATCTAAATTTTATCTGTAGCGCGACTTAGTTCAAAGGACGCCTTGACTATAAAGGCTACCGCCTCAAGGGAACAAATCAGGCGATCGCTACTCGGCTGGACTTTGAATAACTAAAGTGGCTCATAGTTCATAAAACTCGAGGAACTCATTGTTCATAGAAATCAATTCCTGATTCATAGAAATCAATCCCTGACTCTTATCAATCAATTCCTGATTCATAGAAATCAATTCCTTACTCGTATCAATTAATTCCTGACGAGTGTAGTTCAGCTCTTGTTCTAATTGTTCAACTTGCTCAGCTTGATAATACGCCTGTTGTTTTAGCCCCTCTATCAACGCCTTGAAAAACTCTGTATCGTTCAAAAGTTCCTCTACACGGGTTGTGCGCCACTCCAGTTGCCGTTGTAGCTCCTGGAGGTAGTTCGCCTCACGCTCCCTTTGCCTGACTTCGCGGCGGTAGCGATAGAGTCCTATCTGGATGGCGACGTGCAAATCCCTATCTTCAAAGGGCTTGAGAATGTAGCACAGGGGTTCGGTAAGCTTAGCCCGTTGAATGGTACACTCATCTGCGTGGGCGGTCAGATAGACCACGGGGATGTCAAAGTTGGCGCGGATTTTCTGGGCCGCTTGCACTCCATCCATCTTGCCCTTAAGGACAATATCCATCAATACCAGGTCAGGCTGCAACTGCTCTGTTTTTTCAATGGCGAGCTGACCTGTGGAGACACAATCGGCAACCACATACCCCAGCCTCTTCAATGTGTTTTTTATATCCCTGGCGACGATCCGCTCGTCCTCTACCACTAAAATGCTTGTCACACTCATGGTCTTATCTTTCCTCCGGCGCCGACACCATGAAGTCAATTTTGAAGGTTGTTCCTCCAAGACTCTGAAGCGAAATCTCTCCCTCTAATTGCTCCACCAGCTCCATCACTAACTGCAAGCCCAAGGACTCTGTATTCCGGAAGTCCAAATCCTCTGGCAAACCGACGCCGTTATCACTAACCTGCAACGAAAACATATCACCATTAGAACTCAGTTGGATGTCTATACGAGCATTCTCCTGATGAGGAAATGCGTGTTTCAAGGCGTTCGAGATCAGCTCACAGAGAATGAGACTACAGGAAATTGCCGGATCGGGGCTCAATTTGACATTGTCAGCATTGATCTCCAGACTAATAGTTTGGTTGGTGACGTTGTACGAACGGAACACTTCTATTGCCAGGCTTTTGATGTACTCGGCGGCGTCGATCCTCGAAAGGTCGTTTGACTTGTACAGTTTCTGGTGGATGAGTGCCATGGACTTGACTCGAAGTTGGGTAGCCTCGAAGCTTTTGAGGGCAAGTTCATCGTCGATGTATTCAGACTGCAGCCGCAGAAGGCTACAAATGACTTGGAGGTTGTTTTTGACCCGGTGGTGGATCTCTTTGAGCAACACCTCTTTTTCTCTGAGCGAAACCAATACCTGCTCCTCGGCCCGCTTGCGCGAGCTGATGTCGAGGATAAAGCTGACATACCGAAATGGATTCGTGCCCAAACAGGAACCGCCAAGGATAGTGGGAACAATGCTACCATCTTTGCGGATGAAGTTGTTCTCGAACGGTGCAAACCTCCCGGTTTCGATTGCCTCTTGCACCGCCATAGCGCGGCGATCGCGCTCATGGAGCGGCGTCATTTCGTTCCAGTTCAGTCCCCCGTCAAGCAGTTCGTCGCGTGTATAGCCCACCATACGCAACATCTCGTCGTTACATTCTAAGATCAACTCTTCCTCACCCCACATGATGCCAACAACACCGGAGCGGAACAGTCCCATTAACTTCGCCTCGGTCTGGCGCAACTTCTCCTCTGCCTGTCTTTGGTCGTGGATGTCGGTAACAGTGCCGACCCATTCGCGCACCTTGCCGCCAGCGTCCAGGATTGGCACGCCGCGCGCCACAACATGACGGTACTCACCGTCATAGTGCCGCAATCGGTATTCGACTTCGAAGGGTGTTGTGTTTTGCCAAGCGCGGTGCCAAATCTCCACCATCGGCTGCCGGTCATCGGAGTGTATAGCGTTCAGCCACCCAAAGCTTTTGTACTGTTGAGGCGTCTGCCCAGTGAAGTCCTGCCAACTGGGAACGTCTTCGACGAACGCGCCATTGCCAGTGACGGTTCCGACAATAGAGGAAGTCGCCGTCACTAAGCAGCGGTAACGTTCCTCGCTTTGCCGCAGCTGGCTAATCAATCGTGCGCGTTCGGACTCCGCCTGCTTGCGCTCTGTGATGTCCACGCACGCCCCGGTCATGTACAGCGGCTTGCCCTCTGCGTCGAAGAACGTCTTTCCCTTGTCTGCCAGCCAGTGGACGCTTCCATCGGGCCAGACCACACGCAAGTCCATTTCGAAGTCAGCCCCCTCCTGAGCACACCGCTCACACCGCGAAACCAGGCTCGCCCGGTCGTCCGGGTGTACGAGCTGCACGAACGCCTCCAACCGAGGAACAGCCTGTCCCTCTGGCAGGCCAAACAGTCGAGCTAAGTTCTCGTCCCAATCGACGGCATTGGTGCGGATGTCCCAACGGAAAGTCCCGGTTCCCGAGGCAAACAGCGCCGCCCGCAGCCGCTCCTCCCTGTCCCGCAGCACCGATTCGGCCCACTTACGGTCAGTGATGTCGGTGTAAGCACCAATCCACTCTCGGATATCACCATTCTGATCCAGGATCGGAACCGCACGAACACAGAAGAGACGGTAAGTGCCATCAGCAGTCCGCACCCGATTCTCGAACTCATAAACACTTTTCGATGCGATCGCCTGATTCCATCGTTGTGTAGTTTGCTCCCGTTCCTCTGGATGAATCGCGTCCAACCATCCCCAGCCTTTGAACGCTTCCTCACTTTGTCCGGTCAGTGCCCTCCAGGATGGGTTGTCTTTCACCACTTGTCCTTCAGCGTTGCTGATCCAGACTGCTTGAGAGGTAGCGAGCACGAGTGAACGAAATTGCTCTTCGCTCTGAAGTATGGCTGCTTCCGCTTGCTGCAGTGAGGCCTCAGTCTGCTTGCGATCGCTGCGCTCCTGTACGTACCGTAATGCCTGCTGTACCGCTGGCACCAACCACCATAACCGTTGCTTCAGCACGTAGTCGGTCGCACCACTTTTGAGCATTTTGATCGCTAATTCCTCGCCCAGGGTCTCAGAGACAAAGATGAATGGAACTTCAGGACAAAGGTTATGAGCGATTTCCAGAGCAGAAATGCCGTTAAAGAAGTGCAGGGCATAGTCAGCAAGAATCAAGTCAAAGGACTCTTTTTCCAAAGCTGCCAGGAAATCAGCGCGGGTCTCGACTCGCGCCAGTTCGCAATCAATACCACCATCCCTTAGAGTGGCTTGAGCCCGTTGTGCATCTAACAGATTGTCTTCCAGTAAAAGGAAGCGCAGGGAGGAGAGAGTTGGCGTGACTTGTTCAGCGCTAGCGCTATCGCCCCAGGTTGTCATCGCGGCATCCTTTTGGAGTTCTTACTGCTATGCCTAGTACGTGATTATATGTTAATATATATTATATTATATTCAGTTTTAGCAGAAATTAACTGCTCTACAAATTCTCGAAACCGTTCTTGCCATTCAGGAACGGTTTTAAGTTGTTCTTTTTGTCCCTTCCATCCTTTGAAGCAAATTGGCTGTTCATCTAATTCTCGTTCCAAAATCTTTTTTGCTCCGTGTTTGTGTTTTTTTTGAAAAGGCATGTACAATCTCTCTTCTAATTGGTATACTTATATTGTACTGCATTTAAGAATGCTTGTTGAATGGCTCAAAGTCACGGGCTCCAGGTGGGGATTGAGGCAAAAATTGACGCTCATCCTGCATTGGAAGAGATTGGTTCATTTTATGAGCAGTGGCGGCGTACTGCTGTTAACTGGTTACAGTCAGAACTTACTGAGGATCAGGTTGAGAAGCGATTACAATCAGAATTTAATTTACAATGGGCATGGGCAGACAGTATCGCCACGGAAGCTAGTCAATGCTTGGAACAGCTTGCAAGTGCCAAAGAAAACCAGATTTCCCAACTCAAAGACCGCATTAAGGCGAAGGCTTTCTAAAGCTCGTGCTACTTTGAAACAACTCCTCTCTCGCATCAGAAAACCGTTTACATCTAAGGAGCATGCGGCATTTGAGCGTCAATTGATGGGTTTGAAGTCTAAACTTGCCAAGATTGAGAGCTTAATGCGTGATTTACAACAGTTAGAGTCATCAAAACGGTTGCACATTTGTTTTGGCTCTCGTAAGCTTTTTAATGCTCAGCATCATTTGGATGAGAATGGCTATAACAATCATGCTGAATGGTTAGAAGATTGGAGGCTCAAGCGTTCTGGTCGGTTATCCTGTGTAGGAAAATCTCAGTTTGGTGGCGGGACAATGATGAAGTTGTTTGCCACCTCAGAGATTGGAATTTATACCCTAAAAGTTACTGTTCCTCGTCCACTGATTCAGAAATGGGGAACACACCTCAGTTTAAAATTTGAGGTTTCAGACCGTAACCTTAGGACACACAGAGGTAATTTAAATTATGCTTTGGAGTGTCAAAAACCAATAACTACACAGGTTTTCAGGCGCGAGCATAAGAATAACCAGTGGTACATTCATCTCACCACCTATGTTCAGCATGTGCCGAAGGTACATACCATTAAGCACGGTTGTCTTGGCATTGACTTCAATGCTGAATCGCTATCTGCCAGCTACATCAAACCCGATGGCAATATTGCTTGGTGCCAAGATTTTTCCTATCAATGGAAAGATCTAAGCAGTGGTCAGCGTATGGCGATGATGCGGGATCTTGTTGTACAAATCGTTAGAGTCGCTGAATCTCTTGGATGTGCCATTGCTATTGAGTCACTTGATTTCAGTAAGAAAAAAGCTAGGATGAGTGAAGAAAGCAAGCTGTATAACTCTATGCTTTCTAACTTGGCAACTAGTTCGTTTCGAGAAGTGATAGAATCCCGTTGTCAAAGGTTTGGAGTACAACTAATTCTGGTTAATCCTGCTTTTACTTCGGTGATAGGGATGGTCAAATTCATGGCTAAGTATGGCTTAAATAGTGGTACTGCTGCTGCCATGGTCATTGCACGGCGTGCGATGAGATTGTCCGAACGAATTCCGCAATGCTTGTCTTTACCAGAGGATGAGGGCAAGCATGATTGGAGTGCGTGGAACCGAGTTTCTCGATTTATCAAGAAGCATGGGATAAAGCGTACTCAACTTTTTGAGTGGATGAAAGCCCTTGAGGGAATCCTTACTTGCTCCGAGGAGCAAGCGGAACATCAACCTTCTTCGTCAGTAGCCATTCAAGCAGGTAAGTCTAAAAATCCTTGTCAGTCACCGATGGATGAGGTGCCAATGATTAACAGCTTTGTACAGTTATCATTAGGTTTTTAGAAGGTGGTTGACATCCTCCCCCTCTAAATCTCTTCGTGCTCTTTCCTGATGATTATAGAAGGGGATTGTCCTCGAATCACTTCTTAGTCGAGCTGCTATGTCACGGTTTAAAGAGCAAACTCAGCCCAGGTATCCGTAGGGAGCATATTCATCTTGGGGCTCTGATCAGATGGGCTGCTTTAACAGTCCAAACACAGCGACACCGTTCGTTGTGCCCACGTAGACCTTGCCGTTGGCGATAGTCGGCGTGATGAATTTGTTACCGCTTCCAAAGTGGTCGCGCGATGATGCTGCCAGATTGCTGTTGTATAACTCGTGAGATAAATTGGTCGCATCATAAGCGTGCAATACGGCGGTACTGCCATTCTCCGCTGCCCAGACGATGCCATTACTTGTGCCTGAAGCCGAAATGCTCGGCGTCGTGCCTGGATATCCAAAGTTGTTACTGGTTTGAGAGCTGGGACTCGTGAACAGCTTGGCGTTGGCAAATTCGAAGGCCTTAATTGAATCGCCCACGGACCCGTAGTAGATCGTGTTATTGAAGTAGGCGGGCATGGCAAACTCCCTGCCACTTAAGGCTGCCGGTAATTCTTGGTAGATATTGTTATTGTTATTTCGGTTGAACTTGCCCATCTGATCGCGGTCAACCAAATAGATATTTTTGTCTTTACCTGCCCCGACTGCCAGGTGTTTGATCTGGCCCAGCGAATTCATCATCTCAGGCAGTACCAGAGCACCGCCCGAGCCGAGATCCTGATCAGAGTTTGACTCCGCTAAGGTGTTAAACATTGCAAAGTAGTCAGCAACCGCCAGCTTTTTATTGCTTGTGGAGAGTTTGAGGAAAGAGTTGCCAAAGTCGCCTTTGTTGGGGAAGCCATTTGTATCCAGAGTGGTCTCGAAGGTGCCGTTGGCTGCGAGCAAGTAAATATTGCCACTGGCATCGGCAGCCGGCCCAGCGCCGCTAGCCCAGATCGAGCCCTCATTACCATTGGGCGTCAAATTCAACACGCTCACCTGCGCCAAAGAACTTTCGTTGTAGCCCATGACCCAACCCGTATAGGGGCGAATGTCACAATGCGAAGTCCAGGTGGTGTAAACAACACCGTTGAGTAAGAGCAGACCGGCACGCTCTTCATACTGCTTCGGGTCAAACACCACTTTACCGCCACTGCTGTTATCTCCGGTTCCCGGAAATGTTGCCTGGATTTCCAAGGCTTGGCCAAACTCTTGTGCTCCGGTGGTGATATCCAGCGCGTGCAGGCGTTGAAAATAGTTGCCTGAGGCATCTTTGGTCATGGCAACTACATAAATGGTGCCGTGGGGCCCACTATTAGGGTCAATGACAGGTGTGGCCGTGATGCCAATCTCAGGAGTAACCTGACCGCAGCTCCGGGGGTCGGAAGGAGTCTCTCTAGACTTAAGCAGGGAGACGTGCCAAAGCGTTCTACCTGTATCGGCGTCGAAGGCGTAGACGCTGTCATGTTCGGTAGCGACAAAAAGGACATTGCGTGTACCTTGACCGGGGATAGCAACACGGGACATATACAACGGCTGAGCATCGACCTTACCATCTACTGCATCAATCAGGAGCTTACCAAAAGTGGTTGATTTAACGTTGCTCGGCGTTAAAATCGTCTCGTTTAGGTTTTGACCAGTGCGGGCGTTATCGTTGTGATATGTCAGCACATTGGTCTTCGACTGAGCCGTTGCAGGTTCTGTTAGCAAGCTCAATAGGACTAGACTCAGTTTCAGGGGCAACTCGCTCACCCGCGTAACTGAAAGTCTGACTTTCTCAGTGCTGATCTTAGCCGTACTGCTCTTTTCAGAGCGAAATATGGCAATTGCTTTGAGCATTCTGGGAACTAGACCTAATCTTTGTTCGAACTGTTGTCGGTTCATACTCACGTTTCCTATTCAAAAACTTCTGGGTGCACCCAATGATTGGGTAGCGGCTGTACATCGGTGTGCATTTTGTACACGTCTGGACTGCAATGAAAATTAGCACTACCTCTGCTTTGCGTCCCACTGTGATTTCACTAGTAATTTGGCACGACTTCCGCTTACATCTTTCATTACTTCAGTGAATTTACGCTGGTATAAAATCGAGCTTATTGCTTTTGTAAAATTGCTCAGGCGAAATCAGCTTGATTGAAGAGTAGAATCACAATATAATGTCTGAAAATGTGACCTACACCTGTTTCAATAATCTGGCGTGGGGGGTTTTTGTACATTTATTCGTATCCTGACTCCTGTTCATGTTGACTTTTATAATTGACCCGTCTACTCTAAAAATAGATGACCAGTCTAATATAAGAATCATGGGCAAGGAAACGACCAAGGCGACTCTGCTGGAGACGGGCAAACGCATCATCCTGGAGAAGGGCTACAACCACACCGGCATTCAGGAGGTGTTGCAAACTGCAGGGGTGCCTAAAGGCTCGTTCTACTACTACTTCAACAGTAAGGAGGACTTTGGGCTTCAGGTCATCAACTGCTACGCCCAGGAGTACAACTCAAAATTAGATATTTATCTGAGTGACAAGACTCTAACGCCGCTAAACCGCCTCCGGCGTTACTTCGAGGATGCTTCCAAGCAGTTCGAGTCCTTACAGTGCCGGAAGGGTTGCCCAATCGGCAATCTGGGGCAAGAACTGGCTGACCAGAGCGAGGCTTTCCGCTCCACCATCGAAGAGATTCTAACAGAATGGCGGGGACGCTTTGCTGAGTGCTTGCAACAGGCTCAGGATGCTGGCGAAATTCCGTCTCATCTGGACCCCCAGGTGTTGGCAGAGTTCATTTTAAGCAGCTGGGAGGGAGCAATCCTACGAGCAAAGGTAACCAAGAACACTGCTCCTCTACAAGTGTTTATCAAACTCGTGTTTGAGCAAACTCTGAAAGGATAAACCTGTTTAGGCTCTTGTTGAGGACGAGCAAAAGATAAAATAAAAGTGAGGATTTTTAGTTATGTCATCAGTTGCAGAAGTTACCGATTCCACTTTTAAGCAAGAAGTGATCGAGAGCGAAATTCCTGTTTTGGTTGACTTTTGGGCTCCCTGGTGCGGTCCATGCAAAATGGTCGCTCCCATTGTGGATGAAGTTGCAGTGCAGTACAACGGACAGGTAAAGGTTGTCAAGCTTAACACTGACGAAAATCCGAATGTTGCTAGTCAGTATGGTATCCGCAGCATTCCCACCCTAATGATTTTTAAGGGTGGTGAGCAAGTCGAAATGGTGGTGGGTGCTGTGCCGAAAACAACTTTGGCCAAGGCACTGGAAAAATATCTCTAACCTCCGTGCCATCTCCACCTTGTTGCACAAGCCCACGATCTTCAGTCGTGGGTTCTTCCCCACACCCCGCGCTCCAAGCGCTCTAACTTCCCCACCTGCCTCCAGTACAGCCGCAACCAAAAAAAGCAACAGGTAAAATCCGCTACTCAATCAGTACCCTTATTCTCAGTTCTTTGGAGCGCTCGTAACTATAATATATACCGAAAATTTCCTGGCATCAGTACATTGTAGATAATAATCAAGACCAACCAACTCTTTTTTGACGTCTGGAACTATCGTTAAGAACACAAAAGAAAACTTGATAGCATTTAAGTCAGGCAAAAAATAGTGTAAGGATTCAGGCCAGGGGACTTGACAAAAAAAGATTCTGTAGTAAAGTTAGCTCCATGAACACTGCTCCGTTGCCAAGCCTACCCGACCATGAGGCCCTAACACAGTTGCCTGTAGAGCAGCTAGTTGCCATCATTATGCAACAGCAGGCAATCCTGCTTGAGCAGCAACGGGTGATCCAAAACCTGACTGAGCAGGTCAATCAGCTCAAAGTTAGTTTGAATCTGGACAGTCAAACATCTTCCAAACCTCCGTCTACAGACTTACTTAAGAAACCAGAGAAAGCCTTGGCCAAGGAGGAGACGGCAGGGGAAGCACCCAAGCGCCAACCAGGAGGTCAGCCCGGTCATCAAGGCAAAACCCGCAAAGGCTTCGAGAGAGTTGACCGCGTTGCGAATTCTGCGCCCCCAAGAATGTCCCCACTGTGGCTCTGAGGCATTTGTCGAAGAACCTGTGGCAGTGCAGCGGCAGCAAGTAGCCCAATTGGATAAACGGACGATTGAGGTGGTGGAATATGAGCGGCACACCTGAAGAGTGCGCCCATTGTGGTCAGACCCATACTACAGCGTGGCCTCCCTTGCTTGTTCCGGGACAAGATCTGAGTGTGGGACTGCAAGCATTACTAGTGTGGTTGGGCAACTACGGGCATCTGGCCTATTGAGTTGCAGCAAGAACTATTGCGGGAACTGGGTGACATTGACATTGGCGTCGGCACCCTACAAGCCACTAATGCCCGGATGGCTAAGGCGGTTACTGGCAGTGTTGACCAGTTACGCGAGTGGGTCAAGCAACAACCCACTTGTGCATGTGGATGAATCGCGCAAGGCCAGAGCTGGGTCTGAAAGAGTGGCTGTGGGTAACAAGTGGACAGGAGTTCTGCGAGAGTTTGCGGGAGAGAGTACTCTCTCCCGCAACACTCGTCCTGTTTCATGCTGGAGACACACGGTAGGAGTGCTGAACTGACTAAGCAGTTAGGAGAGAAGTTTAGCGGTACCATCATCAGCGATGACAGAGCGCGTGTACAACGGCTACCCTGTCAATGCACAGCAGAAATGTCTGGCTCATCTTAGACGCCACTTCAAAAAAGTCCTGAAGTTAGGTCTTGTCTTCAACCCAGCCCTGGGGCAAGCCTTTTTAGACTTGATTGATGAAGCCTTTACCAAACATCGGCAGTGGCGTCAGACTCAGGGTACAAGTGCATACCTTACTTGGGCAGAGGACTTCAAGTTACGAGTGCAAGAGAGCATTCAACAGTGGATAGGTCGAGCGGGGTATGAGGCGGGTCTTTTACTACGCTCGCTACGGGACAAAGCTGACCAGTGGTGGTACTTCCAAGGGCCACCAGAAGTGCCACCTGACAATAATCTGGCAGAGCGTTCGCTGCGTTTAGCCGTCACCAAGCGGAAAGTAGGTGGGGGGTCACGCTCAATGGACAGGTTCACTCAGACAGCTGACTTATTGAGTGCGATCCAGACCTGTCGGCGACAGGGGCGGTCGGTTGTGGAGTTTTTCAAGCAGGCTCTGATGGCGAAGCCTGGGAGTGAGGTATCCAATCGTTCTTTGTTGCCTCAACCGACCACCTGAATCCTTACGAAATTACTTCATTTGGAGGAGTGCTTGGCATTCAGGAACGGGTAGCTTTGGCTTCAGGCAGTTGGCACAAAGAACGTTTCTATCAGACTAACACAAGTTTTTGTAACAGAGCCGCATAACTAGATCCCAATCAACAGGATCTTTATGTCCGAGGAAGGTTGTTGCAACACAACCCAAGAAAGTGAAATAGCATTTTAGAAAAAATAATAATGGATGATTTATTTATGACACCTGTAGAGTTGGAAAATACGGCGATCGCCCATGAGGAAGTGGAGAAGCTGTGGAAAGCGTTCAAAGTGTTTGATGCGGATGGCAGCGATGCCATCTCAGCCAAGGAACTGGGGCAGGTGATGCGCTCATTGGGACACAATCCCACCGACACGGCTGTGCGCAACATGATGAAGGAGGTTGACTTAGCGGACCGTCTCGACTTTGAGGAGTTCAAAGCACTGATGGTAGCCAAACAAGATGATCCCAGGAGCAACCTCAAGCTGGCATTCAGTGTATTTGATGAGGACGGCAGTGGTCAGATCACCGCAAACGAGATGCGTAGTGTGATGAGCAAGTTTGGGCTGACGGACTCTGAGCTGGATGAGATGTTGAAGGAGGTGGATAACGACGGCGATGGCTCAATCAACTTTGATGAGTTCTGCTGTCTGATGCCGGACGAGTCAGAGATCAAAACGGGGTATAAAGACGCACCAATTCCGCTTGCCAGTTCGCTAAATACAACCGCAACTTCAAATGATAGAGCTGCTGTTACTAATTATATAGCAGCTACCCCCAAAAACGCAGCCCCCACCACCACTGAACGCACTCCGCAGGAAGCAGCGACTGATATCGCGTCACAGGTGGCGCAGCTGCGCTCACTGCTCGTACAACACCCACAACCACAGAGTGAAAAGGGGCACGGTACGTCTCGCCTGCTTCTTCAGATTGGTCTGTTCCGTCTGATCCAGGGAGCAGCCTACCGCACCTTCCGCGAGAGTTTCTCCGTCAACCACGAAACCCACCTGCGTGTGAAAAACCTGCCATACACAATCACTGACTTCGTGCAGTTTGTCAAGAAGGCGGTCGAGCTATACAAGGGGTTAGGTGTGGTGGAAGAGGCTTGCTACCCCGTGGTAGATGCAGTGGTTGAATCGCTCACGGATGAGTATGCCCGACTAGAGGAGCGCATCAAGAACTGGAAGACAGTTGAGAAGACGCAACAGATGTTGGCAGAGGAGAAAGCGATGTTGTCGGCGCGTGGTAAATTAGCCAATGTCAAGGAAAAGTTTGCTGCGGGGGTCGAGTTTGCACTTACAATGAAGAAGAAGAATATATGCTTGAGTGATCTCGTAGAAGGTGTGCTTGCCATCAACGAACTCAACCGGCTAAGAGAGATGGAGCTGAATGAGGATCTGGCTTCACCACCAGCAAAATCAGAGTCAGATCCTTATAAGTATCTTCAGAAGTGGAACCGTGTCATCATCGAGAGTGCACTAGAGGGGCGTTGCTGAATAGAAAGATGATTCAAGCTAATACGGGTATTGTCCGATACCTTAAGTAGTGAACTAGCAATCGAATTGAATACTTCAGCATCTGCACTGACTTGGAATAGCACAATGTTTTTCG
>JAABUX010002417.1_pt1 | contig 26571 bp, 36 predicted proteins | sample 5561851 | NCBI WGS metagenome assembly JAABUX01 (sample SAMN10711883, study PRJNA513361) | rock metagenome | isolation source: Antarctica rocks | place: Antarctica: Victoria Land, Richard Nunatak red sandstone | collected 2016-01-03 | reverse complement strand
ACGGGCGCGTAGCTCAGTGGGAGAGCATCCGCTTCACACGCGGGGGGTCGTTGGTTCAATCCCAACCGTGCCCACCACCGGCCTGGCGTTGTAGCTCAGTTGGTTAGAGCGCCGCCCTGTCACGGCGGAGGTCGAGGGTTCGAGCCCCTTCAACGTCGCCAGTTCGAAAAGCGCCGGATCCGCAAGGGTCCGGCGTTGCTTCTTGAACGCACTGCGCGTGGACGCCATCGAAGTCATCGCGACGCGCCGCAGTATCGGCAAGGTCGGTGGGGACGTCTCCGACGCGGAGATCCGCGAACTCGTCGAGCTGGCGCTCTGCGCGCCGAACCACCGGCTTACGGCGCCGTGGCGCTTCACGCTGCTCCGCGGCGACGCGCGCGTCCGGCTCGGCCAGCTGTGGGCCAGCCTTATAACGCAGCGGCCGGTTCCGCCCGGCGTCGAGCGCGAGGCGTTCCTGGCCAAAGAAGGCCGCAAACCGACGCGCGCGCCGGTGCTGCTCGTTACGAGCACGCGCACCGATCGGGACGCCGTCATCGCCGCGGAAGATTTTGCGGCGACCGCGGCGGCGACGCAGAACGTCTTGCTCGCGGCGCACGCCCGCGGTCTCGGTGCGGTCTGGCGCACGGGCGAAATGGCGTACCGCGCCGAGATTAACGATTTCCTCGGGCTCGCACCGAGCGATCGCATCGTCGCGTTCGTCTACCTGGGCCGGCCGGCGATGGACGCGCCGAGCCCGCGCGAACGCGATGTCGATGCAGTGCTGCACGTGCTGACGTAATGCGGCGTTCGCGATCTCGCTAGAGCGTTAGCGAACGTTCGAGCGGTTCAAGGGAATCGATGCGTCGGGCTGAACTACCGACGGCCGCTTGCGTCTCCGAAGGACCGGCGACTCTGGCCGCAAATTCGGACGGATGCAGCGTGCCGAGGTAGCTCAGTCGGTAGAGCACAGGTCTGAAAATTCCGTCCGTTATGTCTGACGGCGTATGTGCAGCCTACGCGCGTCCGTCCGCACGAAGAAAAAAGCCGACGAGCGTCCGACGGCGTCTGGATTTATCCGGCCGTCTCTGGTGGCCATGTGGGCCAACGGAGGGTCACTCGGCGCGCCAAGGGTTAGCGAACGCCTTTTGCTTCGAGCGCCCGCTCGGGTCCGTCTTGGTTAGGCCTAGGAACATGTACCGATAACTGTTCTTGTCAGGACCCCATTCCGACGACAGTTGGGCAAGCAATATACGGCCGGGTTCCGTTTCTGTCATCTGCTTCTCAAATCTGAGGAGATGCTTACGCAAGACTTCGGACACGGACGCCGCCTTTTCGGGGGACAGTCCGAGTTCGGATTCGATCGCGCCGCTGAGATAGGCAACCAGATGCCTCGTCTCCCCGGGGAAGATGGCCAGCGACGGAGTTCGTTGCGGCGGTTGGACCAGGGTTATGGCCGCTACGGTCTTTTTTAAGATCGGAGCCTCGGCGCGTTGGATCCGCCTGGTGGCGTCAATTATTTTGCGTTGCTCTCGGGCCGGCAAGCGTCGGAACTCTTCGTCGAATGCGTGCAGCTTCTCTGGCCAGAACTTCAGCACGTTTCGAGGTTCATCAAACGAATTGTTGATCGTGGTCAAACTCAAAAATTGGACGAGCTCAAATCCGTCTTCGTAAGCTAGCGGCGCATCCGCTTGAAGTACGCGCTTGATTTTTCGTAAGCCAGCCTCATCGCTAGCTTCGCGCCACCGATCTGGCACTGCAGCGTGAAGCGGTACTGACGTTTCGTGTAGGCGAGAGCGGATCAACTCCCGCAGTTTTGTGGCCTTTTTAGGCGGGATCTGGAAGCGCGGGGTTCTCGCCATTGCATCTCGCTCATAGGGACACGAATTGGTCTTTAACGTCCCTCTCTTGCACTCGACTGAGTTGTAATCCTCGGATAAACTCGTACCATGAACAACAGTAAGCACAACGCCCAGTCGTATGCGGACGCTGATGTCCTCCAAGTCGAGGAGGTCGCGCACTACCTTCGTATTTCGCGCGCAAGCGTTTACGAGGCACTCCGACGCGGCGATATTGCGAGTGTAAAGTGCGGAGGCCGCCGGCTCGTGACGCGAGCCGCCCTACAGCGATTCTTGGAACGCGCCGAATCGACGACCGCGGCTTGAGTATCCATCGCGACGCTTGCGGCGCCGCTCCACAAATACGAACGGACCACCAGCTTCCCAAGGCTGGCGGCCCGCTTTTTCTATTTCTATTCGCTACTGCGTTACGAGCGCAGAGAGAGGCGCCATCCCCATGCCAGCCCCACTTGACGATACCACATTCCCTGACGATGCGTTAGCATACCGCATCGTCCGCATCCGGCGGGTCCAGAACGGCGGCCGTAAGATCGCAGACGCCAAGGTCGAGACACCCGCGGGGACGCTCTGGGTTGAATTTGTAGCCAGCCGATCCAGCACAGAAGAAGAGTTCGTCGCTCCGGCTTCCATTATCGCGAGATCCGGCGTATTTCGACGAACTTGGACGATGTCCGAATCATTCAAGGCCGCCATGCTGGCGGAGTTTCACGCGTTCTTCGCCCGCGAGGCGGCCGCGTGAAGCTCGCGATCAAGGCCTTCAACGACACGACCGCTGAGGCACATGCCTTGAGGCAGCTTCTTGGCCGCTCCCCGCGCGGCGTTGTTCAGAGCCGCGACGGCAGCTACGCTGGGCTGCGCCTTCCGGTTTCCGACGAAGATCTAGCGGCGCACCTTGCCGGCGCGTACACGGTGGGCCTATCGGTCGTATTCGGCGGCAAAGGGCACTTTGTCGGACTCGATATCGATGAGCGATTCCGCGAGCGGCTTTCCTACATCGCTGCCGTCATCGAACGTCGAGGCCTGACGGCGGCTTCGATCGCAACCTCAGGGTCTGATCCTGGCCGCGGCAAGGTCGTCATGTTCTTCGCGAAGGCGAAGTCGGCGACATCGCTGCGTTCGCTCGGCCACCGCATTCTCGAGGAAGCCCGCGCGCAGGCCGCAGGCGGCCCCTGGGGCATCGAGCGGCCGGGAAAGATGTCGGTATACCCCCTCGGCGGCAACGGCGGCCTCCTGCGCATCGCTGGCCGTAACTTCCGCCCAGACCGGCACGCGACGGCACTCGACGTACTTTTCTCGCTGGACGGTGAGCCGCGCGGCTTCGCCGACGTCGTGCCGGCGACGAAGATGCTCCTACTGGACCCATTGCCGATACCGCCCGCTCCGCGAGGCGCGTGGGTCGGAAAGATGCTTTCGACCGGAGTTTCGTACGCCAACGGCGGTTCAGTAGGCGTTCTCCGAAATCTCTGTCGGCTCGCAAAAGAGGCCGCACGTTTGTACGGCTCGGGCGAAATCGGGCGCAATACATTTTTCGGCTGGTGCAGCAACGTCTGGGTCGCTTCGCCAGACCAGCGCGGGCCGTCTCCAAGCGGGGACGATCGAGCGGAGCGGAGTTGGCAACGGCGCTGCGAGGAGGCCTGGCAGTGGGCGGCACTGGACACATTCTATTATCCCGGGGGGCTTCCGCGAAGCGGTAAAGAGAATGTGTCCAGTTGCGGGAGTTGCCGGCGGGTTCTCGAGATGTTGAAAACCTACGCGAGCCAGAAGGGCCTGACGCCCGACGCGTTCTGCTGCTCCTATCGGCAGATCGCCAAGCACGTCGGGATCGCGCAGCCAAAGACGGCTCGGAAACATGTCGGCCACCTTGTCTCCAGCGGCTTTGTCGTCGTCCATGATCGCGGCATAAGCGGAAGCCGAGGCCAGCCGGCAATCTTCGGGCTCGTCAGCGAAGGCGACTCGCAAGAGTCGGTACTCGTGCGAGGCGCAAAACGCGGAAACGTTCGGGAACGGCTACGTATCCGCGTGGGCTGCGACGCGAGACGTCGCGAGTACGACGACGCAAAGCCGGAGGATTTCGATCGGATCGAAGATCTGGACGAGGCGGCATGACGGCGTTCATCGACGAGAACGGCGTCCTCAATACCGACGGCCTCGTGCGATTGCTTACGGCGCTCCGCCGGCCGTGCGACTGCGAGAAGGGTAGGCCGAGCGAAGATTGCGCCGACGTCGTCGACCGCTGGTGGATCGCAACGCTGGCCGGTCTCGACCGCGTGGCGTAGACCAAGACGCAGGGTCGCCGATACCGCAATGACCGGCGATCCCGTCACGGCACAACCGTCGGCGCCAGGCAGTAGCTAGCCGCGGGAACGATAAACTACTCGCGATGAGCTTCGTTCGGCGACGGGTCAAGGGGCGAGAGCGAATCGTTCTCGAGCTCAGTGGCCCAGATGATGAAGGGGGCCGTGTCGCTCTCAACGTCTTCGTCGAGGAATTGCAGAGCCTAAGCGCCGCTCTGAACCGCGCCGACGTGATCGCGACGGGCGGCAGGTTGGCGACGGTATTCGAGATCGCGGCCCTTAGTTACAATAGCCCGCCCACGATTGAACTTGAGGCTCGTGTGCGGCCGAGGAGTCCCGACGTCAGGGCACGCACGGCACGAATCCTCCGTGAGGCACTCGCTGCGGCCGAAGCTAACACGCTTGTCGAGCAGAAGATTGACTACGAACTACTTTTACGCGTACGGCGGTTCATCGAGCCAGTCGGTACCAAGCTGCGCTCAGTGTCGGTGAGCGTCGACAACTACCGCTTCGAAGTTACGCGAGATTACGTGCGTAGGATCGACGATGCACTTGCTTTCACGGACAGTTGTTACGGAACGATTGACGGGATGCTCGAGCAGATCAACGTGCACGCAGGCGCAAATGCATTCACCATCTATCCGCTTGTAGGAGCGCCGAAGGTCGCATGTCACTTCAACACCGCAACGCGAGAGAAAGCGCTGTCTGCGATCGGTCGCCGGGTAGAGGTAACCGGGCTTATGCAGTATCGAGCCGACGCGACGTTTCCGCATCAAATCGATGTCCAAAACATCGACATTCTACCGTCTGTTGAAGATCTCCCCAATCTTAGAGATCTGCGAGGCCTAGCACCCGATGCGACGGGCTCAGTAAGCAGCGAAGACTATGTCGCGGAGCTAAGAAGTGCCTGGTAGCGGCCCACCCGTTTACTATTGGGACACCTGCATCTTCTTAGCGTGGCTAAAGAACGAGCAGCGTCCCGCGGGCGAGATGGACGGAGTGAGCGCAGCCATCGAACGCTTTAATCGCGGCCGGATTCGGCTAATGACGTCGGTGTTAACTTACACTGAAGCCACAATCGCGAAGCTTCCGGCCGGCGTCGATCGGCTATTGGAAGACGCGATGCAAAGACCGAATATGGCGAAAGTCGGCGTCGACATCAAGATCGCGAAGCTCGCGCGTGATATAAGAAACCACTACCTCGGGACAAGCATAGACGGCTTCACAGTGTCGGTTCCCGACTCGATTCATCTCGCGACCGCGATTCTTTATCGAGCTGACGAGTTCCACACTTTCGATACCCGGGATCAGCAAAAATATCGTTCGCTAGGTCTTTTGCCATTGAATGGAGACGTCGCGGGGCACAGGATCCGAATCTGTAAGCCTTCTACGCAGCAGCTCGAACTAGTATACCCCGAGACAATTGACGACGCCGCCGATAGTGACACGGAAGAAAATGACGCAGACGAAGCGGACGACGACGGGCGTGCCTTCTAAGCGTCAACCGTCGTCTTTACCCTGACCGTCGCTGCCGTTTCAGGCGCGTGTCGAGGCTCGGAACCGCGCATCGAGCATGTGTCGTAATATCGGGCGGCTTGAAGTCGTCGTTTACGCGGCCAGCGAGATTTTCCGCGGCTTCTTTGATATCGGCGCGGGTCATACGCTCAGGTTGAGGATCAAGTCGGTCTTGTTGCCGCTCGCCACTACTCCCGGATTGCGGCTTTTGCGGAGCGGCTACGCGCGAGGCCGGCTTCACCGCCTTCGGCGGCACGGCGGGGCAGGGAAGCGCCGAGAGCCTTGAGGGCTATGCACCCGGCCATAACTGGACGCACGGACACGCTGTGCAGCGCCTCGCGGCAGTTGCGGTGCGCTCGAGCCGATTGCGCCACCCACGCTCCGGCGGCCACCGCACCCCGGCGCCTGCGAGGAACTCGCGCGTCCATCCGCCGGACGACGTCCGCGCGGCATCGATCGCGGCCCGAACGTCGCTCGAGGACGCTCGCACGTGCTCCATATGCCCGCACGAGCACAAATGTTCGATCGGTCGGCGCGAGTTCTCGAGCATAACAAGGGGAAAATTATACATTAACCCGTTGCCTTATGCCACCACGGCAATCTATGATACTCCGAGCGGCCGCGCGCCTCGTGAGGTTTGTCGGCCCGCTTTCAAACTACTGAGAGGACGAAAAATGACCACGAATCCGTTCCGATGAGAAGTTCTCGCCGAGTGGCCGGCGTCGGCGCGCCGTTCCGGGTCGCACAGCGTCGGCGCAAAGTCGAGGCGATTCGAGCGATTGGCCGCATTCTTGAAGATCGCGGCGTCTTGCCTCACCGAGGGAAAGCGTGGCAATGCCTCAAGCGTTCGTGCGATGCTTCGATCGAGGATGGTCGATGAGCGTTGCGCTATCGAACAATAACCGTTAAGGCCGTGCGCACGTCATCGGACGGATCTAAGACGTAGAGCACCGTGGCCGTCTTCCCGCGCGCAAGCGATGTCGTGAAACCAACCCGTTTCCCGTTCACGAGCGTTCGCAAATAGTCGAGTTGGATGTGAAGCGAGTCACCATTGGGTATCCGCACATCCATCGAGCCGGCGTGGCTCCCCTCGCTCAATTTAAGCACCTTTCCCGTAAGAGTGAACATGAAGTTGTCTGAGATCGGCGCCGCTGACAGAGCAGAAAAAGCAATGGTCGACGAGGTGAATAACGCGACGGCCAACAAGCCAATCTTCAAGACGCAAACGTGGGCACGGTTCTATGTAGTCTTTCAGATAAAGCGACAAGCTATCGAGCTTAGTTTTTATCGCCAGGTAGGGCGTCTGAAGGCGGCGCAGACTGAACATCACTCGTTTTAGTAGCGCAGACCTTTTGCGCACGCTCCGTGGGCACGAGATACTTCTGTCCCTTCGATACCTCGACGTCTTTTTTCGATCCCATGAAGCCCTGCTTATTTCGGAATTCCGTACGAGCGAAATCCGTCTCGATCGAATCGCCGCAGTAGGTGAAGAGCTTGTCAACCGACAGACGCAAATTTGCTCCCTCCTGCGAGAAGAGCGTACTCTTACCTTCGTGCGCGTTTAGAATCTGGCCCTCGGCAACGTCGCCCGCTTTAGCGATAACGTTGCCGTCCACGATGACGTCTTGAACCACGTCATACGTTACTTTCGTTCCAGTGGACAACCCGTATGACTTGAAACTACGGCGAATGGCAACAACGATGATCGTCCCTTTTGGAACAAGGGTCGTCATAGCAAGCGGCGCGGCAGAGGCCGGCAACGCGCTCGCCGAGACCACTGGTACCGGACTAGGGGGTTCGGTCGCCGAGCGGACGAGAGTGGGCGCGACGCTGATCGTAACTGCGAGACCGAGGACTGTTGCAATTCGCATAAATTCTCCTTTAGAGCCCAATACAAGCTACGGTCACCGTCACCATTGGGCAACATGGGTTTGTCAGGCGACCTTTACGCTTCGTCGGTCGCTGCAGCTTGCACGATCTGAAGTGCTCGAGCTTCGCTCTTCTCGAACTCGGCCGACAGCAATCGAAGCCCAGCCCGCACCAGAAGTGAAAGCCCAATTCGGCCCGAGATGCTCCGCGATTTCTTGATTTTATATTCGAGATCGGTTACGCGGTCAATGTCTGCTGATCGAAGATAGATCGTCTGCATCTTGCTATCCCCTGCGGTCGCCGCCGGCGCCTGTCGCGATTTCGTCTTAGTAGCGGGTTTCGTTCGTTTGGCCGGCCCCGGTAGAATGTCCGCCGCCTTACCGGGGACGGCAATAAGGGCCGTAGGTTTAGACTTCTTGCGGGATGCTGGCACGGCGAAGAACCTCCTCAGCGAGTAATGCGTAATCGACAGCGCCGGTCGATTCGGGCCGATAGCTGCGAATCGGGACGCGGTGCCCGGACAATTCGCGTAGCGCAACAGCTTCGCGAATTGATACGTCGGTTAGTGCCTCGGGCGCAATGTCCCGGATTGCGTTGACAACTTCTCGCGCGATTCGGAGCCGGAGGTCGAACCGTGTCGGCACGACCGCGAGAAGCGAAAGCTTGAGATCGAGCGCGTCGCGAAGGCGGCCCAAATTTTCAAGGACCTGCACGAGGCCCATCGAGAGCCTCCGGCGCGGCGGCGACCGGCACGAGAATGCCCGTAGCCGCGACAAATGCGCGGCCGTCAGTACGCCCATGCTAGGCGGGCAATCGAAGATTAGAGTGTCGGCCTTGATACCGCGCAATGCGCGAGCAAGCACCCGTTCCGCACCCACGCTCGCGGCGATCGTGCGCTCCGCGATCCGCGTCGGTTCGGGGACCGCAGCCATCACCCGAATGCCGAAGGCCGGAAAATCTCAGAGCGCGTCTTCGGCGATCGCATCGCCGAGAAGGACGTCGGCAGTTCCTCGGCCAGCGTAGCGCCCCAATGTCCACGTCGTCGAGGTGGCTTGCGGATCGAGATCGATGGAACAACGCGCCGACCCAAGGCCGCAAATTCAGCCGCCAGATTCCCGGCAACGTTCGTTTTGCCGACGCCACCTTTTTGATTGGCGACCGAGATCGTCAGCCGCGACTCCCGTGTCATGAGGCTTACTGTATCACGAAATGCAACGGGATCAGTTATGGTATAATCGTGCTGAAGCTACGCTCACCTTGGAGGCGCTCTGAAAAAGAGAAACGACAGGGCCGTGCGGCCAACGCTTGGGCTACTGAAAGTGTCTGAGGTCGCCAAACTACTCCACGTCAGTGCTCCTACGGTTTATCGGCTTGTTGCTTCCGACGAACTCAAATCTTTACGCGTATCCGGCGCGGTGCGAATCGCACCGCGCGATGTCAACGGCTACCTCGCTGAGACGTACTCAGGCGCACGAGGCAACGCGCCGGGCATCGAGGATCTCATCTGACCACAAGCACTAACCAGATAATGAGGACGCAATTGCAATCCACCACATTCGTAATGCAACTCTCCAAAATGACGAAGGGGACAGCGGTTTACGATAGTGTCGATCCCTCAACGCCCGTGCGGACATTGTACGTATCCAATCGGCGCTAGAAGGCGCATCAGCGCCGCCGACCATTACCGTCAGCTTATCGCCGTAGCTGATGGCCGGTGATGCGAAGCCGCGGAGGTTTCTGACGACGCAACAGATTTTCAAGCGGTATGGCGTTTCCGCCAAGACGCTGCGCACGATGATGGAGAGATAAGGATTGCCATATCGATGTCTCGGTCTAAAGCGATACTGTATCGCTGCTGAAGACCTGGAGCGGCATTTTGAAGTTAACTCTGTCTACTGAATGTCGTTTCGTTGCAGGCTTATCATATATTGCCGAAGAGGACGCGGACGAGAAGCGTATCCTTAAAGACTTTCCGAATTCACGGGAACCGTGAATCTGACAGCCACCGTCTCCAAGGGCTCTGTTTCGAGCGTGAAGTTGTTTAATCGTGCTCGCTTGGCGACGCTCACGATTATCAAGCACCGGCTGGTTCGAAAGGCAATTTGTGAGACGCCGCAACGTAGGTCTTTACCGGCGTCAACTGGCCCACTTATTGCTGTTGCCAAGGGAGAAGTATAATGGCTCGCAGTGAAATGCGCGACGGGGCACGCGGCAAAGTGACGCCACCCGTCGTCGAGCCCGTGAATGATCTCGACGACGCCGAACGGCAATTCGAGATCCTGCATCCGAAAACGCTGCGCTACGACCTCGTTCTGCGCGATGCAAACGGTAACATCGTCGGGGCACCGCCGGCGCCGGGATCCACGATTCCCGGCGGCAAGGCCGGAGGCAGTTTCTCGCCCGGTCCTGCGACCGTCGGCGTCGGTGGTGTCCATCCCGTTCACGTGGTCGTCAATGTCAGCGGGAGCGTGATTGGCGCGATGGGCGTGCACGAGCTCGCCGAGATCGTATCTCGTGCGGTGTATGACAACGACCGCGGCATCGGTAAGAGCGGGTACGTCGCCGCCGGTCGGCGCCTCGTGGGCGATGGCTCGTAGATGGCAGATAGCCCACCATTCCGCGGGAGTTCGCGTGGCCGGCCGGCGTAGTCTCAAAAGCGATGCTGTGAAGCGGACGACCGTCGATGCGTACGCGCGAGGGGGTTCTCTTTCGATTGCAGCGCGCGTCGCTGGCATTTCCGTCGATTCGCTCACGCGATGGCGCGACGAAGACTCCACCTTCGCGGAAGCGCTTGAGCAAGCGCGCGCGCAGAAAGCGCACGAATATCTCAAACTTCTCGATTCGCCAGAACACCGTGACGCAAAGCAGATGAGGTGGTTCCTGGGAACGATGTTCGCGAGCGACTACAGCCAGCAAAAACGCATCGAGTTAACCGGCTGGGGGCGGGCCAGTTCGCGTAGACAACATCGCCGAGCTCGTTCTTCACGATCCAGACACGGGTGAAGCACTGAATGGACTTCTCAACGCTCTCGGCGCTGCCGCCCGAGCGAATCGCAAAAATGAGTCCAGCGGGGCTCTTGTGGGCGGCAACGCGCGACTCGATGACGCCGTGGATTCCCGATCGCCATCACGTCCTACTCGACTACGAGATCCGTAAGGTTGCGGCCGGAAAAACCAAGTTCCTCATCGTTCAGATGGGCGTACAGCACGGGAAGTCGTCCCTGGGCAGTATTGGCCTCTCGGCGTGGTATCTCGGGACGTTCCCCGACAAGCACGTTGTCGCGCTAAGGCACCTCAGGTCAAGCGCCAGGTATCGGGATTTTACCGAATGATGATGGGTGACTTTGAGATCACGGCCCTGTCGGACGGAACCTTCACTTTGCCGATGGACACGCTGCTCACGAATACGACGCCCGCTGCGGTGAGACGGTCCCTTGCGAGCGTTCATCTCAATGCCCACGTGGAGACATCGTTCAACGCGTTCTTGATCAACACCGGAACCAGACTCGTTCTCGTCGACACCGGTGCCGCCAACACGCTCGGTCCGACATTGGGACATGTCCTGACTAATCTCAAGGCCGCAGGTTACCATCCGGACCAAATCGATGAGGTGTTACTGACTCACGCTCACCTCGATCACGTTGGCGGCCTCGTCGTCGAAGGAAAACGCGCTTTTCGCAACGCGACGGTGCATCTCGACAAGCGTGAGGCAGCATTCTGGCTAAACCGTGGAAACGCGCGTTTCGTGCCGAAAGCAGCTCAGTCGAGCTTCCAGGTAGCGACGGCGGCGTTGCATCCTTACGCTAGCGAAGGGAAGGTAAAACTCTTCGACGGCAATGCGCAACTGTTGCCGGGCATCACGGCGATCGCGGCGCACGGCCACACTCCCGGTCATACCCTGTATTCGTTTGAGAGCAAAAGCCACACATTGGTGGCTTGGGGCGACTTGGTTCATTGCGCGCCCGTCCAATTCGCCGAGCCTTCGGTCGCCATGCAATTTGATTACGATCAGAAATTGGCCGTTGCAAGTCGTCTAAAAGCCGACCTCAACGCCACGCAAGGCCATTACTGGGTTGCCGGCGCACACATACCGTTTCCGGGCATCGGCCATGTGCGCACTGAGGGCCGCGGATACGACTGGGTGCCTGCGAACTACAGTGCCGCCGGGTTGATGGAAAGTCGCGTTTAATCGACGCGCTTGAGCCGGCACGCTGTTCGCGAGCGTCCTGATCTGCGTGCGCCCTGGCTGACTCATCTTGGGAACCACCGTTTGAGGTGAAAGGCGCGAGAGATGAAGGTCGAGCGGTCGGCGAGCGCTCGTCCGTAGACGTTTTCATATGCGGAGCAGATCGCGTTCCAATCAAAATCTCGTGCGCGCCGCAAGCGGACTTCCGCGTAACGCTGCCGCAGCGCCGCGTCGTCGATGAGTCGGCACAGAGAGGCGCCGAGTTCTTCGTCACGTACGATCTCTCCGTAGCGACGCCGCGAGCACCTCCAGCGCCCCGGATTCGTGTCGCGACGACCGCTGTCCCCGATGCCATTGCCTCGATGTACGGGACGCCGAACCCTCGTACGAACTCGGCAGACAAAACAGCCATGCGCGCCGATAGAACTCGGTAAGGCGTTCCAAAGAAACCTTGCCCAGCACCCGAACGCCGTCGTCAGGCATTCCTCGTTGCGCGGCCCTCATCCCGAAACCGACCGACGGTGTTGAAAAAGCCTCGCTTGATCTGTGTTTAAGCGTAAGCTACAACGTCGCAACAAGCGACGCTCCGGGGGCCGAGGCAACGCGATGATGGGCAGTCGAATGCAAACGACCGCGATGTTCCAGTATTTTTGCCTCGACGATTGGGTCCCAGCGGATCATCTGCTGCGCGCCATCGATCGGCACATCGACCTTCGACCAATCCGCGAGCAACTGCGCCCGCTATACAGCGAGATCGGACGGCCGTCGATCGATCCGGAAGTATTGCTGCGCATCCTGCTCATAGGTTATCTCTACGGCATCACGAGCGAACGGCGCTTGCTGGACGAGATCGGATTGAACCTTGCTTACCGGTGGTTTACAGGCCTCGGTTTCGATCAATCGATGCCGGACCACTCGACGTTTTCCAAAAACCGGCATGGCCGCTTTCGCGACTCGTCGGTCTTCCGCAATCTCTTCGAGACCATCGTGCAACAATGCGTCAACATCGGGCTCGTGCAAGGTGAGCGGCTCTCGGTTGACGGCACGGCCATCGCGGTGGACGCTAGCAGCAAGAGTCGCGTATCGCGCGACCAGCTTCCCGAAGCCGCCAAAGTCTCGCGCACTCTTCGCGAGTACCTGGCCGAAGTTGAGACCGAAAACCCCACGATGTCGCCGGAAGCGCAAATCGCCGCCGGCATCGAGCAAGTGGGTCGTGATGCTGTGCTTGAGAACATGGAAGTGCCGCTTCGCCGGCCGAAGGCTCGCCGCGGCGCCGTAGGTCTTCATCACCAATCGAGGGTCCGACGTGAGATCGGGTCGCCGCGATTGCTCGTGAAGAGAACGGGTGACTCGTGCCCGCGCGTGCGTAAATAGGTTCGCACCGCTTTCGCCTCGTCGGACTGCAGTGGGTGCTCGCCGGAGTAGCTGCCCTTGAGCCGGTGCACGAGGATGCGTAGCTTCTTGAAGTCGAGGTCGCTCGTACGCAACAGGCCGACCTCGCTCGCGCGTAACCCATGGCGGTAGGCAATCAGAAGATCGCTTTGTTCCGGCGGTGCTCCCGCACGGATCCGAACAGCCGGGCCGTCTCGTCCGGAGTCAGAAACTTGATCGTATCCGTCTTCGGCCGGGGCATGCCCGAGAGTATGCTCGAAATTACCCTTCTGAGCAATATCCGCCGCCTCACCGGCTCCGCCGAGCACGAATCAGCGAGCCTGCTGGCGGCAGGAAAACAGCCGTAATGAGCAATTACGTCAAAAAAACGGGCTCCGTGAACCCGATTCCGGCGCCAACCCTCGCTTCTAAGTGAAAAAGCTCCATCCTAAAGATCGCGGTCTATAGCGCTTACGTCGCAAAGACTACGGCGTGATTTCGCTAACGTGCCAGGGAGCGTCTTGCGACGACAGAAAGAGTGGCGGATGTCGGTTGAAACGATAGCGTTCACGATGTATCCGGTCTCCGATATGCCGCGCGCGGTCGCGTTTTACCGCGACGCACTGGGGCTCACCCAAGCCGGGCTCAGTTCGGACAATTGGGTCGAATTTGAGGCCGGGGGCGGAACGTTCGGCGTTGGGAACTTCGAACAAATCGGCAAACCGGGGACGGCGCAATCGCTCGCCCTCGAGGTTTCCGATCTACCCGCGCTGCGCGCCAAGCTCGCCCAACGCGGCATCGACGCGAGCGAGCCACATGCTCTGCCGAACTGCTCAATCTCAGTCGTGCGCGATCCGGACGGCAACCAGGTATGGCTGCACGAGGCGAAGCGCACTTGACGAGCTCGCCAACCCTCCGTCGCCGCCTGTAGTTCGCATTTACCTCGCCCAAACGCCAGCGCGAGTCGGCCTTCGGTGCAGCTTCATAAAATTAGGTCGTCGAAACGGAGTCTCTGAAAGGACCCCTTTCAAGACGGTCCTTAATCCTCGGAGAAACCGCTGCGCGAATGGGCCGATTAGCGCGGGCGGCTACCATTGCTATCGGGGATCGAGCGGTACATGATCAACGCGTCCACATATCCGTCCGAAGGATGCAAGCTAAGATGCGAAGTGGCGGCTCATGACACGAGTGCTCGTTTTACCCCTATTTAGGCCGAACCCCGCTCGACGGGTACGTCGTCGCCGCTGGGCACTTTCGGAATGGTATCCTTCTCACGCCGCTTACCGCAAAACTGATCGCAGAACTCGTCATCAACGGCGGTGATGCGAAGCTTGCTCCGTTCGCGCTCACGCGTGAGAAGGGCAACCCCGTCGCTACCTATATCTAGTTCGGATCATCGCCGAAAAGGGGTCCGTTTAGGACACGTTACGCCCCGGCCCGCGGCCATTGGTTTTCGGCGTCCCAAATTGCTGCATCGAAATTGAGCGCCTCACACGGGGTCGGTCAAATTATATCCGTCCGATGGCGCGATAAAGTGTGGAGCGGCCCACGCGCAGCACGCGGGCGACGTGCGAAGGGCTTTCACCGCCGAGAGCATCGTGCGCGCTTCCCGCACCTGTGCGGGTTTGAGTGCGAGCGGTCGGCCGATGTGTTCGCCGCGGTTTTTGGCGGCGCGCATCCCGGCGACGGTGCGTTCGGGAAAGACGTCGCGCTCGAACTGCGCGACGGCGCCCAGGACGGCATACAGCATCCGGCCGGCGGCGGTTCCAGTGTCGATGTGGTCGGTCAGCGAGCGCAGTGCAACGTCGCGATCCCGTAACATTTCGGAAATATCCAGTAGGTCGCGCAGCGAGCGCCCGAGGCGATCGAGCCGCCACACTACGAGGGTGTCGCCCGCGGCGAGATCTTCGATCGCGCGGCTCAGCCCCGGCCTTGATCGCGACGCGCCAGAGGCCGAATCTTCGTAGATCGCGGCACACCCCGCCGCGCGCAGCGCGTCGAGCTGTAGCGCCGTCGTCTGCTCGTCCGTGGAGACGCGCGCGTAACCGATTAGGCGCGGTTCGGCGATTGGGATGACCTGGGAGTCGTCCAGCGGTGCGAAACGCGCTTCTAGGGCTTCCTTTGGGGCCATTTTGGTCGGGTTCGGCACGTTGGCGGACTTGGAGTCCAGCGTCGACGCCGGAACCACCGAGCCGCTGTAGCGGCCCGTGAGCGTCTCGATCCGGTCCTCGCCGGCGGCGTGCGCAGCGAGCAACTCGTCGCGCGGAATGGTGGCCTTACGTTTTGGGACGGACTTTCGGGACACGCAAACCCGCTTCGCGCCTAGGCCGCTCACGACTCTCCCAGTTTGTTGTTGACATTAAGGGGGAGGTAGGCCCGTGGCGCTCACGGTAGGAACTCTCGATGCGTCATTCATCGATCGCGATGCTGGCATCGGCGTTCCTAGCAGTCGTTTTCGTAAGCACGCCGATGGCGGCTGCGGTGGCTGAAAATACCGCTGGCGTGAACGTGCGCGCGGCACAAATGTGGACCGTCTCGGAGGCACCGCAAGGCGGTTGGGACGTGTACCTGACCGCTGAGCAACTGGAGCCGGGGTTTTGGACGGGTCCGCATACGCACCCGGGACCGGAGTACGCGCTGATCGTCAAAGGCGAAATCCAGCAATGGGATGACGGGACACGGCATGAGGTGAAAACGGGCGACGGCTACTTCATTCCCGCTAACGTAGTCCATGAAGTCGGCGACGCATCGCCTGATCAGGCATTGCTTGTCTCGACACACATTATTCCGCGCGGGCAAGCGTTTAACGTTCCACTTGGACTCGAACAAGCCCCAGCCGGCGCCCCGAAGCGCGCGCCAGGGCACACGCGGCTCTGGCAGACGAAATTCCAGCTCGGCCGTCACCCGTTGAACGCCTTCCGACTGACCGAGCAAGTCGTCGATTTGCCGGGCGGACGGCGATTCTCACCAGATCCAGGTGCTGCCACGCGCTTCGTTGTCGTAATGGCAGGGACCGTGATCGTTGAGGAGAGCGGACGAAGTTATGATGTCGGACAGAGTTATACCGTGTCGGCGAACGCGTCAGGCACGGTTATGGCTGGCACGATGCCAACGAGCATCATGGTCACCTCGATCGAAGGGAAATAAAACCCGGAAGACGGCCACGTATGCGTGAGACGTTGATTGGGAGCTCATCTTCGCTGAATTCCAGCTTTTGGACGTTGCCAGCCTCCTTGATATGTTCGCCTCGACGGAAGGTCTGCGCCCCGTGCTCGTAGGGGCAACACGGTGACCCGGTTGCGGCCGATGGTCTCAGCGCGTCGCCTTCACGCCCGATACTGAATTTGCAGGCGCACCGCCGCTTGACGCCCTTTCGTGCCTGGCGGCCAAGGAATAGCACGAGCGATCAGCGACCCCGCCGACGCTATCGTTTCTTCGGTCGCACGCGTCGACCGCGACGTACGCCACTTCTGTTTGCAGAGGCGCACTCGTGCTCGGTGCGGCAGGTCTTCTCCACGGCTACCGTGCCGCTACTCACTGGCGATACATGGACTTGTTGCCACTCGTCGGAGCCGAGCCTGTCGATGAGCGGGTCGTTCGTGATCGTAACCGCATTACAAGTGGCGGCGTCACGGCCGGCATCGATTTCGGCCTCGTCCTCATCGCTGAGATCATGGGAAAAGCCGCAGCGGAAGCGACACAATTGTCGATGCAATATACCTTTGCTCCGCCATTTCAAGCGGGCCATCCCAGCACCGCTCCTCAACAGATCGTAGAAGAGTTCCGCAAGCGCACTCACCTTTTGCACAAGTCACGAGAAATACTGCTGCGTAAGTCAGCGTTGCCTAGCGTCTCATAAACCGTCGGTTGCGGGAATTGAGCGACACTTGCTTCCGGGACGTTACGTCACAACCGTCAAATGCTTCCAGAGGCTTCGGGATACTACCGGTTTGCTGCGCGTCGACAATGACGCAGACGCGTTGAGGATGCCGACTTGCCACGTTTGAGCCTTTTAGATGGAACGATCGAGTACGAGGACACGGGCGGGAGAGGCCCGATTCTGGTCTTCGTCCATGGCTTGATCATGGATAGCTCTGCCTGGCGTAACGTTGTCGCCCATCTCGGCGCAGATCACCGCTGCGTCACGCCGACGCTGCCCCTGGGAGCGCACCGTGCTCCGATGCGCCCCGAGGCAGATCTCTCATTACGAGGTTTGGTTAACATTTTAGCCGAGTTCATCGAGCGGCTGGACTTGAAGGACGTCACGCTGATCATGAATGATTGGGGCGGTCCGCTTTTGCTCGCCGCGGATAGACATGAGCCAGTACGCCGCCTCGTCGTGACGTCGTGCGAGGCATTCGATAACATCCCGCCCGGACTACCCGGACGATTCGCGGCCATAAGCGCGCTGCTACCGGGCGGAATTTACCTTGCGGCGCAGTCATTACGTGTTTCGGCACTGAGACAGATGCCATTCACGTTCGGTTGGATGGCAAAGCGTTTGCCGCCAAGCGAGATATTTGATCGCTGGACCCTCGGATGCCTCACTGACCGTGGCGTGCGTCGGGATCTCCGCAAATATAGTCTCAATCCGAATTTGCGCAGCGAACTGAGGTCAGCTACGGAACGGTTGCGTGCCTTCGATCGCCCAACCCTAATCGTTTGGGCGTCCGAGGATCGTGTCATGCCGCTGAACCACGGTCGCCAACTCGCCTCGATAATACCGAATGCACGGCTCGTTGAATTGACCGATAGTTATACGCTTATCCCTGAGGACCAGCCCGCCGAACTCGCACGACTGGTGCGGCAATTCATGAATGAGTCTGCATCAAGATGGTAGAGCGATACGTCGCTGCCGAGCGATTGTAACCGCGACACAAGTCGCGAAATGATGCCTTGAACAACTTGTTCCAAAAGATACGGTGTTACTTGTCAAGCGTTTTTATAGACCGGATCGAAGGCGCAGCCAGATTTCAGAACTCCGTAGGCAAGGGTAAGGAGCTTACGCATCGCGGCGGCAACGATGGTCATCTTCGTTTTTCCGCGGGCACTTAGGCGTTTAGCGAGCGCTCGAATTGGTGGGTTGAAGCGTATTGCCGAGATTGCTGGGAAGTAAAGAGCGCGCCTCAGATGAGCGTTACCGGACTTCGCAAGCCGGCTACGATGTTCGATCGAGCCGGATTGGTAGTGACGAGGCGATAACCCAGCATATGCGGCAATGGCTTTGACGTCTCGAAATTCCGCGATGTTGGGCATCTCGCCCAGAATGCGAGCCGCAGTGCTTCCGGCAATGCCGGGAATGGAGATGAGCAACTCACGTTGTCGCCGCAGTGGTGGATAGTCGTCGAAGAGCTGCTCAATTTCGTGATCGACGCGTTCAAGCTCACGCGCAAGGTGTTCGAGCGTGGCCTCGATCGAAGCTGTCACCGCAGGCGACACCATCGGAGCCGAGCGCCGGTTTTCTTCGTCCACTCGCATCTGGATAACGCTGTGTTGGCGACGCACAAGGCCCTGTAGAATGCGGATTTCCGGCGCAGGAGGCGTCCACGGCTCTGGCTGATGAAGCCGACAAAAGCGGGCGATGAGAGCTGCATCGACCCTGTCTGTTTTTGTACGCACCATTTCGCTTTGCGCGAATGCCTTGATACGCGCGGGGTTGACGATACTGATGACATGTCCGGTCTCGGCTAGCGAGATCGCGACCTGTTCACTCCAGCCACCGGTAGCTTCGAGACACACATGCACGCGATCCGCATTTCGGTTCTTCAACCACGTTTGAAGCTGCGCAATTCCGGCTTGAGAATTTGGGACGCTCTTTGAAGCAGGCCGATCTCCTTGCAATAACGTCGCGTGCAGATCACGCTTTCCCACGTCGATCCCAAGAACGTTCACGGTGAATCTCCACTGACGTGCTATCCCGATATGACCACCCTGATAAATGCAGGCTCACCTCGCAGGGGCCTATGATACGGTCCGATCTCTTGGGATAGCCGAGCGGGGTCGGTCATCGATCTTTTGGACGAGCTCGAAGCCCAAGGGGTCGTCGGATGTGTCCGACCCGTTGGGGCGCGTCTTCGACGCGTCCCGCTAAGAACATATCAGGGGTCGTTTGCGAGACTTTATGATAGGGTCCCTAAAGTTGCAAGCCGCAACGCTTTGAGTTAGACGCTGCGCCCCTGCGCAAGCACGGCCACTCAGCCCTGTTAACCCGTTGAGCCTAGAGCTAGCCGCTCGACCCGAACACCGCGACGACGCTGGCACGGGTTGTCGCATGTAGCACGCGCGCCGCCATCTGTACATCGCAACGATCGTCGCAGCTGAGCCACGCGTCAATTGCTCCTAGCTGCGCGTGGGCTAGCAAGAGGGCTAGGAACGCGAGCGGAGCGATCGGCGGCGCGGTGGAATGGCGGGCGAGCGCAGCGAGCTGCCGTTCGAGCTTTAGCGCGAGCACGCGGATCAAGATCGCATGGGTCGAGCCGTGCAAGAGAGCGCTCGCGAGTGCGCGTTGCGCCCGGACATGCGTCAGCACGTCTAGCAACGCGTCGGACGGTGTGCAGTTCGCCACCGCGGCGGCAAACACCGCGAGCAGCCCCGGGTCCATCGGCATCGACGGCAACCGTGCTAGGCGTAGGGCATGACACATAAACGAGGCGCTCCCCTGCGAACCGTCGGCTCAGTCGCCGGCGCGGTGCTGCTCGCGATCGTCGCCTTGGCGCTGCATCCGCACCTGAACGGCCATGCCGGTCCGCAGGCGCAACTTCGCGCGATGGGCGCGCTCAGCGCCCGCGATCGACTCGTTCACGGAACGTTGCTCCTTTTGCTCGGTATGCTGCTCACAGGATTCGCGAGCTACGCGCTGCGTCGCAGACTCGCGCGTCGGCCGGTCGTCGCCGGACTGGTAAGTTTCGCCGTCGGGATCGGCGGCTTGTTCGCTGCGGGATTGATCGACGGCTTTGTGCTCCCGGAGATCGTCGCGCGGTTCGTTGCCGCTTCACCGGCGTCACAAAATGCCGCGGTTGCGACGCTGGCGGCGTGCGGCGTGGCCGTCAACGTGTTGGCCGCGTTCGGCATCGTCGCTATGGCGATCGCCATCGCTGCGTGGTCGCTCGATCTTGCACGTGAGGTGAGCGAGAGCCGGATCGCCGGCATTGTGGGTTTCGTCTCGGCATTGCTGACCGTCGCGGTGCTGGTGGCGGGCGGCCCGTCTCTCAGGCCGCACACGCTAATAGGGTGCTCTGCGTGCAAGGCGTCTGGTACGTCTGGATCGCGGTGCTGCTCGCGCGCGGCCGGGCGTAGCGTCGCGATGCGCTACAAGCGGCCCAGATGCCTTACTGATGCTTCGCGACCTTGGTCTCGGTCGTGCTTCCCGGTACGCTATTCGCCTGTGTCCGAAAGGGCCGTTTTCGGGATGATTTGCTGGAACGCTCAGACGAACCGCGCGGCAAATGCAAAGCGGCCTATACGTCATGCCCGGAGGCCGCTTTAGCGCATCCCGGCGATTGTGTAGCCGCCATCGACGAGAATGCTCTGACCGGTGATGAAGCGTGCCTCGTGAGTGCAGAGCCATACGGCGACGTCGCCGATGTCTTCCGGGGTTCCGAGCCGCTTCATCGGCGTAAAGGCAGCCCAAGGCTTCGCCGTCTCATCGTCGACGAACCGGCGCATCATCGGCGTGTCGATGATGCCAGGGTTGACGTTGTTGATCCGGATTCCGTCCGCTGCCACGTCAAGCGCGATAGCCCGAACCATCGCGTCGAGTGCACCTTTGCTGGCGGAGTACGCGGAGGAACCGGCGAGCGCGCCTTTCGCCAACCATGAGGACGTGTTTACGATCGCGCCGCCGTCGCCATGTTCGAGCATCGCCGCAATCTCAAGTTTGAGCGTAAGCCAAACGCCTTTGAGGTTCGTAGCGATGACCCGATCGAAATCGGCCTCGGACATCAGATGAGCAGGCCCAAACGCCCCTTCGATCCCAGCGTTGTTGAACGCTACATCGACACGCCCAAAGTGTTCGATCGCACGTCGGAACAAAACCTCGACATCCTCGGCGCGCGAGACGTCTGCGACAATCGGAAGCGCACTGCCCCCTTCGGCTTGGATCGCTCCGGCGACGGCGGCAATTTCGCTCTCCCGGCGCCCGACAAGCACCACCCGTGCTCGCTCGGATGCAAAGCGCAGTGCCGCCGCTTTGCCGATTCCCGTTCCGCCTCCGGTCACCAGGGCGACCTTGTCCTTGAGGCGCGACGGCTGTCCTTCGAGGAGCGGTCGTCCGTCAATGTCAATCATGCTTCTCCGGTCCTTTCGATGCACGTTCCGTAAGCTGAAAACAGCGTAGTGCCGCTAGGGCCGCGTAACCAGTACCGTCCGAGTACTGTCACTGACGGTGCATGGCTTCGACTGGGGACGAGCTGAGCCGGGACGACGCAGTAAGACGCCAGGAATTGGCGAGATTCTTACGCAGCCGGCGTGCGCGTCTAGCCCCGGGAGACCTGGGTTTACCGTCTATCGGGCGCAGGCGCGTTCAGGGCCTACGCCGTGAGGAGGTCGCGATTGCCGCCGGCATCGGTTTGACGTGGTACACGCGACTCGAGACGGCAGCCGACATCAATGTGTCGGCGGATGCGATTACACGCATCGCCAAGGCGCTCTGTCTGACGGAAACGGAGCGTAAGGCGCTGTTCGAGTTAGCGCTTCCCTCCGTAAAGCGCACGAAGCCTGTCGTATTGGAGCGGGCCCTTCGGCTATGCGTCGACGGCATGCGATCCCCGGCTTTCGTGCTTTCATCAACGTGGGATGTTCTGTATTGGAACGTAGCGTTCGCGAACGCATGGCTCATCGAGGCGCCCGGCTGCGCCCCGTTTAACGCGCTTGTCTATCAGTTCACTGCGGCGCTCGAACGCGGGATGCACGGCGATACATGGGAGGGGCGGTCGCGCACGATGGTGGCCCAGTTCCGCGCGGACTACTTTGCGCACGCAGGCGAGCCGGCATTCGAGAAGCTCTTGGTGCGACTGCGTGAAATGCCGTCATTTCGCACTTTGTACGAGGAAGGGCTCGTGTCTGCCTCGTTCGAGGATGAACCGAACGTCATTCTCCATCCGACGCTTGGCACGATTCCTTACGAGGTATGCAACTTTATCGTTCCTGGCGATGAGTTGAGCGTCACCGTGCAAGTCGTACCAAATGACATCGCGCAAAAGCTTGCCGATCTTTCTCGTGACACGTAACTGGTCGACGACAACAAGTCTGGCCGCCTGACGACAACCTTCCTTGATGCGGTATGTCCGAACTTCAACAATCGTGCGGTCATCGTAGCGGGCTGCGTCGGCTCATGGTTAAAAGTTACCTTTACGTAACGATGATAACCGAGCGCCGTTCAAAACCCAGTCAGCGACTGTCCACTTACAGCGGCTATGGCGGCCATTGGTGGCAAGTGAAAGCTCATCATCGTCTACTGGCTTGCCGAGTCGCCGAAGCACTTTTCGGCACTTCGTCAACTCATGCCGGAGATCTCGCAAAAGGTCCTGGCGGAGCAACTCGGCGAGTTGATCGCCGACGACATTGTGTGCCGCGAGCCTACGGGATGAATCCCCGCGCCGGTCGTTTACTCGCTGACCGATTACGCGTGTTCACTTCTCCCGCTTGTCGAAAACATTCGAGCCTGGGGACGCAAGCACATCGAACGATTTACCGCTAAACGCGCGAGATACTTGACCCAATTTTAGTTCCCACGTGCGGTGCGTGACGGTTGACGTGTTCAATGTCGCAGAGTATTCGTTGACGCTTTCAACGGCCCGACGTTGCCGCCATTTCGGAATGCGCAGAAGTGGTTCGGAGGGCCGCTCTTCAGCTAGCATGTCCGAAAGGGTTCCCCTTTAGAGACGAGCCGCCGCTTTGGTCAAAACTTCTCCAGCGACGCTCCGCGCTTATGCCGCCGACGATCATGCGCCAAGCCGCTGGAAGAGGCATTCCGGTGGCACAGCGCTACATTCGTGCCGGTTCACGCTGGCATGAGCAGCCGGCGTCGGCATCGGACTCTATCGATGACCTACTCGGAAGCACGACGCACAATCAGCATCCGTTAAGGGTTCCGGGATGACGCTCTTGAGCGAAAGCGATCGTGATACTCTCGGGGTTTCGTCAAAAACGCGCGGACAAAAGCGCGCCGAAAAACCTCGGCGCTCGCGAATCCGCAGCGCTGTGCGATCTCGTCGACCGTGAAGTCCGTCATCTCGAGACTGCGTCTGGCCTCGTCGAGCCGCATTCGTTCAACATACCGTCCGGGCGTCATCCCTAGCTCGCGCGTGAAAATACGGGCGAAGTTGCGTTCGCTCATCGCGAGGTGGGCGGCGAGCGCTTCGACTGATAAATCGTCTCGGAGATTTTCCGCAATCCAAAGCGGTAACGCTTGGAACGGTGTTCGGCCGCTTGACTGTGCCTCCAGCGCAACGCTGAATTGAGCTTCACCTCCCGGCCGCCGCAAGAAGAGTACGAGATGGCGGGCTACGGTCAATGCAGCTGGACTTCCGTGATCCTCCTCGAGGAGAGCTAACGCTAAATCCATCCCGGCCGTAATCCCAGCAGACGTATACACGTTTCCGTCTTGCACCCAGATCGGTTTCGTGTCGACCTGCACCCGAGGATAGCGTTGCGCGAATTCTTGCGCGTAGGCCCAATGCGTCGTCGCCCGTCGACCTTCAAGTAGACCTGCTGCAGCCAATACAAGTGCACCCGTACAAACGGACCCTAAGCGCCGCACGTATTGCGCTCGCCGCCGAAGCCAGACAAGCAATTCATCCGAATCGCATTGGCGGGCACCCGGGCCGCCAGCTACCAGCAATGTGTCGACGGGGCCGCGCAGATCACGTTGTTGGCCGTGTGCGACGAGAGCTATACCGCCCTCGGTTGGGACGGTAAGGGAGGCACCCGTCGTAACCAATTCCACCCTGTACTCGGGCCGCAAATCTTTCAATAGCGGTTGGCAGTCGTAAAAACGCTGACCGGCCCGATCACGTCGAGTTCTTGGACGGTTGGGATGGCGAGGATCAAAACACGCCGTGACATCGACGACGCCACTCGGGGGCTGCGCTTGTTGTCGATATGGCTGAATTCGTGGGTTATTCGTCCTTTCTGCCGGGCGCCCTAAATGTTACCATAGCGATAGAAACACTACAACGCGCACGGGAGCAGGTGCTATGGACACGGTTACGGTCGGCATGCTCGCATTTGCAGAGATGCAACTGCTTGACTTCATCGGTCCCTACGACTTCTTCACGTCGGCACCCGAGATCGATGCGATCGTCATCGGTCCCACAGCGCAGACGTTTGAGGTCGGTGCCGGCATGAGCATTACGCCGCATTATGGTGCCGTGGACGCACCCGCCGTAGATGTGCTATTCGTCCCCGGCGGCACAGGTATCAACGATCTGCTCGTCGACGATTGCATCCTCGATTATTTGGCGCGCGCGGGCGAACGCGCGCAGTTCGTCACCTCGGTTTGCACGGGTTCGCTCGTGCTCGGGGCGGCCGGCCTACTTCGAGGTTATCATGCGGCAACGCATTGGCGATACATGGATCTGTTGCCGCTGGTCGGCGCCGAACCCGTCGATGAGCGCGTCGTTTCCGATGGCAATCGTATTACCGCCGGTGGTGTAACCGCGGGAATCGACTTCGCGCTTGTCGTCCTCGCGGCGTTGCGCGGAGAGGCGACCGCAAAAGTCGCGCAACTCGTGCTGCAATACGACCCTGCACCGCCGTGTCACGCGGGCCATCCTCGATCGGCCGACCCAGCGGCAGTCGCCGACTATCGTCAAGAAACTGCCGCGAACTATGAAAGACGCGAACGCCTGATCCGCGCGGCGTTTACAAGACGCGTATCCCTCTAACCATATAACATGTGGCGCATTCGGTAGGAGAAGCAGAAAACGTAACCTTAGGTCTAACGGTCGCGCATATTATGCGGATCGAAATTCGCGACCATCCTTCGGTATACACTGGCGCAAGTTCGCCGCGGCAGCCTTCGCAAGGGCGTACCGTTCATCGTAAGATCGGTCCGGCTGGGTTATTTATTGGGTACACGATCATTCTGATGCGCGTCCAACTCGCCTCCGCCGACCGCCGCAATCGAGGTTGGCCGGTATGTGCTCAAACATCGAGATCTAAACCCGCCGCGAACTACGAAGGACACGCGCACGAGATCCGCGCCGCGCTTACGAGAGGTGCATTGCGTTTACCCCCGCGCGATTGGAAGTTCTCATGAGCTTCCCGAAAGAAATTGCGGGGAACGCATCCCCGACAGCTCGGTCGCGAAAGCCGCGACACTACTGGCGCAGGAGTGCTCGGCCGGCTTCCTCTTTCACCACTGCTTGCGAACGTACGTCCTTGGAAGGAAGGCGGGTCGGCTATTGGACCTCAAAGTCGACGACGAGTTGCTTTATGTCGCCTGCATCCTGCACGACCTCGGCCTGACATCCCGGTTCGAGGGTCGCGAAAGGTTTGAAGTCGATGGGGCGGACGCTGCGCGGGCGTTCTGCATCGAGCAGGCCATGACTGCCGAACGAGCCGACAAGGTCTGGGACGCTGTGGCGCTGCATTCGACCGTCGGTATTGCGGCGCGCAATGGTGCCGAAGCTACGTTGGTGCAGATTGGGCGGGTACGGATGCTGGGCTTTGGAGAAGAGCTTCTTGGCTTCGGCGAGATCCGGCGCGTGATGAATGAGGTGCCGCGCGAGGATTTCGGTGCGCGGTTCCTCGACGTTATCCTCAGTCTCGCCGACCGCAAGCCGGTTGCCAGCGCCTGGACGTTGGTCGCAGAAATTGGGCAACAGTACCACGGTGTGAATTGCCGCTGCCCGAGCTATCGCGAACTCTTTCCGCGCTGGGTGGAACGCATCGAAGGAACAGCTTCGGCGCACAGAATTGCAGTGCTAACGAAGGACCGCTGAGATGTTCCTTTTGCGTTTGGTCTAGCGGTTCGCCGGGTGGCGTTCTATTTCGGCTACGAAACTGGTTTCTTCGGCAGAGGACGGGCGGGATTTCCTACGACACGGTCGCCTGCTGCTTCGTGAGCTTGCTATCGAAGAGAACGAATTCTTCACCGGCATTCGCGAGGGCAGCGACCGACGCCGATATAGCTGTGTGGATATCAGGGCTTCGGCCACAGATCAACGTCGAGCGCATCAACGCACGTCTCTTTGCATTGACAAGCGAAGGCGATGATTTGGAACGGCTAGCCTGCGACTACTACCCCTGGCTACGCGCGCGTCCACTTCATCGCTGGATGGACATCGCCCTGACCGACGCCCAAATCACGTTCGGCGACGACGCGTAGCAGACATGCCTAGCACCCATCGCAGCTGGATCACTCCTTAAAGGGGTCGATTTTGGGAAGATTTCGAGCATAGCGGGGCATAATTTGACGCGTCCTAAGCGAATAGCTAGGGCGTGAACGACGCATCAACATTGGCCGCACGACTGCTCGACATCCTTGACGTACCGTCCG
>JAABUX010002415.1_pt1 | contig 26579 bp, 36 predicted proteins | sample 5561851 | NCBI WGS metagenome assembly JAABUX01 (sample SAMN10711883, study PRJNA513361) | rock metagenome | isolation source: Antarctica rocks | place: Antarctica: Victoria Land, Richard Nunatak red sandstone | collected 2016-01-03 | reverse complement strand
TGTTTCGCTATTCTCTCCGCATCCCAGCCGACTCCACTAAGTGTTTGTACCTGAATCCGTTGATCGCGGGTTAATTGGGAGCGTTTTGGGGTTGATGGGACATCCATTATGCGTTGGTTAGGAGAATGTGCTGGAGAATCTATTGGAGAAGGTAGATTTGTATGTATTATTACATGGAAACTTCTAGAAATGAACGGTATTTCAACTAGCTTTTGCCAAGACGCTTACATTTAACATGGTTCCTACCGTAGTATACAGCTACCCTGCGTCACGCTAGTACTTTCCTCGGCTATATATGGCACAACCCGCGTTTTCAGGTAAACTGGCGAACCCAGCAAACTCTGCGAACCCTGCGAGAGAGGTCGGCACATTTCAGGGGTTTATGCCGAGGCGCTAGCCATCTAGGGTGGAAATCCCTCAACATCATTCTTGAAGGAGTCCTGATTGCTGGCTATCTACGACTGATGTTGTTAATGTCATGGCGCCAATTAAAAAGGGCGAGACAGTTCCGGTCGTTCGATCCATGCTCGGCATTGCAGCTTCTGATTACAATAATGCATGGTCTGCACTAAATGCAAGTCAGACTCGTAAATCAACGCAAATAATGTCTCATTAATCCTTATTTCATTATAGAGAGTAGCCCGGGAGATCAGCTTCAAGCACTACGGCACCGTGGCCGCGAAAGAAGCTGGGATTTTGAAGGCCATAGACGAGCTCAAGGATCACTTCAGCTTGATTGATCCAACTCCGCTTAACGACGAAAAGATCGGCCGCAAATTGGCAGAGATACTGCAGGTAGAAGGCGCGGCAGCTTGGGTAATCTACAATGCGCAGAAGAGCGTGCACGATAAGCATATGAAAGGTGATTGCATACTGCAAGAACGGAGAAGCGTTCAGTAACTCACTCCAGTTGTGAAGATGCAAGATCCACGAAGTCTTCACCGCAGGAGTCCGCGGGGGCTGGCAATGTCGGATCTTATACGGTAGCGGGTGGTGGAGCACCAAAAACGTTTGATCCTATCAGGGACATTTAGCTAGAGATGGGGCCCTTTGTAAGAGAACAAAGAGGCGCCCTTGGGTTGCATATGGACCCCAGCCCCGGTTGGGCTTGGTGGAGGCAGCCACGTTGACCCCTCTTCTCATGTGATTGTGCTAGCAATGTCTGTCCCCTACTGCACGAACTTTCCTTGCATAGTACGGCTAGTCTATAAGGATCCAAGATCGTTATGCGGTGTTTGCGACATTTCTGCATAGGTGACAGCCAAATCCAGCTCAATGAGACGTGTGGCTTGCATCGGTTTGCCGCTAAGACAAGGATTTCAGGACAGTGGGTTAGGAATGCGCAAGGTAACATGTGGAGATAACTACTGCGGTTCGGTTATGATCGCCGTCTCTTAACATTGAATCACAGCTTGACTAAAGCTACAGCACCTCCCCGCCATCTTCAAATCTCGTAATTAGCAATCCATCATGAACTTGTGCGATATTACTCAAGTACGCCCACGGTATTCCGGCTCGATGTAGGAGATCTCGAATGGAACGCCAAACACAGTAAAAGCCTGACACTTCTAATTGCCGGAATCAACACAGGCCTTAAACAAACCGGTGAATTAGGAGATAAGGTTTTGTGAGTGACTCAACGCGGATGTTCGAGCTATGGAGACTGACGTTGATCAGCTTACCTGTTGCGCTAGAGCAAAAGCTTCGGAAAATGGTCATCATCCCTGGAGACGAACGAAACTTGCCAAAGATAGTGCACAACAATCTCCGGGAACGAGACCCGTGTTGGAGAAAAGATCATGATACATGATGACGAAGAAAGCAGTCTTTAGTACATACCCACCTAGACTTCCTGATAGCAAGCTGACGATGGCAAGTGTTGTCCAACTGCTAATGGTCGAGATGACCGCTACTGGTAAGGATCGCCTACAGACAATATTCGGCAATTACTGATTTTCAAAGGTGAAGAGAGTGCATGGTTTAACGTTGATCCCGATTAAACGGTATAGAACGCTATAAAGGACTAGATATAGGATAATTACAGCGAAAAGCTCAGTTACAACCAGCTTCGTAACGCGGTAATAGTAGCATGGGAATAGATTTCTGAGCAATTTCTTAATTATTTGGTAAATTCCATGCCAGCAAGATGCGAAGCTGTAATTTTGGCAAATGGGGTGCATACTAAATACTGAAATTTACGTACAGCTAGATTAGTGCGTTTGCTAAATTTACTTTTATTATCCCTGCGAGGTAGTAGGGCTCTAGGGTGCGGTTTCCGGGGCAACAGCCCTATTGATGCTCTAGGTGATTGGTGCTTCTCCCGTTAGCGCCTACTCAAGATCTTTTGGTGTCATCCTCCGTACCTTACAAGTAGAAGCCGTTGATTAACGTTGACCGGTAAAGGGTTAGAACTCTTGTTCTCCACAGTAATGCTTCCGCCTTACTTGAACATGGCGTCTTAGCGTAGAAACAAAGGTCGACCCAAGAGCATGTCGAGGCGGGAGGCTATGTCTTCCGTTTCCATAGCCTCCTAAGAAACTGATATATGCATGTCTGATCACACCGTTTAGTATGAATCTCTAGAGCACAGCCCCCTTTTCAACTGTTTCAAGCTACTTATTTACCCTGTATCGGCTAGATTACTATGCGTATCGCTTTGTGGGATTGACGGGAATTGCTTCGACCGTCAAAGTCTCTCGAATCGCCGGGAAATCCCATTCTTTTGGGGAGTGGAAGGTCAAGCGTCTTTCTCATTTCATTTAGAAGGCTGCATGGGAGTGGGTCCCGTCATCGCTGGCGAATGCAACAAAGCTTCCTGCAGCGATTTTTATCTATCTCACCCAACATTCTCGTTCGGCTTCCGACACTCATGTCCAAAACCAGCTTTCCACACAAGCCGGGTCTCCTGTCTCGCCAACAAGACTTTCTTATAAGATCCATCGAATTCACACGGTCCAGCACTGGACTATTCGATAGGGTCTGAACGGAACTATTGTCGACGACGCTACTTGTATTACAGCTGCAAGGCTGCCACCAGAGAATAGGAAAAGCCCCAATCAGGCTAAGGGGGAGCACCTGGATTCGACCAGGCGAGGAACCTTTGCCTGAGTTTGCCTTAACTGGCGAGCGTGCCGCTGGTTCGCGGAAACGGCTCTGCCAAGGTCCTTTCGCAGACGTTCGTGACAGGATCGACGTCTAACTCGCACTCACAAAAAGGCGACCATCGCACTTTTCTTATCGGAGTCGCTCGTTACCACGCAATTCTGAATATATTTCATCCCGCAGATATCCGACCAATCACGCAGGCAAATTCTTATATGTCCGCTAAAGAATGACGAAGAACATTTCTGTCACGCAAACCCCCATTCATCGAGAATGACTCAACAAGAGCTGACGCTGGAGCCATGTCACAAACAAGCTCCGCTAGTAACCCTCTCAAGCGCGTTGCGGAAGGTGACTTTGAACTCGGCGGTATTGCTGCACCAATCGGAGAACAGATATCTGGCTCGATGAATCCAAGACCTTGCCATGGTAGGCTTCTAACCGGTCGGTTATCTGGAAGCCATGATGCGGTATGGGCCAGTCGGGACCCTCCTGCTAGTGACCAGAAGAGGCATGACTGGTCGGCACACCAAAAAATTGAGTCTAATACGCCAAAGCCCGCCACAATCGTAAAAGGTACACTAGTGACGCAGAATAACACAAGCTACAAACCAGCAAAAGCGGAAGAAGATTGTCCGCTTGAAACTGAACCACCTGAGAGTCAGGAAGCGGAGCCTAAAATGCTACTCCAGTCGGAGACTAGGCCCATTTCTCATGAGCAGCTAGTAGGGGAAGTCAAAGGTACCGTTAAGTTATAATAGAATAAGCTGAGGCTCGGTTTACTGACGCTAATGAAGGTATCTACGCTGGACTGGTAATGGTAGAGGCCAAATGTATCGATATCGATGAACGACAATCTGCTGCCGCACAGGAAAAGGATCTGGCCAAAAGAACAGACCTGAAAAACGACCAATGGCAGTCTCTAATCGCCTTGCATAAACAACTACTCCATGAGTACCATGTCTTCTTCCTTGCGTCTCAGCATCCTTCTGCTAGCTCGGCACTGAGTAGACTCGCTGCTAAATACTTCATGCCGGCAAGGATGTGGCGTCACGGAATTCATGCTTTCCTAGAAGTATTACGGCATCGACTCCCAGAATCAATGGAGCATATGCTGGCGTTCATTTACATTGCTTATTCGATGATGGCTCTTCTCTATGAGATCGTCCCAGGGTTTGAAGACACCTGGATTGAATGCTTAGGTAATTTTGTCTTAACGTCCTGAAATATTAAATATGCTTATGCGTGCTCTGTCGTAGGTGACCTTGGCCGCTACCGGATGGCAATTGAGGATGACGAGCCCAAGGACCGGGAAGTTTGGAGGGATATTGCCCGGTTTTGGTACAACAAAGCCTCAGATAAAAGCCCGCAAGTAGGACGTCTATACCATCATTTGGCTATCCTTGCGCGGTCCTATACCTTGGAGCAGCTTTCATTGTACACGAGATCTCTAACTTGCGTCACTCCGTTCGAATCTGCCAAGGGAAGCATCATGACCTTATTTAACCCCATTCTCCACGGTAAGGATACGATACAGCGTCAGTCTTCTTCCCTAGAAACCGTCTTTATTAGGGCACATGGCGATCTTTTTACGAGCCAACCATTGGACTCCAGTAAAACGATTGATGCAGTTCTTAAACACCTTAATTCTGATGGCCTATTTGTAAAGTATATAAAAAAGACTGGTGCTAAATTCAAGGAGAACGGTGTCTACGCTGCAGTGTCGAATATCGCTGCCCTCTTCGAGTACGGTGCTTCGAACCAGGAAGGGTCAAAGCCCCCATTACGCCTTGCTTATGAAGCTGTTAAGCTGGCGAAAGAAGAGCCATCCAAGGTGTCGTCTACCGGTCAAACTGATATTGCGAATGTTCAACCATCCAATGGATCTCGAGAGCCAGGAGTTGACCGCTTTACGGAACCCTCCGCAGACCATACTTCTTATATCTTCTCCCAGTCTTCGAAGCTTGCTTTCTACACGCTGGATGTATCGTTGGGCTACCCGAAGGACAAGAATGTGTACCCTTTGGTTCATGTATATCTGGTCTTTATCTCGAGCCTCCTAATAGTCCAGCAAGCCTATACATCTTTCGAACGGGGATCTACCTGGAAATTGATCGAAAAGGATATACCTTGGATGAGCATATGCGTGTTTCTCAACGCCTTAGTAGCAGAGCCCCAGGCTAAGACGAATAAGATCTGGAACGGAGAGTTTCCAAAATCCAATAGAGGAACTAGCCGACTGTTGCCGGAGGATTTTATTTTGAGAGGGCAACTGTACACCCAGTGGTACTTTCCAGAGAATTGGTTTACAGCTGCCATGGTTGAGGACGATGAACGCTCTCTGGATCTGCCATCTATGGCCCTACCCCGTATGAAAAGGATCCTTTCGCTTGGACACCGGATAGCTTCTGTTGGTCTGACTTTAATCTTATGGGGTTATCTACTAACTGTCTACCAGGACAGTCGCTGGATACGCTACGACGAGCAGAGCGAGTTATTCTGCGTGACGGACCACAACAACAACATCAGAGCTCATGCTTAAGCAGGTACAGGGTCAAATGACCAAGACAGCAATATGCCCAACGCCGGCACGACCTGCAGTGTTTCACGAACAACAAGTCTGGCTCCATCAGACTCACCCACTTCGTCCAATCTTCGATCCCGACGGAGCTACAGATAGCGGATGAAGTTGTTGAAACGGGTGCTCCAGGAGCTTTGTGGGTCCTGTTCGGGGCAAGATGGCACGGCCGCCCAACGATGCAACATAGAGGAGAGAGGTCACGGCGCGGTTGGGTCGGAGACCCTGGCGATAGCAGTATAGCGTGACAGACGATAGCAGTCCAAATCGCTGCACATCAATGGGAAAACAATGTTGGTGTTTCCCGCTGTCGTCCTCGACGGTGTAGAGCACCCGGGAGAGGGACAGCAAGACGGTATTGAAGTCCGCCAAGTAGCGATCCCTACTGGGTTGAGTGGTGGCTATTGCGTAGCAATTGGGAAGATGCTTTGGGAGACCGCATGGTATGGTTGAAGGGGAATCTTTGACACTCGAACTCTATCTTATAATGGAATACAATCATCGTGACCGTCAGGGCCAGACCCTGGCCCTTGGGCCTTCTTACTATGCCAATTGACCTTTCTATTTATTTTTTATCCCGCACTCTCTTTCTTCACCTTGCTTATGCCATTGTTCGGCTGGTGACTCATTGTCGGAGTAGCCTCGAAATATTGAGATACAATTCTTCCCCCGCCCAGGGAACCCAATTTTTTAATGCATCGGAGCTGCCGCATCGTAGTCGGCTTGCAGTTGCGCCTTGGGAGCCCGCCCTTTCTCTTTGAGCACCCGATCGATATCCCGATGAGTCGACTTCCTCAACTGTGGCTTTCGTGGATACTGCCATGACCAACTTGGGGTATAACAATAGGTTGTGGTCTTTGTAGAATACCAGCTCTGGGCCTGCTACAGCACGGACAGCTTCCCTAATAGAGGCATCGCCAATCATGATTTTGGACTGGCGGATCGATATGAGGGCATCAACAGAGTACAGCCATGGGATGCCCACAATAAGGCTCATGTATTCGGCTTGCCCATTTGCTGCAGTCTGGCGGAGCTCAGGTGCTGCAAAACATCTGATGTCACAATGAATGCCTTCGACCACGACACGAAGCCAAACCCAATAGTGTAGCACGGTCTCTCGGTGGTCTGCTGTACGCATGGACAGGCCTTTAAAGCCGATCTCTGATAGAGGGTGGAGTTGGAGAGAGAGGTGTCGTACTAAACCGGCAGACATCACATTCATGTCCGATCCTTGGTCAGCCTGAGTATAGTTCTTTTCCAGGGCTACCGTAACGCCGTCTGGCTTGACAACATTGGCTGGGATGCGGAAGGCTTTGTCAAGCCCAATCATGGTTCTGAGGAAGCGAGTATGTTTCCCTTAGTCTTCCATGGCAGCACTTGAGACAGCAGCATTTGAGACAGCACCAGGGTTAGGTTGGGCAGACTGAGCAGACTGGGACGGCTGTGAGGCCTGGAAAGTCTGCTGGTTAAAAGCGGGATTTTGCTGGGGATTAGTCTGAGCATTTTACTCCATTGGAGGAGGAAGGCCTCCTGACATCATTGGGGGTTGCGACGTCTGCTGGCCTTGCTGTGGTGGTGGATAGAGTTTTGAGGCATCTGAGTAGCCGGCACTAGTGGTGGAAACTGCTGTGGCTGGTACCCAAATGCTGGATTGAGTTGGTTCCATAGACGCTTCAATTCACGGCAGACTGCTGGAGACCAGGCGACGAGATCCATCCGTGACATCTCAACCTTAGTGGTCTGAAGAACCTGACGAATAGAGATGGGACTATGGTACCTCCCCGCAGCGTCATTAAATAATCCCACTAACGGCTGAGGCTCAAACCTCTTGCCAACACGCTTCTGGCCTTTGCGCTTTGGTCGCTCATCTGACGCCTGGAATGGGGCAGGCTGCTGGGTCTGTCTGGGCTGCTCAATTTCAGGCTCATTTTCCAAGCGAGGCCTCTTAGCTGATCCATCGACTGGGTTGACATCAACCGAGACAATTTCTGGCTTCTGCACTGACAGACCAGCGAAGCCGAAATGGAGGGAGTGGGACGACGGGCTTGGGGAGCTATCCATCGTGGATCTTGATAATGGCGGCGTGATCTGTGACTGGGAAGTGCCCGATAAGGCGTAGGTGCCATAAGCATGAATATTGCCATCGTAGGCCCCGAAACTGGCCTCAGCGAAATTCGTCTGAGCTGGCGACCCGAACACGACTTCTCGAAGGTATGATTGTTCCCATGCCGGCAACACATCATCGTTGCATTCCCTCGAGATATGTCCCAGATGTCCACACTTGATGCATAGGCGTCCATCTCGATTCATGATATATGCTTTGGTACCATTGATCCACGGGTTCCTTGATTCAGATTGGGAGGTAGGTCTTTCGGAGGTGCTTGGTGTGACGTCTGGTAGCTTCTGGGTTTTGGGGGCTGGCGTGCCTGATTGTCAGACTGAGGTGGAGCGGTAACTGGGCCTGGACGATTAGCACGTTCGGGATTTGAGGCAAGGGTACGTCTCTCTTCAGGTCGATATGGGGGAGGCGTGCTTTGGTAGTCGTGAATGCCAGTATCGGGAACGTCAGGACGTACGCCCCAACGAGGTCCTTGATGGTGACGCTGTGCCTTCTCGGCATGGTATGACGTGAGGAGGGCATCTAGCTGGTGCTTCGGCAGATTCTTTCGTGCCAGATCTCGGAAGAACTCGAGCTCGTCCAGTTCAAGCTCTTCCTCAAACATCTTATTGATTTCTAAATTAGTACGTCTGGCTTCCTCAGCCAGTGTGTAGACAGCCCTCAGAGACCTATTAGGAGACCCCATACCACGGGTTGCTTCACGACGTATTTCGGTATCATTGAGGCCCCTCAGGAAAGCTCGTGGGTTGGCCTTGCTCTTCAGCACCTTGAAAATACTTGACTGCAATTCTGGCGTAGGATCTCGGCGAGGTCTTGGAACACTAAGATGAGGTGGAAGGATCTTGCGTGTCGGAGAAATTCATATTAAGCAATGTATGTACCGAAAGAGGATATGATGATCGTTTGTCTCATAACCTGGGTCCAGATCGTTTTAAAAGAATATTTGGCCATCAGGTATAGAACGCCTTTTAAATATGAAAGGGCCCGAATCATACGAGTGTTAAGGTATAGAGTATCTGTTGAAGATACAATGACATGGGATTTCCGGTGTTAAGCTGACGAATTTGAGATGTATCAAAGACAAAAAAGGCTTGGCCGGCTTGAAGTTTGACAGTATTTGGCATACTTTACAGATATACTTTTTCACTCAGAGAAGAGTACTCATTACTATAATAGACCTCCCTGTTTGGCATATGCTTGCGCCAATTGATAAAACCATACGATTAGCCCAAGCACTCCTCCAAACATCGAGAATCCAATCGCAGCAGATTTCTCCGTGTTGTAGCAATAAAGCCCCGATCCTACCGCACCGGCCACCAGAATCGGGCTCCAAAAGACAAGAAATGCTGTCTGATGCCACTCTTCATTCATGACCAAGCCCCAGCCCGTACGTTCAGGATCATTATAGCACGACACAGGACCGCGAACTTTTTTTGGAATGCGCTTCTATAGATAGTCACCTAGCGGCGTATGTTTGGGATTCCGCACATAATGTGATAGTACGCTGTCGTGAAGGTATGGCGTTGTGTCTCTTGTATTGGGTGAATAAACCTATTCACCATCTGGGTGATTCTGCGGGAATCGATCTTTCCAATTTTCTTCGATAATCACCTCGTTTTCAGGGTTATGAAAAAGCTTAAACTGCACGGGACAATAGTGAGCCTGATTTACAAAACGGATCTAGAAGGAAGGCAAAACTGGAGCTTAGAGTAAACAAACCTCGTAATATTGAACCAGCGACAATCTAGCGCAGATTAGAAGTCGCCTCCACCATGGTCGGACAGAATGGTAACACTCCTGGATCGCTTTAAAGATATCTTGGTCTATGGTATCCTTTTCAATAGATTGTGGCCGCTGAAGCTTCTTATCAGCTTGGACGTGATGAAGATACTTCGTACGAGAGATGTGCCGTATGCAAACGCAAATAAGGTGGCTTGGCTGATTAAGAATCGCCACAGGAGCTGCAACATCATACCTGTGTGCAGTCGATGGCTGATACTGACTTTCCTGTCGGGAATTATATCTTGGGATATGTGGAGCTGCCCACCTTTCGTGCAATCGAACAATCTGCTGCCAAGACGTCCACGTGAGGTTTACCATTGGCTCAAGCCACCATAATGGGTGAGGACGATCTAGCATATTCTGGGCAGAGTCCCACTGCATGTGACGAAGGAATTCCTCTGCAGCTCCGACTCTATGTTCGAGTATTTCCTCTCGAAATTGATGGCCACATCGCTACAAAAGAATTAAGCTGAAATATACTCCTAATTTCTGCATATGGTGGAAAAAATGAGTAGACTCACACATCGCCATTGAATCTGGATCAAACCGCTGTCTGTGTGAATTATATTAGGAGAACACTTGCCTTTTTCTTTGTTACGGACTTCATCTTCGTTTGAGACGATTTCCGAGCTTCTACGCTCGACAAGATCTCGAAATCGCCCTTTCAAGTTCGCAAATGGCTCACCCGATGTCATGAATGCTTCTACCATTCCCACGGAATGATCGACCGAGAAATCATCCTCATGGGACGCCTCAGACCCATCGCTTGAGCCACTCGGTTCCTCGTCTTTGCTTGACCCTACTACTTGCCGGTCATGAAGACCACCGTTTACTGCTTTACTTCTACTGGCACCTTCTGGAGCGGGCGCATCCTCGAAGAAGCGATCTAGCATTAATTTCACCACGGGTTGATTAGACAGAGTTGCTAATCGAAGTTGTAAACTCAAAACCGGTTGTACGGCCCCGAAGACAGCGGTCGTTAGTGATCGAGAGTTGCTGCGTACAAATTCTGCAGTCTGTCTTTTTAAAGAGGCATTCGAACTCTGATATAGCTCTGTAGAGTGACGACGTAATAGCTTTATAAAAGCCCGCTCTATTCTTTGTCGATCAAACCTGAGCTCATCCTTTGACCTCTCTAGAGCCTTCCAAATGGTGGCTCTAATGTCTTCGTCTTTCTGAAAGAGGTGGGCCAGCTCAATAATAAATTTTACGGTCTTTGCTTGCGGCAAAGCAGCGGATACTGAGGAGGCAGATGAAGGCAATTGATAATCGTCATCAAGTAGAGATTCTGTGCTTGATGAATCTGAATCGTTGCAAATAGTAGCTTTTTCTGCGTCAGGGTGTCGTAAGGTTCGTACATCATGCAGACATCTAAACGCATTCTGAGTGCAGGAGTGTCCGGCACCGAGTGAACGGGTATATCCAATCGTCGCACGACGGAAAAGGCGTTCTGCAGACTCTAATCTTCGAATTTCCAAGTAAAAGGAGCCAAGAAGACAGGCGGCACTTAGCGTCAAGGCGTGCTCTGCACCAAAGGCGATTTCGTAGCCTGTCGAAGCCCGCTGATACATCATTTCAGCCTCTTCTATTTTGCCCCGATCCTTGAATAGCTCGCCTAAGCTGGTGACGGTATCAAGACTTTAATCCCCTTACCCTCTAAAAATTATCTTATCTAAGAGGGTTAGGTTTATATTATTATTAGTTATACTACTTACTAGCTATTATACTTTAAGGTAATATAAGAACTAGCTATTATAGCTAATAAGCCCCTAAGATAATAAGGTCTTATAACTAAGATAGTTATATTCCTTAAAGTATACTTAATTATATTTTAATATAAAATTCATATTTATAAGGTTTATCTAACTTTTTTTTAAATAATAGTTGAATATTGAACCCGAATATGTACCTCACCAAATGCCCTTCCCGTTCTAGAGGGTGAGCAGCGCCGCTATATCACCCACAATGGGTGAGGCGAGGGTGAGGGTTCAGTAATGTAATCGCGAGGTAGTGGGATCCTATGGAGTGCGAAAAAGGAAATTTCGATTTTAGCCGTTTTGACTATAGAAGGACTTTGATCAGAAAAGTCCAGAGAAAGCGCAAAGCAATATGTAAAGCAACAAGAGGGTATTCGCAAAGGGGAGGAAAAGGGGGGGCGACCCAATGAGGCTCCCTGGGACCGGAAAAGGGTCGTTGATTATTACTGCATTCAACAGTATTCAGAGTTGCCAGGATGGGATCCGGGTCCGAACTAGGCTCCATAGAACAGTGTCTTCTCAAAGGCCCATCTCGCAATCTCGAAGTCCCAGCTTTCACTCAGACCGTTAAGAGCGTCTTTCGAGAATAGATTCTAAATTTAGAATTTCAACGTTGAACACAGCCACGCGAATCTACGGACCCAACCGCCTTCAGCGTTAGGAAGTCCTACTGTAACTTACTTCTGTTGTCAGTGGGCGCTTCCCTCTAATTAAGGATGGCTTGGGTAAGGACAGGCCGGGGAAACGGAACGCCGCGATAAGCGGCGTTGGATCTGAGTCGATTCCAGGCGCTTATGCAGGGCCATGAGATTCTAGACATAAATATTCTAATAAAAGCATCATACACAAAACATAGTTTCAACTCTAAAGCAACGACGAGGACGATGCGTCACATCTAAATATCATGCAATGGGCTAACAGCCGTTGTACCCAGACACCTCTGAGTCTTTCTTTTCCAACTCGATGGATTCCACCCTATCCAAGGTATCTTCAACGAAACCATCTGTGGCTTTTTTGAACTCGACCATCCAGGCCATGAGGCCGTTCAGACAGTCCATCAATTGTAGGAGGTTCCTATTCTGGTCAACGAAATGAATGCAAGATAGCGGAGGAGGTTTCATTACCTGTTGCTTTCTTCCATGCTAGGTTTGGTCAGCTATAAGTCAACGGCAGGGTGTGTGATGGAGGCTTACCCGTCCTGAATCTTGGGAACCGCCTCTTCAAGTGCTTCACATCAATCTCCCAGAGCATCCACAGCTTCCTTAAGTTCATGGAAATCACCCGGCCTTATGGTGTTTTTGATCTGTTCCTCCAAGCCATTTTGGAGGTCTGTTTGCTGCAACGGAGCCTCTGAGAACATGGTTGCGTTACCTGGTGCGACATCTTGGTTGAGCCACCATACCTCCGTTGATAATGGATCGGCAAGGAAGTTCGCGGAGGGTATAGGCTCTCCACATTGTAGATGCTCAGTGGGTTGGAAAAAATGTACGCCATTCGACGGCGGCACAGGCTGTTCAAGAGATTGATAACCTGTGGGTTGGGAGAAGGAAAGGTCGTGTGCTTCGTTCTGCGACGGGTTGCTGAATAGTTGATCCCAGTCTGCCTGAGAAAATATAAAAGGATCTCGAACTGCGGAGAATTGTTCAAATTGTGGAGAAGTATTCAAAGACATCGTTGCGGCTCATGTCGAGACAGTATAGTTTGCATGAGGGCGAATGCATGATTGAATATTTCCTGCAGGAACCTGCAGGATCGAAGACCCTAAACCCAAGCTAGGCGGTTTCTTCGTATAGTCATTGGCTAAGTGCTTATCCACCCGCGGGGCTTAGTCCTGGACTCTTTCTCCCCAGAAACGTTTCACAATCATGAAACGGAGCGCAGCGTCAAATTTTCTCGTATTATTTTAGGAGCTAATCTATAGTGCAGAGCCTTTGTCTCTCTCTAGCCAGCCCCCCTTCACTCCTCAACGATCGTCCCATACTGTCCGAAGCCACCGGCAAATCTAGGCTGTGGGGACGTGTCTCGTTGAGTCTGGTCTGCAAATTTGTCTACGTCGGAGTAAGTAGAGAAGAGAGTCATCAGACGTTGCTCGAACGTCCTCAATTTTTCAGATCTATCGAATGCCAACCACCTGCATTACTCATTCATGGCTCGGCTGAGAGCCAGAGGCACTTCGAACAACTCTCGATCCATATCCTCCAGCAGTGGTCGTAGTCGTCGTAAAAGGCTTCGATGGCCAACGCTCCTCCGAAGATCTCCTTCGGCATGAGAAAGCTTGGACAAAATGCGCTGCTTGAGATAGATCCGCTGTGCATTAGACATTGGGTCTCCTGTATCACAAGTCTACGTCTCTCGATCGATGCTTCCATCATGTGCCTCTCTTCTTCAATTCAAGTAGGATCCGGTAGAGGTCCCCTTGTCGTACATTGGCCCCGGGGACTGAATCGGGCTCTTTCCAATGTCCAATCAGTCAGACACAGTGTCCACACAGGGTGCCCAACGTAGATCCATAGGAGCTCAACTAGGAACCGATTTGAATAGTCGGCCTGGTAGTAAGGCACCGTATTCAGCACTCCATTGTCTTTTTTGGTCCCCTCCATGGGAGCCCTTAGTCGCGTGCCACGCCAAGCACAGCCCCGCGAACGCCTTAACCGCGAAATGCACGCCATCGAACCTTGCAGCGGCAAAGTCCGTGCTATCGATAATTCACGACAGCTGGAGCAGGCTGTGCTGGTATCAGCTCCCGCACGCCATCATTGCCGCAGACGTACCCCTTTACGGTTCAGCATCGCGTTCTATTCAGCTCTTGTTTTACGTACTGAGGGATCGTTTCGAGCCCTCGCTCAGGCTTGGAACAGCTATGATAGAACCTGCTAGGAGAAGCTCTATGCTTCATGCGTCTACTGCATCTTCTATATAGCCAGGCGGTAAGCCACTCGATTTCAAGGTCAATCAGAATCCTCAACGACTTGGCTACTCATCAGCTTCAAGAACACAGGGAAGACCCAATTGGGAATCAGGTATGAATCAAACTTTCATCTGCGAGGACTCGACTAATCTCTCCAGGGTTTCACCGAGATATTGGAAAGTTCCACCACCTCAGGCCGCGTCCTCCTCTCTGACCGAGACTTCCTTCAAAACATTCGTGCGCAGCTTTATCTCGCTGACCGGAACATGGCTTCCCTTGAGGAGAAGCTTTGCGGTGCACCCGGAACTATGGCCGCATGCCGTAGAGAATTGGACAACTCTCGGATGGCCCTCGCTGCAGCGAACGAAAAGCATGTTGCTTGCTACAACACACTTGTTAGAGAGCAGCGGCGGCTTATGGAATGCTCTCAGGCGTACAAAAATCTCTACGAACAGAATGGACAGATGGTCAACGAGATGCATGGCCTTGCCACCACGAATGTCTCGTTACGCCAGGAACTCGAACGGGCCTATAAGACCATCGAATCTTCCCACACCCAGAACGTCGAATTTGAGGCACTGCTGGACAGTATGGTCATGGCAGATTCTGTGGTAGAGGCTAGTCGCAGCGACACGGCTGAAGGACTTGAGGTGAGAATCATGGCCCTTAAAAAGAGATTGAAAATGGAGGAGGAACGGCGTGAAGCGCTGCTCAAGGCTTCCAATCACACCGTCGCGGCTGAGGAGAATCTACAGGAGCCCGGGGCAAAGGACGGGATAGCTTCCCCAGCCATGATAGAACAGAGCGCCCCTCTGAACGAGTCTGATAACGGTGGAGCTCGGAAGAAGCACAAGACACTTAAAGGGTCGCGGAGGCAGGAAATCCGAAAGGCCAAGCATTTGACGATCGTGTGTCCTTAGGTTTTTGGTTTTGCGTCGGATCTGGTGTTGTCTGTACCTGATATTGTTCTGTCGACTGTTTGGCTATCTAGTGATATATCGATCCTGAACCCCGTATGAACTTCTTGCTCTGATTCCATAATATGAGTAGCACCACGTGAGAAGCATGATTTGGCCGGAGACTGCAAGATCCAAATGGTTTGAAAGTATAATTTAACGCCGCTGACAGTCCCAATGTTAGCCTTAAAGAACGGAGCCCAGAATGGTCCCTCCACAAGGTTATTCGGCTCAAGGCGGCTGTGTGGGCGAAGCAATGTTTATAACATAAAATTCATCCACTGAGCCACCACACTTCGAAAAATATCACCCTCATTGAGGACAATGAATTCACATGATAGTCAACCCCCAACGCCCTCGTCTTTAGACATTCTCATCGGCCACAATCGCGGTTCATCCGTTGCGCTCGAAGCAACTCCGACACGACTCCAAGCATCGAAGAAGACGCCGAAGCCCAATCTGTCCCAAGAAATCGAACAACTGACTCGAGAGAATGGCTATTTGAGACAAGAGCTTGCGTATCATCAGAATATGCACGAAGCGAGTTTACGCCTGTCAAAGGAGACGCAGGATGTCAGGGAAAGGCTTCGGCGGGCAGTGTTCGACTTTAGAAACACGCAGAGGGAGATCGACATCGACTTTTGCAAGCCGGTCAGAGCATGACGTTGGAAATACAGAGCGTGCAGAGATGTGCCAATAGAGGAGGATGGGAGAGGCTTCTGTCAAATTGTAATCCAGGCGTGGAATCTATGAATACTTGAAGTTCCATCCCTGCAACGCTTCCGATTTGTAGCTAATGAGGAAGCATGTGATCTCTAAATAATATGCTTGTGGTGCCCAAACGGCGCCTCTCATTCGTGCAACCCGTGCTGAAACCGTTATCCTCAAGAATCGCTCGATCGTGTGGCGTTGCGCGCCATTTTTAAGACTATCAGGTCCAACCTAGTTCTATTGCTGAACAATTAACGATGCGGTCGACGTAATACGTCAGATGTCAACACCGGCCCAAGCTATTATTAGACCAAGCGGCTTGTAGGTAAGCCGTCAGTCAAAGAACCTTGAAAGCGAATTCCGCTTGGGCATGGATTCTTTGATCTCAGCGGTGCAAAATACCTAGAGCTGATGCCGTTGTAACGCCACTGTGTAGACACCTCGAGCCATCGAAAGTTCCTCTACGCTTCGCCTACCCGGCTTCAGCTCTCTGCAAGAGGCATCGGCCCATTCCTACGTTCCAAACATACAGTGGCGGATACAAGTAGACACGTATGTCAAAATCAACAACGATGTTTTTGAATTCTCGATCTGACATATGTATCCTAGGCACATTTGAGTCCTCGTCCGACCGGGTCAAAATCGCCTTTACGAGACTCTTCCTGTTTGACTTTTCCTTCACGCCTGAATGTCAGATCGAAAATTGGAGGATCTGGAAAAACGGAAGTCCTCTTTGAAGACATTATTTCTCGATCACCGCCGATCACCTTTCTTCTTCCCCTGGTACACGTTGATCCTGGGCCTGCCCTTGCATTCGTCCGCTTGGTTGGCTTATCAAAATCCTCAGGTAGCATAAGTTGGGCTGTGGGACACGCACGCTGTTTCATATTTGGTCAGTATCGCTGTGTAAAACCATGAGTATAAGAATCACGCACAATATCGTCTAAGGTCGGAGGCCATGAAGGTCGTTTTGTGGATAGAAAGGTATGAAGTTGGCCATCGTCAGGATTCTCCACGAAGAGTGCCACATCAAGATCACACAGCTTCCAAAGTTCATAAGCCTTCTTGAAAACCCCCCTTCTCCTTTTCCTTCTTGAAGTATTCAGTTCCTTTTTGGTCTGAATGGATTTCATTCTGTAAGCAATTTATGTGAAATGCACTTTGGTGGTTCAAGCCAGCCTGATGTTATAAATGCTGGATGTTTGGGTTTAGCGGGGCGCAGTGGGGCTTGTTCGGGCTCCGGGTCTTCGGGCTGAATTGTGTGACAGGGGCCTTGTGTTTCAAGTACACCCATGTGGACTATGCCTTCGAGACAACCTTCTGAACACCCTGTCGTCTTCATCGATTTCGAAAGCGTGGCGCTTACTTTACTATATTCATGCATTGTTCTACTCCCTTGAGCACGTCCTCTATCCACAGATTTGTAGGTATCTTAAGGGGGAAGACCACCCTTCGAATTGGTCCTACATTGATATTACCTAGCTCACAATCCACATGAAAGCTGCCCTATACACCCACAAGAGCCCAGTAGATGCCGTCGGTCCGACTCTGAACCATTTTCTTCGTAGACGAAGACACATGGGTTCTGAATAAGCGATGGCAGATCATGATGGCATGGTGCTTGACGTACAGGATGCAGAGCTCCCATGAAACAGGCGTCCAATAGTAGAATTGCCCTCCGTCTCTACAAGACCATAGTATGTGGGTTGAAGCGGACTTGTCGCGGGATCATACATGATGGCAATTCTTGGATGAGAGAAATAATGATTGCAATAGCAGAAACGGTCATTGAACAGTGGATTGGGAAACCGCACGAGATGTGGAAGTTTCAGGCGTGAACACGAGGTGGACGACAAAGGGTCCCCCTTTTCTTAATCTAGCCCCAGAGTTCCTTGCAGTGCTCCTGATCCAGGCGCAGTGTTCCTTGCAGTGCTCCCAATCCAGGCTCAATGTGTCTGGCACTGCTCCCGATCTAGGAGTAGGTCAAGCCACATAGGTAGTGCAGCATTCGATGGAACGGGCCGCATCCAGACTCCCCCATCAGATGTGTACTTTATGTCCTCTCATTCCATGGGTTTATTTATCATCTTTCAGCTCTGGCTTATCCCACCTATCCTATCTCATGTTTGCTCGACTTAGTATTTTCTCATGCCCATGTCATCGCACCCTGAGGCCCATCCCTCCGTGAAAGTAACCCCGTCACAGCATGAAGGCCGCAGGGACCAGCAGTTGCGGTTTCATACCACATCACTGCCGACTCCGCCACCTTCGCCTGCATCTTCGATGGTGGTGGTATCGCAAGACCAATCAAATTCCAACCAGCGTCCAGATTTAAGAGGCCAACAGGCGAAGAGGATTCTTCAGAGCTGCGATGTCCGGAGCATGGAGCTTCTTTGTCGTTTTGGTCTTTGTGGAGATGAAACTTTTCCAGCCAGTATACTACAAGGTCGCCAAGAATCTCGATTGGATATCATTTTGAAGTGTCTTAACATCGATGCGAACAATTGGGACCGAGACGCGAAGGTCAGAGCGATTCTAGAGCGGCTCGTGCCGAGACGGCCTTTTACCACTTTCCAGGGAACATGGCTCTCATTTCACCAAATGGATGGGATGGACGCCGGATATATCGCCGATGACCTGGACGAGACGTGGTGTGACTTGTTCAAGGAGATTGAATTCGAGGATTGGGTCAAGTGGGCGCAAGATTACTCCGTGGCGTCTGTAGCGGGATTCCTCGACCACATATCTGCCACTCATGAAGAGCTAGCCAAACACCTCCAACATATCCCGGAGGCGTACGAAAAATACACTCAAGTGGAGAAGGTGAACTTCCTTCCCACGAGTTCCGCTAAGCTTGGCTAATTGTACCAGGCATTACAGACGCGAAACCCTTTTGCGCGCTGGATTGTGTCTAACAGCCTCCACCAAGGGCTCAGCAATTCACCATCTCAGAGCCTTGACTTCATCGTCGAGCCGCTTCAGAAGCTGCTTCAGGATCAAACTCAGCAACTTACAGACATCTTGGGGCAACTCGCTATATTGGCGATACGCTTTCAACAGGGTTACTTAGACGTCGTGGACATCGATTGGACTCAAGAGCTCCGTACTGAAGTTACATTCTTTAAGAATCTTCGTCATATGTCTTCTCTGGAATTGTGCAACCTCATGACCAATTCTGACGAGCTGTTGTTCCGTACGCTTTGCAAGCAGGATATCATTGACCGCTATGAAGGTATCGAAAACGCAAACGCCACCGAGATCGGTGTACGGTGGGACAAATTGTGTAGAGCCGTTCAGGAATGTGTTCTTGTGGATCGCCAACTTGGTCACTCCATTGCCAAACTCGCACAGGTGTGTCGATTGGGCCCATACCTTGTCCAGTCCGCTGATCATGATGGCAGCACTTATTTCTTGCGAAAAACTTCAACTCCTTCGCTGCTGTAATTGAAGGTCTACGAGCAGCTCGCTTTGAGAACCCCGCTCTGGTGGTACTGGAAGCATTGCTTGACCCTGAAGGGAACTATTTCCTCTACCGGAGAATATGGACAAAGACCGGAGGACTACCTTTCCTGTACCCTCATGTCAGAAAGTACGGAATTGATGGAGAAGACTCATTGTCAGAGGTCTTTCCTCTTGAAGAGTCCAAGGAAGGGAGTCGATCAAGGTCTTCTGATGTAGACTGGGGACATCGTGCGCAATTCTGGGACCTCTCTACAGATCATTTGGAGTCGGGCCAAGCAGACGACAAGCAGATTTCGAACTATTGGACGGTTTGGGTGAAACCGTTTGTAAGTTCCTTTTGCCTTTGGTGTGTAAGTTGATAGCCTGCATCTCGCTCGTATATTATAAATGATATCCGATGAGGAGATTTTCAGCTCAAGCTGATAGGTCCGTGGATTCCCATCAAAGAATTCTTGACTTGTATTCAATTTCTCTCAACTCCGCTGTAAGAAAAAATGGGTTGTGGAAGCCATACTTTGCCAAAGTCCGAATGGGTCATCATTAGATACCATCTTTGGAGCCTCGAAACGCTTGTTAAATCTCCAAGTTTCAGCTTCCACTTGCTCGCTTCAGATCTTGATGGCTCCTCGTACGATTCATCGTCCTGTTTTCGTTTCCGGGTCATTGTAAGATCCTCCATGAAGGCTTCTACCTCGCCTCTCAGCCTCGACTCCAAGCCCACGGAACTGGTAGATTGCTATCTAGCTGGCCTGACGTCAGACGCCGTCCTTCCGTGGTGAGTTGACATAGTAGAACGGAATACGATGCTCGCGACGTCAAGGCTGTTGACACTACATGAATTCCTCACAGCCTTCTATTTTTATTGAGAGGCGGCGCGGGCAGTCCTAAAAGGCAAGGAACTATTGAAGAGTATTGGGCAGTCAAGGCTCCAGAGCCTGCAGGTCGAGTGCGGTGCAAGTATTGTTGCTCCTGGATCGGGAGCAGTCCGCATTCTCTCTCGCTTGGACCCGAGGGACTGTGGAGCCGGAAGACATGAATGTCGTGCATTAGATTTAAATAGCACGTAACAGCTTGGGTAAAGATTGCAGGAGTGAGGCATGACTCTTCACACCGCTCCTTTTGACGCGGACTTGATAAAGGGCTGATCAGACTCTTCCTCCAATGCATTAAGGCGTATTTCCTCGACTTGTTGCCTGGTTGCCTTCTTTTTCTCAGATATCCACATCTTTTGCTTATAATTCGATATAGCCCCCCTCTGGCCTTGGTCTCTATATGTTCCACAAACAAAACGTTCAGGACGGTGTCGCCTTCATCGAATTAGTGACAGACTGCTCCCATAGCATAAGCGCGAGTAAGTTATAGCGTACTAGCGATTGTGAATTCCATAGAGCCATATACTGGCTACTACTGATGTATTTCGATAGGGGTCGTGGCTGCTTTACTAGCTTATTCCGTCGTTTTACGTCTGGTGCAAATGTCAACGCAGTTTAGTTGGTCAACCGCTCCCTGGCGAAGCTCACGAGCCACGTCACATCATTTAAGCGCGTTCACCCGACAAGAACCCCCACCTCTCGCCAACCATCTCGACGAAATCATGGCTTCTGCAACGTCGCCAGCTGTCAAGCACCTGCTACAGACCATTAACGCGGATGGATTTTTCTCTATGAAAGACGCAGCTAAGGGTTCGGAAGCCAAGGAATTCGCAAGGAAAGAATATCCCATCACAACTGTCGATGGACTAGAATTTTGCAAGGTTCATACGTTTGGCGACCCGGTGAGCAGGCGATACCCTTTCTCTCCTCACCCTTCTAATACAGTGAATAGCGAATTAGTGGGTTCCTCGAGTCTACCTTTGACTGGTCTGGCCTAGGAATGTACACCTACCTTCTCCCCTTCCCAGGCTGCGCACACGGCTTCCTCGCTCGAACACCACAGAACCAGGGTCTCATAGTGCAGATATGGGGCCCCGGGTCACAGGTTACCTTCTACAAGGGGTCTCAACATCTGTCGCTCGATATACGTTCTTACCATAATGAAATGCTGGAGATCCCTCTTACGCAGCTAGCGGGCTGTGAACGTGTCACAGTAGACATGGAGGAAGGAGGCTTGTGAGCTTGTTTCACTGCCTACAATTATCCATTCACTAATCATTCCAGGACCGTGCTTGATGTTCGTTTAGGATTTACTGTTACTAAGGGGTATGCCATTACCTTTGTGTTTGCTGTCCAGGAGCTTGTCAAAGGTTGGGACAAGATGCGACTCCCACACTCCACCGAAATGGAAAAGTCGCTTGCAGTTCTAAACAATTGGTCAAAGAAGATTGGGACAAATTTCACATGGAAAGAATGAGGAAGAAGACCTCCATGATCAGCATCAATTACAATGTACTTCACACCACGATTCAATACCACTTATTTTCTAAGGAGTTTCCATGGGACAAACTCGAGTTGAAGCCGTGTAAATAGGAATTGACGCATCCCTTTCGTATAAATCAAAACATCTGAACGAGCTGCATGTTCCCCATCGACTGCATTGTACCTTGACAGGCAGTTATTGATGGAGTTTGAGCATAACATATTGATGTATAATCCCGTCTACCACCTGAATTGTCGAGAAAACCTAAATCTTGTTCAGTGACTGGGCGTGACCAGAGGCTTGAAGCCTCCTGGGTTACAATGTTGTAGAGCGACGGGCGTATGGTGTTGGAAGGCGCCAAATCTGATCTACGGGCTGTACTGTTCGAGAAGCCGGGGGTTTGCAAGGTATCATTGCTGTGAGGTGAATGTGTATAACCTGGGTGCGTGAAGTCCAGTCCCCGGGCAGGGCTATTGGAGAAGCCCGGAGCTTGCACAGTGACGGGATCATTGCTATAGAGTGAAGGATACGTGTAACCAGGAGGCGTAGAATCTAGTCCACGGGCAGGGCTATTCGAGAAGCCCGGAGCTTGCACGGTGCCGGTGTTGTCGCCGTAAATTAATGAATGTATGTGACTGGGAGGCGCAAAACCCAATCCTCGAGCCGGGCTGTTCAAGAAGCCCGGAGCTTGCACGCTGACGGTATCACTACTGTAGAGCGAAGAATGTGCGTAATTATGAGGCGTGAAGTCCAGTCCACGGGCAGGGCTATTTGCGAAGCCAGGAGCTTGCACGCTAACGGGATTGTTATTGTAGACCGAAGAATGCACGTAGTCAGGAGGCGTGAAGTCTAGTCCACGGGTAGGGCTATTCGAGAAGCCCGGAGCTTGCACAGTGACAGGATTATCGCTGTAAGGGGATGAATGTATATAACCGGGTGGCGCAATATCCATTCCAGGGTCAGGGTTATTCAAGAAGCCTCGGGTTTGCACGGTAATAGCACTGTCGCTGTAAGGTGATGGATGTATATAGTCAAGAGGTGTGAAGTCCAGTTTACGGGCAGGGCTATTCGAGAAGCCAGGGGCTTGCACAGTATCAAACTTGGCACTAGAGGGCATTGCATTCATATAGCCGGGAGTTGCGAAATCCAAACCCCGGGCTGGGCTCTTCGAGAAGCCCGGGGCCTGTTTCAAGCAAGGCATTGAAGGCGGACAATTTGCAGCCTGTTTTAGAGACTGAATCGTAGACTGAACCGAATCTTCCGAGTTGAGGCCGGGGGATGTGTTAAGGGGCCATGCAACCTCCAGTATTGGATTCTTAGTTGCAGCCCTAATAGCGTCAGTCGCTGACCAACGTGAGTTCAGCAAAGTCAAGGTGCTTACAAGTGTATTGTGGTGGGCGCAGTCTCTTGGGCTGTAGAAGCAATGACACAAAGTCTCGGTGGAGGTGAAACAGCTGTTGATATGTAAGTTTGTATCCGCCCTATTCGACAATGCTAGCAATAAGAAACTTACTCGCATCAAGTTCAACATTCAGCTCAGCCACGGGTCCCTTTTGCCCATGTACTGCCATGTGTTTTTTGAGATCCCCCCACCTCGCACATTCTCTCCCACAGATTTCACATTTCGTGTTGTCGTAGCGCTCCTGAGCAAGGCGTCTGTGCTTTTCATCTCCTTTCTGGAGATGGTTATAAAGACCATCCGATCTATTGTACGATTTTTCGCAGATCGGACAAGCAAATTCCTTTGAAAGCTGCTTTTTCAGGCCTTCGATCTCACTCTTCAGGGCTTTATTGTCCTCTTCCAAGGATCGAATTCGATCGTCTCCAAACAACAGTGCTTCTTCATATTGCTCTGTCGTCCGGTAAAGCCTTTTCCCTCCTTTGCTTGGCTGCTCGCTCTGGGAAAAGTCAAAGCCGCTCCGTCGGCGTTTTAGACTGGAAGCTTTAACAGCTCCTTGAGTTTCAAAATCGGGTCGGTCTTGCGTCACATCTGAGTGGGTTTTCAATTCTAGGGATATCTGAGCTTTATTGCAACAATTTCTTGGGCATTGTCAACCTTCTCACCTTTAGATGTTCGAGGGGAACGACGCAAGCCTTGCAGCGTATTGGCGAAGGATGGAGAAGCTGTCGCCATGATGGCCTGAGTGTATGACAAATGGATTGGACTTGAGAGCTTGTAGCTATTATTGACCCTACGAACCGAGCTTCAGTAGACTACGCGGCTGAAAGCTGTCTTAGGTAATCGAACGGATTAAAGCTTTGCCGTTTCCGGAGCAAGCATACTATCCCTTTGTCTGTCGAAAAAGCGCCTATACGTAATTTTCAGAATCTAGTAAATTGCCCTCTTTTCAACCATGACTAATCAAGATTCATCGAGACTAGGCGTTTAATACACGTTATCTGGCGGTAATCTTGGGCGTACGTTTTTGGACCGACAAAGGGATATTACAGCGCAAGACAAGTCCAAAATTGGCGCAGCGCCAACGAGAAGTTTATACCATTTCCACCGAGTGTACATTGGCAAACCATGGCCGACCCAATTAAGAAGACTGGACATTAGATATCGAATCCTGCGGACTAGCTTCCTCGAGTATTCATAAGTATTGGGTTCGCTTAGTCGGAGTTTGAGCAACAGGCGCTGACTATCGGCGAACTTCTCATTAGCATATAGATAGAGATCTAAGCACGTAAAAAGGCGCTCTAGTACGTTCAGATCCAAGGCCAGCATCATTTGCTCAATGCCATCTGACGGGAAAGCGAAATATGGCTACCTCTCAAGCTCTGAGTCTTCGCTTCCTCAGTCAGCCAGGTCAAGATTGTTAATACCTATTTCAAATGGGCAAATTGTCTCTGCGCTGAGGTTCTGCCAGAGTATGTAACCAATCTTCTGTTCAACCAATAGCACTATACGCATGAACGACGCAGCTCGACTTACAGCCGCTCTGAGTTCTCGGCTTATCAATACTTTTCCTTTTGCAATGGAAGCAAGTAAGCTGCATTCGAAGCACTCTCGTAAGCTTCACTCACTTGATCGCGCGTAGAACCAAGTCCTGGTCACGTAAGAAGCGTGCGATGGAGAGGCTGAAGGAGAGCATCCTCAGCCAAGGAAGCCGCTGTGATTCTTTCTTTGGGGTCTTCTGCTAACATTGCGCGGAGAGGTAATAGCGCGTCCGGGAGGACCTTGACGACTTGTCGAATGTCATGGAGCCAATCGATCATCTTTCGGCGGACATTGAAATTTTGGTTCACAGCCGCAATCATCCATTCGCCGTGTGGCAGTGGGATCTGGCGGAAAACAAAGAGCATGGTCACGCCAAAAGCCCAAATGTCAGAGTCATAACCTGCAGGTGAGTTGAAGAGAAATTCAGGTGGCTTATAGCAAGGTGTTCCTCCATCGTAAATTTCCGGCTTCTTGTGTACCCTAGCCGAAATTCCGAAATCCCAAATCACAGCTCCACGACCGCCTGTATCGTATAGTATATTTTGTGGTTTTATGTCGCGGTGGATTATACGCTGAGTGTGGATGTGTTCCATGCCTCTGGCAACATCTATCCATATTCGATATTGCTCATCTTTTGAAAATTGCGACATTTGCTTATCATCCGCGAGTTGTGAAAGATCAGGTCCGATATATTCAAGTTCGAGACTTAGGATCAAGGCATTGTGCCCTAACAAACCTACAACAGACAACTGCCGAATAGTCAGCTCAGTCAGTGTGAGTTCCAAGGGTCAACATACATGATCCAAATGCGTCAACATATTTAGCTCATTTCTCCACATCTTTGCGGACCGCTCTGGGTCATCCTTGCGACACACCTTGACTGCAAATGCTGTGTTATTGCGGATGGTCTTGAACACCTTCGTAAAAGCTGTCTTGCCAATGATTACAGGTGGTTCAGAAGAAGATTCAATATGGGCATCGGATTGTAGCCGTTCTTCGAGAGCCATTTTCATTGCCGCTTTTTCTCCGGTTTGCTTGGTCTTGTAGTCCTTCTCTTTCGAGATATCTATCTTTGATGTGGTCACAGTTGGAGCTTTTACTTTGGAGGCTGCCTTTGCGTACACCGCAGATGCGCTGCCCTCGCTCGGCTTTTTGCACGATGCAGACCCTCTTGGGGAGAGACATAAACACCCATGGTAGAGTTCACTAGGAGTGTGTGGGAGGACTTTTATCTGGAAGGTCAATCCCTTCCCGAGCGTGAGTCGCCAGGTTCCCCCTTGAAGACCATATACACAGGGAATTCAAAGTCTTATCGTCTTCGATTCCAGGGTAGCTACCGCCCGGCAATCATTCATATAACGTTTCCATTTTCCCCGGTCATGCACTCCCAATCGACTAACTGCGGTGTCAGCGACAATAGATCTACTGGCTGCAAATCACGAGGCGGTAGTACACTACTTATCCATCTTGATAAAGGGAAATAGGCGATATTTTACCCGTGTCTAGTACCAAACATAGTTGGAGGGTTGGGGTGGGGACGCAGTCAGCAGTGACTGGCATGGGAAGGCGGTAGGGGCGTCTCATATATATGACGGCGTGGTGGTGGATAATGATGGAAAAGCTCTCATCGGCAACAGGTATGGCGGAAAGGACTTTTGGGACGATTAGGTATGGTATCACTGAACGATCTGAATCTCTTTTGGTTTAACGACTTATCCAGCTTGATCTGTTTGTCGAACAATACACATGGTATCAAAAGAACCTTCCGCGTATCACTTGAAAAAGATGCGATGACGCTGGCTACTCTTACCTACTTGCAACGACGTCTCAAAGGAGCCCACGCTATAATGCAAGTCAATACTGCCTACCAGTCAAGCCTTGGTCGATATCATCTACTGTGGTGCTGGT
>JAABUX010002413.1_pt1 | contig 26591 bp, 19 predicted proteins | sample 5561851 | NCBI WGS metagenome assembly JAABUX01 (sample SAMN10711883, study PRJNA513361) | rock metagenome | isolation source: Antarctica rocks | place: Antarctica: Victoria Land, Richard Nunatak red sandstone | collected 2016-01-03 | reverse complement strand
GTTCGTCCGCACGCGCGTCACGGGCTTCGACCTCGCGCGGCGTCAGCTCCAGACCGAGGCGGGGCCGCTGCCCTACACGCGCCTGGTCCTGGCCCTGGGCAGCCGGACCAACTTGGTCGGCATCCCCGGCCTGGCCAAGCGCACCCTGTCCCTGTACTCGGCCGACGCCGCCGACCAAGTTGGTTTACAGACATCAGGCAATGCGCGTCCTTGACAAAGGTGAAGGAACGGTGTAATGTGTTGTACATAACCGTTCATGTGAACGGTTATGCAACTGATAGAAGGTGCGAAAAGGTGCGACATGCGGGTGACGATACGCGATGTGGCGCGGTCTGCCGGGGTGTCGATACAGACGGTCTCTGCCGTGCTCAACGGCAAGCCGGGCATCAGCCCTCCCACCGTCGATAAGGTGCGCCGGGCGGTTGCCGCCCTGGGCTACCAGCCCAACCTGCTGGCCGGTTCGCTGCGCAGCCGCCGCTCAACCACGATCGGGTTACTGCTCTCCAATGTGGCCAACGCCTACTTTGCTGAGATGGCGCGCGGGGTCGAGGATATCGCTCAGGCGCGTGGCTACAGCGTCATCCTCTGCAATCACGACGATGATCCGGTGAAGAAGGCAGCCTACGTCACGCTGCTCCAGCAGTACCAAGTGGTTGGGATCATCGGCAGAGGGGCTGAAGAGCCCGTGGCGCGGCGCGAGGGCGACGACGGAGCGGTCGCGTCTTCCTCTTACCCCATTTACCCCATCTTCGTCGACTGCCACGCGGTCGATAACCGTCGTGGCGGGTACGTGGCGACAGCCCACCTGCTCGATCTCGGCCACCAACGTATTGGATGCGTCACCGGTCCCCTGCCGGACGGGCCTGCCGGTGAGCGCCTGCGCGGGTATAAGCAGGCGCTGGCCGATTGGTCGATACCGCTCGACGAAGGCCTCATCGTTGAGGGAGCGTTTGATTTTGCCAGCGGTCGGCGGGCCGCCCGCCTCTTGCTCGAACGAGGCAGACGTCCGACGGCGATCTTCGCGCATAACGATCTCATGGCCATCGGCGTTATCGCCAACCTGACCCGGGCCGGTCTCCGCGTACCCGACGACATCGCCGTGATCGGCTACGACGGCACGGAGATCGCGGCGCTCTATGATCCTCCTCTGAGCACGGTCGCCCAGCCCACCTATGAACTGGGCGCCCATGCTATGACCGCGCTGGCCGATCAAATCGAGGGGCACGTTGCTGTGCCCGAGCGCGATCTGCCCGACTGCGCGCTGATTGTGCGCCACTCTACGGTCCCCGGCCTCGACGGTGAGCGCCACTGTGGCCCCATCGGGGCCGAGCGGCCGTGGGTGGTCTGGCGAGAGGAGGAGGTGGAGGTGATGTCCAATACAGCACGGAGGGGAACTATCTCTTTGCCGTCCTAACCATGTCCATCATTCCCATCATCGTGATCTACCTGGCGATGCAGCGCCAGTTTGTGGCCATCGCCGACGTACGTCCTGGGCTGGCCGCGCGGGTGACGCGGCGCTACGGCGTGCCGCACGTCTACCCCAGCGCGGCAGAGATGCTAGCCCACGAGCGCCTCGATGGGATCGTCGCCTCGCAGCCGTATGCGCGGCATGGGCCGACGCACTACTACACGACGCCCACGACGTTTGAGCATCTCACCGCCGCCGACGCCGCGCGGCGTTGCTACGCCAGCTTGCTTCCACTGTGTGGAGGCATGTCTGGCCCGCTGGAGCGGCACCAGGCAGGGCTGCGCGAAGGTCAGCGTGTGCTACGCGACAACATGCCCAGCTATAGCGTTTCAGATAAAGAATCTGAATCTGCAGGCAGCATTGACGCTCGCCGAGTGGGCCGCTTCTCTGAAACATTATCTGAGAGTCTATAGTAGCTTTAGCCGGAAAGCATTGTTGCCTCTTCCTATTCCTCTTGCCATCCGCGGAAGCGGGTCTGCCTGGGCTGCCCGGCGCGCGAGGGCGCCGGCCACTCAGGACTCCCAACCACTGTACACCGTATACGGCGTGCGGTCGCCGGTATCGCCCTCCGCCACCGTGTCTCGCCGCGGAGACCCTGGAGACCGCGTTCCCTCATGCCGCGCCATCGCCCGGATTCCCGCTGTCGATATGCGGCGCGGTGAGGATACCCATCGGCGTGAGGTGGTACTCGTAGGCCCAGCTATCCCCGCTGGTGCGCCAGGCGTCGGGGCCGAACCAGGTCCGCGTCAAATCGGTGTTATGCATGGGACCGAAGGCGTTCACGCGGTTGCCGAAGGCCGTGATGTCCAGCGCGTGCGTGCCCGCCGCGACCACCCCGAGGTCCAGGCGGTATGGCGCGAAGGCGATGCGCCCGACGGGCCTCCCGTTCAATGCCACGGAGAGCAGCGGCGCCTTGTAGGCGGGCACGCGCAGGGCCATGTCCCGACCCGTGCCCTCCAGGCGGCCGTGATAGGTCACGTTGCCGGCATAGAAGGGCAACCCCTGCGTGGTCCAGTCGCCGAAGGCCAGTTCGCGCACCGACGCCACGATCTCGGCATGCCGCCCGCGCACCGCCACTCCGAAGTCTCCCAGCACGTAACACCACTCCAGGTTCGTCGCCCGCCCGTAGGGTCCGGTGAGCTCGATCGCGTGGAGCCCGGCCTCAAGCGGGGGGAGCTGCGCTACCGTGATCGCCTCGTCGACGAACCATCCCGCCGTCGCGAGGGGGATGAGGCGCCCGTCGACCCGGATCTCGACATCTCGAGCGCCCTCCAGGGCCAGAGCGGGCCGCGCGACCGCGACGGCCGACCGCACGGCGAAGCGCAAGCTCACCGTGTCCGTCGGTCGGGGCAGGTCCGGCTCGGTCCAGGGTTGAGCGATAGCGTCCATCTTCAGCGGCAGGCCCAGGCGCGCCCGCAATACGTTGTCGATGCGCAGGACTTCCTCTTCCTCGCGCCAGTCCTCGTCGTTGAGGCGGTAGGCGGCCCGGTCAAGCAGCAACACATTGGGCTCCGATAGAGTGACCGGGACCGGATCGGCCAGGAGGCTGCGTGTGATCTGTCTGGAAAGGGGAGCCGGGCCAGGTTCGGACGCGGGCTGTCCCCCGCCTGCCCCGGCGCTCCCGACGGGACACAGGGACAGGAGCAGGTGGCCGTGCGCGGGAAAGCTCCACATCAGGATCGTGCGGTCCCCGTCGTGGCGCGTCGGGAGGGCGTGGACGGAGCCGTCGAACGTGTCGAGCCGCGTGACGTCCCAACGCCCCGCCAGCGCGATGCGCGCCGCGTCGCGCGATCGTTGACGGTCGGTGTTGCACAGGAAGATATGCCGGCGGTCGCCGTCGTCCCGGACCTGATGGAGCAGCGCGTTGGCCATCTCCCCGTCGGCATGTCGGACCTCGACGTCGCGATAAGGCGCCAGCGCCCCCAACAGCGCCCCCCGCGCCAGCGCGACTCGGATGCAGCGCGCCGCCAACGCTCCAGGCCGCCGGGAGGGCGCCGCGTCCACGAGAGACGGGACCTCGCCCGCGAAGACCACCGCGCCACCCGCCGCGGCGAAGCGCTCCAGCCGATCGAGTGTGGCCGCGCGGATGGTGCGTAGCGCGGGCACGACGACGGCCTCGTAGCGCATCGCGCCCACCGGCAACGCCAGCGCGGCGGCGTTCTCCAGAGGGCAGAGGTCCGGCAGGAGCGACTCGGCGATAAAGTCATAGTCGATGAGGCCGAAGAGCAACCACCGGGTCAGGTTCGCGAAGTTCTCCTCGCGCTCATCGCGCTCGACGCCCGTCTGGTCCAGCGGACCGAAGCACAACCAATACGATTCGATGGGGTGGATGACCGCGACGCGCACCCGCGGGCGACCCCGCGTGAGCACGGTGTTCAGGCGCGCGAAGTGGTCCTCGATCAGCGGGTACTCCTTATACCAGGGCGACTGGTAGTGGATTGAGGCCGGGTAATCGCGCTTGGCCTCGCCCGCCATGGAGACCCAGGAGAGGTGCGGCACGCGCACGGTCACCCCCAGGGCGGCCTGCCAATCGCCCTGAGCCTTATGCCCTACGAAGTCGAAATCCCAGTTGGTCACGCCGTAGAGCTCGGAGAGCACGCCAGGACGGCCGTACTGGTGGGCCGCGCTCTGGGCCTGCTTGGCCGTGGTGTACTCGCGCCGGTCACATAGCATGTCGATGCCCGGGAGGTGAAAGGCGCGGTAGGAGCGCATGGCCTCGCCGAGGGCGTGCGTCTGCGAGAACAGCGTGGGCTCCTCCATCATGTGCCCCGTGAGCATCAATCCGTGCTCCGCGCACCACGCGCCGATGGTGTCGGCGAAGGCGGCGGCGAAGCGCTCGGCCAGATGGTCGTGGTAGCGGTAGCGCGCGACCGAGGCCCGCCCGTCGGGCAACTCCCAGAAGACCTCGGGCAGGTGGTCGGCGAGATCCTGGCCGTGGGCGGCCCGGTACGTCTCGAAGAAATCGGTCGTCCAGGGCAGGAACAGGTCGTCCGCATCGTCGGCGTGGCGGGGCGCCTCTTTGTGCACGAACTGCGGCTCGTCGGTGAAGATAGCGGGGACAAGGCCACCGAAGTGCTCGCCTACGGCTGTGGCGTAGCGCTCATGGGTGACCTGGATAAAGCGTTCGATGGAGAGTTTGTCGAGCGTGTCGACGTAGGTCTGGTTGTTCCACCACGGCGAGGGCACGGCCGTCTCCAGGTAGGCGTACCAGACGCGCCCCTCCACCGGCGCGTCTTCATCCTCCGCGAGACGGCGGTAGGAGGCGAGAAACCCGTCGCGCAACACGACGTGGTAGCGGGCGAGGAGGACGCCGTTCTCGTTGCGGCTGGCCTTTGCGCCGCTAATGAGCGGGGGCGGGTCGACCGTGCCATTGTACGGCGTGGGGGTCAAGAGGAGATGCCTGGCGCGGAAGCGCTCCTCGCGCGTGACGAGGCCGCCGGCGAAGCCGGAGGGCCAGCGGTCCTCGTCGTAGAGCCAGCACAGCAGCCCCTCCCGCGCGGCTTTCTCGGCGCAGGCGCGGACGTGGCCCATGAATTCGTCGCCGAGATACTCCGTGGCCAGACCGGTGCGGGAGTGGATGTGGAAGCCGCCGAAGCCCATGTTTTTGAGGTCGTCAATCTGGCGCAGCAACTGGTCCCGGTCAAGCCTGGTGTTCCACGACCAGAACGGCGCGCCGCGGTATGCGGCCGTCGGATGCCGGAACAGGGCGAGGTCCAGGTGCGGCGTGCCGTTGCGCAGATAGAGGATCGGCGCGCTCATTGCACCACCACCGTGTCCAGACCCAGGAGCCGTCCGACCTTCTCCAGGGTCGCCGCCTCGTGCCCGATGCCCAGCGCCACGTGGTGCGTCGGCCCTTCCGCACACCAGCGGTCCACGAATTCATCCGGCGGCAGGGCGAAGCGCAGGCGGCTGTTGGTGTTGCCGATGCGCAGGATCTCGCCGGGCAGCGACTCACCCTCCGCCGCCTGCAGCTTGAGCCGCCCGTCGGCCGTCTGCGTCACGCCCAGGATCGTGACTGAACCCGTCTTGACCGCGAACTCGACCGACACGCCGCGCCCCGCCTTGCCGTGGTAGAGGCCCAACCCGCGCAGGATTGGGCGCCGGTCGCTGATGGCCACGTGCCCCGGCCCATCGTGGCCCATCAGCACGAAGCCCTCCGTCAGGTCCATAGCGTAGAACTCGGTGTAGGAGCCGCCCGCGCCCAGCCGATCCAGCAGCAGCATGGCCACGTTCGTCTTGAGGTCGCCTTCGCCCGCGCAGGGCACGCCCCGCGCCGTTAGCCGCGAGCCGCCCAGGATCAGGGCCGCGCCCAGCTCCTCGAACGCGCCGCGTCCACGGTAGTAGTAGGTCAGGGCGTCCAGACGGTCCGCGGCGACGAGGCGGTCCATCCCGGCGGCCACGCGCGCCGCCCAGGCCAGCCGCTCCGCGCTCACCGTGTCGTCGAGCGCGAACATGTCCCGCGTCTCGGCCAGCACCCGCTCCACGTCCGCGTCCGTCACCGCCTCGACGTGGGCCTGCAGGTCGTCCATCTCCAGCACCTCGACGTGCAGGCCAAGCTGGGCATGGTGCTGCGTGAAATCGGAATACATGTCGAGCATACCGGGGTAGGTGTGGCCCAGGAAGCCCACACGGGCGCGGCGCAGGGCGCGCACCGCTCCCGCCGCGCGGCACCACTCCCGGATCTCCCGCCAGGCGCGGCTGTCGTCGTCCCCCGTGAGCAGACCCGAGACGACCTGGTAGGGGACGTGGGCGCGGGCGAAGGCCCCGGCAAGCTCGGGGGCGCAGCAGGCCGAGCAGTTGGCCAGCCACTCGCCCGTGTCGGTGTGGGCGTAGTCGAGCGCGGCGACGGGCTGCAGGTTGAGCACCACGACGGGCACGTTAGCGCGCTGCACAGCCGGGAGCACTTGGCTGGAGGTGGCGTAGGTCGCGGTGTGCAGCAGGATCAGGTCTACTTGTTCGCGGGCGAAGAGGTCGCCGGCGGCGCGCGCGCCCTCGGCGTCGTCGACGAGGCCGGCCGAGACGACCTCGGCCCAGGGGCCGACGCGTTCGATGACCCGCTGGGTGTAGCCCTCCAGGCGCTCCTTGAGACCGGGGAACTGTGGCCAGTAGGCGGCCAGCCCGATACCGAAGACGCCGACGCGCCCCCGCGCCTGCCGGTCCAGCGCGCCACGCGCTGTCATTGTCTGATGCACGGTCTCAACCATCATTGACCTCCTCTATGTCTGTCTATGTCCTCTATGTCGGTTGGCACTGAAACGCTGGCAGCTCCAGACGGCCATCCGCAAGGAAGCCGCGTGACCATGAGCGCGTCCCTCGGGGCGCGCACGCGCTCACGGATACTCTCCCAGCTCACCCTCGACCTCCAGGTCCAGCGGCACGAGGTGCAGCGCGTAGTAGGCGTGGGTGGCGAAGTCGCCGCAAGTCAGCAGCCACAGCCTCGTGCCATCCGCACTAATGAACTTACCGGGAATGGTAGGATTATAGAAGCCTTGCGGCTCGAAGGTCTGGGAGTGGAAGACGGTCCAGGGTCCCCACGGCGCGGGCGCCTGGTAGAGGTCCCACTGGCAGGACTGCCAGCGCGCCGGATTCGGCCGGTCGGCGAGGCGCGGGAAGTGCCACTGCGGCATGATGTAGAGGCCGAGCGGGGCCACGTACTGCGCACCGGTCATGCTCGAGCGGCCGGGCGCGCGGAACACCGGGCAGGCCGTGTCATGGCGCGGACCCCAGCGGGGCGCCTCAAGGTCGGCCGGGTTGCCGCGCACGTCGGGGACGCCGCTCTCGCCGAAGCCCTGCACGAACTCCCAGTCGCCGGGGTCGAGGCGGGCGATGCGGTCGCGGCGCACGCGGCCGAGCGTCATCTCGGAGCCGTTGTTCCAGCAGCCCACGGCGGAGAGCGCGTAGATGTACCGGTCCGAGCCGTGCGGCCCGGCCGCGCCATTTTGCCCGTACTCGACGAAGACGGGCGCGCTGAAGTTGCGGCCGGGGAACATCGACGCCCCGAACGCAGGCATGGGCGACCACGTCCGGCCGTGGTCGTCGGAGCACACGATGCTGGAGTCCCACGTCCACTGCACCCAGCAGGGCGCGCTCATGTAGACGTGCCGGCTGACGCTGAGATACAAAACCTTGTCGATGCAGGTCAGACCACAGGCTTTCCAGTGAGCACGGTCAGGCCCAAGCTCACACATCCCGCCGAACGCGGTCATGGGGTTCACCGTCATACCGCTGATGTCGGGAGGCAGGCCGTCGATGCGGTTGACCGCGAGGTTACTGGAGCACACGTTGCCGAAGCCGCGCGTGTCGTCGGCGGTGGCGTAGACGGCGCCGTCGTCGGCCCAGGTAGCCGACCAGGTGTCTCCGAAGACCTCGGCGGGGTGACGGATGGGCTCGCCCAGGCGGGCGCTTGTGATTTGCATTCCTTCTCCTCTCGCACAGCGCGGGCGGGACGTGCGACGGCTCCTTTAGTCGTGGTGGAACATCTCTTCGAGGACGTAGAAAGACCGGGTGGCCGGGTCGATGGGGACATCGAGGATGTCCGCCATGTACTCTTGCCATCTCCCGTTAGCGCTGTTCTCCGCGAGGTAGCGCTGCGCTGCCTCCCAGTCCTCGACCTCACAGTAGGCGAACAGTTGCACGCCGTGCCGGAAGATGCTGTAGTTGCGCATCCCGGCCGCGCGCAGGGCCTCCGTCATCTCCGGCCAGATCTCGTCGTGGCGACGCCTGTACTCCACTTCGACGCCCGGCTTCATGCCCAGCAAGAACGCGACGCGTTGCACTATTCTCCTCCCTCTTCCATGCGCTGTCTTTGTCCTCGTGTCAGGTGGGAGTGGTCGTCGAGCGGCGACGTGAACGCCACATGCGGGGGCAGGTCGCGGCCCAGCGCGCGGGCCAGGGCCTCGATCATCCCGAAGCCGAGCCGCGTGTCTGGCAACAGGTACTGCCCCTCCGTCCACTCGTTCCAGCACCCGATAGTCAGGACCGGCGGGATGCCCGGCCGCTCGTTGAGATAGGCAAAACCGGCCCGGATCAGCGCCTCGAACGCGGCGGGCGTCTCGTCGACGACGATCGTCGTCACCGGCCAGGTCTCTCGGTTTGGCGGCGTCGCGCGTGCGCGGGGGGCGACGCGGCGCGGCGTGGTGTCCCAGCCTGGGCTGACGGCCGGGAAGCACGGCAGGGGCGAGAGCGCGTCGACGCGGGGCCACAGGTCGCGCGCGACATCCGCCGCCACGTCCCCGTACGCGGGCAACTCCTCCTCCGGCGGTCGCCGTTCGGCCGCCAGGAGGATGGGGCTGTACAGACCGTAGCTGTCGAAGCCCATCGCCTCCAGTTCGCCGAACACGGGAAGCGACCCGTGCGAGGCGTGAACGTGGAGGCCGGCGTGGCCGAGCTTGCGGGCGAAGGCGCGCAGCTCGGCCAGCAACTGGCGCGTCCCCGCGACGCCGAACGTGTCGCGCAGGCGCTGCGCCTCGTAGATGACCAGCACGGGTGCGCTGTCGATGCGCCAGTAGGTGGGCTGGTGGAGGTAGCGCGCGATCATGTAGCTAATGCTCTGCCACACCTGCTCCGGGCGTTGTGGCGGGTCGTAGGCGAAGGGGCGGCTGTTGGCGCCGTCGCCGTGGACGGTCGGATACTGGAGCGTCCAGGTATGGTTGGTCCACATCAGCGCGAACTGCACGCGCTCGTGGTTGGAGGAGCGCAGGAAGCCCTCGTCGAGCGCCTCGTGCAGGACGGGCTCGTCCCCGTACCAGTACCAATCCCAGATGAAGACGTCGACGCCGTAGTCCGCGGCCAGCGCATTGTAGCGCTCCCAGGTGGCCGGCTCCCGCTCGTCGAGGTCGCCGAGCAAGGGTTGGCGGGGTTGGTGATGCCCCGGAAACCAGGGGCGCGCCCCGCGGACGAGCACGTACTCGGTCCACCCGGGTCCGTACAGACGGTCGTTGAGCGCCGAGCGGTGGAAGTGGGGGAAGGTATAGCAGGCCACGGTGAGGCCAGCCGGCTTGCGCCGCAACGCCGGATCGACGAGGCGGTCGAGGTCGTCGGGCAGGCGGTCAGTCGGGTCGCTCATGAATACCTCCACTAATATGTTAAAGTGGCTAATCTTCTCTGCTACATCAGGACGGCGTTGGGCTCACGATGACCGTCGCCGCTACTCATCCCACGGGGCACGGGTGCGGCCGATGTCGGGCAAGCCGTCGTGCAACCGGCCGGCGCTGCTCAGTAGCAGGTAGGCGTCGAAGCGGACGTCGTGGGCATGGCGCACGAACTTGAGCAGGACCTCGTTCCAGCCCACGGTCAGGCTCGCCGTGCCGTACCCCTCCGGTCCATCGTAGTTGGGCCGCACCGGCCTGTAGCGGAAGGAGCTGGCCACCACCTCGCCATTGACCCACAGTTTGCTGGGACAGGTGGCTGAGACGCCGATCCAGACCTGGCGCGGCTCCGGGCTCCACAGGAAGGTCTGCGCGTAGAGCGCGCCGTCCGCGGCAAAGACATCGCCCAGCGGCAGCTTGTTGTCCGGCGCATAGACATCGCGCCAGTCGCCCGCCCGACCGTCGGGCGTGAGGGACGGGCCCGGCGCCGCTTCCGGCTCCAGCGCGCGGTCGAACAGCTCCCGGTCGGTCAGGGCGCCCGAGGGGTATGGGCCGGTGTAGCGGTAGCGCGCCGCGCCGGGCAGCACCACGGGGATGGCCCCCTGGGCCGGGTAGCCCGCGGCCTGGACATCGAGTTGGAGCACGTTGACGTTCTCCAGGGCAGAAGCGGCAGGCACGGCAATCTCCCACTGTACGGGGACGGTCGAGCGAGCCGCGACCTCCAGGGTGCGAGGCTCGGGGACGACCGGCCAGTGCGCGGGGGGGCGTACCGTGCAGCGCGCCCGCATGGCGTCGGGATGAGGGTTGGTCAGATGCGCCACCACCGTCTTGCGGCTATCCGGCAGAACAGCGGGGGTCGCCCCGTAGTCCACCCCGACGTGGACGGTCCCGGCACGATGCTCGTGGCGCATGGGGTTGGCCGACCACAGCGCCCGCACGCCCTCGTCGGCCTCCAGATCGCGCGGGTCAACCTGCACGGTCCCGTCCGCCTGCAGCAGCCCGTGCGCGACCAGCACGCGGCGCGTCATGGCGCGGACGCGCTCGGTCAGCTCGTCCAAGGTGGCGGGGACCGGGTTGGGTCCATCGGAGGCGTGGCGCAGGCCGCCCCACGATTCGTTGGTGGAGATGGAATCGCCCAGCGGCGCGGTCCAGCGGCGCGGCAGACCGTGGCGGCCAGCCAGGATACCCAGGATGCTACCCACGGTGGCGCCGGTGCAGTCAGTGTCGTAGCCGCAGTTGACGGTCTTGCAGAGGGCGTCGCCGAAATCGTCGCCATAGAGCCAGCCCACGACCTGGAAGCCCAGGTTGATCGGCGCGTACTGAGCCACGTGGTGCGGCGTGGCCTCCAGGACGCGGCGGCGCGCGGTCAGCCAGTCCTCGCCGGCCGCGTGGGACGCCCGCGCGGCCCGGATGGCCCGGGCCGTTCGGCTGCCCTCCGGTACGTAGGAGAGGCCGATATCCAGCAGGCGTTCGCGGTCGTCCAGCACGAAGGCGGCCGACTCGACCGCCGCGTTGAACAATTCGCCGAAGACACCCTCGCCGCCGGCGTGGTCGCAGATGGCGTCCTCGTAGGCGTAGCGCGCGGCGAGGCGGGGCGCGCCAGGAGCCACGCAGGCCCAGATTTCCGAGCGGATGGGCGCGCCCATGCAGTCGGCGAACCAGTTGTTGTAGGCGCCGGACACCGGCGGCAAGAGGCCCAGGCGCAGGTTGGTCTTGCTGAGGCCATACTCGTCCCAGTTGTAACCGATGTGGTCGAGCCAGTAGCCGGCCAGATCGGTGGCGCGCAGGTCAGGGCCGACCTCCTCCAGCGCCTTGAGCCAGATCAACTGCATCTCCAAATCGTCGTTGGGGCTGCCGCCCTCCTTGACGTCGGTGTACCACCACACGTCGAACGGCTCGGGCCGGCCCCAGGCCTCCTCCAGCGGCTGGCCCAGGGTACCGCCCGCGTTCTTGCCCAGCCAGCAGCCGTACACCTTGTCGCGAAAGTCCTCGCCGCCGATGTTGATGGTGGCCATAACGATCCCTTTCCTACTACCGGCCAGCTACCGCGTGATCGTGGAAAGTGACGACGACCTCCGCACGCTCGCCCGGGGGCACGTCGACCCATACCCATTCGCTGTCCCCCGAGCGGTCGCGCCGCCACTCGACGAGGCGCCCGTCGACGGTGGCATCGGCCACAGGCTGGGCCGGGTCCACGGGTCCTAGACGCAAGCTCCAAGAACCTGGGTCGCGCTCGAACCGGCATGTGAAGCGCTGGTGATCGCGTTCGTGCCGGTACTCGTACGCGACCTGCTGCCGGCGGTCGCCCGTCAGCACGGGGAACCGCTCGATCGACAGGGGCGTCCACGCGGCAGGGAACCGCGGGACGAGGCGCAGGTGAGCGGGATCGTTGTCGTCGACGCCGAGCATCAGGCGCAGGGCCTTGGTCGCGTCGGCCACGTGGGAATCCTGTCCCATGTAGCCGTTGACGGGCAGGTAGTACTCCCCGCTACGATGCGTCACGATGCCCTCGGGGCATGCCCACCCTGACAGGTGCGGGAGGTACGCATGCCCCAGCAATTCCTCCAGGAAGCGCGTGGCGTCCCCCATCTCGTCCAGGAGCAGCGCGGCCTGGGTCATCATGCCCTGCCCGTAGCCGTACATACGCAGGCAGTCGTAGTTCTTCTCCCGCATCAGGTAACGGTAGGAGGTCTGGCTGATCGCGAGGTAGCGCCGCTCGATGGCGTCGCCCCGCTCATAGTCCTGCAGAGGTGTGAAGGTATCGCCGTCGGTGGCCAGGTGCAGGTGGACCAGCTTGTGCGCGTGGTCCTGCCAGTCGCAGTCCGGGTCGGTATGCCAGACCGGGCCAACTTCCGTCTGGTCGACCAGGTGGTCGAGGATACCCTGGCGCAGGCGCTGATGCAGCAGGGTCCAGGCGCCCACGAGTTCATCCCGCCCGAGTTGGCCGGCCATGCGGATGGCCAGCTTGAGGCCGTGCAGGCAGTTGTAGGACGAGTAGATGTCGTAGCCGCCGTGCGCGCACTCGCTCTCGGTGTAGAGCACGTCCTTGCGCACGCCCGGGCGCAGCGTGTCGGTGTCGAGTTGCCACCGGATCCAGTCGACGCTGGCGGCCGTGGCCGCGAAGCGCCGCTCGGCCCATGCGGCCGGGCGGCCCATCCAGTGGTACACCATGTAGCGGCCCCACATGCAGATGCCGTGGCCGTCGTTCTCGCGCACGCCGCGCTCCTCCACGTCGCCGACCCGCGTGCGGTAGGTGCAATACTCCGGGTTGCCCGGCGTGCGGTTCCAGTGCGGCGGCGTGGCCTCCGTCAGGAGACAGCCGTCGAGCCAGTCGATGTAGCTGTCGACGAACTTGTCGTAGCCGAAGGCCATCGCCTCGCGCAGGAGCTCGCCGATCCCGCGGGCCCACGCGGAGCCGTAGCCGGGCAGGTGACCCGGGGATGTCTCGCGATAGAGACGGAACCAGTTTTCCAGGCTGCCGAAGAACGGCGTGTTCTTGCGCCACACCCCGCAGCCCAACTGATAGCTCGCTAACGCCCCGCTCGAGACGGGAGACGCGCACCACATGCCCCGATCGGCGATATACGAGGCGCACTCGGGCGCGTTGCGGTAGAGGAACGTCGCCGCGTAGACCGCGTCGCGGGCCGGCCCGAAGTCGTACCGGGCCCCGCTGTATCCGTCTGGGATCTCCGGTTCCTCCAGCGCGGGCAGGTCGCCCACGAACGTGTAGAACAGGCGCATAATGCGGCGGACGGCGGGCTCGAAGTCTCCGCGCTCGATGGCCTCGAGGGGCACGGCCCTAGTCCGCGCGGGTTCGACCGCGAGCGCCGGCAGGCGTGTCGGCCCGACGCCGGGCTGGCGCGTCTCGAGCGTCGCCGCGGATATCAGGGGGTGCAGGTGTAGCTCGGGCGCGGCACGGAACGCGACGTCGCGCAGCGCGCGGCCGCCGAGGTCGACGGAGAAGACGAAGCGCGCGTTGCTCGACAGGGGGCCCAGGGGCCGGATGCCGTCGACGAGGGCGAGCCCGTCGCGGATCGTGTCGCGCGCCTCCTCTCGCCCCCCGAACAGGTCGGCGTCGAAGTTGAGGACGGGGCCACCGAAGAGGTCGAAATGCCACATGACGTCCCAGGGGCGCGAGAACCACAGGTTGAAGCCGAAGATCAGCGGGATCACCGTGCTCCGCCCGTCGGCCCAGGTCAGCACAATATCGCCCGCGCGGTCGCCCACGAAGTGGCTCCAGCCGTGATCGCCCTTGGGCGTGTACCAGGAGCCGTTTCCCTTGTCGAAGAGATGGATCATCCCGAGGAAATGGATCGCGTCGACCCGCGCTCCGCCGGCATCCAGCGGCGTGCCGTCCCAGGGCGCGAGCGAGCCGTTGTCCAGCCAGGGGGCTGGGGCCAGAACTGCATGGGCGCGGACCTGATACCCGCAGAGCGGAAGGGGACGCCATGCGCGAGGAGCAGGTCGCTGCCAGGCGCCCCGAGCGCCTGAAACGCGGACGGGTGCGTGTCGGTGGCCGGCCCATGGATGGAGGTGCGCGGCCGCCGCCCGCAGCGCCAGGCGAAATGCAGGGACACCGTGGCGCCCGGCTCCCGCGGCGGGAAGGGAGCGACCACGACGTAGGACTCATCACCCCCGGCCGCCCCCCGTTCCCATCTCAAAGGGATAGGCTCGTCGTCGACGAGCAGGTAATCGGAGGGTCCCGACTCGCCCGTCAGCGGGTAGCCATACACCTCGTGCAAGGATGAGGGATAGGCGAGGTGCACGATCGCGCCATCGCCGATGCCTCCGAGTTCTTGCCAAAACTCCTGGGCTTGCCCCGCCGTCAGCGCCGGCTCATGCGCCTGGATGGACGGCATATGGCCACCCTCGGCATGCCAGTTGCCGGTGATATCGATGTCTATCATTCTCCCTATCTCCGGCGAGCGAGAGGGTAACCTGTCCTGTGCTTTGCCGCGAAGACCCGCTTGATCTGCTCCAGGTAGCCCAGGCCATGGACGGTATCGGGCTCCAGGTAGCTGCCCTCGGTCCACTCGTTCCAGGCGTTGACCGTCAGGATCGGCGGGTGCGTGCAGCCCTCGTCGAGGAAGGCGCGCGCCCGCTCCAGCGAGTGCCCGAACTCCGCGGGCGTATTGCCGGTCAGGATGGCGGTGAAGGGGTAGCCGTCGTCGTCGTAGCTATCCGACTGCACCGTGCGCGGGCTGGGGTCCCAGCCCATGGTCACGTTGGGGTAGTAAGGCAGGGCAAACCGCCGCGTGTAGCGTTCCCAGTCCTCGGCCGCGCGGCGCGCGTAGTGAGGGTAGGGGACGGTGGGGAAGGCGTCGAACCGGGCGTGGTGGATCCACACGTACGAGGTAACGCTGTCGAAGCCGAGGCTTGTCAGGAGGGTGTCGGGATCGTCCAGGGCCATGGCCCCTGGCAGCAACTCCAGGCCCCACACGATGGCGTTGAGGTGCAACTCGCCCTGGCCCGCGGCGCGCACCTTGGCGCGAAAGCTCTCCAACGCCGCGCGCGTTGGGTCAAGCCCGCCGAGGCCTTGGATCAGGCGCTGCAGCTCGTAGACCGAGAAGTAGGGGCGGCCGTCGATGCGCCAGTACGAGGGGTGGCCGAAGTAGTGGCGTACCATGTGGTCGGTCGCCGCCTCGAACGCGGCGCGCGAGACCGCGCCGGGCGTGAAGATGTGCGGCGGCACGTTGCGCTTGGCCGGGAACAGGTTGATCCAGTCGTGGTTGGCCCACATCAGGGCGAACTGGAGGCGCTCGTTGTTCGGCGCGCCCAGGAAGCCGCGGTCGAGCGCGCCGTTGAGGAAGGGTCCCTGCTCGTGCCAGTACCAGTCGAAGATGAACGAAGTGAGGCCATGGTCGGCCGCCGCGTCGATCTTTTGCGCCATTACCGCCGGATCCGACTCGTCCTGGTAGCCCCACAGCGGCGCCTTGGGTTGGACATGGCCGGGGAAGCGCGGCTCGGCGCGCCGGATCAATTCCCACTCGGTCCAGCCGGGCGCGTGCCAGCGGTCGTTCCGCGGGTCGGGGTGATATTCGGGAAAGTAGTACGCGGCGATCTGGTACGGACTCTCGCGCTGGCTCGTCACTATGGTCTCTCCTCGACTCGTTTATGTCTCCGGTTTATTAGCTATGACCCCGAGCTGGGCCTACGGCTGTCCGGCTGAGACCGGCGGAGGCCGGTACACGTTGGCCGACATGCCTTGGCGGTCGGGCACGGCCTGCTGACCCAAGTCGCATGGCAGACAACGGACACTAAAGTGTCTCAATACGCGCCAACCCACGACTTTAGTCGTCGTTCTGTGCCATGCGACTTGGGTCAGCAAGCCGTCGCCGCATGAAAACCTCCGTAGGCCACGTTGTACTAGCCGCCGTCCTGACACCGCAGTGTCCGTGATTTGCCATGCGACACATGCTTGACCCGCCCCCGACCGGCTTCGCTTTACGGACTGGCCCCCGACCGGCTTCGCTTTACGGACTGGCCCCCGACCGGCTGCGGCCGGTCCCAGTCCAGCCGGCTGCGGCCGGTCCCGGTCCAGCCGGGCAGTCGCAGGCGTGCAGCCGCGGTCGCGCGCCTGCCCCAACACTATGGCGGGCCGAACACCCGTTTGATCGCCTCCAAATACGCCAGCCCGTGCGTCGTATCCGGCTCCAGGTAGCCGCCCTCGGCCCACTCGTTCCAGGCGTAGACCGTCAGCAGGGGATATCCCGTCAGGCCCCGGTCGAGGAACGCGCGCGCCTCCCGCAGGGCCGTCTCGAACCGCTCGGGCGTGGCGCCGGTCAGCACTGCCGTCGCGGGATACGCGCCCCGCTCGAACGGCGTTGCCTGATCGGTGCGCGGGCTGGGGTCCCAGCCGACCGTCACGTTGGGATAGTAGGGCAGGGCGTAGTCCCTGCTGAACGTCTCCCAGTCCTCTATTGCCGCCTCGGCGTACGACGCGTACGATGTGTCAGGGAAGTGCTCCATCGGGGTGTGGTGGGTCCAGACGTACGAGGTGACGCTGTCGAAGCCCAGCGTGGCCAGCAGTTCGTTCTGTTCAGGGACCGCTGGCTGAGGCACGCCCATCTGTAATCCCCACTGCACCGCGTTGAGGTGGAGCTCGACTCCTATCTCGCGCGCCTGTTGTCGAAAACGTTCCAGGGCGTCGCGCGTCCGCTCGACGCCGCCCAGTCCATTTACCAGCGTGCCCAGCTCGTAGATCGAGATGTACGCTTTACCCTCAATTTTTTGATAGGACGGGTGCGAGAGATAGGTACGGACAAGATAGTCGGTGGCGCGGTCGAAGGCTTGCCGGTCAATCGGCCAGTGATTGGCCCACATGATGGAGAAGCGCAGGCGGTCGTTGTTGGCCGCTCCCAGGAAGCCCCGCTCCAATCCCGCGCCAAGGTACGGGCCGTCCTCATTCCAGTACCAGTCGAAGATGAAGGTCGTGATGCCATGGTCGGCCGCAGCGTCGATCTTCTGGGCCATCACCGCCGGATCCGATTCGTCCTGATAGCCCCACAGCGGCGCTTTGGGCTGCTGGTGGCCGGGGAAGCGCGGCCTGGCCTGCCGCACCTCGTCCCACTCCGTCCACCCGGAGCCTCTAATGGCGTCGTTGCGCGGCTCGACGTGGTAATTGGGGAAGTAGTACGCTGCGATGTCGTAGGCGGTCATGCGCTCTCCTTCGGCGACGGTATCCGGTCAGGTGGTAGCAGCAGCGGGCCGAAGGCGGAGATGGCCATGTCCGCGGCGTCGGTGACGTTGCAGTACGGGTCGAGGCCCCACCCGTACCACAGCCGCGCCTCGGGCGGCAGGGCGTCGGAGACGAGGTGCAGCACGGCCGCGTCGCCGTCGAGCGTTACCTTATAGATCGCGGGGATCTCGTGGCCGGCGGCGTCGCGCAGTGAAAACCCGGCCGGCCGGCCCGCCGCGCGCAAGCCGCCGCGCGCGTGGTCGAAGACGATGCGGATGCGCTCGCGGTTGCCCTCGACCCGCACCTCGGCGATCTCCGGCGCGCGATGACCGTCCGCGACGGCTGCCAGCCGCGCGCCCAGACGTTTGAGCCCCGCCGTCCCGATGTGGATGAGGTCGTCCAACTCGAGGTCGATCGCCGAGACCATGGCCGTACCCGGCACGGTCCCCGCCCAGGTGCGCTGCGCCTCCCGTAGGCCGTTCCAACTGGCCACGGACGCCGACGCGTCGACGAAGCGGCCGATCTGCACGTAGTAGATCGGTAGATCGGGCCGCGCGAGGTCGGCGCGCAAGGCGGCGAACAGCCGGGTCAAACGTTCCTTATAGAGCGGCAGGTCGTCCGGGTTGGCGTCCGACTCGCCCTGGTACCACAGCACGCCGGCCACCCTCCCGCCGACCGCGCGGACCCGCTCGATGGTGGCCCCGTAGAGCGACGCGCCGCCCTGAGCGCGCAGAGCCGGGTCCCACTGCGCCATGGATGTCCCGCCGTGCGCGCTGGGGATCAAGCCGACCGGCACGCCTGTGCGTTGGTGGCGCAGCCTGGCAAAGGTCAGGCCCAGGCCGGCGCCCTTGTCGCGCCGGGGGTCGCGCGGGTCCGGCTCGTCGGGGACCCGCGCGCGGCCCAACAGCTGGTGGTGGACGACGCGCGGGGACTCGCCAAGCCAGTGCAGGGGCTCCTCGGCCACCGCCCACTGTTCGCGGGACTGATACGAATGTACGTAGGGGGACGGCGGCTCGACGTCGACGAGGTCACCGACTCCTTCCATATTGCTTTGTCCGGCCAGGACCCACAGGTCGCCGACGAGGACATCGCGCGCCCCGCCCACCTCGTACGGACCGCCCACGGGCAGTTCGACAGTCTCCCCAGTGTCGAGCTGCACGCGCGCTTTGTCATCGCCGTCTCGCTGTAGGACCTGGTAATCGTGAATGGTCATTAAAGTTTCAACCCCGAGGACACCAGGCCCTCGATGTAGTACTTGCTGGCGAACAGGAAGAGCACCAGGATGGGCGCAGCGGCCAGAGCATAGGCGGCGAAGAGCGGCCCGTAGGCGGAGTTGGGGTCGCTCTGGACGCTCTGGTTGGTCAGGCGCACCAAACCGACCGTGATCACCTGCAAGGTATCGTCGTTGATGGCCAACGAGGGCCAGATGTAGTCGTTCCAGGTGGAGACGACTTGCAAGATGGCCAGCGTCCCCAGGATAGGGTAGGAGAGCGGGATGCAGATACGCCAGTATTGGCCTACCGTGCCCGAGCCATCGATGCGCGCGGCCTCGAACAACTCCTCCGGCAGCGAGGCGAAGAAGGTACGCAGCAGGAACACGCCGAAGACCGAGCCGCCAGCGATGATCGGCACCACCAGCGCGCCGTAGGTATTGAGCAGGCCCAGTTGGTGATACAGCACGTACGCCGGGATCAGCGAGAGCACGCTCGGCACCATCAGCGTGATAATGATGGCGAAGTACAGCACTTCGCGGCCGGGGAAGCGCATGCGCGCGAAGACAAAGGCGGTCAGCGAGGAGAGGACCAACATGCCGGCCGTGCCCACGGTGGCCACGATGATGGTGTTGAAGAGGTAGTGCAGCACGTTGTCCCAGGCGATATTGTAGCTCTGCACGTGCAAGGGGAAGGTGGGCGCCCAGCGGTTGTACTTCCACTGCTCGGGGTTCTTGAAGCTAAAGATCAGCAACTGGACGGCCGGGTACAGCGTCAGGAATAGCAGGATCAGTAACACAAGGTGGAGGGCGGACTGGCGCAGATTGCGCGCCACCCAACGGCGCGTCGCGGTCGTCGGGACGCCCGGCTGTGGGGCGGGACTTATGGCCGCCATGGCTGCTGCTCCTTTCTCAACACCCGGTCTCCAACGGCCATTGCGGCCATTGGCGCGGCGAGTGTCGTCGCGCGCGTGTCTGTCGTCCTGGTCAGATCTGTCATCGTCGCGTTCATGCTACGCTCCGTCCGTGGCCGCGGTGCGGAAGAGGCGGAAGTTGAGGATGGTCAGGAGGAGCACGAAGAGGAATAGCAGCAGGCCGATCGCCGAGGCGACGCCATACTTGCTCTCCTGGACGGCGCGCAGGTACATCTCCAGCGCCGGGACGGTGGTCTGCCAGCCGGGGCCGCCGGGAGGGTTGGTGATGATCAGCTGCAGCTGGAAGGCCTGCACACCGCCGATGATGCCCAGCACCACGAAGAGGCGGATCTGGCCCACCAACAAGGGCAGGTCGATGCGGATGATGCGCTGCAGGCCCGTGGCGCCGTCGAGCGCGGCGGCTTCCAGCACCTCGCCTGAGATGTTGATCAGGCCGGCCAAGTAGATCAGCACGCTGGTTCCAGCCGCGAAGGGGAAGCCCACGAACATGATGGCGTAGAGGGCCGTGTTGAAGCTGCCCAGCCAATCCTGCTTGAGGCCGCCCAGCCCGATCGCGTCCAGCAGCGCGTTGAAGACGCCGAGGTTGGGATCGTAGAAGAACCGCCACAGCAGGATGGTGACCACGGCGGGGACGATGACCGGGATCAGGAACAGGAAGCGGTAGGCGTAGCGCGCCGTGACGTTGCGCACGGCGAAGATCAACTCGGCCACGACGAGTGGGACCACCGTCCCCACCACGACCGAGAAGGTCAGCAGTTGCAGCATGTTGAGGACGGCCTGGCCCATATGTGGGTCCTGCGCGATAGTGACGAAGTTGTCCAGGCCCACGAACGGCGCCGTGGGCTGGGTCGGGTCCCAGCGGAAGAAGGCGTGGTAAAGCGCCGAAAGCGGCGGATAGTAGACGAAGACGATCATGCTGAGGAACATCGGCAGCAGCAAGAGGTACGCGAGGCGCGCCCGCGCAATCTCCTGCCACAGCGACCGGTTGGGCTTGGTCCGACGTTGGGCCTCACTGCCGGGACGCGCCGCGCCGCGCGGCAGTCCCCGGTCGCGTGCGTGTGCCATCGAGCTTTCCTTCCCTACTTCTTGACCTTGGCGGGGTCGAACACGTTGACCGTCACGGTCAGCATGCGGTCGATCTCCACCAGGTTGCCCAGCGACGAGTCGGTGATCTGTATCCTGGCCGGCAGCGTGGGCACGAACTGATTGGCCATGGCCGGGGTGTAGCTGAAGCTGACCCGCCCGTCGCGGTCGGTGGCCTGGCGATAGATCAGCAGGCTACCGGGATTCTGGCTAAGGTCCAACGCGTCGATCACGTCGCCGATGCGCGGCGTGCCGTCGGGGTTCTGGATGCGAACGCTGATCGTGGCGGGGGTTTGCCCATCAGCCGGCACAACGGACGGCGAGACGTGAATCGTCACCTTCAGCGCGTTGGCCTGCGCCAGACCCACGGCCCACGCGCCGCCGAACACAAGGGCCAGCACGGAGATCACCGCCAGCATCACCCGTCCGCCCACTCCCATTGGTCTGTCTCCTTTGCCAAGCATCCCCTGGGTACGAGCGTATCGCACACACTCTGTCGTGAGCGCCCGGCGCATCCCATGTCTCGCGTCTGCCGGGCATGTATGATACGTCGCCATGCCGGAACGGCCAGCGTCTTATCCTACAATAAATAGCCCGCTCCGTCCACACGCCATGCGTCGTGCGTCGTGCGTCGTGCGTCGCTTGCCCTTCGGGTGCGCTCCACGATTGTGATGGTGAGCGCCGTGGGCCTGCGATTGAAACCGCCTGGCAAACGACGGACACTGAAGTGTCTCACCGTGCGTTGCCCCAACGACTTTAGTCGTCGTTGTTTGCCAGGCGACTTGGGTCGCAGGAGGCCCCACAATCGTGAGGCCTCCTGGCGCCCCACATAGCATCCCCGTGCCTATTGGATTGCCGCTCATGCTCCCCTCTCCCGCGCGCGCGCGAGGGGCTGGGGGTGAGGGTTTACTTCGCATTGGCCAGGTAGGTCTTGGCCGAGGTGGTCAGGATGGTCTCGATGTGGGAGAAGAAGGCCTTATCGGTCTCCTGCCCGCTGGTCCACACGGAGATCTCCTTCTCCATGTTCGGCGTGGCCTCCGCCGTCATGCCGAAGGGATAGCTTGTGCCGAGGTCTCGGAAGTCGGGCACGGTCTGGTTGTTCAGCGCGGAGAAGATGGGCGCCATGTGCGTGCCGATGGCCACGGGGACCTGGTCGGCGTGCTCGTTGACGATGTAGTCGTCCTCGGCCGGCGCGGTGATGTATTGCAGCCACTTGACGGCGGCGGCCGCGTTGCCGTCGCGCTTGACCGCCGAGTCGATCAGGGCGAAGACGTTGCCATTGCCCTCTTGCGCGCGGGCCTGGCGCGCGGCCGCGCCGGTAGGCAGGTTGCCGAACGGCAGCGACACGTCGGGGTCCGTCTTCCGGCCGGGCACGGGCGGGAAGGCTGAGATGAGCTTGAAGTGCCTGTTGGGGTCGGAGATCTCGGTGTACAGGTCGGCCACGTAGAACTGTCGCTCGGCCAGCTTCCCGTCGGTCCACAGGCTGGCCACGTCGGTGGTGCGCCAACCGGGCACCCAGTAGCTCATGTAGCGCTTGACCTGGAGGAACACCTTCTGGAAGCGCGGGTCCGAGGCGCTGATCACGCCGCTCATCACCGCCTGGGCCTGTTGCTTCTCGGTGATGGCCGTCATCGCCGTCCGGTCCGACGACAGCTTGTCGTAGAGGTAGCCCATGTACGGCGCCCACAGCTCGGACCACAGCGGCCAGGACGGCGCCCCCGCCCCGGTGTGCGAGACCTCGCCGGAGGCGGCGTAGATGCCCTTGGCCTTGAGCGCCGCCAGTTGGGCCATCCAGTCGCTCCACTCGGTGGGAATGTTCGTGCTCACGCCGGCTTTGCTCAGGAGCTGCGCGTTGCCCATGATGCCCACCAGCAGCGAAGGATAGCTGCCGGCCTCGGGCACGTAGAAGCGGTGGCCGTGGTTGTCCACCGCCTGGTTCTTGTTCATCAGCGCGTACCAGTTATCCGCCCAGTGCTTGTTGCCGGGGAGGTAGGGGTCGGGCTGGTCGAGGTAGGGGCCAAGGTCCGAGAACCAGCCGTAGGCCGCCTGGGTGAAGACGTTGCCCACGGTGGAGACATCGGGCGCGGTGTTGGCGGCAATGGTGGTCTGGAACCAGCGGGTCTGCTCGTCGAGGCTGGTCGGGTCGGCGGTGCTGAAGCCGGGGTTGACGAACTTGACCCCGATGCCGGTCATCTGTTGGAACCGCTGGGCCAGCACCACGAGGGCGTGGTAGACGCGCGGGTGCGAGTTGCTGGCGGTGTTGTTGCCGATGGGCGACCAGCCGCCCGCATACATGGTCACGACCTGTCCGGCGTACGGCCGGGCCGGTGCGGCCGACGGGCGCTGCGCGTGGGCCGCGCCGAGCGGGATAAGAGCGACGATGCCAAGGGCTACGGCAATCAGAGTTGAACGAAACGGTCGCATAAGTCTCTCCTCTTTGAGGGATGAACGCCAATGAAGGTCCTGGAGCGATAGGGAGCGCCACGACGCGTCGGGGGTGTAGGGTTCATGTATCTGTCGTCGGGTGTGATCGCCTCCTTCCTCACGATACGACGCCTTCGGTCCGTGAAGGCTGCTATGACCGCTCCTATCTCGACGATGGCGGTCGCTGCGGCCAGGATGCCCGCCGCGGTGGGCGTCGACAGTAGCGCGCTCAGGACGTGGACATCGGGGTCGGCGGCGGCGCGCACGACTCGCGGTCCACGAACGTCGTGGGCAGCACGAGTTGCCTCGGCACCTGGACAGGGTCGTCGATCAGCGCGATCAGGATGTCGGTCGCCCGCGCGCCGACCCCATACATCGGCACATGCACGGCGCTGAGCCGTGGCCGCACGTACTCGACCAGGGGAGAGTTCTCGGTCGTCACGATAGACAGGTCCTCGGGCACGCGCAGGTCCAGCGCCTGAGCGGCCTGCAGCATGCCCGAGGCCATGATCTCGCTCATCGCGAAGATAGCGGTCGGGCGCGGGTCGCGGCGCAGCAGCGCCTGCCCCTGCACGACGCCGGAGGCGAAGGTATAGTCGCCCTGGGCCACGTCGGTCGTAGCCAGCGTCAGGTCCGCTTCGGCCAGGGCGCGCGCGTAGCCGTGCGTGCGCTCCTCGACGATGGCGCTATTGCTCGCTTCGACCACCGTCAGCAGGGCCGGCCGCCGGTGACCCAGGGCGAGCAGGTGGCGGGTGGCCTCGTAGGCGCCGCCCTCTTCGTCGGCTTTGACCCAACTCACGGGCAGGTCGCCCGCGTCGCGTCCCACCAGGACCACGGGCGCCCCCTGGGCGACCAGGTAGCGGAGCACGTCGTCCCCGACGGTCAGGTCGACCACGGCGCCGTCGATGCGCCCGCTGTTAAGCAGCGAGAGGCAACGCCGGGCGTCGACGAAAGCGTCGAGCAGGACGTAGCGGCCGTGCGCCTGGGCCTGATTGGTGATGGCGTTGAGCAACTGGTTGTGGAAAACGTCGATGGTGGCGTAGCTCTCGCCGACCGCCGCGTCGTAGCCGCGGGAGACCACGTAGCCCAGGGTCTGCGAGCGCGCCGAGGCCAGCGCGGCGGCGGCGGCGTGCGGCCGGTAGTCCAGCCGCTCGATGACGGTGCGCACACGCGCCTTGGTCTCGGGGGCCACCAGCGGGCTGTCCTTGACCACCAATGACACCGTGTTGATGGACACGCCAGCGGCCAGGGCCACGTCGCGGCCGCTGATGCGAGCCCTCTGTATCGCCATGCCGCCTCCTCGCGTCCCTCGCGCCTAAGGACCCGCTCAACCGACGACGGGGCGCCACGGGTTGAGCAGGAACACCGGGTCCGAGCGTCACGACGCCGTACGTCTCCAGCCCTGGCGCACTCGATATGAGCGATCATAGTTGCGCTCATATCGACGTGATCCTACGATACCACGCCGCGACGAGGACTGTCAAGGGGCGGCGCCTCCAGATTCCAGAAAATGCAGTGCAGCCTATTGGAGCCAGGCGGAGGTCCACGCGCGATGATGCCGCTAGCTATGCGTGTGATCGGGTTGGGCGCCGGCGCCGGCAAGGGCATGCCGCGCCCGGTAAGCCGTCGCGCTGAGGCCGAAGTATGCTCTGAAGCGCCGGGCAAAAAGGTTCGGGTCGGGCCATCCCGCCTCGGCCCCAACTCGTGCGATGGGGTGATTTGTACGCAGCAACAGGGTGGCGGCGCGCTCCGCCCGGCGACCGGTCACGTAGGCCATGGGCGACAATCCCGTATGGAGCTTGAACAGGCGCACCAGATACGGGCCGCTGATGTGCAAACGATCAGCCAGTTCCGCGAGGGACCATGGATGGGCGACATCCTCTGCCAGCAGGCGCATACCCGCCACGACGGCCTCGTGGACGGGGCGGCGCCGTCGATCATCGGGATGGCGCGTCCCCTCCAGCGCCGCGGCGAGTTGGGCGAGGATCAACAGGAGGCGGCCGATGAGGTCGGCCTTATTGTCCGGGTGGTTGGCCGCGGCGCACGCGCGTAGCGCCCCGAGATGGTCGCGGCAGACGGTGAGCGCGGACGGGGTCAGACGGGCCGCGAGGATGCCGGTCCGGCCAGGGTCCAGAGGGCTGGGAGGCGCCAGATAATCCAGCCGCGGGTCGTCGCGCAGCCACGCCAACTCGCGCTGCAACACCTCGACTCCGAAGCAACAGTTGAACACTTCTAGCTGATCGCACGCGCGGTAGGCGTGCCAGACGCCCGGGCGGAGGACGTAGATGTCGCCCTCTCCGAGGGGTTGTTGGCCCATGATGGTGTCGTGGGCGCCGACGCCCCCGCCGATGACCAGCACCTCGATAAAGTCGTGGCTATGCGCCTCGAAATCGCCGTCGAGCACGACGCGATTGGAGAAGATCGGTGTGTGCGCGGCCGGGAAGATCCGGCAGCGGGCATAGCGCGCCGGCTGTCTCCCGTCATCCATAAAATCTTGCCGCAGGGGACTCCGGCTTTTAAGCCGGAGCGGAATGCGGCTTCCTCCTTATCTCGCAAAAACTCGGTGCATATGGTAAAATAGCGTCATGGACAGGACGATACGGATACGCCTTGTGCCGACCTCTGAACAAGCAATAGCTCTTGCCGAGACGGCGCGGCAGTTCACCGACGCCTTCAACCTCGTCTGTCGTCACGGGTGGCAGGCGGGCGAGAAAAACGGGGTGGCGTTGCATCACGCGACCTATCGTGATAGCAAGGACGCCGCGCCGGGGCTGGTGAGCGACCTGCACATCCAAGCGCGGGTGAAGGCGACGGAGACGATCAAAGGTGCGCTGACCCGGCAACGACAGGGGCGGCGTGTGTCGTGTCCCCGGTCGCACGCCTGCCCCCCGCGCTACAATCTCCACACCTATCGCCTCGACTGGGGGCCGGGCGTGGTCAACCTGTCCACCACGGAGGGGCGGCAGCATATCCCTTTCCTCGTTCCTGCCTACGCCCGGTCCTTGACGGGCTATCCGACCGCGACCGCTGATTTGATTCAGAAACGCGGGCACTGGTATCTGCATGTCGTCGTGACCGTCCCCGCGCCTGAGGTGCAAGCAATGGAGGTCGTGGTCGGCGTGGATATGGGCGTCACGCGCGCTGCCGTTTCCAGTGACAACCGCTTCCACGGTGAGCGGCGCTGGCGCGAACTGGAGGCCCGCGACGTCCGGTTGCGTCGTGCCCTCCAGTCTAAAGGGACCAAGAGCGCCAAACGACATCTCAGAGAACTGAGCGGCAAGACGGCGCGGCGACGGCGCGACCACGATCACGTCGTTAGTCGGCGCATCGTGGATGGTGCGCCTGCGGGCGCCACCATCGCCGTCGAGAACCTGACCGGTATCCGTTCCTCCGTCAAGGCGCGCAAGGCCAACGGTGGCCAACGCCGGCTGCATAGCTGGTCGTTCGCCAACCTCCGGGCCTGCGTCATCTACAAGGCTGAGGGGAAGGGCATCCGTGTTGAGGGTGTGGATCCCCGCCACACCTCGCAAACCTGCCATCGCTGCTCCTTCCAACATCGCTCTAACCGTCGTTCACAAGCGGAGTTTTGGTGTCGCTCATGCGGCTATAGGACCAACGCCGACCGCAATGGAGCCTTGAATATCGCCACCAAACTCCTTGCCAGCAGGGGCATGACCGCTGCTGGCGGGCCGCCTGTCAATCGGCC
>JAABUX010002412.1_pt1 | contig 26596 bp, 29 predicted proteins | sample 5561851 | NCBI WGS metagenome assembly JAABUX01 (sample SAMN10711883, study PRJNA513361) | rock metagenome | isolation source: Antarctica rocks | place: Antarctica: Victoria Land, Richard Nunatak red sandstone | collected 2016-01-03 | reverse complement strand
GGACCGCAACAAGACGCACGCCAAGGCCGACTGGCAGTTCACCACCGCCGACGCCCGCGTCAAACTGAAGCGCCTCTACCCGACGTTGTGAACGACTCGGGGTACTAGCACCATACGATGGCGACCGATGCGCGGTGCAGACGAGCTGGTGACGGTCGGTCGACACGATGATCGTGACGATGATCGCGGGGAGGCCGTCCGAGAACGCGTCCCAGCCGCTGGATGCCTCTACCTCCGTCGTCCATGATCCTGCTCCGGAGCGGCCCGACGATCAGGCCGCCGCCTTCGCCATGATGACCTCGGTGCGGGCGAGTACAATCATCTCGGGCGGCGGTGCCACGTCGATGAAGCCCATGCGCCGATAGAGGCCGAGTGCCACGTCGAGCGCATTGAAGGACTGGAGGTAGAGCGCCGGGCCACCATGGTCGGCGGCGCACCGGACGCATGTCTCGATCAGCGCGCGATCTGCACCATGCCTTCGCGCGGCCTCGCTCACGACGAGCTTGCAGAACTCGAAGCCGGATGGCCCCAGGCCCTTCACGGCGACAGCGCCCACGACCTCGCCATCGACCGACGTGAGAAAAGCCTCGCCGCCGCTCCGCCGATAGTAGGTGGCCGGGTCCGCCATCACCTCGAGATCCTCGGGTTCCGGCGTCCGACCCATCGTGTCGCGCAGCCAGGGGATCCAGATCCCGGCGAAGGCGTCGATGCGGAGGGCGCCGACGGTGGTGATCTTCAGCGTCATCGGTGGGTCCGTGAAACGATGTATCGAGATTTCGGGGCGCCGGCCGCATCCGTGCCGACGCTATCCGGCAAGGGCGGCGGCCTCGGCCATATCCGGCGTCTTGTAGAGTTCCTCCGGGATCTCGCCGAGCGTCGATGCGTGCACCTGCGGTCCGAGACCGTAGAAATGCTGGAAGTTGAAGATCAATGGGCGCCACTTGTCAGGGTCGACACGGTCCGCATGTCCGTCCATCAGGATCGAGCTTTCGAGATGGATGCGTTGCACGCGCATCTCGAACGAAGTGAGAAAGCCCTCGAGCGGGCCGCCCTCGTCGAGCGGGCGCTCGGCGACGAGCACGGCTTCGAGCTGGATCGGGCATTCCAGCACCCGAGGCGGACCCACGCGCTCGGACGGGACAGGCGTCAGGCCGGCTGCCTCGAACTTCCGCTTCTCGTAATGGAAGCCGCGCTGCAGCTTGTCATCCGGCACGGGAAAGGTGCCGGTGGTCTTCGCCAGGCGGTTCACCGCGTCGACCTGCGCCACAGATGGCATGTTGATCACCATCTCGCCGGTGCGACGGAGGTTCTCGACCGTCCTGGAATTGGCCTGCAGGCCCAGCAGGCAGCGCCAGCTGACGAAGATCGTCGACGACATCGGCGCGAGGTTGGGCGTGCCGTCCTCGTTGAGCGTGCTGAGCAGGGCGACAGGAGTGCCGAAATAGAGGATAGAGGGTTTGCTGACGACGTGCGTGGCGAAGGTTCCCTGGGCCGTGTTGCCGTGGTCAAGACCATCGGCGGCCGGCCCCGCGAGCGCCCTCCGCTTCTTGCTCTGGAATTGAAGGCGTGAGCCGGTGCGCCGACATCGCATTGATGTCGGCAGTTTCGAACGTGATCCGTTTCGAAAGCAACAAACGGAGTTTCGCATCGGCCCTTGCGGCCCAGAGGGGAGCTGGGACCGCGACTGCGCCGGATCCCCCACGTCCCGCCATCCGCGCGAACGACAAGGAAATCCAACATGTCCAAGGAAGACGACAACAAAGCCATCGTCGGCCGCTGGATCGGCGGCGGCACGCACACCGGTCCGGCGTTCAGCGACTTCCTCGTCGGATCGCTGCCCGCGGCGACGGGGCGGACAATGCGCTTCACCGGCACGACCGTGCTGCGCATCGAGGACGGCAGGAGCGCCGAGGAGATCGGCCTGGATGACGGCGTCACCGCTCTCCAGCAGCTCGGCCTGATCCGCGCCGCCTGACCATGACCCTTCCGGCGCCGGACCATTCCAGTTCGAAAGCAAGAGCCGGAGTTCGGCGCCGGGACACATCAGCCAGGGTCGTGGCATAGCTATCCAGATGAGAGACCGACCATGGATACGATCCTGAAGCACAAGACCGGGAGCAACCCGACCGCCGCCGATCCGCGCTGGGCGCGCGTGCTGGCTCGCGACAAGACCGCCGACGGCGAATTCTGGTATTCGGTCGTCACCACCGGCATCTTCTGCCGCCCCTCCTGCCCCTCGCGCATGGCCAATCCGAAGAATGTCGGCCTCCATGACACGCTCGCGGATGCCAGGGCGACGGGCTTTCGTGCCTGCAAGCGCTGCAATCCGGATGGGCTCTCGCTCGACGCGGAGAACGCCGCGATCGTTGCCAAGGCCTGCCGGCTGATCGAGCAGAGCGAGGAGGTGCCGTCGCTGACCGAGCTGGCCGATGCGGTCGAACTCAGCCCCGGCTACTTCCACCGCGTGTTCAAGGGTGCCATGGGCCTAACGCCCAAGGCCTATGCCGCCGGCCACCGGGCAGCGCGCGTTCGCGAGGAGCTCGGCAAGGACGGCAGCGTCACCGAGGCGATCTACGACGCGGGCTTCAACTCGAGCGGCCGCTTCTACGAGCAGTCGACGGGCATGCTCGGCATGACGCCGACGCAGTACAAGGCGGGGGGCACGGACGAGGAGATCCGCTTCGCGGTCGGCCAATCCTCGCTGGGCGCGATCCTGGTCGCATCGAGCACGAAGGGCGTGGCGGCGATCCTGATCGGCGACGATCCCAACGCCTTGGCCGAGGATCTCCAGGATCGCTTCCCGAAGGCGCGCCTGGTCGGCGGCGACGAGGAGTACGAGAAGCTCGTGGCCCGCGTGGTCGGCCTCGTCGAGGCACCCAACCTCGGCCTCGAACTGCCGCTCGACGTACGCGGCACCGCGTTCCAGCAGCGCGTCTGGCAGGCGCTTCGCGAAATCCCGGCCGGTCGGACCGTGTCCTACAGCGAGGTCGCAGGGCGGATCGGCTCGCCAGGGTCGGTCCGCGCCGTCGCCGGGGCTTGTGCGGCGAACAACATCGCGATCGCCATTCCCTGCCATCGCGTCGTCCGCAATGATGGGACGCTGTCGGGCTACGCCTGGGGCGTCGAGCGCAAGCGCGTGCTGATCGCACGCGAAGCCGTCGCGGCGTGAGCGGTCGCCGGCTTCTTCAAATTGAAAGCAGGACCCGGAGTGAGTGGGGCCGCCGTCCACGCGATGATGGCCTCGCGAACAAGAGGAGCAAGATCATGTCGATGAACTCGAACTCGACCCTGCGCTACGGGTTCGGCGAGACGGCGATCGGCACGGTGCTGGTGGCCTTCGGTGACGCCGGCGTGGCAGCGATCCTGATTGGCGACGACCGGTCGCGTCTCCGTCGGGAACTCGCTGGCGCCTTTGCCGGCGAGACGCTGGTCGAAAATCAGGACGCGGTCGCCGGTGCACTGGCAATGATCCAGCGTGCGATCGGCGATCCGCGCAGCCCGCTCGACATCGAGCTCGACATACGCGGCTCCGACGCGGAGCGCGCCGTCTGGTCGGCGCTGCGGGCGATCCCGGCCGGCGAGACCCACACCTACGGCCAGATCGCCAAGGCGCTGCCCGTCCCCATGACGGCTCAGGAGGTCGGCGCGGCCTGCGCGGCGAACGTGATCGCGCTGGCCATCCCCTGCCACCGCGTGATCAAGGCCGATGGCGGCATCTCCGGATACCGCTGGGGCGTCGCGCGCAAGCGCCGCCTCCTCGAGATGGAGGCGGTGGCATGAGCGGCAAGGCGTCCGCTGTGCGGCTGACGGCGATCGACTGGACCGCCGTCAGCGCCGATCTCGACGCCCAGGGCTGGGCAGTCCTGCCCGGCCTGATCCCCGACGCAGACTGCGACGCCATCGCGGCACTCTATGATGGTGAGGACGGCTTCCGTAGCCGCGTCGTCATGGCGCGACATGGCTTCGGTCGGGGCGAGTATCGCTACTTCTCCTACCCGCTGCCGCCGATCATCCAGGATCTGCGCGCAGGCCTGTACCCGCACCTCGCGCCAATCGCGAACCGATGGCACGAGCGGATGGGCATCGAGATGCGTTTCCCGTCGACGCACCAGGCGTTCATCGATCGCTGTCACGCAGCCGGTCAGACGCGGCCCACGCCACTGCTCCTCCGCTACGGGCCCGAGGACTATAACTGCCTGCATCAGGATCTTTACGGCGAGCACGTCTTCCCGCTGCAGGTCGCAACCCTGCTGTCGGAGCCCGGACGCGACTTCGCCGGTGGCGAGTTCGTGCTGACGGAGCAACGTCCGCGCATGCAGACGAGGCCAGCTGTCGTGCCGCTGGCCAAGGGCGACGGCGTCCTGTTTGCGGTCAACAGCCGGCCCGTCCGCGGCGCGCGAGGCGACTATCGCGTGGTCCTCCGCCACGGCGTCAGCAGGATACGCGAAGGCCGCCGCCACACCGTCGGTATGATCTTCCACGATGCCGCATGAACGGTTTGCGACGGCATGCGTGATGCGGGTGATCACCACCGAGATCGACATCGTGGCGATGCTGTAACGATGGCGCTCGGCGGCTTCGCGCGTCGGGAGTGCGACCGGCCGCTCGCCGCCCTGATGGACGTCTCGGCCCGGCCGCCGTTCCGGCACATGGTGACGCCCGGCGGCTGGCTGATGTCGGTGGCGATGACCAAGTGCCGCCGCCCTGGCCGGGTGCCGGACCGAACGGGATACCGACACGACCGGAATTGATCGAGATCGTAACGAAAGCGACCTCGACGCGCCGATCGTGTCCATCTCCTCGAGCCTCCCGCCACGTCCCTTGAGGCGGCACGTCGCACTTGGACAGGCCGCGGCGCGTCGGGATCGGCCATGGCAACGTCGTTGTCCGGGGTGGCCCGGCGCGCTGCTTCGCGAGATGACCAGTGTCAGGACACGCCGGATCATGAGCCCGCCGAATCATGAGATGGCCTGAATGGGCGCTCGACGGACCAGGGATGCTTGTGTCGGAAGCACGGGCCAGCCTGAACTCACTCCGCAGCCAGAGCCGGCTTCCCTTCGATCAGGGACTCGATGAGCTTCCGGTCAGCCGATGTAGCCGGGTTGTAGACGATCAGGCTGAGGTCCGGCCGGGCGTCGACGGCGAAGGCGGAGTGTTCCAGCGCGATCGGTCCGAGCAGGGGATGGCGCAGGTGCTTGACCCCGTCGCCGTGCGTCTGCACGTCGTTGTCGCGCCACATGGACGCGAACTCGGCGCTCGACCGGCAGAGTTCGTCGACCAGCGGCGCGACCTCGGCATCGGCGCCGGCGCGCGCGGCGTCGATCCGGAAGGTGGCCACGACGAGGCGGGCCACGGCTTCCCACTCGGACTGCACGGCGCGGACCCGGGGATCGCAGAAGATCATGCGCAGGATATTGCGCTGATCCGGCGGCAGCGCGCCGTAGTCGGTGAGCACCGCCGCAGCCGCGCGATTCCAGGCGACGACGTCCCATGTCGCCGTCCTGACGATCGCAGGACTGTAGGTCAGCATGTCGAGCAGGCGCTGCAGTCGCGGCGTGATCACATCGCTGCCGCGGTAGTGGACCTCGGGCGCGCGGCCGAGACCCAGGAGGAAGAGGTGTTCGCGCTCGACCTCGGTCAGCGTCAGCGCCCGCGCGAGCCGGTCGAGCACGTCCGCCGAGGGGCGTCCACCGCGCCCCTGCTCCAGCCAGGCGTACCAGGTCGCGCTGATGTTGGCGCGCTGCGCCACCTCTTCGCGCCGCAATCCCGAGGTCCGCCGCGGGCTGCCGGAGAAGCCGAACGACGCGGGATCCAGCTTGGTGCGCCGGTTCCTGAGGTAGGCGCCAAGCGAACTGCTGTTGGTCACCGCCGTACATCCTGTTACCGATTATACTGTGATAATGTCCCTACTTTAACCGGATGACCAGCCTGCTCATAATGGCCGCGCAAGCAAGTTGGAGATACAGGCATGCGTGTATTCGTAACCGGCGCCACCGGATGGGTCGGCTCCGCGGTGGTAAAGGAACTGGTCGATGCCGGCCACCAGGTGACGGGCCTCGCCCGTTCCGGCGACAAGGCGGCCGCACTGGCCAAGACGGGCGCGGAGGTTCTCCACGGCACGCTCGACGACCACGACGCGTTGCGCGGCGCCGCCTCGGCGGCCGAAGCGGTGATCCATACGGCATTCAACCACGACTTCTCCAGGTTCGCCTAGAATGCCGAGCAGGACCGGCGCGCGATCGAGACGCTGGGCAGCGCCCTGGAAGGATCGGACCGCCCGCTTCTCGTCACCGGAGGCTTGGCACTGCTCGCGCCCGGCAGGTTCGCGACCGAAGCGGACGTGGCGCCAGCCGACCCTTCCTACCCGCGCAAGTCCGAAGCGGCCGCGAGAGCGCTGGCGGAGCGGGGCGTGCGCGCCACCACGCTGCGGCTCTCGCCGTCGGTTCATGGCCTCGGCGACCACGGCTTCATTCCGATCCTGATCGGCCTGGCGCGTGAGAAGGGCGTGTCGGCCTACCTCGGCGAGGGCCTGAACCGCTGGCCCGGCGTGCATCGGCTGGACGCCGGACGCCTCTACCGGCTCGTACTCGAGCACGGCGCCACCGAGCCCGCCTATCATGCGGTCGCCGACGAAGGCGTGCCGTTCAAGGATATCGCCGAGGTGATCGGTCGCCAGCTCGGCCTGCCGGTCGAACCGTGGGGCCGCGAGCATTTCGGCTGGTTCGCCGACTTCGCGGGCGCGGACATGCCGGCGTCGAGCGCACGAACCCGGTCGCTGCTCGGCTGGAAGCCGACCGGGCCGGACCTGCTCACCGACATCGATCAGCCCGGATACTACACAAGTCGATGATGCGACCCCCACGCGCGGAACGCGACTTTCGCGTCGAAGAAGAAACGGAATGACCGATGCATCGCTGTCGCTCGACAGGACGCGCGTGGTGGTGATCGGCGGAGGCTCGGGCATCGGCTTCGCAGTGGCCGGACTGGCACGCGAGGCGGGCGCCGAGGTCGTGATCGCCTCGAGCCGCGCGGCGACCGTCGATGCAGCCGTCGAACGCCTGATCGGTTCGGCAGGTCGCATCGTCGACCTGCGCGACGAGGCCGCCATCGCAGGCTTCTTCAAGGATGTCGGCTCCTTCGATCACCTGGCAATCACGGCGGGCGACTGGGGCGGTGCGATGTTCGCGTCCACCCGCGACATCGACCTCGATCAGGCGCGCGACGGCTTCGCGGTACGTTTCTGGGGCGCTCTTGCAGCAGCCAAGCACAGTTGCCGTACGATCGCCCAGGACGGCTCGATCACGCTGACGAGCGGCATGCTGGCGCATCGGCCGATAAAAGGCACACCGGTCGCGGCCGCCGTCGGTGGTGCGGTCGAGCACCTGACCCGCGGGCTCGCGATCGATCTCGCTCCTGTGCGGGTCAACGCCGTGTGTCCTGGCGTCATCCTCACCGAGCACGTGGAGCAGATGATGCCGGAGGCCAGGCTGCGGTCGTTCGTGGCACCCCTGCCGGTGCCCCGCGCCGGGACGCCGGCGGAGGCTGCGAAGGCCTATGTCTATCTCATGCTCAATCGCTACGCGACGGGGCAGATCCTGCCCGTCGACGGAGGCGGCCTGTTGGTTTGAGGCTTTTCGAGACAGGCGGCGTCTCTTGGCCATTCTCATGGAGAATGCCTGCTGGCCGGAAGCTGCCGTGCGCCAAGTTTCCTGTCGCTGGAACTTCGCGACCGAACCCACTGCCGCGTTGGCCGTCCAAGTGCGTCCTGCGCCCTGGCGTCACCGGCCCTCGGCGGCTGTCGCGCGTGCGCCACGCAGGACCTGGTCGACAAGGGCATCGCCATACTGCTCCGTCAGTGGGGCGAACCGCAGCAGCAGCCGGAAATAGATCGGGCCGAAGATAGCGTCGATCAGCAGGACCGCATCGGTATCGGGCGAGAACTCGCCTTCTGCCTTGCCGCGCTCCACTTCTGCCGCGGTCGACGCGCGCCGCCCGGCGATGTGCTCGTCATAGAGTTCCCGCAGGATGGCAGGGTCGCCCTGGCCCTCGGCGATCAGTTCCGCCATGAATTTGCCGAAGAGCCCGTTGAACTCGCCGATAAGGGCCCGCACTCGGCCATGCAGGGCATCCTCCGCCGTCACTGCTTCAACCGCGTCCAGCTTGCCCGCAACGCGCTCCTGGAACATCGCCATGATCAGCGCCGCCTTGCTCGGCCACCATTTTTAGAGGGTCGGCTTGCCTACCTTGGCACGCTTGGCGACGGCTTCCATGGTCAGGTTGCGGGCGGAGGTTTCCTGCAACAACTCATAGACGGCATCCATGATGACCGTGTGGGCTACAGCCGCGCCGCGCCGCGCCGCTGCGCGGTCGGCCAGGGCGGGCTGCAGGTGCGGAGATTTCCGGTATCGATGCAAATTAGCAGAACGGGAACAAGGGTCGAATGCAGGGCATCGCCGCTCGTGGCGCGTTCGATTCCATCATGAGCAGGGTCGGCGCGCCGGAGGGTGTCACCTACCGTGCCGACACCGTGGGCGCAGTTCCCGGGTGGTGGTGCACGCCGAGCGCCTGGCTGCCGACGGCAGCTAGGCCTGTCACGGGCGCATCATGATCATCACGGGAGAGATTCCCATCACGGGATCTCCATGCAGCCACACTTTCGCGATCAGCACGACAGCGCCAGCAGCCGGTCGATATCGACGTGGCGTTCGAGGTGCGCCGCCAGCGCATCGAGTGCCGCCTCCACACCGGCCGCATGATCGCGCAGCGGCGCCGCGCACCCCAGGCGGCGGAGGAAGTCCTGGCGCGCGATGTCGGAGCCGAACAACCCATGCAGGTAGCTGCCGGCGACGCGCCCGTCCTCCGACGTGGCGCCCTCCGGCCGCTCGTCCTGCAGTCGAAGCATCGGACGGCGCGTGTCCGGCCCGGTGGTGACGCCGACATGCATCTCGTAGCCCTGCACCGCGCTGCCGTCCGCCACGGCATGGCCGCTGACCAGGGCGAGGCGCTTGTGCGGCGTCAGCACGGTCCGCACCGCCAGCAGGCCGAGGCCCTCGATCTCGCCAGGCGGGCCCTCGATCCCGTCCGGATCGGCGATGCGCGTGCCGAGCATCTGGTAGCCGCCGCACAGGCCGACGATGCGTCCGCCGCGCCGGTGATGCGCGCGCAGGTCGATGTCCCAGCCTTCCGCGCGCAGCGAGGCCAGGTCGGCGATGGTCGCCTTGGAGCCGGGCAGGATCACCAGGTCGCACGGCGCCGGCAGCGGCTGTCCCGGCGGCACCATGACCAGCGACACGCCGGGTTCCGCCGCCAGCGGGTCCAGGTCGTCGAAGTTGGCGATGCGCGGCAGCATCGGCACCGCGATGCGCAGGCTCCCGTCGCCCGCGCCGCCCGCGACGGTACCGGCGAGATCGGCCGCGTCCTCCGCCGGCAGGGCGCGCACCGCGTCGAGGAACGGCACCAGCCCGAGCGGGTGCCAGCCGGTCAGGCGTGCGATCGTGCGCATTCCCTCGTCGAACAGCGACGCGTCGCCGCGCATCCGGTTGACGATGAAGCCCTTGATGCAGTCGGCATCCTGCGCATCCAGCACGGTCTTCGTGCCGACCAGGCTGGCGATCACGCCGCCGCGGTCGATGTCGCCGAGAAGGACCACCGGCGTCCCGCTGGCGCGCGCGAATCCCATGTTGGCGATGTCGCCGGCGCGCAGGTTGGTCTCCGACGCGCTGCCCGCGCCTTCGACCAGCACGATGTCCGCCTGCGCCCGCAGGATGCCGAAGCTTTCCAGCACCGGCGCCATCAGCGACGGCTTGAGCGACTGGTACTCGCGGGCGCGGTAGTTGCCGCGCACGCGTCCCTGCACCACGAGCTGCGCGCCGGTCTCGCTCTGCGGCTTCAGCAGCACCGGGTTCATGTGCACGCTGGCCGGCGTCCCGCAGGCGCGCGCCTGCAAGGCCTGCGCGCGCCCGATCTCGCCGCCTTCGTCGGTCACCGCGGCGTTGTTCGACATGTTCTGCGGCTTGAACGGACGCACCACCAGCCCGCGCCGGGTCAGCGCGCGCGCCAGGCCCGCCACGATCACCGACTTGCCGACCGACGAGCCGGTGCCCTGGATCATCAGCGCACGCGCGGGACGCATCAGAACTCGACGCCCTCCTGCGCCTTCACGCCGGCCGCGAAATGATGCTTCACCTGCGTCATCTCGGTGACCAGGTCGGCGGCCTCGATCAGGGCGGGCTTCGCGTTACGCCCGGTCACCACCACGTGCATCATCGCGGGGCGCCGCGCGATCGCCTCCAGCACCTCGTCCAGCGAGAGATAGTCGTAGCGAAGTGCGATATTCAGCTCGTCCAGCACCACCAGCGAGAGGTCAGGACGCGCCAGCAGCGCGCAGGCGGTCTGCCAGGCGCGCCTGCAGGCGGCGACGTCGCGCGCACGGTCCTGCGTCTCCCAGGTGAAGCCCTCGCCCATCGTGTGCCATTCGACCTGCGCCCCAAAGCCTTCGAGGATGCGCCGCTCGCCGGTCTCCCAGGCGCCCTTGATGAACTGCACCATCGCGGTGCTGCGCCCACGCCCTATCATGCGCAGCATCAGCCCGATCGCGGCGGTGGATTTTCCCTTGCCCGGGCCGGTATGGACGATCAGCAGGCCCTTCTCGACGGTCTTCTCCGCGACCTCGCGGTCCTGCAACGCCTTGCGCTTCTCCATACGCCGCCGGTGGCGGTCGGCCTCTTCGGCATCGCTCATCGGCGCGGCTCCTTCAGGGTCAGCGGCAGGCCGGCCGCGACCAGCACGACATGGTCCGCGCGTGCGGCGATGCGCTGGTGCAGCAGTCCGGCCTCGTCGCGGAAACGCCGGGCCAGTGCGTTCTCCGGCACGATGCCGAGCCCGACCTCGCTGCCGACCAGCACCGTGGGTGCGACGCGCCGGTCGAGCGCGCCTTCCAGCGCGCGCACGGCGTCGTCCACGTCATGCTCGCCCAGGATCAGGTTGGTCAGCCACAGGGTGAGGCAATCCACCAGCGCCGGCGCCGCCGCGTCATCGAGTGCCGCGGCCAGCGCCAGCGGCGCCTCGACCGTGCGCCAGGACGCGTCGCGCCGCGCCTGATGCTCGGCGATGCGCCGCCGCATCTCGTCGTCGCAGGCGGCACCGGTGGCGACGTAGACCCACGGCGGCGGCGAAGCGGCGACCAGGGCTTCGGCGTGGCGGCTCTTGCCGGAGCGAGCGCCCCCGAGCACCAGCGCCAGCCTGGAGGGAGAATCGGTCAGTTCGACACCTTTGACGGCTCCGAGCATGGGGGCCTAACCTTAGCATCCATTCCCATGAAGACGACGAGGCACGATGACCGGGACGCACGCGCGCCTGCATGTCTGCACCACCTGTCGCGCCGGCATCGAGCCGACGCCGGGGCGCCCGGTACCCGGCGAGATCCTGCATGACCGCCTCCGCCACCTGCTGGCCGAGCGGCCCGACGCGCCGGTCTTGCTGCTGGAGGCGAAATGCCTGTCCAACTGCGGCCATGGCTGCGCGGCCGCGATCGCGATGCCGGGAAAATGGAGCTACCTGCTAGGCGGCCTCGACCTCGATCGCGCCGCCGACCTGCTCGACTACGCCGCGATCTACGCCGCCTCGCCCAGCGGCGTGGTGATGCCTTCGAAGCGTCCCGCCTCGCTCGCCGCCATGGTGCATGGCCGCATCCCCCCACTGGTCCTGGAGCAGGCCCCCTTCCTGGAGCAAGCATGAGCCGCATCCCCGCCACCATCATCACCGGCTTCCTCGGCGCCGGGAAGACCACGCTGCTGCGACACGTGCTGGAACATGCCGGCGGCCGCCGGATCGCGATCATCGTCAACGAGTTCGGAGCGCTGGGCATTGACGGCGACACGCTGCGCAGCTGCGGCATCGTCGGCTGCACCGACGACGACATCATCGAGCTGGCCAACGGCTGCATCTGCTGCACCGTCGCCGACGACTTCCTGCCGACGATGGAGAAGCTGCTCGACCGGCCCGATCCGCCCGAGCATATCGTGATCGAGACCTCCGGGCTGGCGCTGCCGAAGCCCCTGCTGCGCGCCTTCAACTGGCCGACGACCCGCACCCGCATGACCGTGGACGGCGTGGTGACGGTGGTCGATGCGCCGGCCGTCGCCGCCGGCCGCTTCGCCGACGACCCCGGCGCGGTGGCGCTCGCCAGGGCCGCCGACCCGTCGCTCGATCACGACAACCCGCTGTCGGAGGTCTACGAGGACCAGCTGCTCTGCGCCGACCTGGTGGTGCTGAACAAGACCGACCTGCTCGACGACGCCGCCTGCGCGCGCCTCGAGCACGACATCGCGCAGGCGATCCCGCGCGCGGTCAAGATCCTGCGCGTGTCGGAAGGGCGCGTGGCGCCGAGCGTCCTGCTCGGCCTGGACTCCGCCTCGCAGGACGATCTCGACGCCCGCCCGTCGCATCACGACGCCGATGCGGACCACGAGCATGACGACTTCGAGAGCTTCGTGGTCCGGCTCGGCGAGATCGATGCGCCCGACCGGCTGGTCGCGGTGCTGGCCCAGGCCGCCGCCGCGCACGACATCCTGCGCATGAAGGGCTTCGCCGCGGTGCGCGGACGCCCGATGCGGCTCGCGGTACAAGGGGTCGGCACCCGCTTCCGGCACCAGTTCGATCGCCCCTGGGCGGCGGACGAGACGCGCCGCGGCGACATCGTGGTGATCGGCCGTCAGGGCCTGGACCGCGGCGCGATCAAGGCCGTGATCGGCGCCGCCGGCCTGGCCATCGCCTGATGCACCTGCTGGTCCGCGAGACCCGGAGCCTGGACGAGGCGGAAGCCGCCTACGATCCGGGTCCGGCGTCCGCCGACGTGGTGTTCCTCTCCTTCTCCGACAGCGATCTCGGCAGCTGGGCCGCCGCCTGGACCCGGCGTGACGCCGCGCCGTCGCTGCGCCTGCTCAGCCTGGCGCGGCTGCGTCATCCGATGTCGGTCGACCTGCTCGTCGAGCAGGTGGTCGCGAAGGCGCGCTGCGTGGTGATCCGCCTGCTCGGCGGGCTGGAATACTGGCGCTACGGCATCGACGAGGCGGCCGCGATCTGCCGCCGGCGCGGCATCGCCCTCGCCCTGGTGCCCGGCGACGGACCGGAGGACCCGCGCCTGGCGGCGCTGTCCACCATCGATCCGGCCCGACTGGCGCGCATGGACGGCTTCCTGCGCCAGGGCGGCCCGGACAACACCGATCACGCGCTGACCCTGGCCGCTCATCTGGCTGGACGCGGCGGGGACGACGGCGCCGAGCCCCGGATGCTGCCGGAAGCCGGCCTGTTCGAGCTGCCCGACATGCAGGCGGCAGACCGGCCGCTCGCGGTCATCGTGTTCTATCGCTCGCACCTGACGTCGGGCGACACCGAGCCGGTCACCGCACTCGCGGCAGCCCTCTCCGCGCGTGGGCTCTCGGTGCAGGCGATCTTCGCCAGCAGCCTGAAGAACGCCGACGCGGCGGCGTTCGTCGATGGCCACCTCCGCCGCGCACGGCCCGCGGTCGTGCTCAGCGCCACCGCCTTCTCGGCACGCGGGCAGGACGGTGCCTCCCCGCTGGAGGCGGCTGGCGTGCCGGTGCTGCAGCTCGTGCTCGCCGTGGCCGGCCGCGACGCCTGGCAGGCGAGCTTCCGCGGCCTGTCGCAGACCGACCTCGCCATGCAGGTGGTACTGCCGGAACTGGACGGCCGACTGCTCACCACCGCGATCTCGTTCAAGGCGGAGGATGCGACTCTCGACGGCCTGGATTACGCCCGCACCGTCAACCGCGCCGATGTGGACGGCACTGCCCTCGCCGCCGACCGCGCCGCCGGCTGGGCGCGCCTCGCCGGCACGCCGCGTGGGCAGCGCCGGGTCGCCGTCGTGCTTTCGGACTATCCCGGGCTGGGCGGACCAGGTTTGGGCGGACAGGTGGCGCACGCGGTCGGCCTGGACACGTTCGCGAGCCTGCGTGCCATCCTCGGACGCCTGCACCAGGGCGGCTACGCCACGCCGCCGCCAGATCGCGACGCGGCGCTGGCGGAGGCGCTCTGCCACGCGGCCCCGGCGGATTTCCTGACGCTGGAGGATTATCTTCGTCTGCGCGCGTCGCTGCCGGAAGCGCTGAACCGGGCGGTGGACGCCGCATGGGGGGCGCCGGCCGAAGATCCGGCCGTCCGCGACGGCGCCTTCACTCTGCGTCATCTCCGGCTCGGCGAGGTCGTGGTCGCGGTGCAGCCCGATCGCGGCAGCCGCAGCGACCGCCGGGGCGGTTACCATGACGCCGCCACGCCCCCACGGCACCTGCATGTCGCCTTCCATCTGTGGCTGCGCGAGGCGCTCGGCGTGCAGGCGGTGGTGCATCTCGGCACGCACGGCTCGCTGGAATGGCTGCCCGGCAAGGCGGTGGCGGCTTCGTCGGCGTGCTGGCCGGTGGCGCTGCTGCGCGGGATGCCGGTGATCTATCCGTTCATCGTCAACAACCCGGGCGAGGCGGCGGTCGCCAAGCGCCGGCTCGGCGCGGTCACCATCGGCCACCTGACGCCGCCGATGATCGCCGCCGGGTGCGGGGATGCCGCGCGCGCGCTCGACCGGCTGATCGACGACTATGCCGCCGCCGACGGGCTCGACCGCCGGCGCGGCGCCATGCTGCGCGGCGAGATCCTGACCCGCGCCGGCGATCTCGGCCTGTTGTCGGAGAGCGGCGCCGACCGTGCGCCGGACGACGACGAGGCGCTCGCCCGGCTCGACGCCTGGCTCTGCGACGTCAAGGACCTGCAGATCCGCGACGGCCTGCACGTGTTCGGCGAACCGCCGCGTTCGCGCGACGCGATGTGCGGGACCATCCTGGCCGCATCGCCCGCCGCCGACCCGGCCGCGGTGGCGCGGGCCCTGGATACGTCCCCCGAGGCCGAGGGGCGGGCGCTGCTCGATGCCCTGGACGGCCGCTTCGTCGCCCCTGGTCCCGCGGGCGCGCCGAGCAGGGGCCGCCACGACGTGCTGCCGACCGGGCGCAACCTGTTCGCGATCGACCCGCGCGCGGTGCCGACCAGAGGTGCCATGGTACTGGCCGGGCGCATGGCTGAGACCCTGCTCGACCGTCACCGGCAGGAGACCGGCGACTGGCTGCACAGCCTGGTGATCGACCTCTGGGGCAGCACCACGTTGCGCACCGGCGGCGAGGACCTCGCCCTGGCGCTGGTGCTGATCGGCGCGGCACCGGTGTGGGACGAGGCATCCGGACGCGTGCGCGCCATCGAGATCGTGCCCGCGGCGCTGCTCGACCGTCCGCGCGTGGACGTGACGCTGCGCGTATCGGGCCTGTTCCGCGACTCCTTCGAGGCGCAGATGCTGCTGTTCGACGAGGCGATCCGGGTCATCGCCGCACGCGAGGATGCGCCGGCGCTCAACCCGCTTGCCGCCCTGGACGAGACGGCGCCATGCCGCATCTACGGCCCGGCTCCCGGCGCGCACGGCGCGGGCGCGCTGGACGCCGGCGACGACCGGGCCGCACTCGGGCGCGCCTACCTCGAAGCCTCGTCGAGCGCCTACGGACGCGGCCGGGACGGGGTCGCCGATGCGGACGGCTTCGCGGCCCGCGTCGCCGCCAGCGAGGCGCTGCTGCACCAGCAGGACCACGCCGAGACCGACCTGCTCGACAGCCCGGAATACGCGGCACACGAGGGCGGCTACGCGGCCGCCGCGGCGCTGCTCGGCGCGGCGCCGGCGCTCTACCACGCCGACAGCTCGCGCCCCGAGGCGCCGAAGCTGCGCACCGTGGCCGAGGAGGTGGTGCGCGTGGTGCGCGGGCGGTTCGCCAACCCGGACTGGATCGCCGGCATGATGCGGCACGGCTATCGCGGCGCCTCCGAGATCGCCCGCGCGCTCACCGCCCTGCATGGCTTCGCGCGCACGCTGCCGCAGCGCTTCGACCGGCAGTACGACCTGGTGTTCGCGGCCACCCTGGCGGAACCGGAGGTGGACCGCTTCCTGCGTGAGGCCAACCCGCAAGCGTGGCGTGCCATGCAGGCGGACTTCAGGGACGCGCTCGCGCAGGGGTTGTGGCGGCCGCAAGCCAACAGCGCGGGATTGCTGCTCGACGCCGGTGGGGAAGACGATGACGGCGTGCGATCCTTGCAGACCCGCACGCCCGGCCTTCGTTTCGCGGGTTCCTTGCCCACTGTGGCAGACTAGTCACCCGCGTTGCCGTCGCGGGTGCTAAGCAGAGGTCGCGAAGTATCGGGAGGCAAAAGATGGCGGGTCCACGTCAGGCGAAATCCCGAACCGCATGTCGTCTGCCCTGCCGGTCGCTGCTCGTCGCCGGTGCCATTCTGGGCCTCGCGTCGGGACCGGTTGTCGCCCAGACCGCGGACACCGGCCAGGGTACTTTCGCCAGCAGGAAGCTCTCCAACGTGCCGGGCGCCGACTTCGGTGCGCCGCCACTGCCCAAGCCAGAGGCCTTGTTCCCACAGGTGAACGAGGCGCTCGCGAAATACGGCACCGCGGTGCTGGTCGACAACATAAACGAGTTCGACGGCGCCATCACCGGTGCCCATACCGGTGCGACCGATGCCGGCCAGTACGCCATCGAATGGGACCAGGACTGGGACATCCTGGCCGGCGTGCATGGCTTCCAGACCCACGCGGTCGCGGTCGGCCGCTACGGCATCCCGGCCAGCCGCATCTTCGGCGACAACATCGAGCCCTCGCAGGAGATCTACGGGGCAGGCGGCAACGTCGCGGTCCACCTGGTATTCGCGTACGCCGAGGAAACCCTCGCGCACGGCCGCTTCAACCTCGCCGCCGGCCGCATCCCGTCGCTGAACGACTTCGCCGCCTCTCCGCTGTACTGCAACTTCCAGAACAACTCGATCTGCGGAAATCCCAAGGCGTCGTCGGACAACACGGTCAGCTCGTCCTATCCGGACGCGAACTGGGCGTTGCGCCTGCGCGTGCGCCCGATCAGCCAGATCTACGTCCAGTGGGGCATCTACTTCACGGAGAGCAACATCTACAACTACGCGAAGGGCTACCGCAGCGGCTTCCATTTCGACAGCTCGTATATCAACGGCGAGTATTTCCCGGTCGAGATCGGATGGGAGCCTACATTCGGTGCGGACAAGCTGCCTGGCCACTACAAGCTCGGTTTCGGCTACGACAACGACAACCATCCCGACAACTACTACGATATCAACGGCGGCGCCTTCGCGCAGACGGGCCTGCCGCCGCGCATGCGCAAGGGTGGATCGCAGGAATGGGCGCTGGCCGACCAGATGCTGGTCCGACAGGGACCCGGCGTCACCGACGGCATCATCGGACTGGCGGGCTTCTATCACAACGATCCGCGCTACTCGACCCGCGCCGAGGAATACTACGTCGCCGGCCTCGATCGCGGCTTCTGGAAGGCGCGCCCGCTGGACACCATCGGCCTGCTCTTCTCCTACAACACGGTGGCTGGCAAGCTCGGCAAGACCGAGGCGCTGCAGCAGGAGCTGGGCCTGCCGATCACGGGGACCGGCAGCACCTTCTACGACGACAGCACGCCCGGCGTTCAGACGCACTCGATGATCATCGAGGCGAACTACGCGATCCACGTATTTCGCGGCGTCACCTTCGCGCCCGACTTCCAGTATTATTTCCGCCCGAACGGGCAGAGCCTGCCCAACGCGGCACTGATCGGCTTCAAGAGCCACATCGAGCTATTCTGAGATGCGCGGTCCTGAGCCGGCCTGGGAGATCGACATGAAGGTTCCTGCAGGCACGTTCCTCGCGATGATGCTTATCTTCACCGTGTCGGGCGCCCGCGCGAACGACCTGGGGCCTCTCGTACAATCCAACTCCAGTGTCGGCGCCGACTGCCGGGACTTCCGGAAGATGCCCGATGGGCGCTGGAGGATCCTCAGGTCGACCCAGGTCTCGGTCGGAGCGCATTCCTACTCGGCGGTAGAAGGCTACCTGTCCGCAAGCAGTGTGCAATCGGATGGGCTCAGCATCTACCGGGCCGTCGAAGAGAAATGCCGCCCACGCTAGCGCTCCGTATCCCAGCAATACAGCACATCCGGTTCGCGCTCCTCGTTGCCGCTGCCGTCCGTCCGTTCGACGGGAACGAAGCCGTTCGTCTCATAGAAGCGTCGAGCGGGCCCGTTTCGCTGGAAGGTCCAGAGCTGCAGGCTCGTGGACACTGCCTGGGCCGTTTGCAGCAGCGCCCGGCCATACCAATGACGTTGCCATCCGGGCAGTACATAAAGCTGATCGATCCAACCCTGCCGGAAAGCGATGAACCCGACGATCACCACGTCGATCGCACCCCAGACCTCGCACCGGGTGAACACGCGGTGCCGAAAGAAGGCGTGATCCATCTCATCCTCTGTCAGCCGTCTCGATAGCCGGTTCATCGAGATCTTCCCTGCCGCAGGTCCTTGTCGGCGATCGTCACGCGTCGATCTTGCGGAAAGCCCCGGAGTTGGTTCCTTCGACCTGGCGTATGGCACTTCGGGTAGTGTTCCGGTTCGCGATCCGCCGCATGATCGTGGGATGCGCTACCTGATACCCTTCGGCCTGCTCGTGCTGGCAACCACGTTCGAGGCCAGCGGGGATGCGATCATCCGTCTCGGCCTCAGGCCGCACGCACTCCCGGCACGCGCCCTGCTGATGCTCGCCGGCGCGGTGATCCTCTATTTCTACGGCCTCGTCCTGAACCTCGCACCTCTCGACTGGGGCCGCCTGATCGGCGCCTACGTGGCGACGTTCTTCGTCGTCGGACAGGTCATCAATCTGATCGTCTTCCGTACCGCGCCGACCCTGCCGATCGTGGTCGGCGGGTTGTTCATCGTCGCCGGCGGCGCGATCATCACGCTCTGGCAGCGCTGAAACGCCGACGCGGCGGGGACCGTACGACTTCACGCGGCCGGGCGGGTGTAGCGCGGCAGGAACAGCCGGCCTTCCTCGCTCAGGTACGATCCCAGCAGGTCGACTGCCGGCATCGATCGCCGCTCGGCCAGGCGCACCACGCACCATTGCCGGACGATCGGCAGTCCCGCGACGTCGAGCACCGCGAGGCGGCCGGTCTGCACCTCCAGCTCGATCGTGTGCGCCGAGAGGAAGGCGATGCCGAGGCCGGCCATCACCGCCTGCTTGACGGTCTCGTTGCTGCCGATCTCCATGCCGAACCGCGGCGCGATGCCGGACTGCTCGAAGAACTGCTCCATCAGCATGCGGGTGCCGCTGCCGCGCTCGCGCACCAGGAAGGTCTCGCCCGCCAGGCTGACCGGCGACATGGCCTGACCGCCCGCCAGCCGATGGCTCGGGGGCGCCACCACCACGTGCGGATGGTCGCCGATCACCGTGGAGACCACCTCCAGGTCCTCCGGCGGCCGGCCCATCACCGCGAGGTCGAGCTCATGATCGCGCAGCCCGGCGATGATCTCGGCGCGGTTGCCGACCACCAGACGCAGGTCGATGCCGGGATGCGCCTGGGAGAATGCTCCCAGCACACGCGGGGCGAAGTATTTCGCGGTGCTGACCACGCCTACCTGCACCGTGCCGGTCTCCACCCCGGCCAGGGCGGCGATCGCGGCCGCGCTGTCGTTCAGGACGATCTCGACCCGCTTGACCGTGTCGGCCAGCAGCCGCCCCGCCATCGTCGGTGTCATTCCGGCGGCGGAGCGCTCGATCAGCGGCACGCCGAGCTGCTCCTGAAGCAGACGCATCTGCAGGGTGATGGCCGGCGGCGAGACATGCAGCGCCCGCGCGGCGCCGGTGACCGACGCGGTGCGCACGACCGCGGCGAAAGCCCGGAGCTGCTTGAGGGTGACGTGCTTCATATTAAGTTTTCCTGAAGGAAAAACTAAGTTCTTTATGCTGGCCTGACAAGGCCGTCTCGGCGGATGCTGCGCGCACGGGGAATGGTCCCGGCGGGGATCGGACCCGGAGGATGGTGGGAGCGGCGATGGCGACCGGCGGGCGGCTTGAAGCGTTTCTCGAGAGCCATGCGGCACCCGCCTATCCGCACTCGGACGCGGTGGCCGAGACCGTCCTGGCGATCGCACGCGCGGGCTGCCGGATCGCCGATCTGCTCGCCGCGGGACAATTGCAGCCCGGCCTCGCGACGCATCGCGGCGGCGATCATGGCGACCCCTGCAAGGAACTCGACCTGCAGGCTAACGCGCTGATGCTGGACGCCCTGCGTGCGGCGCCGGTCGCCGCGGTGGCGTCCGAGGAGCTCGATGCGGTGCTGAGGCTGCGGCCGGACGGCAGCCTGGTGGTGGCGATCGATCCGCTGGACGGCTCGTCGAACATCGACACCGCGGCGCCGGTCGGCACGATCTTCTCGATATTGCCGGCCGGGGATCCGATGGACGACCCCGACGCCGCGTTCCTGCGCCCCGGCACCGAACAGCTCGCCGCTGGCTTCCTGATCTACGGCTCGCACACGGTGCTGGTGCTGACCCTCGGCGATGGCACCCACCTGTTCACCTTCGATCGCGAGGGCCAGGTGTTCCGCTGCGTATCCGATCCGTTGAGCATCGCGCTGGAAGCTGACGAGTACGCGATCAACGGGTCGAACCAGCGGCACTGGCTCGCTCCGGTTCGCCGTTACGTGACGGAGTGCCAGCAAGGTCGCGAGGGACCGCGCCGCAAGGACTTCAACACGCGCTGGATCGGGTCGATGATGGCCGAGATCTACCGCATCATGGTGCGCGGCGGCGTCTACCTGTATCCGGCGGATGCTCGTCCGTCCTGTCGCGAGGGACGGCTGCGGCTGATCTACGAGGCCAACCCGATCGCATTCCTGGTGGAGCAGGCCGGCGGTGCCGCCACCGATGGGCGGCAGCGCATCCTCGGCCTGTCCCCGACGCGTATCCACCAGCGGGTGGGATTGATCTGCGGCGCGGTCGAGGAGGTGGCCGTGATCGGCGACTACCACGCCCAGCCGGACGCACCGCGCGCCGACCCGCTGTTCGGCAGCCGCACGCTGTTCCGGCCCGACCACGATCACCGGGGCGCCCATACATGAGCGCGCTCCATCCGATCATCTCCGTCACGGGATCGTCCGGCGCCGGCACCACATCCGTACGCAACGTCTTCGAGCAGATCTTCCGGCGCGAGTCGATCACCGCCGCCTACATCGAGGGAGACGCGTTCCATCGCTACGACCGCGAGGGCATGCGGGCGAAGATGCGCGAGGCGGCCGGCCAGGGCGACAACCATTTCGGCCATTTCGGTCCCGAGGCCAACCTGCTGGAGGAACTGCAGGCGACGTTCGCCGACTATGCGAGGAACGGCACCGGCCGCACCCGCCACTACATCCACGACGCCCGCGAGCAGAAGGTCTTCGGGGCTCCCGCAGGCACCTTCACCGAGTGGGAGAACCTGCCGGAGCCCACCGACCTGCTGCTCTACGAGGGCCTGCACGGCGCGGTGAAGCACGGCGGCATCGACACCGGCAAGCACGCCGACATCCGTATCGGCGTGGTGCCGGTGATCAACCTCGAATGGATCCAGAAGATCCATCGCGACCGCTCCACCCGCAACTACTCCACCGAGGCGGTGATGGAGACGATACTGCGCCGGATGCCGGACTATGTCCGCTACATCTGTCCGCAATTCACCGAGACGGACATAAACTTCCAGCGGGTGCCTACCGTCGACACCTCCAATCCGTTCATCGCGCGCTACATCCCGACGCCCGACGAATCGATCGTGGTGATCCGCTTCCGCAACCCGCGCGGCATCGACTTTCCCTACCTGCTCTCGATGCTGCACGGCAGCTTCATGTCGCGCCCAAACACCATCGCCGTGCCCGGCAACAAGATGGACCTCGCGATGCAGCTCATCCTCATCCCCATCATCATGCGGTTGATCGAGCGCAAGCGAAGCTTGAGATGATCCAGCGCAAGCGAAGCCTGAGATGATGAAATCCGAACGGAGCTTCAGATGAACGAGATCAAGAGCCAGTCGTCGCAGACCGTCCGCGGCAAGGAGCGCTACGTCTCCGGCGTGATGGAATACCGCAAGATGGGCTACTGGGAGCCCGACTACGAACCCAAGGACACCGACGTGATCGCGATGTTCCGGATCACGCCGCAGGACGGCGTCGATCCGGTCGAGGCGGCGGCGGCGGTCGCGGGCGAGAGCTCGACGGCGACCTGGACCGTGGTCTGGACCGACCGGCTCACCGCCTGCGAGAAGTACCGCGCCAAGGCGTATCGCGTCGACGAGGTGCCGAACGCGCCGGGGCAGTATTTCGCCTACATCGCCTACGACCTCGACCTGTTCGAGGGCGGATCGATCGCCAACCTGACCGCGTCGATCATCGGCAACGTGTTCGGCTTCAAGCCGCTGAAGGCGCTGCGGCTGGAGGACATGCGGTTCCCGGTCGCCTACGTGAAGACGTTCGACGGTCCGGCCACCGGTATCGTCGTCGAGCGCGAGCGGCTCGACAAGTTCGGCCGTCCGCTGCTCGGCGCCACGGTGAAGCCGAAGCTCGGCCTGTCGGGGCGCAACTACGGCCGCGTGGTCTACGAGGCGCTGCGCGGCGGGCTCGACTTCACCAAGGACGACGAGAACATCAACAGCCAGCCCTTCATGCACTGGCGCGACCGGTTCCTGTACTGCATGGAGGCTGTGAACAAGGCGCAAGCCGCGACCGGCGAGATCAAAGGCACCTACCTCAACGTCACCGCCGGCACCATGGAGGAGATGTACGAGCGCGCCGACTTCGCCCGCGAGCTCGGCTCGGTGATCGTCATGATCGACCTGGTAGTCGGCTACACCGCGATCCAGTCGATGTCGAAATGGGCGCGCCGCAACGACATGATCCTGCACCTGCACCGCGCCGGCCACGGCACCTACACGCGGCAGAAGACGCACGGCATCTCGTTCCGCGTCATCGCCAAGTGGATGCGCCTCGCCGGCGTCGACCACATCCACGCCGGCACCGTGGTCGGCAAGCTCGAAGGCGATCCGGCGGCGACGCGCGGCTATTACGACATCCTGCGCGAGGACTTCAATCCGATGAAGCTGGAGAACGGCGTGTTCTTCGACCAGAACTGGGCCAGCCTGCGCAAGACGATGCCGGTCGCATCCGGCGGCATCCATGCCGGCCAGATGCACCAGCTGCTCGACTATCTGGGCGAGGATACGGTGCTGCAGTTTGGCGGCGGCACCATCGGCCACCCGATGGGCATCCAGGCCGGCGCCACCGCCAACCGTGTGGCGCTGGAGGCGATGATCCTGGCACGCAACGAGGGCCGCGACACGCTGCGCGAGGGACTGGACATCCTGGCCGCCGCCGCCCGGCACTGCCAGCCGCTGCACCAGGCGCTGGAGACCTGGAAGGACGTCACCTTCAACTACGCCTCGACCGACACGCCGGACTACGTGCCGTCCGCCAGCGTGTCCGCATAGGGAGCCGCGATCATGCGCAATACCCAGGGCTGCTTCTCTTTCCTGCCCGACCTGACCGACGAGCAGATCACCAGCCAGGTGCAGTACTGCATCGACAAGGGCTGGGCGGTGAACATCGAGTTCACCGAGGATGCCCATCCGCGCAACACCTACTGGGACATGTGGGGCCACCCGATGTTCGACGTGGCGGATGCGGCGGGCGTCATGTTCGAGCTGGCTGCCTGCCGCCGCGCCTATGGCGACCGCTACATCCGGCTGTCGGGCTTCGATTCCAGCCCCGGCTGGGAGTCGGTGCGGATCTCGTTCATGGTCAACCGTCCCGAAGTGGAGCCAAGCTTCCGGCTGACACGCACCGAGGTCGGCGGCCGCAGCCTGCGCTACACCACCGTCCCGGCGGCAGGTTGATGTCGAGCGCCGCACCGCTCGCGGCGGTGGACGATGCGCGCATCGACCTGCGCGCGGAGTTCGACCAGGCCGGCATCGGCGAGATCCTCGCCGGCCTGGACCGCGACCTGCTCGGCCTGGCGCCGGTGAAGCAGCGCATCCGCGAGATCGCCTCGCTGTTGCTGGTGGAGCGCGTGCGCCAGCGCGTCGGGCTGAAGGGCGAGGCGCCGACGCTGCACATGTCCTTCACCGGCAATCCCGGCACCGGCAAGACCACGGTGGCGCTGCGCATGGCGGGCATCCTGCACAAGCTCGGCTTCGTGCGGAAGAGTCACCTGGTCTCGGTGACCCGCGACGACCTGGTGGGCCAGTATATCGGCCACACCGCGCCGAAGACCAAGGAGATCCTGAAGAAGGCGATGGGCGGCGTGCTGTTCATCGACGAGGCATACTACCTGCACCGCGCCGAGAACGAGCGCGACTACGGCCAGGAGGCGATCGAGATCCTGCTGCAGGTGATGGAGAACCAGCGCGAGGACCTCGTCGTGATCCTGGCCGGCTACGTGGACCGCATGGACCGGTTCTACGCCACCAACCCCGGCTTCCGCTCGCGCGTGGCGCACCACATCGACTTCCCGGACTATGACGAGGCGGAGCTGCTCGGCATCGGTGAGGCGATCCTGGCGCGTCAGGCCTACCGGCTGACGCCCGGCGCGCGCGAGGCGTTGACGCGCTACATCGCGGCCCGGCGCCGGTTGCCGCACTTCGCCAACGCCCGCTCGATCCGCAACGCCCTGGATCGTGCCAGGCTGCGGCAGGCGAATCGGCTGGTGGGCGATCTCGATGGCGCCCCGGTCTCGACCGACGATCTCGGCAGCATCGAGGCATCGGACATCCTGGCGAGCCGTGTGTTCACCAACATCGCAACCGTCACGCCAGGACCTTAACTCCAGACCATCGGCAAAGAGCCAGCAAAGAAAACTCAATGCCGTTACAGAACTGGGTGAAGTTGCCCGAAGACAAATGAGGCTTCGACTGACAATGTGAATAATGCTTGACAACGTTGCCCAGCGACGAAATCCAGTTCCAATTCTTCAGCCGCCGACATGACGAGGAGGTCAATAGGTGCCATGTTACAGGTCGATGCTAATGCGGGACGTACATGCGGTACATCCGCCGCGTTATTGCAAACGATGAGTATGTCTACGTCGGTCCAAAAGAAATTCGGCTTAAGGATCGAGCCAAATGTATAACCTGTGACCATCGCAATCGGTGTCATCGCCGATGCAGCCGCGGCTATGTCCTCCAAAAGGGACTTGAGCGTCAATGCCCTAGTCGCTCAAAGAAATCGCCTGATGAGATTAGTTCGATCCCAATCTCTTGCGCCGCACGATGCGCCTCTGCTGTGATCCGGCCCATTGGATTAGTCTGAAAGAGAATATCGAAAGGCGCATAGCGATTATACATTGTCCGAACCTCGTCTGCCGTCAGATCATACTTATTCGAGATAGCGACATTTAATGTTCTTCCACGTCTACGACGCAACTTCCAAACGCGATCATAAAGCCGATCGATATTGATTACAGACTTGTGTTGCCAGAAACGACGCTCAACATAGGCTTATTCTTTGTTGAAATATTTGCTTGGGTCGTCCTCGCTCAGGGCATAGTGGAGGTCCCCCATGCTACCAAAAGCCGCCGAGTTGCCATGCAACTCATTGATCGCCGGAGCAGTCCACACGGCCTCCCCCGCGATGTTGACTACGAAGCTGGTTTGAGAAGGACCGCCGACGAAGGACTGGATATCTCCTTGGGTGACGAGACGCACTGAAGTCACTCCTAGCAGCAAGCTTGGTTGTCCAACTCGTCGGACGTCAACCAAGTTTGTCGTAAGTTGCGCTGCCGCCGCGACGGAAGGTCGCTCCAGCAAAATCCTCGATACCCACTCGGTAGGACTGGTTCCCATCAACGGATTCTCATCATTGTCTTCATGCCGTCGGGATAACGTCGACCGCCGGTAGTGCCTTCGAGATGTCTCGCGGTCAAGTCGTCGATGTGCTGGCGAAAGGCCTCGATCACTGATCGTTCTTCGTCTACTACATGAGTGGCATTGGCATCGAGAATGGAAAGTATCTGGCGGTTGTTGGGCAGGATCTTAATTAGGACCTTCCGCGTCCAGACCTCCGCATCATTACTTTCAGGATCGTAACGCGCGTCTATCTCCGGACCATATTTCTCAAAAATATGCTTGTTCTCGTGCATCAGTGGCTCGATGACTGCACGCACAGCCTCTCGCGAGCGTAGATGAATTGCGCCAAACACCGCTGCGAGCCGTTCGGCCCGTTCGCGCTTCCAGCGTCGGATCATGGCATCGGGAAAGTCGCTCGACGCCTTGTCAATCATCGTGTGGCAGTTAGCGCATAGCAAGATCAAATTATCGTAGGCGCCACGCTCGTTTTCAGTCAACTTCGCGTTGCCACGCGGTCCTTTATCGTTGGCGGCGAAGATGTGGGCCATCTCGGCAACATGGATCAGCCCTGATTTCAGATCGACGAACAGTCCTCGTCTGCAAGCCGGATTCTGGCAATAGCCTGCCGAGTCCGCGAACAAGCGACTTCGCGTATTCTGGTCGGGATTAGCTTTGCCCCTTGAACACCCCAAGATCACAACTCCCATCGGGCGGTGAATGCAAACCGCTTAAATTCAACGCTCTTATCGCGAAGCCTGTTGGTACGGTCCCAATCCAGCGGCTCCCATGACCCACGCCTTCGGGTCCGACGCGGTTCCGAGGGCTTCGATGGTC
>JAABUX010002411.1_pt1 | contig 26604 bp, 24 predicted proteins | sample 5561851 | NCBI WGS metagenome assembly JAABUX01 (sample SAMN10711883, study PRJNA513361) | rock metagenome | isolation source: Antarctica rocks | place: Antarctica: Victoria Land, Richard Nunatak red sandstone | collected 2016-01-03 | reverse complement strand
CCCTTCCGGCACCACCAAGCACTCGGACGCGCCCCGGCTCAGGCTGCTCGCCCCCGCGCACGTCACGCCCAGGACCGGGATGCCGCGCTCGCGCATAGTCGCCGTGGCCAGCAACACCTCCGACGACTCGCCGGACCGCGAGAACCCGATCGCCACGCGCCGCCCCGCGATCGGCGGCAGCAGCCGGTCCGGATCGAGCATCACCTCGCAAGACGGCGTCGCCAACACGCGCCGCCCCGTCATGCGCTCGATCGTGTCGCCGACCAGCGCTGCCAGGTAGTAGGAAGACCCGGAGCCGAACACCACGACCTGCTCGGCGGCCCGCACCTCCGCCCATAGCTCCGCAGGCGTCGGCGACCGGCGGCCGAGCTGGCGCCACCGCGCCGGCTGGGAGACGAGTTCCTGCCAAGTGATCGAGCTGGCCATTGTGCCGCAACCCTCCGTCGATGCGGGCTACTTTCCCGACCCGACCGACTCGTCCCAGCGCCGGAATGCGGCGACCATCCGGTCCGGCTTCAACGGCAACTCGATCGGGTTGCCGCTGATCAGCCCGGCGTATTCAGGACGGCCAAACTCGGCGATGACCTCCTGGCTCCGCTTCGGCGCCATCGTGATCGGCACGTCGCGCACCGCGGGGCCGGGATATAAATACCCCTCGTCATAGGCGTAGGCCTGCATGGCGGGCTTCAGCAAGTGCGCCATCACGTCCAGCACCACAGCCAGCCGATCGGGCGGCAGCCCCTTCGGGACGCACATGTAATCGGCGTCCGAAACCCAGTGGAAGCCCTTCAGCGTGCCGATCGCCGCCTCCTTCGGCACGATGCCAAGGGCGCGCGGGTTGATGTCCCACCCGGTCGTGCTGACGATCATGTCGCGCGAGCCGTCGCCTAGCTCTTTCATCGTGGCACCCGTCCCCGACGGGTAGTACTCGATCGACTGGCCGATCTCCCGCAGATAGGCCCAGGTTTTATCCCAACCACCGATCGGGTCCATCGGATCCTGGTCCCCCAGCAGGTAAGGCAATCCCATCATGAAGGTGCGGCCAGGGCCGGAATTGGTAGGCCGCGCATACATGAACCGCTTCGGGTGCGCCTTTGCCCAAGCCAGCAACTCTTCCGCCGTCTTGGGCATTTCGGTCACCCGGTCCGGCAGATATTCCAGCAATGGGCCGGAAGGATAGTAGCAGACGACCACGCCGTAGCCCTGGCCCTGCGCGCGGTTCAGGTTGAGCGCGGCCGGCTCGTAGACCCTTTCGAGGTCAGGAAAGACCCCGGCATGGTCGGGCAGCACCCGCTGCCACAGATTCTGCTCCAACCCGGCAGCCAGGCCATCGCTGCCGCTCAAGACGAGGTCGATGTCCGTCCGGCCCGCCTCCTGCTGCGCACGCAGCTTGCCGGCAAGCTCCGGCGCGGGAGCCTTGGTGTACACAAATCGCGAGACGAGGGTGGGGTTGGTGGTGCGGTAGTCGTCGAAGGCACGCTGCACCAGCGCCAGCGCGCCGGCAACGTCGTAGATGGTGATCGCAAGCGGGGATTTAGGCTGCGGCGCCGCCGCCCCGGCCGGTCCCGCCAAAGCCGCAGCCGCAAAACCACTGACCGCGCTGCGCCGCCGCAGGGTCATCGACCGACTATCCATGCAAGCCTCCCTCTAAACTACTCGAACACGCGCGATGCAGCCGGTGCGCGCACGGCAGCGACCCGCAGCGCAGCGGACCACGTGACCTCGCCGGCATCCTGCGATAGCCCGTGCGCGGCCAGTGCTGGCCGGAGGATCGCCATCGGGTCACCCGTTGCCATCGCGACTGCCCTGTCCACCGCCGCGACACCCCACGCAACGATGTTGCGGATCGCCTCGTCCAGGCACAGCGAGGACCCCGCGAGCAAGCGCGCCCCGGGGACGCGGACCGCCCCGTCGCTCCCACGTTCCACGACCATGCCGGCGAACGGGTATTGGCCAGGTGGCGAGGCGGCGGCGGCGACCGCATCGGTCACCAGCACGCAGCACCCGGGGCCTTTCGCCCGCACCATGACCTTCAGCGCGTGCGGCGGCACGTGGATGCCATCCGCAATGACACACGCCACCAGCCGCTCCTCGGCAAGCTGCGCCATCAACGTATTGTCGAGCTTCGGCAGCATCTGAGGCAGGCCGTTGCCGAGATGGGTTGACAGCGTGGCGCCCGCCGCCGCCGCGTCCCGCAGCTCGATCGGCCCGGCTGCGCTGTGGCCGACCGCCACCAGTTTGCCGGCCGCGCGCGCCCGTTGGATGAATGCCTCGGACCCCGGCAACTCGGGCGCCAGCGTCAGCAGCAGGACCGGACGGGCGAGCCCCGCCTCCAACCGTTCCACCCGGGCGTAGTCGGGCAGTCCCATGGCGGAGGCGGGATGGCAGCCGGCATATCCGTCCGCCGGGTTCAGGAATGGCCCCTCCAGGTGGTAGCCCGGGCACATCGCCGGCCCCAGGCGACTTCCGGAGAGGGCAGCATCGAGCGCCGTCAGCCGGGCGCCCAGCATATCGTCAGAGGCCGTTATGATCGTGGGCAGGCAGGTCGTCACCCCGGTCGCGAGCATCGCCTCCAGGGCATGGTCGACCGCCTCGGCCGTCAGGCCGGGGCCGGCATTGAAGTCCACGCCCGCGAAGCCGTTCACCTGCAGGTCGACAAGCCCGGCGCTGTTCAAGTCTGGCCTCCCGTCAGCTTTCTCCACCCCACGCCAGATGCGCGCGCCGACATCGCCAATGCCTCGCGGTTGCGTCACAATGATACGCACGGTTCAAGCTCTAGCTCGGCGGGGCCGCCGTCGACGATGCTCTGCTCGATGGCGAGGCAGAGCGCGACGGAGGCGCGCGCGTCGGCGAGGGGCATCGTGAGGTCGCCCGTGCGGAAGCCGGCGAGCGCCCGTCTGACGCTCTCTTCCAGCTCGAAAATTTCGCCGGAGCGCGGCACCTTGATCGCCTCGACGCTCGCCTCTCCGCGACGGCGGATGGCGAGCGCGAAATCCGGGCTGGCGGTTCGGTCGGAGGCGCCCGCCCACCAGGTGCGAATCGCCCCCGCGCTGCCCGCGACCTCCAGCAGCGTATGGTGCTGGAAGCCGGCGAGGCACTGCGTCACGAGCGCGGTCGAGCCATCCGGCCAGGTGAGCAACACCGAGACCGTGTCGGCGAGCCCGGAGGGGGAGGAGGCTTGTGCCAGGAGGCGCGCCGGCGGCCCGTTCTCGCGGGCATTCCAAAGAACCAGGTCGATGAAGTGAACGAGCTCCTCGAGGACCCACGACCCAACGCGCCGTTTGTCGTGCCGCCAGCCTCTGGAACCGGGGCGGAAGGGGTGGCGGAACAATGAGAAATGCTGGTGGGTGACGCGCCCGATCTCGCCTGCGGCGATGATCTCGCGCACCTGGCCCCACTGATGCGAGACGCGTAGCTCGTGGTTGACGGCGACATGGCGTCCCGTTGCCGCGGCGGTGGCGAGCACGGCGTCGCACTCGGCGAGGGTGATGCCCAGCGGCTTCTCCAGGATGACGTCGAAGCTCGCCCGCAACGCCGCGACGGCGAAGGCTGCGTGCAGGTCGTTCGGTACGGCGATCGTGACGGCGTCGAAGCCGGCCGCGGCCAGCATGGCGCCGTAGGACCGGAAGAGGCGCACGCCGGGCAGTGCGGCCTGGGCCGCTTGGGCGGAGGCGTCGCCATGGCAGAACACCGCCGAAAGCTCGGCGCCGGCGATGGCGGCGAGCGCCTGCGCATGCATTTGGCCCCAGGCGCCGAAGCCCGCGAGTGCGACGCGCGCCGGGCCTGGCGTGGATTCAGGCATGGGCGGGGGGCGCCCAGACGGAGCGGCCGGTCCCGGCATTGAAGAGGTGCATCCGGTCGAGGTTGAAGCGCAGCTTCAGCGCCTCGCCGGGCGTGGGCCTGACCTCGGGGCGCACGCGGGCCGCGACGGGGTGGCCCGCGACGGTGGTGAAGACGAGCGTGTCGGCGCCGAGGGGCTCCACGACCTCGACGAGGGCGGCGACATCGATGTGGCCGGCTGGGGCCGGGCCGGGCCGGGCGACCTCGACGTCCTCCGGCCGCAGCCCGAAGACGAGATCGCCGGTGCTGGGCCGGTTGGTTGCGGGAAGCGGGACGATTTCGCCGGAGACGCCGAGCCTGAGGCCGCGATCGGAGTCGGCCGTTGCGGGGATGAGGTTCATCGTCGGCGCGCCGATGAAGCCTGCGACGAACAGGCTCGCGGGCGCGTGATACACCTCGTCCGGCGTGCCGACCTGCTCGATGTGGCCGGCGTTCATGACGACCACGCGATCGGCGAGCGTCATCGCCTCGACCTGGTCGTGCGTGACGTAAACCGTCGTGACGCCTAGGCGCCGATGCAGCTTCTTCATTTCGATCCGCATCGAGCCGCGCAGCTTGGCATCGAGGTTCGAGAGCGGCTCGTCGAACAGGAAAACCTGCGGTTTGCGCACGATCGCCCGGCCCATGGCGACGCGCTGGCGCTGGCCGCCGGAGAGCTGTTTCGGCCGGCGCTGCAGGTATGGCCCGAGGCCGAGCACGGACGACGCTTCGCGCACGCGTCCGTCGATCTCGCGCTTGGGCACGTCGCGGTAGCGCAGCGAGAAGGCCATGTTCTCGTAGACGCTCATGTGCGGGTAGAGCGCATAATCCTGGAACACCATAGCGATGTCGCGGTCGGCCGGCTCGACTTCGTTGACCACGCGGCCACCGATCAGGATTTCACCTGACGTGATGTCCTCGAGGCCCGCGAGCATCCGGAGCGAGGTCGATTTGCCGCAGCCGGAAGGACCGACGAGCACCATGAACTCGCCGTCCTCGATCGCGAGGTCGATGGTGTGGACGACCTCGAGGGGCCCGTAGCGTTTGACGAGCTTGCGGAACTCGACCGTCGCCATGGTTCAAGCCCTCCTAACTGACGCGGCCGCGGGCCGAGACGACGAGCGGGGCGAGTTGTCCGTTCGCGTCACGGCACAGCACGCGGTCGAACAAGTTGACGACGGGGCAGACGTGGTTGGGCAGGATGCGCACCACCTCGCCGATGGCGGGGGCCGTGCCGCAAGCCGAGACATCAACGAAGCCGTGCTCTTCGGCGAGCTTGTAAAGGTGGGCTTGGGGATAGTCCGCGAGGAGGCCGTAGCCATCGAGGCCCATGATGTCGCTGGTCAGCGATTTGGAGCCGGCGTCGAGGATGATGCGGCCGGGGGCCGGGTGGCTGACGACGGTCGCATGCACGAACAGGGCGCAATCGTCGAGGGTCGCGGCGCCGGCGGCGATCATCTGCCGGTCGTTGTAGATCGCTGTGCCGGAGCGGTACTCGGTCGCCCCTACCTCGGCGATCCGCCGCAGGTTGGGGGTGCCGCCGGAGGAGATGCGGGGGAGGGGGAGGCCCTGGGCCGCGCAGCGCTCGACGACCGCGGCGATGAAGGCGCGAGTGTGGTCCATTGGCCCTTCCGGCGGATAGGCCATCAGCCCGGCGCAGGTCAGGCCCGGGAGGGAGGCGACGTGCAGGGCAAGGTCGGCGGCGGCGCCGGGCTCGACGACGCCGCAGCGGCCGCGACCGCTATCGATTTCGATCAGCACCTCGAGCGGTTTCGCGGCGCCGGCAAAGGCCATCGACAATCCGCCCGCTACGACCTCGTTGTCGCAGACGACGGTGAGGCGGATGCGCTCCGCGAGCGCGCGTAGCCGCGTCAGCTTGCCGACGCCGAGGATGTTATAGCTGATGAGGATGTCGGTTGCGCCGGCATCCGCCATCACCTCGGCCTCGCCGATTTTCTGGCAGGTGATGCCGGCGGCGCCGGCCGCGCGCTGGCGGCGCATCATCTCGACGGATTTGTGCGTCTTGACGTGCGGCCAGTTGGCGACGCCCGCGCGGTCGCAGGCGTCCTGCAGGGCGCGGATGTTGCGCTCGGCGGTGGCGAGGTCGACGATGGGGATTGGCGTGTCGAACGGCACGCCGGGCGGCGGCGACGCGAGGGACTGGGTCATCAGATTGCCTCAGGAGCAGCGTGGCGGGGACATGCCGTGGCGATAGGCGGGCAATTGGCGGCAGGATGATGCCGCTTTGGGAGGGGCGTCAATGCTCTGTAGCAACTTGCATATGGTAGCGCTGCCGTTATCATCGCTCCGCGGACACTGATCGGCAGCTCCGGCCGGGTGTGCAGGCGTTTCGTTTGCAGAGCCTGAGGGATCCTGCCAAGCCGGTCGTCAGAACCGGCCGTGTCGAATGGACGCGAGGGAGAAGCGCATGGACCGCAGGACAGTCATCAAGGGCGGCCTAGCAGCCGCTGGCACGCTTGCCATGCCCGCGTATTTGCGGGCGCAGTCGAACAAGAAGCTCAGCATCCTGACCTGGAATATCGCCGACCAGGAGGCGCTGTTCAAAGAGGAATTCGCCGACTTCAAGAAGCAGAATCCAGGCGTCGAGATCGAATGGCTCGACAAGAAGGGCACTGAGTTGCCGGCCTTCTACCAGACCCAACTCGTTGCCGGGACGGCCCCCGACATCGTCGACCTGCAAGGCGAGATCTGGGTCGAATGGGCGGCCAATGGCGGCCTGCTCGATCTGACGCCTTTCATGCAAAAAGAGCCGGAGTTCGCCAAACTCTTCAACCAGGACTATCTGTCTAGCTTTATCTATGACAAGAAGAATTATCTTGTTCCGTTCTATATTAGCAAAACCTTGTTGTACTACAACAAGACGATGTTCAAGGAGGCTGGCCTCTCCGCACCACCCAAGACTTTCGACGAAGTGATCGATTTCTCTCAAGCCATGGCCAAGGGCGAGAAGACCGGCTTCATCACTCTGAACTTCGACTGGCTCTATTGGCCGCTAATGAGGATGAACGGCATCGAGCTCCTGAAGCCGGATATGAAAACCCCCGCCTTCAACACCCCGGAGACCGCTGCGGTGCTGGAGAAGCTCGCCAAGGCGACCGCCTCGGGCGGCATCAACAAGATCGCCTGGACCGGCCGCTGGGTCGAGCCGAACGGCGCCTTCGCCTCCGGCACCGTCGGCATGTTCCAAGCGCACTCCGCCGCGTACTTCTTCGTCAAGGGCCAGGGGCCGTGGATCAACCCGGACACCCTCGGCGCCGTGCAAGGCCCTGGCGACTGGTCGACGCCCACCAACCACGGCTTCGCCATCTCGAAAACCTCCAAGAACCCGGACCTCGCCTGGGCCCTCGTCAAGCATATGACCGGCAATAAATGGGCCACCGCGTTGGCCACCCGCCGCCGCATCCTCACCGCCAACCTGGCAGCCGATAAGGCCGTCCTCGCCGAGGTCAAGGCCGAGGACCCGCTCGCCTACGCCGTGCTCCTGACGCAACTCGCCGACACCGACAGGATGTGCGGCAACTTGCCGCTGCCGAACGACGCCCAGGTCCAAAACGCGTTCTGGCCCGAAATCCAAAATGCCGTGCTCGGCCGCAAGACGCCCAAGGCCGCTCTCGCCGATGCAGACCGCGCCGTCACCCGCGTGATGCGCCGCTCGTGACCAAGGCCGCCCGCTTCCATCCCGTTGGAAGCGGGCGCTCGCGTGAGATGCCCACGCGCGCCGCCTTCGTGCGCCGCAAGAGCACGCGCCAGGGCGTCCTGATCTGGTGCTTCCTCGCGCCCTCGCTGCTGATCTTCCTGCTCTACCGCATCCTGCCCCTGGTCTGGAACCTCGTCCTCTCGTTCGAGGCCTGGTCGCCGCTGCGTCCCGCCGTCTGGGTAGGCCTCGACAATTACGACGAGATGCTGACGGATGACGTGTTCTGGCAGTCGCTGTGGAACACGGTCTATATCATCGCCTCGGCGCCGGTCGGCAGCGCCATGGCGCTTGCGCTTGCGCTGCTCGTCAACTCGGACATACGCGGCCGCGACGTCTACCGCACCCTGATCTTCCTCTCCTATCCGCTGATGACGGTCGCCGTCGCCATCATCTGGCGCTGGATGTACGACGAGCGGGTCGGCCTCCTCAACTACGTGGCCCGGGCGCTGCACCTCACCGATACGCCGATCCCGTTCCTGAACTCCTTCACCTGGGCGCTGCCTTCGGTGATCGCCGCCAACATCTGGCAGATGCTCGGCTTCTACATGATCATCCTGCTGACCGGGCTGCAGAACATCCCCGGCAACCTCTACGAGGCGGCCAGGATCGATGGCGCCAACGCGGTCCGGCGGTTCCTGCGCATTACGCTGCCATTGCTTAAACCTTCCATTTTCCTGTGCTTCGTCATCGGCATGCTGAACTCGGTGACGAGCTTCGACCTCGTGTACGTCATGACCGGCGGCGGGCCGGGGCGGGCGACGGAGATCCTCGTCACCTACATCTACAAGCTCGGCTTCGTGCAGACGCGCTTCGATTACGCGGCGGCGGTGACGGTGGTGTTCTTCGTGCTGCTCATCGTCATCGCCTGGGCGGCGAACCGCCTCTCCGGCGGCAATGCCGGCGCGGTGGAGCGGGACTGATGCATCGCTATCCACGCTGGCCGATCCACCTCGCTTTGCTCGCCACGAGCTTCGTCATGCTCGTGCCGTTCTACTGGGTGCTGAAGACCTCGATCTCGGGCGAGAACATCTTCAGCTACCCGCCGAATATCCTCCCGCGCCATCCGCAGCCGTTCTTCTATGTCGATGTCTGGTACGCGATCCCCTTCGCGCGTTACTTCCTCAACAGCGTCGCCGTTTCCATCATTACGGTCGCGGCCAACATTGTCCTCAACGCCATGGCCGGCTACGCGCTGACGCGCGGCTTCCGCGGCAAGACAGTCGTGCTCGTGCTGTTCCTGTCCTGCATGATGGTGCCGTTCCAGGCGACCATCATCCCCGCCTATCTCATCACCGCCAAGCTCGGCCTGCTCGATTCCTATCTCGGCCTCGCTTTGCCGCAGTTCTCGACGATCATCTGCATTTTCGTGTTCAAGGCGAGTTTCGACGCGGTTCCCAAATCCCTCATCGACGCGGCCAAGATGGACGGGCTGGCGGATTGGCGCATCATCTGGAAGGTGATGCTGCCGCTCGCCAAATCCGCGATGGCGACGAACGTCATCCTGTCCTTCATCTGGTCCTGGAACAACTTCCTATGGCCGCTCATCATGACCCGCTCCGCGGACATGCAGACCCTGCCGCTCGGCCTCTCGCGCTTCCTGTCCTACCAGGAGGACACCACGGGGGCGCTTTATGCCTTTTGCGTCTTGGTTCTCGCGCCGGGCCTATTGCTGTTCCTGCTGGCCCAGAAGGAGTTCATCCAGGGTCTGACCTCCGGCGCGACCAAGGGCTGAGGGAGTGGCATGAGCGACGACGAATTCAACCGTCCGCGCTGGCAGCGGCTGCTCGTCAACCGCTTCGTGCTGACGCCGCTCGTCATCATCCTCGTCGGGGCGGGGTGGGATTTCTACGCCAGCACCCATGACGACGGCATCGTCAAAGGGAGGGTGGTCGATGCGGCGGGCAGGCCCGTGCCGGATGCGAACGTGACGCTCTGGACCTATAATTTCACGACGTTCAGCGAGACGAGCCATACGGTGAGCGGGCCGGATGGCTGGTTCACCTTCACCAACAATCCCTCGCACAGGATCGAGGTCAGCGCGGCGAAGCCGGGTGTCGGGGCCTCGGTCCGCGTGCCGATCAGCCTTTACTTCCGCTCGGAGGACACGACCTTGCCGAAGCCGCTGGTGCTGGCTGGCGGCGGTTAGGGATGTTCAGCCGGCGAACATAGGTTTGGGAAGGCCCCGGACGCCCAGGCCGCGGATCGCGAATAATGCGCCTGCGTACGGTGTGCTGGCGCGCTCGGCCGCCGGGGGGTCACCTGTCCAGGCCGAGCAAGCGGTCGAGCGTCTCCGGCGGCGATGCGGTGCGCAAACCGGCATCGAACGACCGCCCGGCGACGCGGATGATGTGCTCCGCGATGAAGCGCGCGCCCTCCGCCGCTCCGTCGAGCGGGTTCTTCAGACAGCACTCCCATTCGAGCACGGCCCAGCCGCCGAAGCCGTATTGCGTCAGCCGTTCGAAGACGCCGCGGAAATCGATGTCGCCGTCGCCGACGCTGCGAAACCGGCCCGGACGATCGATCCAGCCGGCATAGCCCCCGTAGACGCCACTTCTGGCGCTTTTGGTGAACTCGGCGTCCTTGACGTGGAACGCCGCGATGCGCGGGTGGTAGCGCTCGATGAAGCCGAGATAGTCCATGTGCTGCAGCAGCATGTGGCTCGGATCGTAGAGGATTTTTGCGCGGGGGTGGTTGTCGACGAGGGCAAGGAAGCGCTCGAAGGTTGCGCCGTCGTGCAAATCCTGGCCCGGATGCAGTTCGAAGCAGAGGTCGATCCCGGCCGCGTCTGCCGCATCGAGCAGCGGCTGCCAGCGTCGCGCGAGTTCCCCGAAGGCGCGCTCGATCAGGCCGGGCGGGAGTGGCGGGTAGGGGTAGACGAAGGGCCACGCCAATCCGCCGGAGAAGACCGCGACCTTATCGACGCCGAGCCGGGCCGCGAGCGCGATGCTGCGGCGAAGGTCCCTTTCCGCCTGGGCGCGCCGCCGCGCCGGATTGCCGCGCACCGGTGGCGGGGATAGCGCGTCCATGGCGTCGTCGTAGGCGGGGTGCACGGCCATGAGTTGCCCGGCGCGGTGGGCTGCGATCTCGCTCACGGTGATGGCCGCGCGGCTAAGGTCGGCGAGGAGGCCGTCGATGTAGCCACTGTCGTCGCTGCGGTCGAGGTCGATGAAGCGTGGATCGTGGACCGGCAATTGCAGGGCCTTGAAGCCCAGCCCGGCGGCGAACCGCGCAATGCCGGCCAGTGTGTCAAAGGGGGGTTCGTCGGCGATGAACTGGCTAATGAACAGCGCTGGCCCGCGGATCGTCGTCGGTTGAGACACGCTGCCCGCCTTTGGAGATTGCGATGATAGCGCTTGCGCGGCCGCCGGGACAAGCGGGCGCATGTGGCCGAGAGTGCCGTGCGCCGGAACACGATCGCCCCGGCGTCAGCGGCTTGCTGTTCGTGATCAGGGTCACGCCTTCCACAGTGCCGCCACGGTAGCGGGCCGTTCAGGGTTGGTCATCCGCAGCTCGCCGCGATTTCGAGGAATCGCCGAGTCAAGTCCGGCAGGGCGGCAACCAGGGTGGCGCGCTGCGGCGACATGCGGGCGCGCACGGCTTCAATTTGGGCGGTCGCCTCGTGCAGCATGGATGGCTCGTCGAAGGCCAGAATGCGGTCATCGCGCATCACCCAACGCCCGTCTACCATCACCGAGGCTACCGATTGCGGCCCGGCGTGCTGGACCAGGGCCGTCACATTCCGGTCGAAGGCCAGGGTCGCGGCGTCGCCGTGGCGCAGCAGCACTAGGTCGGCAAGCTGTCCGGCGGCGATGCGTCCGAGGCGGCCCGCCAAACCCAAGGCGGCCGCCGCGTTCTCTGTGGCCATGCCGAGCAGCGTCGCGTGGCGGGGCCAGGCTGCGGGGTCGCCGCCATGGGCGCGGGGGAGCATCAGCGCGAGCCGCATCACCTCGAAGAGGTCGTGGCGCCCGCCGGTATTGGCGGAGTCTGTGCCGAGCGCCACGCGCAATCCGCACGCGGTGCAGGCCTGCCAAGGTAGGACGCCGCTGCCGAGCATGAGGTTGCTCGCGGGGTTGTGGGAGAGGGTGACGTCGTGCCGTGCCAGGAGATCGCGTTCGGGTTCGGTCAGCCAGACGCCGTGGGCGCAGGTGAGGCCGCCATCCAGCAGGCCCGCGTGCGCCATCTCGGCGACCAGCCCGCCGGGGCGCTGGCGGCCCAGCATGGCCTGGAGGCGGGTTTCGAGCAGGTGGGTGTGGACCCGGACGCCGTGGCGGTCACGGAGCCGGCGCCAGAGCGCCCACGTCGCGGGCGAGCAGCGCTGCGGCGCATTGGGGCCGAGCTGGACCTGCACCCGGCCGGAACCGGCCCGCGCGGCGGCGAGCACGTCGGCGAAGCGGGCCGCATAGGCGTCGGCGTCGAGCGGTGGCGGGCCGCCCACGAGCGGCTCCAGCGACGCGGGCAGAGGTAGGCCGAGCAGGTCGTAATCCGAAAGATCGTGCAGGAACGGCGCGTAGGCGACCCGGAGGCCGGAGGCTTCGTGCGCGGCAAGGGAGGTTTCGGCGAGCTGCATCGCCGGTGCGTGGTCGACCGTGCCGGTAATGCCGGCGCGGATGCGCTCGGCGGTGCCGAGCAGTATGGCGGCGTGCAGGGCGGGGGCGTCGAGGGCGCGGCCATACGCCGTTGTGTAAAGCGCCCAGAGTTCAAGCGGGAGGCTGTTCTCGGTGCCACGCAACAGAGCGCCATAAGCGTGGGCATGAGCGTCAATGAGCCCCGGGATCAGCCAATGGCCCGCACCGTCCATGATCTCGGCCGCACGGCTCCGAAGCTGGGCGCGTTCGTCGTCCGACCAGGCGACGCCGGCAATGTGGGGCCCCTCGACGAGAACCGCGCCGGGCAGGAACGCGCCGTCATGCAGCACCAGCGCGCCATCAATCGCAATCGACCCGGTCATGCCGTCCTCTCCAACTCCTCGAACCCACGGACGAGCCCGTTCACGACCATTCCGGCAGCGGGCGAGAGCGTCCGCTGGGCCGGAATGTACAGGCCTATCTGCAGCGCCTCCGGCCGGCGCCAGACGATGGGGATCCAGACGAGATCGCCCGATGCGATGTCTCGCAGGAAGCCGAGCCGCGTGAAGAAGGCAATGCCGAGCCCGGCACGCACGATATGCCGCAGCATTTCGATCGAGTTGGAGACAAAGCGCGGCCGGGCCTCGGCGCGGAACACGCCGAACTCATCGTCCAACAGCGACGCGGACGGCAGGCTCTCGTTTTGGAGCAGCACCGGATAGCTCGCCATCTCGGCGAAGGTGAGCGAAGCGCTGCCGGCGAGCGGGTGGGAGCGGACCATGACAGCGCCCAGGGGCGCACGGACGCTCGCCACCAGCTGCAAGGCTGGGCGCGCGGGCGCGACGAAGGTGAGGCCCAGATCGGCTTCGCCAACGGTCACGGCCTGAAAGACCGCGCCGGGCGAGGTGGATAGGACGGAAAACGAGATCGCGTCGTGGCGTTCGCTGATCGCTTCGAGCACCCTCGGCAGGAAGTCCACGAGCAAGCTGTCGAGCGCCGTGATCCGCACGTGGCCGCTTTTGATCCCGCTCAGACTGTCGATATCGGCCAAAAGCTGGCTATAACCATACAGCGTATCGCGCACGTGGCGGATCAGCAGCTCGCCTGCCGGCGTCAACCGCATTCCGTCCGGCATGCGGTCGAACAGCTTGATGCCGAGTTCCTGCTCGACGCGCAGGACTTGGCGATTGACCGCGGAGGAAGCGATGTTGAGCGCGGCCGCCGCCCGGCGGATCGACCCGAGCCGAGCGATCTCGACTAGATAGCGTAGGACGGACGCGTGGATCAGCGCCCGGTCCAGACCGGGGCGCGCTTCTCCCGGAAAGCCCGCACGCCCTCCTCCGCATCGGACGAGCAAAGGCACTCGGCGAGGGCGGGCGCACGGTGCGCCTGGGCCTCGTTCGGCGTGAGGTGCGCAGTGCGGCGGACTACCTGCTTGATCGCCCGGAGCGAAAGCGGAGCACAGGCCAGGATGTCGGACAGCCAGCGCCCAACTGCATCGTCCAGCGCCTCGGGCGGGACGGCCTCGTTGATCAAGCCGTGCGCCTGGGCTTCCGCGGCGCTTAAGCGTCGCCCGGTTAGCAGCATGCCCATCGCGGCCCGGTAGCCGATCTGGCGCTGCAACAGCACCATGCCGCCATCGAGCGGCAGGCGGCCGACGCGGGGTTCGGTGAGACCCAGCGTCGCCGAGGACGCGGCAACGGCGATGTCGCAGCCGAGCACCATCTCCAAGCCGCCACCCAGCGCGTGGCCGTTCACCCGCGCGATGACGGGGATGTCGAGCGTGGTGCGGAGCGACAGGCCGCCGAAGCCTGCGGGGTTCGAGTGAGCCCAATACGCGAGCCCGGTGCGGCCTACGTCCCGCATGTCCGCGCCCACGCAGAACGCCCGCTCGCCCGCGCCGGTCAGCACCACCGCGCGGATCGTGCGGTCGGCCTCGATCCGCTGCCAAGCAGCTTCGAGTTCTGCGGTCGCCGCGGCATCTAGGGCGTTCAAGACGTCAGGCCGGTCGATCGTGACCCGGGCGACCAACCCTTCGACCGCGACGCGGATGGTCATGCCAGCACGCCGTCCTGGCGCAGCTTGGCGACCACGGCCGGCTCGTAGCCGAACTCGGCGAGAATGTCCGTGCTGTCGCCGCCGAGTTCGGGCGGAGCCAGGCGCAGCGCGAACCCGTCCTCGGAGAGATGGACCGGCGAACCGACGAGACCGAGCGGATTGTTCGTGTCGTCGGTCCGCACCAGCATGCCGTTGATCGCGGTTTGCGGGTCGGCGAGCGCCTCGGAGAGCTTACGGACGGGCGCGCAGAGCAGGTCGCGCGCTTCGAGCGCGGCGATCCAGTGCGCCGTCGTGTTGGTGGCGAATTGCGTCCGCAAAATGGCGTGCAACTCGGTCCGGTTCGCAACGGAGCGCTCGAAATCGGCGAAGCGCTCGTCCTGGGAAAGGTCGTCGAGGTCGAGCGCCAGTGAAATCTCGCGCAGTGGGTTGGCCTTGAAGGCGCCGACCACAACGACCGCGCCGTCAGTGGTCTCGAAGGCGCCGGTATGCGGCATCGACCCCCAGCTGAAGTCGCGCCCCCGCATCAGCGACATCGCCGCCTCCTGCATCTGCATGGCGAGCATGCTGTCGTAGAGCGACACCGAGACCATCTGGCCGCGTCCGGTGCGCTCGCGGGCGAGGAGCGCGAGGAGGACGCCCTGCACTAGGTGCATCCCGGCGGAGTAGTCGGCGAGCGAGGTCGGGTAGATCGTCATGGGGTCGGAGGGGTCCGACTTGCGCGCCATGACGCCGCTCATCGCCTGGGCCAGCACGTCCTGGCCGCCTTTGTGCGCGTATGGCCCCTCGGTGCCGAAGCCGGTGCCGAAGGCGAAGATGAGGCGGGGGTTGGTGGCCCGCAGCGTCTCGAAGCCGAGACCCATCCGCTCCATCACCCCGGCGCGGAAATTGTTCACGACTACGTCGGCGCCGTCGATCAGCCGGCGCACGACGGCGAGGCCATCGGGCGATTTGAGGTCGAGCGCCAGGCTGCGCTTGTTGCGGTTGAGGCTGCAGAAGACCGGATTCTGCAGGCCGGCTGGGTCGTCGCCGATGGAGGTGCGGGAGAGGTCGCCGGCGCCGATGCGCTCGATCTTGATCACGTCGGCGCCGTAATCTCCTAACATCTGCGTGGCGCAAGGGCCGAGCATGACCTGGGTGAAGTCGATGACGCGAACACCCGAGAGCGGCTGGGTGTGGGTCGGCTTGGCGATAGCGTTCATGCCACATGCTCCAAAAGGGCGGGAGCGCCAGGGTCGGCGCCTTGGGCGCGAAGTCGTTGCTGCAGGGCCGCGACATCCACTCGGCGCACCGTGATACCGGCGCCGAGGGCCATGGCGGCCGCCGTTCCGGCAGCTTCGCCCATCGCCATGCAGGGCGGGATTTCGCGGGAGATTTTTTGCGCCTGAGTGGTCGCTGAGTAGTGTCGGCCGGCGACTAGAAGCTGTTCCACGCCGACGGGCAGCATGGCGCGGTAAGGGGTGTAGTAGTCGCGGCCGCGGGCGATGCTGTCCGGGAACTGTACGCGGGCGGTCACGTCCTCCTTGGTGACGACGTACTCGCCGGCAAGGAGCCGCGTCTGGCGCACGCCGGTCTGCGGGGCGACGTCCACCACGTAACAATGCGCGAAGCCGGGCAGCTTGGCGCGCACATGATCCACCATGGCATGGATGCGGCGGCGGCCTTCGAATTCGGCGCCGGTGAGGTCCTGGACGCGTAACCCGTCGAGGCCGGTCATGTGCGGGCAGTTGCACCAAACGATGCCGGGCAGCGGGGTCTTGAGCCACCAGTAATCCCAGGAGCCGCCGATGATGCGCCGCGCCTCGAGGTCGAGGGCTCGGTAGCGTTCCGGCTCCTCGAACTGGAAACGCTCGGCCTCGTCGGTATCGACCCCACCCAGCCGGAACACCGTCGTCACCATGTACGCCCCGTGCACGAAAGCCGCCCCGGCGCTGGCTGCCACGTCCAGGTCGCCTGTCGCGTCGATGACGACCGAGCCGAAAATTGCTTCGCGGCCGGCCTTGCTTTCGACCACGATCCCCTCGATCCGGCCATCGCGGACGATGCTGCGGGAGAACCAGCTATGCAGGCGGAGATCGATACCGGCTTCCTGTACCATGTCGTCCGAGGCGCGCTTCCAGCCGTCGGGATCGAAGGCGACCGCGTAGCAGATCGGGTGGGGCCGGGTGCGGGTGTTGAAGTCGAACAGGCCCCAGCGTGACCACTTGCGGAACATCGCGGGGTCGTGGCCGCGTTCGGGTTCAGGCGGGTAAACGGCAAGGCCGCGGGCGCGCATGCGCTCGACGATCTCCTCGCACAGACCGCGCACGGTGATCTCGGCCCCGCTGCACATATCGTCGAGCACCAGCACCATACCGCCCGAGGCGAGGCCGCCCAGGTAGGGGTAACGCTCCACGAGGCACACGGAGGCGCCGTTCCGCGAGGCGGCGACCGCAGCGCTCATCCCGGCCGGCCCCCCGCCCACGACGACGACGTCCGCGCGGGCGACGATGGGCAAAATGCGGCTTGGTTCCAGGTAAGTCATGGTGAGGTCCAACGGTTACGAGGCCGGCGCCCAGCGCACGCAGAGGCGCTCCAGGGCCTTGATGACCAGAAAAAACAGTACGGAAAAGGCGGAGCCGCACAGCACCGTCGCGTAGAGCAGCGCGCTGTCGAAGTTGTAGGTCGCCTGGATGATCAGTGCGCCGATCCCGACCTGGCTGCCGATCCACTCACCCACGATCGCGCCGACCACTGCGGTGCTGCTCGCGATTTTAAGGGCCGAGAACAAATACGGGATCGAGCTGGGCAGCCGCAGCTTGGTGAACACCTCCCAGCGGCTCGCCGACAGCACGTGCAGCAGTTCCATGGCTTGCGGGCTCACCGCCTCCAGTCCGCGCACCATGTTGACGAGGGTCGGAAAGAAGCAAACGATTGCCGCGATGATCACCTTGGGAGCGAGGCCGTTGCCGAGCAGGAGTACCAGGATCGGCGCTTTGGCCACGACCGGAATCGAGTTGATCAGCACGATGACCGGAAAGAACGCGTACTCGAGCGTCTTGCGATGGACGAACAGGGTCGCGAGGGCGATCGAGGCGAGGTTGCCGACCACGAAGCCGAGGATCGCCTCGATCGCGGTCACCTGAAGGTTTCCCATCAGCATGCCGAACTTTCCGATCAGCGTCGCCACCACGAGACCCGGCGAAGGCGCAATGAACGGCCGCACGTGGAAACCGCGATCAGCGCCCACCAAATCGCCAGCAGGAGGCCGCCGCCAATGAGCGGCAGCAAGCGCCGGCGCCAGCGCTGACGCCGGGCCGCCGCAAGCCACGCGGTGCGGGCGTCGGCGCGGGGAGCGGGGGGCGTGCCGGCGATGCTGCCAAGGTTGAGCTCGCCCGCCATCAGCAGGTCTCGAGGGCGGTGCGGAGATGGGCCGTGATCGCCACGAACGGCGCTGTCTCTCGAACCGACAGGCGGCGCGGCTCAGGCAGCTCCACCGGCACAAGCTCCCGCACCCGGCCCGGCGCCGCCGCGAGCACCAGCACCTGCTGCCCCAGGAAGGCCGCCTCGTAGATGCTGTGAGTCACGAATACGATGGTGGTGCCGGTCTCCCGCCAGATACGCAGGAGTTCCTCGTTCAGCCGGTCGCGGGTGATCTCGTCGAGCGCGCCGAACGGCTCGTCCATGAGCAGGATCTTTGGGCCGCACAGCAGCGCGCGCGCGATCGAGACGCGCTGACGCATCCCGCCCGACATCTCGTGCGGCATCGCCCGCTCCCACCCGGCAAGCCCGACAAGCTCGAGTAGTGCCTCGGGTCCCATGCCGCCCGGCGCAGGCCTCGGGCCGACTTGCAGGGGCAAGCGCACGTTGTCGATCGCACTCCGCCAGGCCAGTAACGCGGCGTCCTGGAATACGAAGCCGATCGCGCGCTGGCGCCGGGCCTCGGCGGCGGTACGGCCGAGTACGCGCACCTGGCCTGTCGTGGGCTGGATAATGTCGGCGATCACCCGAAGCAGGGTGGACTTCCCGCAACCGGACGGGCCGAGCAGCGTGAGGAAGCTGCCCGGGCCGAGCGACAGGCTGATGTCCTCGAGGGCGGCGACCTCCCGGTGCTCGCTCATGAAGCTCACCCCGGCGTGGCGAAGCTCGATCGCCGCTACCCTCGTCTCACCTGCAGGCGCGGGCGCAATCATCTCAGCCGATTTTCGGGCGGCCATCTGCGGTGGCATCGAGCACATCCGTCGTCATCACCTCCCCGAGCTTGGGGACGCGCTTGCTGAACTGGTCGAGCTGGGCATAGAGGTCGATCTGCTCTTGCCAAACCTTCGGATCCATTGTGCCCCAGCCGTTCTTGGCGGTTTCGGCGTCGAAGGAGTAGTCCAGCATCACATCGGCGGCGGCCCGCTCGTCGGCCGCGACTAGGTTCGGGAACTGCTTGAGCAGGAGCGCTATGGACTGGTCCCGGTTGGCATAGGCGTAACCCCAGCCCCGCCCGGCCGCGCGCAAAAAGCCTTGCAGCAGCTTGGCCTGGCTGCTGAGCGTGTCCGTCGTCGCGTAATAGGGGTTCGCGTAGAGACGCACGCCGGCATCCCAGAGGCGCATGGTGACGCGGTCCGGCCCCAATACCTTCAGCGCCGTTACGTTGGTGAGCCATCCCGTAACGACGTCGACCTGGCCGGTCATGAGCGGCATCATGTCAGAGCCGATCGTGACAACCTGGACATCCTTCGGATCGATACCGCTTTTTTGCAGGACCGCGCGCAGCAGCACAGCACCGGTCGCCTGGATGCCGACGCGCTTCCCGCGCAAATCGGCAGGGGCGCGGACAGGCTTTTTGGGAAGCGAGAAGAAGGCGTAAGGATGTTTCTGGGCCGATACGGCGAAGCACTTGATTGGCAGGTCCTGGGACGCGGCCAGCATGAGAGACGGGCTGGAGGAGACCTGGCCCACGGGGTAGCGTCCTGCGGCGACCACGGCGATGCCGTCGTTATTGGGGCCGCCGGGTTGGATCCGGAAATCGAGGCCCTCGTCCTTGAAGTAGCCGAGCTGCTGGGCGACAGCCTCCCCGAGCTGGTTGCCGCCGCCAATCCAGCCGAGCTGCATATCGAGCGGTTGTAAGGAGGCGGCTCTGGCCGGGGCTGGAAAGGCAAGACGCGCAGCCATAACGGCGCCCACTTGAAGAAGCTGGCGACGCACGGGAGAGCGAGGATGGCGGGAGAGGGTCACAGGCAGCTCCTACGCATCTGATTTGTAAGCGTCGCACTTCGGAGGGGGTGCCGAATAGCGCCAATTCGCGTCACCGGCGATGCCGTTTCGGCACCGCCCCTTTCCGTCCAACTAAGCTCGAACTAGCCCGCACAGGGCTGTTCAGTTCTGATCATCAGGTCCCAGAAGCTACATGGTCCCGGACCAACCCCGGACGTGACCACGAGTAGGGTGGCCGTCAGGACGGGCACTCAAGGATGGCCGGGTGGCGACAGCCACTGCCGCTGCGTTCCGGACGCCGCCACTGCTGGCGGCGCCGGCGGCTGCCCCATCGTCACGCCTCGACCGGGCGGGCTGCCGCTAGGTCCTCTAAATTCTGCCGTCCGCTATCGAACAAGCCGACCCGGCTCACGATGAGCGCAAGCAGCAGCATCGGCACGGCCAGTATCACCATGTATGGGCCAAAACCGATGCCGGCCAGGGCTTGCGGGACGAGGAAGATGTTGACCGCGATCGCCAGCCGGCACCCGGCATTGCACAGCCCTTGCGAGCGGCCGCGCAGATGGGTCGGGAACAACTCGCTCGCCCATACCCAGACCAGCACGGCGATCCCCATCCAGGTCGCGAAGCCAATTGCATAGAAGCCGCCGACGAGGATGATCGGGTTGTGTTGCGCGAACAGGCCCATCACCAGCGCGATCACGGCGAAGGGCAGGACGGACAAGTAGCAGAGGGTCCGGCGCCCGATGCGATCGATCAGCACGGCGCCGAGCAATGTCGCCGCCAGGCTGGTCAGCCACACCGTCGCGCTGAACCATATCGTGGCGTTCACCGACAGCGCGCCCACGGTCCGCAGCACCAGAGGCGCGGCGATGGAGGAGATCGAACCTGAGAAGCAATTCAGCATGAACACGAGCCCGACCCAGATCACCCGTCGCCGGTACGGCGGCCGGAGCAGCTCCGAGTAGGACCCGGTATCCCGCCGCATGGCCGAGAGCATCGCGGGTGTCGCGGTGATGCCGAACGCCGCGAAGGCCTCGCGGGCTTCCGCTACCCGCCCGCGCGACAGCAGCCAGCGCGGGCTCTCCGGCAATCCCTTGCGGCCGAGCAGGATCAGCAGGGCCGGTATGGCGGCGAGGCCGAGCATCCAGCGCCACGCCTGATCGCCGAACCACTGGGTCAGCGGCAGGGCGATGAGCGTCGAGCACATCGCTCCCAAAATCCACATGATGTTGAGCAGCGACCCGAGAATGCGGCCACGCTGCTTGCGCGGCGCGATCTCGGCCAGGTAGGCCGTGCTGGTCGGGATATCCATGCCCACGCCCACGCCGACGAGGAACCGCACCAGGAAGAGCTGTGTCGTATTGGTGACGAAAGCGGATGCAATCGCGAAGATGACGAAGAAAAACAGGTTGACGACGAAGATCGCCCGGCGCCCGAGACGGTCGGACAAGTCGCCGAAGATCAGCAACCCGATCATCGCCCCGAGGAAGGTCGAAGCGCCGAGCAGGCCGACCGCCGCCGGCGATAGGCCAAATTGCGGCCGCAGGAAGATCAGCGCCACGCCCATGACCAGCAGGTCGTAGCCGTCGATGAACTCGCCGAAAGCGACAAGGACGGCGGCGTAGCGTTGCCGCGGCGACAGCGGCCGCTCGTCCAGTTCTCCGAGCGCATCCGCGACACCCGGAGTGTCGCCGTACTCCGTCCCAGCCCCTTGCGTCACCCCGTTCATCTATTCTCTCCCTCATGGAAGACGTACTGGTTCCCTTGCCGCGTTGCCCGCCACCCGCCGATGCGGCAGCGTTTGAGCGCTGCAGGCTGCAGGGCGACCCCGAGCCCCATTGCTGTCGGCAGTCCAACCACACCGTCGAGACACTTCGTCTCTTGTTGTGGCTGCCCGACCAGCTCGTCGAACAATGGCGTCTCGTCGTACTGCACCTCTAGGCTGTGCAACCCGGCCGCGACGCCGCAGAGATGCAGGCTCACGGCGTGGCAGACCGGCCCGGACGGGTTGTGCGGCGAGAACGCGACGCCGGCGCGGCGCATCGTCTCCGCAAGGCGCAGCATCTCGGCCAGGCCGCCGACGTACTTGGCGTCCGGCATCATGACGTCATAGGCGCCAGCGCGCAGGAAGGGCTCAAAGCCGGCGGTGCCGATACCCTGTTCGCAGCCTGCCAGCAGCACGCCGCGGCGGTCCGCCCGCCTGCGCAGACGCGCCAGCGCGGCCAACTGGGCCGGCGTCTCGGGCAATGGGCACTCGACCCAATGGACTTTCAGCTCGGCCGCCGCAGCGATCACCGTCTCGGCTGCGGCCTCGTCCAGGCGCCAGTGGCAATCGACCATCAGCCGACGCGGCCCGATCTCGGCGCGCACCGCCGCAATCCGCTCGAGACCGGGCTGGATGGCCACGGCCAGGGCGCCGGCCCGCCGCACATCCGGGGTCGCCTCGTCGAAGGGCGCGACCTTGATCGCCGCGTGACCGGCAGCGATCGCCTGGCGCGCACTCGCGGCGAAGCCCGCGGGCGAGCGGTCCAGCGTGCGTCGGTTGATGTTGGCATAGAGCGGGATGGAACTCCGCTGCACGAGGCCCAGCGCATCCGCGAGCCGTTCCCCGCGCTGCTGTGCGGCGACGTCCCAAAGTGCCTGGTCGACGGCCGAGTAGGCGGCGGCCTGCGCCAGCCCCGGCAGAGCGGGCGCGGATAGCTGGTCGGGTGACGCCTCGGTCAGCGCGAATACCGACGGAGCAAACTGCCGGACCGCCTGGACGACAGCGTCTTCTTGGCCGGTGAGCGTTCCTTCTCCAGTGCCACGCAGGCCAGAGTCCGCCGTTAGCTCGACGAAGATCCAGCGGGTCTTCGGCGTCACTTCGGCGACCGAGACACGGATCTCGTGGACCGGATCACGCCTCATGCCGCCGCCCCGTCCCGGCCGCCGACCGACGCCGCCATGCGCTCCAGCAACTCGTATTTGGCCTTGATCACGTGCGCTCCCATGAGAACCCCGGCTGCATCGACATCTCCCAGCGAAAAGGCCCGGAGCAGGTGACGATGGTCGCTTACGACGGCGCCATAGCGGTCCGGCGCATACCCGACCCGCTGCCAAAGTGCCGCGATCAGCAGCCAGTGGCGGTCGATGATCGCGACTGCCTCCGAGTTTGCCGCGATATCGTTGATGGCGCTGTGCAGCCGCCGGTTCGCCTGCAGCACGCCGGTATAGTCATGCCGGGCCAGATGGGCTTCGAGCTCGTCCTCGATGCGACGAAGCGCGTGGATCTGCGCTGACCTGCAGTGCTGCGCGGCGCTGCGGACCAGCATGACTTCCAGGGCGCTGCGAGTGGCGAAGAGGTTCTCGACGAAATGGACGTCGAAGGTGCGGACGCGCGCGCTGCGGCCCTGTCCGATTTCCAGTATGCCCGCGCCCTGCAATTCCCGCAGGGCCTCGCGGACCGGCATATGGCTGGCGCCATAGCGGCTGGCGAGCTCGTCGATGGTCAGCCGGGCGCCGAAGGCGTGCGCGCCGGACACAATGTCGGCCAGGATACGCTCCCGGATGCTGGGATGTCGGTCCATGGTCCACCCAAGTCTTTGATCAATCCTTGACGGCCACTCGCCGTTTGGTCAAGGGTAAACGATAAGGTTTGATCAAACGAAAGAAAGCTATGTCTTCAAGGAACGTCGGGCCGGCCGTCTTCCGTCGCTTCGATCTCGCCGGGCGGCACGCCCTCGTCACTGGCGGCAGCGTCAGCATCGGCCGGGCGATCGCACTCTGCCTGGCCGAGGCTGGGGCCGATGTCGCCATCCAGTCCGCCGCCGCGGCCGACGCTGCCTTCGGCCTGCCGGATGCGGCAGCGGACACTTGCGCCGCCATCGCGGCACTGTCCCGACGCGGGGTTGCGGTCAGCGCAGATTTCGCAACGCCCGGGGAGGCGACGCGGGCCGTGCGCGAGGCCGAGCGGATGCTCGGGGGGCTAGACATCCTCGTCGTCTGCGCCTCCGTGCAGAGCCGGCATGAGCTTGCGGCGATCACGCGCGAGGAGATCGACCGCCAGGTCGCAATCAACTTCGCGGCGACCCTCGAGCTTCTGCAGGCAGCGCTTCCCGGCATGGCGGCAAAGGAATGGGGCCGTGTCCTGTCGATCGGCAGCGTCAACCAGACCCGTCCGGAGGCGCAACTCGCCGTCTATGCCGCACTGAAAGCGGCCCAGCACAATTTGATCATTAACTTTGCCCGTCAGTATGCGCCTCATGGCGTCACCCTAAACACGCTGTCGCCGGGCCTCATCGCCACCGAACGCAACCGGTGGCGGCGCCAGGACGTGGTGGAATGGAGGCGTATTCAGAAAGCAGCCAATCCCATGGGCCGCGCCGGGACACCGGAGGACATGGCCGGCGCCGCGCTGCTGCTCTGTTCAGAAGCCGGAGCGTTCATCACGGGCGCGGATCTGCAGGCGACCGGCGGCGGGCATCTGGGATGACTGTCACCAAGCAGGCCGACATCGCCGTGCCGTGCGCGAACATCCTCGGCGAGACCGCGACCTGGAGCGAGCGGGAGCAGGCGCTCTACTGGGTCGACATTCGCGCCCCGGCGCTGCACCGCCTAACGCCGGGGTCCGGCCAGCACCAGTCCTGGCCGATGCCTGAGCTTTGCGGGGCCGTGGTGCCGGCCGCGTCCGGCGTACTGCTCGCCTTTCGCCACAACCTGATGCATTTCGACGTGGTGGCCGGTTGCCTGACGCCGTTGATCGAGGTCGAGCCCGCGGCGCTGGACAACCGGCTGAACGAAGCGAAATGCGACCGGTCCGGCCGGCTATGGCTCGGCAGCATGCGAGATTTCGGCACCGCCGTGACAGGATCGCTCTACCGGATCGGGCGCGACCTGCATCCGGAGCGCGTGTTAAGCGGGGTCGCCGTCCCAAACAGCTTGGGCTGGAGCCCGGACGGTCGGACCATGTATTTCAGCGACACGCCCAAACTCGTGCTGCGGGCCTACGAGTACGAGCCAGATACCGGCACGCTCGGCGCTATGTGCCCCCTTGTCGAGGCGGACAGGCTGCCAGGCCGGCCCGACGGCTGCACGGTGGACGCCGAAGGCCATGTCTGGAATGCGCGCTATGGGGCGGGCTGCGTTGCGCGGATCGCGCCGGATGGCCGTCTCACGGCGATGGTACACTTGCCGGTGTCGCAGCCGACATCCTGCGCGCTTGGCGGCGCCGGGCTGCGTACGCTCTTCATTACCACCGCACGGCAAAGACTCGACCCGGCGCAGCTGAAGTCGCAGCCCCATGCCGGGCACCTGTTCGCCGTAGAGGTCAACGTCCCAGGGCTGCCGGACACCGAGTTTGCCGGGCCGCTGCTTGGTGCGCGGTGACTGTAGCCGTGCCATCCGGCTCGGCGAAAGGCCCAGCGATGTCCGGCATCTGATCGTCGCAATGCTGTTCGTTACGGGGGTCATCTTGATCAGAGCGATCTCCCAGCGTTCGAGCTTATTGCCCCGCCTGCGCGCCGGCATGGCCGTTCCCCTTGTGAGGCGGTGACCGAACACCTCCGCCGACAGCCCGGCGGCTAATGGCTTCGGCCTTGGCGGCGTCGAACTGGCGGAGGAAGCAGTCGGGAGCGAACGGGTCTCTGCCTCCCTGCTTACAAGGAAAAATTGCCGAAACGCATAGCCCTCCTCTATCGTGCTGCTAAGCTCGGGCAGTGTGATGCTGCTCAGTGCGGTGGGAAGGCGGGGAGCCGATTGATGATGAAATGGTTCGGCAGGCGATGCTTTCGGTCCGCCTTCGCTGCCATGATGGCGCTATCCGCTCCGGCATGGGCCGATATGTCCAGCGCAGTTCGCACCGCGCCGCACGAAGTCGCAGGACTGCAAGGCAGCGGGCAGATCATCGTCGATTTCTGGGGCATTCCGCACATCTATGCGGCCAGCGTTCACGATGCTTTCTTTTTGCAGGGCTACAACGCGGCGCGGGACCGTTTGTGGCAGATTGACCTCTGGCGCAAGCGCGGACTCGGATTGCTTGCGAAGGATTTCGGGCCGAGCTATGTCGCCACGGACCGGGCCGCGCGCCTGTTTCTCTACCGCGGCGATATGGCGCGAGAGTGGGCGTCCTACGGACCGAACGCCCGGACCTTTGCCGAAGCCTTCGTGCAGGGCATCAATGCCTTTGTACAGGAAACACGGGACGGAACACAGCCGCTATCGCCTGAATTCGGGGTGGCCGGCAGCCGGCCCGATCTCTGGGCGATTGATGATATTGTGCGCATCCGCAGCCATGGCCTGACCCGCAACGTGACGAAGGAGGTGCTGCGATCCCTGGTCGCCTGCGCCGGCGGGCCGGATGCCATTGGCCTCATCGCCAAGCTGCAGCCGGTATGGCAGACCCAGGTTCCCGACGGGCTCGACCCCTGTTCGATCCCGAAAGACGTGCTCCGTGACTATGATCTGGCCACGCGGCCCGTGTCCTTCGCGGCCGCCGGGTCTAACAAGGCCGAGCTGTTCAATGCCGACCGCTACTTCGCCCAGGCGCTCGTAGACGCGGATACGATTGGGTCGAACAACTGGGTCGTCTCCGGCGCGCGCACCGCGACCGGGCGGCCGATTCTCGCCAACGATCCGCATCGCGAGCACAGCGTGCCGTCGCTGCGCTACATCGTTCAGCTCAGTGCGCCTGGGTTAAATGTGATCGGCGCCGGCGAGCCGGCTCTACCAGGCATCTCGATCGGCCACAATAACAAGATCGCGTTCGGGCTGACCATCTTCGCCATGGATCAGGAAGACCTCTATGTGGAGGCGCTTAACCCAGACAACCCGGCCCAGTACCGGTTCGGCATCGGCTGGGAAGATATCCGCACGGTTCACGAGACCGTCGAGGTCAGGGGCGAAGCGCCACGGGACATCGAGATGCAGTTCACCCGCCATGGTCCGGTGCTGGGCACGGACGCGGCGAACCATCGTGCCTTCGCCATTCGCACCGTGTGGGCCGAGCCGGGGACATCGGCGTATTTCGGCTCGTCCGATTACATGACGGCCCAAGACTGGGATGAATTCCTGGCGGCAATGCGCCGCTGGGGCGCGCCATCGGAAAATCAGGTCTACGCCGACACCGCCGGCAACATCGGCTGGGTTCCCGGCGGAATGGCGCCGCGCCGGCTGACTTATGACGGGCTATGGCCCGTACCCGGCGACGGCCGTTACGAGTGGCAGGGCTTCATCCCGCAGGACGAGCTCCCCATGGAGTACAACCCTGCGCGCGGCTACGTCGCC
>JAABUX010002409.1_pt1 | contig 26610 bp, 29 predicted proteins | sample 5561851 | NCBI WGS metagenome assembly JAABUX01 (sample SAMN10711883, study PRJNA513361) | rock metagenome | isolation source: Antarctica rocks | place: Antarctica: Victoria Land, Richard Nunatak red sandstone | collected 2016-01-03 | reverse complement strand
GGCGAATAGTGTTGCCAACGATGTCGTCCTCGCCACCGAAGCAACATCTGAAGCTGCCTCGCTAACTAACCACTGCTCTACCAGGATCGACCCGTCTCAGCAAGACGGCCTTTAACGCGCGCTTACGGTTCTTTATCAACAGGAGTAACATGAACGGCCAAGTCAACGGCAACACGGGAACACACACCGAGCGTGTCTTTCGGTCACACGACCGACCGAACATATCTGCGCCGGAGCTCGCTGCAATGCAGCGCGGCTACCTCGAGCGCCTCGGCACGATCGTTGAGGAATTGTCGACCATCACGCGTCGGCCCGACGTGCAGACGGGCGTCATCGACTCGCCGGGATCCGCCACAGCCCGGAACGAATGCTCGCGCGGCATCGAGCGCAGCGCGACACTGGCACACCTGGTTCGCAGGACGCTTGACGGCGGTGCGGTGGGCTACAGCCTACCAACCAATCTCCTCCGATCAATCGTCGCAAAGCTCACCGGCGCGAACGGGATCGCATTCGTTCATAACGGAGCGGGTTCGCGTTCGGCCTCGATTGAGGTTCGGGGTAAGGACGAATGCGAGATTATGGCCGCGATGGCTTTCGCTGCGAATCTTTGGCTTAACGAGGATCATCGTACACGTCGACGGAGTGGACGCTCGCCGGGTCATCGAACATGCCGTCGCGCGCAACCTCAACATTGCCAACCGCGACCCGTATATTCAGTCGTTGGTGAGCGCCGCGCGCGAGCGAACCGCAGTCGTTGCCAAGGAGGCCGTCATCCGGCGACGAGTCGCCGTCATCGAGCGGGTGCCGGCTCAATGAGCAATCTCGTTCGTCGTGCGAATTCGTCTGCCCGCCATGACCTAGACGTCGATGCGCTCGCCGGTCCGTGGTCCGTTCTGACGTCGGAGCCCTTGACGGGCGTCGCGGTCCATGCTCGCGCCGGTCATCTCCTCATCGAGATGGAATTGATCAGTGGCAGCTTGCGGATGCAAGTCACGCGAAGCGATCTCCGGTGGTGCTGACGTTCATCGACGCAGTCGGTCAGCTGGCGAAGTATCAGAGTGACGCCGCCGGAACGGCCGTCTCGTCGAAGCTTCGACAGGCCATCAGACTACGATCTACAGGTTCTTGGAGACTGAGCCGCGCCGCCGCTACGGATGAGCGTGCACCCGAGCCCAGCTGACTCCGCGTTACTTATTCGGTCAGCGCCCGATACCCGAAAATAGCGTTTCTCTTGGTCGGTTAGGCGGTTGAAGCGAACGCGGAAGGAACTCTAGTCGAACTTTTGGCCCGCGAGGCACCCATTTATACCGCATGCAATGTCCCGCACATTTGGCAGAGTGGACTTGACCCGGTTTAGATCGCGGTATGGACGAGGTTGCCTGACGCGCCCCGTATAGGGACCACGCTGTGGTCGATCGCCATCATACGCTGTCCGCCGTTTGGTCGAAGCGGGCTCTTATGCGTCCGTCTTTAACGACGGCGGCCTCCGCTGCTCGCGATCGTCGTCGCTGCTCAGTGAATGTGACTGCCGCCGTTAACGTCGACTTCCGAGCCCGTAACGTACGCCGAGAGCTCCGAGGCCAAAAACAAACAACAACCGGCCACGTCGGAAGCAGCGCCGGCACGGCCCATCGGAATGCCGTCGACGATCGATTTCAACACTTCGTCGGTGAGTTTGCCGGCGGTTATATCGGTCATGATGAACCCCGGGCAAATGGCGTTGACCCGTATTCCGCCACCAGCAAATTCACGCGCCATCGCTTTCGTAAGGCCTAAGACGCCGGCTTTTGCCGCGGAGTAGTGCGGGCCACCAAAAATCCCACCGCCTCGCTGCGCCGACACCGACGAGAGGTTGATAATTGATCCGCCTTTCTGTATGATCATGATCGGGATCACCGCCTGACTCATGTAGAGTGTGCCGCGCAGACTCACGTCTAGAACAGCGTCATAATTTCTGGGCTCGATTTCCAAAAACTTGAGGGGCTGCGTGATGCCCGCATTATTTACCAGCACATCAATGCGGCCGAATGCGGTAAGTACGTCGTCGATGGTTTGCCGGCAGTCGTCTTTTTTCGTTACGTCGCATGCAAAGCCGATATGAGGCTTCCCGGCTACGACCGGCAGATCAATGGCCGCTTCAGTGGCCAGGCCTTCGTCTAAGTCCAGGATGGCGACGCGCCCACCGTGTTCGGCAAACAATCTCGCGGTGGCGCGGCCCAGTCCTCGCAGGGAGGCCGCACCCGTTATAACGGCTATTTTGTCTTGAAGCAACAACATTCGAGATCCTCGGGTCTTTGACTACGCGCAAGCGCTACAACCAGGCCTTGATACTGGCCACCATCGCGTCGGCCGAAATACCATAGCGTTGATGCAACGTTGGCAGAGCTCCGGCGTCCAAAAACGCATCGGGAAGCGCGATTTGACGAAACTTCGGCGTCACACCGGATCGCAAGAGCAGGGTCGCGACGGCTTCGCCTAGGCCGCCCACGGTCGAATGATTTTCGGCCACGATGAGCAGCCGGCCGGCGCGCGAGCTCTGTTTCACGATCGTTTCAACGTCGAGTGGCTTAATCGTCGGCACATGTAGGACGGCAATATCGACATGGTCGACCGCAAGCCGGGCTGCGACCTCGAGTGCCCGCATCGTCATGAAGCCGGAACCGATGATTAACGCGTCCTCGCCGTCGCGCAGTACCTTTGCCTTCCCAAGCTCGAACCGATAATCGTATTCGTCCAGCAAAAGCGGTACGTTTCCACGCAGCAATCGCATATACACGGGCCCCGCGTGCGCCGCGATGGCGGGCACCGCGCCTTCGATGTCGAGAGCGTCGCACGGATCGACGATCGTGAGGTTGGGCATAGCGCGAAAGATCGCGATATCTTCGGTGGCTTGGTGGCTGGGGCCGTAACCGGTCGTGAGGCCCGGCAGGGCTCCGATCACTTTAACGTTGAGATTCTCTTCTGCGATGTCAAGACAGATAAAATCGTACGCTCGCCGCGATGCAAACACCGCGTAAGTCGTGGCGAACGGAACGAAGCCCTCGCGCGCCATGCCGGAGGCCGCGCCCATCAGCAGCTGTTCTGCCATTCCCATCTGAAAATAGCGCTTGGGATGGGCCTGCGCGAAGACGTGAAGGTCCGTATATTTCCGCAAGTCTGCCGTTAGCCCAACAACCTTCGGATTGGTCTCCGCGAGTGCCGCCAATGCGTGTCCGAACGGCGCAGATTTCGTACGTTGGCCCTCAGCGGCGAGCGAGGCAATCATCGCCGAAGTCGTTAGACGCGGTTTCACGCTTGTTTGCACTCCCGCTTGACCGACGGAGGCTTTTGTCGTCAGGTTCATACGCTTCTCCCTTGTGCAAGCGCATCCAACGCGAGTTGCCACTCCGCGGGTTCAACCCGTATGAAGTGTGTTTTATCGCGCGTTTCAAGAAACGGCACGCCCTTACCCATGAGGGTGTCACAGAGGATCACGCGCGGTATCGGTTCGGGAAGCTCGCGCGCGCGATCGAACGCCGTTACTAGCGATGCGAGATCATTTCCGTTGACTCTCTGAATGTACCAGCCGAAAGATTCCCATTTTGCGACGAGCGGCTCACAGTTGAGTACGCTTGACGGCGGCCCGTCGGCCTGCTGATTGTTTACATCCACTAGCGCGATGAGATTGCTCAACTGCCAGTGCTTGGCCGATAACGCCGCTTCCCACGTCGAACCCTCGTCGAGCTCACCGTCCGAGAGTAGGTTGTAAACGAATGAAGCACAGGACTTCTGTCGCAACGCCAAACACATGCCGACCGCGATGCCAAGTCCGTGTCCCAGCGATCCGCCGGAGACTTCCATTCCCGGTGTGTAGGAGGCCATGCCCGACATCGGAAGCCGACTCTCGTCGCTGCCATAGGTCGCAAGTTCGATCTCGTCCACAACACCGGCCTCGATGAGCGCCGCGTAAAGGGCGATTGCGTAGTGGCCGATGGACAAGAGAAACCGGTCACGGCCCTCCCATTTGGGATCTTCGGGCCGGTAGCGCAGTGCATGAAAGTACGCCACGGCAAGCACGTCTGCAACACCTAATGCTTGACCGATATACCCCTGACCCTGCACCTCGCCCATGCGCAGCGCGTTTTTCCGAATCGCGTAGGCCCGTTCGGCCAAGCGCGTTGCCTGCTCACGGTGTAGTGGTTGAACCGTTGTCTCCATCGTGTATAACCGCCCTCATCAGAATCTGTCAATCGTGCTGGTCAACCACCGCGGTCGCGCGAAGCATACGCGTTCGAGCGTCGGCAGCGGTTCTTGCTACGGAGTCCTGAGTTAATACGAACCGGCGGAGGGCGGGTAGACCAGCTTGAGCGCCTTTTGAATATCCGCCGTATCGATATTTTGCGGCGTGACAAGGGGCTCTGCAAGTTCGATGTGTTTGGTCACCGGCTTGCCGTTGAGCGCGTTATCGACCTGCTCCGTGCCAACGACTCCCTGCCCGACCGCCTGCTGAATCATGATTCCCTGGAGCTTTCCTTGACGTAGCAGCCCGACCGTCGTGGGACTGCCGTCCGCGGTAACAACCGCGATCTTACCGGTTAAACCGCGTGTGGCGAGAACTTCGGCGGCGCCGGTTCCAGCCGAATCATACATGCCGTAAATGCCTTTGATATCGGGGTGCGCGGTCAACAGATCATTCATTTCGCTCACGGCCTCTCGAACCGTAAGGCCGTGCGTCTGAATAATTTGAACGATGTCGCAGTTCCCAGCTTTGATCGACTCTTGGGCGCCGCTCAAGTACTTCTGGGCGTTTTCGCGGTCTTGCGGCAGCGAAAGCATACCGATCTTATTTCCACCAAGCTTCTTCGCAAGCTGACAGATGTATGCACCTTCCTTCACGCCGGTCTCTCGATTATTGGCCGTGACGGCTGAGGTGAAATCGGTCGCATCGGGGGGAGGTCCGATCCCCGTAAACGAGACCGGGATATTGTGCTGCTTGAGGATCGTCAAGAGCGGCGGCACACTTGTCGAACTGACCGGTCCGATCACGACCGCGTCAACGCCGCGCGTGATTGCCGTCTGGATGTTTGCCATCTGCCGGCCGGGACCGTCGCCGGCATCGTACTGGACATAATCCATGTTCAGCTCTTTGGCCTTTTCTTGGACACCGTAGGCGACCCACTGCCAGTATGATATGTCGAGCGACGGCGCAAGATAGGCGACCATCCGTTTCTTGTCCGCCGCCGCGGCCCCCCCATGGTGCGGCGCGATCACGCAGGCGAAGATGATGGACAGCATCGCGATGATAATCGCTGTAGGCCGTAGCGCAACGCGCGCCAATGAAATCATCGTAACTTCCTTTGCTGCAAAGTAGCAGCGGGTGAAGAGGAGATTGTGTGACGCGCTGACGTCTGCACGCCTGCTCAGAGATTGGACGAGCGCCGCTTTGTAAAGCGATCCAAGACCGCCGCTACGAGGATGACGAAGCCCGTCACGGCGCCTTCCCAAAATGTGTTGATGCCGATGAGATTCACGCCGTTTTGTATTTCGGTTATGATCAGGGCTCCGAACAGAGCCCCGATCGCCGATCCCACGCCGCCGAATAAGCTCGCGCCGCCGATGACGACACCGGCGATGGCTTGGAGCATTAAACCCGAACCGGACGTCGCTTCGGCGTTTGCCAAATACGATACGCTGAGAATCGCGCCGCACGCGGATAGCAGACCGCTTGCGGTATAAACCGCCAACGTGACGGCTTTGACCGGAACACCGAGCAAATGCGCTGCATCTTTATTACTGCCGATCGCATAGACCCAGCGGCCGATAACGGCTCGATTGAGGAGCAGCTCGATCGCGGCTAGCCCAATTGCGCTACACAAGATGTAATTCGGAATCTTCGGGATGAGATAGCCTTGGTCGATCATCGCGTAGGACGCATCCGGAATCGGGAGAGAGTTTCCACTCGTAACGACGTAGGCCAAGCTTCCTACCGCGGCATAGGAAACCAGTGTCACAACGAAGGGTGCGAGACCAACGAAAGCGACGAAGAAGCCGTTGAAAGCGCCCACGGTTACGCCGACCAAAAGCGCCACGAGCGTGCTCGACACGGGATCGACATGATTGACCATCAGTGAAGCGGTGACCATCCCGCACAGCGAAAACACCGAACCTACGGAGAGATCGATTCCGCCCGTGATTACGACGAGCAATTCGCCGAACGCCATCAGAACGAGCGGCGCGGCAGCTTGCGCGATATTAATGAGGTTGCCGCCCGTCCACGCTTGGTGGGCGATCGCGCCGACGCCGAGCTCGAGCAGAATCATTGTCGCGAGAATCGCTAGCTCCGTTCGATATTGGAAGAGCAGACGGCGCGCCAGACTCGGTTCGCTCGAACGTTCGTCAGTGGCGTTCGGGCCGTCGACCCGTTTCGGATCGGCGGGTTGCACGATCCCTGCGGAGGCTTCATAGCGCTCCGGCGGTTGTTTCATGCTGAGCTTCTTTCTGAAAGGGCTAGCACCGTAAATAGTTGCACCGCAGCGCACAGGACCGTCGCTGCTACGCGACCATCCCGGTCGCATCGGCGAGAGCTTCTTCGGTCAATGTTGAGCCGCTTAAGACGCGTTTCGGTGTACCGTCGAGGTTAAAGGCGAGCACTGCATCACAGAGTTCGACCAGCTCGGAATGTTCGGTCGACCACCAGATCACGGACGTACCGGCTTGGGCGAGTTCACGGATGATCGCGTACAAGTCGGCTTTGGTCGCCGCGTCGACGCCTCGCGTGGGTTCTTCCAAGACGAGCAGTTTCGGTTTCAGCGAGAGCCAGCGCGCGATAATAACCTTCTGCTGCGTTCCTCCGCTCAACGTCGACGGTGAGGCCCATACCGACGACAAACGCATATTCAATCGTTGGACAGCGTTGCGCGCTTCCTGCGCCTCGCGGTGCGTTGTCGTTATGCTCCGGCGTAAGACACGAGCCGAGGCACAAATGTTGTCGACGATTGGTAATGTGGGGAACAGGCCTTTGCTCCGATCGCCCGAGACGAAACCGACACGCTCGCGTACTGCCCTGGCAGGACTCTGGGGCGGACTCGTGTGGGCCCCCACCGTCGGCGAGGAGCTCTTGGCGGAACGCAAACCGATCAGACCACGGATAAGGTGCATCGGCCCAACTGGTGTTCCAGCCAGCCCAAGGATCATGCTCTGGGGCAGGATAACGCGAATGGCTCCGAGCTTAAGGTCGGCGACACCCGCATCGCTGCTCCAGCGATAGGTTGTCGTCGGTGTCCCGGTGTCACTCGATTCGGCGACGACAGTCGGCTCCGCCGCACGATCCCGCGCTGCGGCTGCTCCTTTCGGCGAGCCGATCCGGGTGAGACCACCGATCGCGGTCAAAATGTGCTCGTCCGAAAGCTCCGACACCGGTTCGCGAAACACAACGGTCGATCCATCACGAATGACCGTGCATACATCGGCCACCTGTCTAATCTCTTGCATCCGATGCGAGACGAAGACGATTCCTACCCCGCGCGTCTTAGCTAACTGCTTGAGGATGGCAAAGAGCTTGAGGGCTTCTGCACCGGTAAGATTCGCGGTCGGTTCGTCAAGCAGGATTAACTGCGCGCCGACATCCAGCACGCGAGCGATCTCCACGAGCTGGCGTTCGTGGAGGTTCAATTCAATCACGCGCTTGTGAAGGATCTCCTTGGCCAATACCGGGTCGATATTTGAAAGCGCACGCCGGCCCGCTTTCGCCGCCGCCTTAAAATCGATCGTGCCCGCTGGGTTTTTAAGTCGGGGCAGGTAAATGTTCTCGGCCACGCTCAGATGTGGGAACAGGGCAAGCTCCTGATGCACGACGCCTACGCTTGCGAGCGCGTCGCTTGCAGCACCATCGACATTCTTACCGGCCAAATATAAGGTGCCGCCGTCTCTTCGTTCGCTGCCGCTGATGATCTTAATTAGCGTCGACTTTCCCGCCCCATTTCCGCCGAGCAGCGCATGTATTTCTCCAGCGGCCACCGAGAAATTCATCCCGCGCAGGACGCGAGTCGGGCCAAAGCTCTTCTGAATATCGCGCGCATCAAGCAGCATGTCGGACGTCGAGGTCTGTTCCGCAACGGTCCCGTTTGCGCTCATCGCACGGGAGCTTTCCGGCTGCGGCGCGAGGAGGGCCGGGTCGCCGGCGTACGGAGCGGCGCCTTAATCGTCGTCTTCTTGGAGAGCTCGGACCACACGCTAAAGTGGTGGTCCATCGCGGCAACGGCTGCTTCTACATCCTTCGATCCGATGGCTAAGGCAATCGGCATATGGGTCGCATCCATCCTTTCGGCAGACTCCGGCACCGAGCGAACTTTGAAGCGTCGATGGTGAAGGACGCGGCGCAGGACCGTTGATAGCCCATCCATGAGCAGTTCGATCACACGGCTTTTCGTCGTCCGCGCTAATCGAAGGTGAAATTCATAGTCGGCTTCAAGCCGTTCGTCGGCGGAGCCCGCACTTTCCATGCGACGCGCAAGCTCTTGCAGTTCAAAGACGTCCCGCGGGTCTGCAGTCAGCGCGGCCCGACGGACTATCTCTCGTTCTAGCATCTCGCGCAGAGTCTCCAAGTCGTCGATGGTTATATGGCCGGCCGCGAGCGCGATGTTAAAATAAAGTTGAAGAAAATCGGATCGAGGCAAGCTGACAAATGTTCCGCGACCCGGAGCTCGGCGAAGCATCCCGAGATGCGTGAGCGTAGCGAGCCCTTCGCGGAGGGTTGAACGCTGAATACCAAGCGTTTGGGCGATCTCGCGCTCCGGCGGGAGCCGCACTAACGAGTCGTCCCGGCGCTTTGCAGACGCCGTCAAAATCACCTCGACAAGTCTCGAGAGTAAATCGTCCAGCGTTCAGGCTCCATTGGTTTGGTCCTACCAATGTGGAATTTGGTCGTACCAAGCCTAAAAATAGTAGCTTCTGGACGCCGAGCTGTCAAGTCTGTACCGCGACTCTTTTATTTGCGTGGCGGATTGTTTCACGCGATCGCGGGCCCGCACGCCGACAAAAGCGGTCGGGGCCAACATCTTCGAACGTTGAGCAAGCGACGTCTCTCTGCCGTCCATTTGCTGAAGACAAAACGCGCGGCGACGTTCAAGCGCCGTAACAATCGCTGCAAGGTCGTACCGCGGTGAGCGGTGATCCTGCCCTTGCTAAATTGCACACCGGACGATGGCCGGGAAACCTCAGGTATATGCGCCGAATAGGACGTCGGGCTTCGTTTCGCAGTAAGAGGTCGGGCTAACGGCACGGTCGCAGGGCCGGCGACCCCGTGAAACTTGATTTCGGAGGGATGCAATTGGATGCACCGGATCCACGCCTTGGATGTTCCAGCATTACCTTCCGACGTCTTCCGCTGGACGACGCTTTGCGGCTCATCGGAGAGCTCGGCTTTGCTGAGATCGACCTTGGCGCATTGCCCGGCGTCTGCGACCACGTGCCCATGCTTCTCGATCGCGATGCGATTCGTTTTGTTGCAGCACAGGTAAACGTTAGCAGTCTGACGGTTCGGTCGGTCAATGCCGATGTGGGCGATCTCAACGAGCCGCTCGATTCAGCCGGGCAGGCGGCGCGCGATCGGCACGTCGAGGCGCTCATCGAGTTGGCGTGTGAAATCGGTTCGGGCGCGATCGTATTGCCGTGCGGCCGACTGAATTTCAATCCTATTGTCGACGAGGAGTCGGATCTGGATCTCGTCGCAAGGCAGTTGCATCGGGCCGCCGACGCCGTACGCGGCGCGGGCATCGAGTTGTGGGTGGAGGCGCTCCACTCCCTGCGCTTTTGCCATGACGCCCGACGCGCCGTCGCCCTCGCCGGGCGCCTTGAACGCGAACAAGTCGGCATCGTGTACGACGTCAGCCACGTGGTGGCTGCACAGGACAGTGTTCGTGGCTATCTCGAGGAGCTCGGCGACCGCGTCGTTCATGTGCACCTGCGCGACGCCGTGCCAGGTGACATTCACCTGAGCATTTGCGCGGGCGATGTCGACTTTGCCGACCTTATCGCGGCGTTAGCCGAAAAAAACTACGCCGGGCATTACTCGCTCGAACTTGAAACCCGCGATGTCAAAGAAAGCGATCGCCCAGTCGCGACAGGCCGTGCAAGCGACTACATTTCCAATTTGCTGAAAGCTCACGTCGCCACGCGTTCAGTTGCACAAGGAGTGTGAATCCTAACTGACGCTGTTCCGAAAGACAGTGTGGCGATCGGGGCCGCGTTGGTGCGTCCGAAGCGGAATGCCTATGACATCTTGGCGGCGCGTTTCGGGCGGCCATTGCGCCTCGATTGTTTCGCGATCAGCTTTGCTGATAATTCGGAGAATACCGCGAAGTGAGCGTCCATTGCCGCGACGGCGGCGGCGGGATCTCGGCGGCCAATAGCGAGCGCGATGGGCATGTGCGCAGCATCCATCAGCTTCGCCGATCCGGTAATGGACTGCACGGCGTGAACACGATTTGCCAAGATACGCCGCAGCACGCTTGATAGACCGTCCGTGAGCAACTCGATGACCGGGCTTTTCGTCGTACGAGCGAGACACCGGTGAAACTCGTACTCGATCTCGAGGCGTTCGCTAACGGAATGTGAGCTTTCGAGCCGGCGCGCAAGCTCCTCGAGTTCGAATACGTCGCGTGGGGTCGCCGTAAGTGCTGCGCGCCGCGCTATTTCTCGCTCGAGCATTTCCCGTAAGGTTTCCAGATCTTCGATGCTGATCTGGCCGACCGCGAGAGCGATATTAAAGTAGAGCTGAACAAAGTCGGACCGCAATAAGCCGACGTAGGTGCCCCTTCCCTGCGTCCGTTGTAAGATCCCAAGGTGCGTAAGAGTAGCCAGTGCTTCGCGTAATGTCGACCGCTGGACGCCCAGCTTTTGGGCGATCTCGCGTTCAGGCGGTAACCGCACCGGGCCCGGTCCCGAACTGTCGGCGGCGGAAGTCAAAATGACGTCTACCAGCCTCGATAGGAGCTCATCCACAGCTCGCGTCCCCGTTTGGTCCAACCATCTTGCCAATTGGTTGGATCACTGTTATCGTAAGCCTAACCGACGGTGTCGTCAAGTAATTCTCCGGAGCGGATGCGTACGTAATTGGGTCTGAAAGTCGGGTTGCCGAAATGACCGAGCACGATAATATGCAAGCTTCTCGGGTCGTGGCGATGCGCGTCGGCTTCATCGGCGTCGGGGCAATCGGGCTTCCGATGGCGGAGCAGATACGGTGCGAAAGCCGCTCGGCTTGCGCTCTTTGCGTCCGGCTCGCCGCATCTTCTGGCGCGCGCTCGGGCCGTACTTTCATGCCTCGGACGCGAGTGGGAATGCGGAACGCGGGTCGGTGACGGGCAAGCGGTAAAACTGGTAAACCAATTATTGTGCAGCGTCAATCTGGTTGCTGCCGCCGAAGCGCTCGCTTTTGCTCGCAAGGTCGGGCTTGATCCCGCCCTTGTGCTCAAGATGCTCAACAGCGGAGCAGCGGCTTCGTGGATTTTAGGCGACCGTGGACCGCGGATGCTCGAGAATACCGAGGTCGAGGTCACTAGCTCCGTGGACATCTTTATCAAAGATAGTGGTTTGGTACTCGCTGCGACGAAAGATATTTCTTTTGAGGCACCGCTTATCGCACTAGCAAATGAACGCTTCCGGGAAGCAGGCGCACGCAATCTAGGCGCGCGCGACGACTCACGTGTAGTCGAAACATATTTGTAGCGCAATCCATCCACACATCGGATCTTAAAAAAAAGGGGGGACCGAACGTGTCACTTCGTCGACTTCAATTTTGGTTGCTCGTAGCGTTTCTCGCACCTTTCGTCGCTTTGAGCTTGGTGTTCGCCCACCATGCCCGCACCGCGAGCGCCGCCATGACGTCGGCCTTGAACGCCGATCCACCGAAGGTTCAAATTGCGGACGCATCAAGCGTAAATCCGGAGGTCGCGACTTTCCTCAAACGCGCGGAATCGGCGCACACCACCTGGACCGGCCCAACCTCTTCGCCAAAGATCATGAAGAAGGTGACGGTGGGTGTCGTGCCGTGCTCCATGTCGCTCGAAGGCTGCGCTCGTCAAGCGCAAGGAATCTCCGAAGCCGCAAAGCTCATCGGCTGGAAGACAATCGTCATCGATGGTCAGCTCAACACCAACACCCAGCAAAACGCAATGGAATCGCTGATCAACCAGCACGTCAACGCGATCGCGATCGCATCGATTCCGGCCTCAACGCTGTGTCAACAGATCAAAGCGGCGCACGATGCGGGGATCGCGGTGATCTCCGGCTACGCCTCCGATCCGCGCTCGTGCGGTGGTCTCGGCGTCGTCATCGTCCCGCAGGAAGACGTCGGTGCGTATTGCGCCGCTTATACGATCGCGAATGGCGGCGGTAATGTTGCGCAAGTCGGCTCGAACGGAAATCCGCAGATCCTCGCGCGCAGCCGCGGTTTCGTCGCATATCTGACGAAGTACAGCGGCGGCAATTCGAAGATGGTCGAAACGCAGTACATTCCGTTCTCGGAAGTCGGGCCACCCGAACAGGCAATCATGAACGCGATCCTCGCGCGCCATCCGCAAGGTCAGCTCAACTGGATCTTTGCCGGCTTCGACGCGATGATTCGGCCGCTTATCGCGGCCGCCGACAGCCAAGGCCGCACCGAACTCAAAGGCTGCTCGTCTGACGGTGACCTTGCGACCCTGGACGATATTCGCAACGGGCACATCCAGGCCGCGACCGTTGGATTTCCGCTGGTTTGGACTGGTTGGGGAGAGGTCGATCAAATCAACCGCTATCTCAATCACGTGCCTCTCTTTCCGCTTGCGAAGATTGAAGGCACCAGCGCACGCCTCCTTACCAAAGATAACTTGCCGCCTGCGGGTCAGTCATACGACGCGGATCTCGATTACCGAGCCCACTACCGCCAGATCTGGGGCGTGAAGTAGGAATGACGACGCCGACGGCATGTGGCCGGCGTGCCGTCAGCGTCGACGGCCTGACGAAGGCGTACGGGAGCCGCAAGGTGATCGAAGACGTTTCGTTCGGGATTGCCGGTGGAGAAGTCGTCGCGCTTGCAGGTGCCAACGGCGCTGGGAAGAGCACCGTCGTGAAGATTCTCTCCGGTCTCGTGCAGCCGGACAGCGGTATCATTCGGATCGACGGCGCGACCGTAACGGTGCCGTCAGCCGCGGCCGCGCGCGAGCTCGCAATCGGCGTTGTGCAGCAAAACCCGGGGATGATCCCCGGACTGAGCGTACTGGAAAACTTCGCAATTCGGCGTGGATTCTCGGGCCGGTCGGGGCCGATTCGTTGGGAGCCCGAGCGTGAGGCGCTCGCGCGAACACTCGCGCTCTTCGAGGTCGATTTGCCATTCGGCACGCCGATCGAGCAGCTTCCGCTACACGAACAGCAGATCGTAGCAATCGCCGGCGAAGTATCTAAAGACGCGCGGCTGCTAATTCTCGACGAAGTGACGGCGCTGCTCTCGGACCACGAGGTGCGCCATCTATTTGCCGTGCTTGCACGGCTGCGTGCCAGCGATGTCGCCGTATTAATGGTGACGCATCGGATGAAAGAAGTGTTCGAGATCTGCGATCGGGTCGTAGTGCTGCGCGATGGCCGGGTTGCGGCCGACGAGCGTGCCGCGAACCTGCGCGAGGAGCAACTCGCGACGCTCATCACGGGGCGCGAGATCGCCCAGATGGATCCTGTGCAGCAGACGGTCGACCGTCAGCAGGCTGGGGTCGCACTCGCCGTGCGCGGCCTGAGCGACGGCAAGAGGATCCACGACGTCAGCTTTGAGATAGCGGCAGGCGAGGCGGTTGGCCTGGCGGGTCTGGCCGGCTCTGGGCAATCGGAGACGCTCGAAGCGATATTTGGGACGCGCGCGGTGACGCGCGGCGAAATCTTCATCGACGGTGCGGCAGTCGATTTACGTGCGCGCAGTGCGCGACGATCGATCCGCCACGGCATGGGCTACGTCCCGAAGGACCGTAGCCGCGAGGCGGTGCTGCCGGCGCTCTCGGTCGGGGAAAACGTCGCGCTGCCATGGCTCGAACGGCGGCCGATTCAAACGAATCTCGGCTATTTGAGCGAGGCGGAAGAGCATCGCATGGTCGACGCGGTCATTGGGGATTTGCACGTGAAGTGCAGCGGCTTCAACGACGACATTCTCAGCCTTTCGGGGGGCAATCAGCAAAAGCTCATCGTAGGTCGATGGCTCTTGTATCCGATGAAATTGTTGTTGCTCGACGAGCCCACGCAGGGCGTCGACATTCAGACTAAGCGGGAGATTTACGGCATAATCCGGCGATTGACCGAAAGCGGTACGTCCGTGCTCGTGATTTCATCGGAGTTCGAGGAGTTCGGCCACATGTGCGAGCGCGTGCTGATTTTCGAATCCGGCCAAGTTACCGACGTCATGACGGCCGACGTTGATCCAGACCGGATCTACTCGGCCGCGTACCGCAGTGCGCCGTCGGAGTCGGTGGGTCGCTCGCAATGAAGGGCTGGAAAGATCTGCCGACCTGGACGCCGATCATCGCGCTGGTGGTGCTCGTCGCGATCTTCTCGGCCCTGAGGCCATCGATCTTTCTTACCATAGGCAATCTGCGGTCGGTGCTCAATCAGCAAGCCGTGCTCGTGCTCGTCACGCTCGGGCTCACCCAGGTGCTGATTATCGGACAGTTCGACCTGTCGATCGGCTCAGTCATGTCGATTGCCGGGGCCGTGAGTGCGGGCCTGGTCTCGCGCACGGCGATCGGCGTATTTCCGTCGTATTTCGCCGTGCTCGTGATCGGGGTCGTCGTCGGATTGCTGAACGGCGTCATCGTCGAAATCTTCGGCGTCAACGCGCTCGTAGCGACACTTGCGGTGGCAAGCCTACTCGACGGTCTAACGCTCTGGTACACCAACGGTGAGACGCTCTTTAAAGGCATTCCGCCCTCATTCTTGACGGTCGATCGCTGGCATGTTTTTGAAATCCAGGGTGCGGTCGTTTACATGATCGTTCTGTGCTTCGCGTTGTGGTGGATGGCCCGGCGTCTGCCGATCGGCCGCTATATGTATGCCACCGGAAGTAATCGCGTTGCGGCCGGTCTCGTCGGTGTGCCGGTACGTGGGATGACAATCTTCGGTTTCGTCTTGTCGGCCGTGATCGCGGCGTTTGCCGGCGCGCTGCAAGCCGGGCATGATGGATCTGTCGAGCCGCTGTTCGGTAACGCGTATCTCCTGCCGGCGTTTGCTGCTGCCTTCTTGGGTGCGAGCACCCTCAGCAAAGGAAACTTTCACGTTTGGGGCAGCTTGATCGGTGCATATCTGATCGCGATTGGCACGAACGGTTTTGTTATCTTGGGTGCGCCGTTTTACACGCAGCAAATTTTCGCCGGAGCGATGCTGCTGCTGGCGACAGCAAGCCCGGGCGTGCTGCGCGTGATCCGAGCCGCCGTCGATACTCGCTGGCGTCGCACGCCCATGTCACATCCGATTTCGGCGAGCGGACCGCCGATCGAGGGCTCGAGGCCCACCTCGCGTCTCTAGTCTGTAAAGGAACTTTCGATGAGCATAAATGACAGTCGCCCGGCAGATGCGTTGCGGATGGCGCTCGCATCCCATCGACCTTTGATCGCGCCGGGCTGTCACGACGCATTCGGTGCCCGGCTCGTTGAAGAAGCGGGGTTTGCCGCCGCTTATATGTCAGGTAACGCATCATCGGCGTCGCGCATCGGGCGCCCCGACATTGGTTTACTCACGCAGACGGAAATGGTGGCCAATGCACACGGAATCGCGCGTGCGGTGAATATTCCGGTGATTGCCGATGCCGATACGGGCTACGGCGACAGCGCTGCGATCGAGCGCACGGTCGAGGAGTTTGCCGCAGCCGGTGTGGCGGCAATCCAGATCGAGGATCAGTTGATGCCCAAGCGCTGCGGCGCGATGCCGGGCGTTGCGATCGCCGGCTTCGGCGAAGCGCTCGAGCGTATCACTACTGCGGTGCGAACGCGCGAACGCACCGATCTGCTCGTCATCGCGCGCACCGACGCCCTCGCAACCGGGGACTACGACGAGGCAATTCGCCGCGCGCGCGCGTTTGCTGATGCCGGCGCCGACTTAGTGATAGTCGAGGATTGTCGCAACGCCGACGACGTCGAGCGCATCGCGCATGATCTGGCTGGGTTGCCGTTGATGTTCGACGCCTTCGAAGCATGGCCATGGAGCCTACGCCCAGCGTCGGAACTCGGCGCGTTGGGCTATCGGCTCGTGATCTTCCCGCTATCGTTAACTTTTGCGTTCGGCGCCGCGGCGCGTAAGGTGCTCCAGACCTTGCGCACCGATGGCACGACGCGCGCCGCTCTCGGCGAACTGATGGACCGCCATGAGTACGAAGCCCTGCTGGGTCTCGCGGTCGAAGCCCCGGTCGTGCCGGCATCGATATAGCTTGATGCGTGCGATGACATGTCGTGCGCGAGTCGGTTTTCTTATGAGAGGAACGTTTGTGAAAGAGAATCCTGACCGGCCCATGGGGCTCACTGATTTGTTGCTACAGGGTCGCTGTAGCGATCTACGTTTGCCGATCTCCGAGAAGTATCCGCAGTGTTCGTTCCGGATGCCGTTCCAGTACCAGATCGTGAGCGGGCTCAAAGGTGCGCGCACATGAGCGGCGCTTCGAACGGTGTTCCGAAGATCGCCCTCATCACCGGCGCAGCCGGCGGCTTAGGTCTGGCTGTGGCCAAAACGTTGGCAATCCGAGGGTACCGCATCGTCGGTGTCGATCACGACAATTCGGGCGGCCAGCGGTTCATGGAGAGCGCTTCCGTGCAAGGTTCGAACCGCCCGGTGTTTCTTAACGCTGACGTCACCTCACATGCCGATGTGTCGCGCGTGGTAAGGGAAGCGATCGAGGCGGCCGGACCGATTGACGCACTCGTGACGTGCGCTGGAATTCGCGAAATCGAGGACGTTCTGAGCATTACTCCCGAGCGCTGGAACGAGGTTATCGCGATCAACGTTACCGGCACATTCTTCTGCTGCCAGGAAGTCGCAAAAGCCATGGTCGCTGCAAAAAACGGCGGCGGCATCGTGACGATCGCTTCGATCGCAGGCTTTGTGGGTGTACCGAATCGACCAGCCTACACCGCAAGTAAACACGCCGTCATAGGCCTGACCAAGAACCTCGCCGTCGATCTGGCGCCGCACGGTATTCGCGTTAACGCTGTTGCACCGGGCACAATCCGGACACCCTTGACGGAAGCCTACTGGCACAACGCGCGATTTTTGGAGGAGATGCCGATTTTTGTGCCGCTGCACGACCGTGGCACACCCGCTGACGTTGGCAATGCAGTCGCGTTTCTGCTTAGCGAGGAATCCAATTTTATTACGGGGATTGCGCTGCCCGTGGACGGAGGTTTCCTCAGTACGAAGAGCTATAGCACCGGCGGTGCGGGCAGCCCGTACGTAAAAACATCGTAGGATGTGTGACGTTCCTCCAGAGATACCGTGACTGGACAGAAGGTCTATCGCTTCTGGCTTCAGGCCGCGCAACGCGAACGCTGCTCCAAGCGATGTCACGCAAGCAGTCGAAGTTACCGCGTCGACATTCTCGCGAGCGCTTCGCGGATGTCCTCCGACGGCGAAACCTTATCTATGAAGGAAGTCCCCCGAACGCCGTCCCCTTACGCGTCGCACAAAGCAGTGGCTTTCCTTCCGGACGATCAACAGGCATCCTACACCACAGCGCAGACCCTGGTCGTTGATAGCGCGTTCCGCTCTTCGGGCCTGCAGGATGAGACCTCTCACATTGTACTCGACTACGACGGAGGAACGACTCGACATGTTGGACGATATCGGCATCGTCGATGCGCATATGCATCTGATTGACGTTGAGAACAATCCCTATCCGTGGCTTGCACCGGATGCGAACCGGCCGAAGATTTTCGGACCCCATGAAGAGCGGCTTATGCACAACTACTTGATCGGCGACTTCAAGCATGACATCGCCGGTCACAACGTCGTGAAATCCGTGCACCTGCAGGCGAATTGGGATCATGATGACCCTTTGGGGGAAACCCAGTGGTTACGCCCAATCAGTGAAGCATACGGATATCCGCACGGTGTCGTCGGTTTTGCTAACCTTGCGCTCGACAACGTGGAGGCGGTGCTCGAAGGGCATCTACAAAGCCCCAACATGCGCGGCATTCGCCATATTCTCAACTGGCACAAAACCGACAGCAGCAAGAGCTTCGTCGACCGGAACTATATGGCAGAACCTGGCTGGCGACGCGGTTTCGCTCTCCTCGAGCCGAAAGGTTTGAGCTTTGACATGCAGATCTACCACAATCAAATGTCAGATGCTTTGGATCTAGCTCGTAGCTTCCCCGGTACTACGATCGTGCTCAACCACACCGGGATGCCAATTGACCGCACGCCCCACGACCTCGCCGAGTGGGCGACCGGCATGACGATGCTTGCCCAGGCGCCGAATGTCTTCGTCAAGATTTCCGGTCTTGGTTTGAACAACCCTAACTGGACCGTCGAGGGGATCAGGCCGATCGTACTGCGCACAATCGATATTTTCGGTATTGATCGGTGCCTCTTCGCTAGCGACTTTCCGGTCGATAAACTCTTCTCCAGCTACGATACCTTGCTGAAGGCCTTCGATGACATTACTGCTGATTTCAGCAGCAGTGAACGCGCAAGCTTTTTCAGGTTGAATGCCGAGCGCGTCTACCGTATTTGAATTCAGAGGCGCGCCGCTTCGAGTTCAGTCTGCACTTTTGCAGCGGGTGTCATCGTTGATGTGTCCTTTTCGGTACGGGAGACCATCTCGAGGAAACGACCGTCAACGGTGACCCCGAAGCGGGGGCGGAGGGCGCGTCGGCACCGCGCCGAACGCGAGCGACGGCGCAAATCCGGTAGGGGACTGATCATCGTAAGCGTCTTCTCAAGGGCGCTATAGATCGTGGCAGCGCGTTCGCCACCGGCATCGCTGCCGACAAAGAGATAATTTTGCGCCCCAGCGCGACGCAGCGTAAGGGTCGCTCCGCCGCGTTGTTATCGATGTCGATGCCCTCTGTGTCTATAATTAGTGAGACCAGCGAACCGGGAAAATCCTCCAGAGGGCGAGTAACAGGAAATAGTCGATGCCTTCGAGCGCCGAAGTACGATCCAGACCGACCCGTCGCCGCTTTCCAGTAAACGAGCGGCTCACGATCCTCGAGGAATACGAGGCTGCACAGACCCCGTTGGAGCGCGCGTCTGTAATGCGCAAACGAGGAATCTACAGCTCACTTCTCTCGCACTGGCGAAAACAGCGTGACAGCAGCAATACTATGAAAAAGCGTGGCCGGCCCGCAAATCCCGAAGCAGCTGAATTGAAGCGGCTTGCTGCCGAGAATGATCGCCTCAAGCGGCGTTTGGAGAAGTCGGAAAGAACAGTAGCCGCGCTGGGAAAAGCACACGCGCTCTTGCAGATGATCGCAAGCGAGAGCGAAACGGACTCCATGCGATCGGATCAATCGTAGATGAGCTTGCGTCCGTGATCGGCGAGCGCGCAGCTTGCATATATGTGGGCGTTTCGCGTGCGACTAAGAAATCGCCACCGTCGTCGTTCTTTCGTCGATGGTAAAATTAGACGTTCTGTTTTGTAGACGGTTTTGCGGCGTTGGTCTGGACACGTGTCTTTCCCGATCCGATGAAACCCTTAGCGTAAATCTGGCGGCCGATCTCGTAAAGCGCGTTCAATCCCTAGGCTTTCACGAAGATTTGAGCGTCTCGTCAATTGTTGAGCAAGCGTTAATCGTTTTTCTTGACGGGCACACAGAGGACGAGCTCGCAGAACGTCTCCGCAATCTTGGCGCGACGTTGCGAAGGGCGTGACGCGGCATGCAACTACACAGCAGCGGTAAACAGCCCGGCGGCATCGCGCCGGCCGAGATGACGCCCGGCATGACGTTTGCTTACGAGCAGCCGCTTTCGGAGTGGCGCGAAGCGATCGGAGAACGCGCACGCATTCTGACGCTGCGATACGTCGGTAAGAACGGAACTTATGGCGAGCGGCACGTCTTCAACGTGGTCGGCGCCGCTACGGAAGACGACTCCTGGGGCTGTGGACTTCTGTTCCTTGACGTTCAGACAGTCGACCGCAGTCTGGGTAACGCGCTTCGGTGGATCCCGTAAAGAGGACAGCCGCTAAACCAACATGATTTGATGCGTTTGGGGTGTCTGCAAACGGAGCGTCGACCACACCGATCGCTCCGGCACCTCACACCGAACGAGTCGCCATCTCCCAGCGCCATTCCAACCATTCTCTCCACGTATGAGCGGGACGTCCGGTGGCCCTTGCGCATCCGTAACGCTGTCTTAAAATAATGACAACGGAAACTCACAGAGTCCCGGCCGCGAGGCCGAAACCGAACGTCGCCGGCGGTACGTTGAAAGCGCCCTGGGATCGCTTCGCATCGAGGGCCTGGAACTCGATACCGAGGCGCGTCCGATTGCCATCGCTACATCGCCGGCAACTGGTCGGGAGAGGAGCTCACGCGAGCGCTGCTCGGGCTGCCCTAGCACATGCTCGTGGCTGAAGACCCCTGTTACTATCCCGGAACAGGGACGCTCCGCAATCGTCGCGGCATTCACGACCGCGAAGGCTTGCAGCGCTTCGAAACACGGGCCACCGGACGACTGCGGGAACTCGAGGAGCGTCCGATGGCCGGCAACTGCGACCGCGCGCATTTGCAAGCGATCCATCGGGCAGCGATGGGTTCTTGCCTCGCTCTGTTTTCGTTTATCTAGATGGCTTGACGGTAGATTTAGTGATCGCCGGCAGGCCTATCGAGGTGAAGTGCGCGGCGTGCTCCGCCGACGTCCGCTGTTGGATCGATCAACCAGTCGCGCGATGTCGCGATCTGCGACATTTGCTTATGCAAAGCCGCATCGCGTGCGCAGACTTGCACCTGGCCGCCTTCACTCCTAAGCGACATCAAGCCGTCAGCAAGCACTTGCAAGCTAACGGTATCGTCAACGCGGAGGTCTTCCGCGGAGATGAGGATGGATTCCGTTCCACTTCCGAACAGGTCCGCTACCGTATCCAACACCGTCTGCACAGCGGACCGGTCAAAGGTGCCGTTTAACGTGATCGTGGTGCACGACGCGGAAGGGCGGGACGTCCGTCCTGACGCGCGTCCTTCGACCGGATCGTGCTTAGCGGCGACAACGAGTTCAAATCCCATCTATTTAACGCTTCGCAAGCCCATAGGCAACGATGAGCCATGTATGCAACGCGGATCGTCCACTGAGAACGAGTATCGCTGACCGTTCAACCGTAGCTGATACGGCGACGCAAGCCATCGTTGGCGGAACCACGCGATAGCGCCGGGCCACACGAGTCTACACAGCCTCTTAAGCGCTAATAAGACGATAAGGCTCCACATTTGCAATAGCGCTCCAATGCGGCTGGAGTGATCGTTGTGTATGTCGACAGCAGTACCGTTTCAACGTAGATAACGCTAAGAACGTTCCCCGGTGCGCGAAACAGAACGCTGTCGTGTTCGAGCCGAGTATGCCGTTGCCGTTCAAGAAGCGCTGATTGCCCTTTGTGATTTCCTCGGCACCAAAAACACGTGGCGGTGCCAATTCGTTGGCTAAGGTGCTTGACTGCGGCACCTCTTCTTGATATCGTTTGTATTAGAGGAGCACTATGGCCGCGACTAAGACCCGAAAAAACGTAGCGCCCGCGAAGCGCGGGGCGAAACCGCGATCGCCAGCGCCCAAACCCACCGCGAAAGCGTCGACGCCGAAGACCACGCGCCGGGTGAAGACTGTCGCCCTCGAGTTGCCGCACGACCTCCACCGTGCTCTTGGGGAGCAGCCCGTCGCGACCATTACCGCCCTTCTGAAGCTCCGGAAGGCCCTCGGAAGCGTTTCGCCCGAGCAACTGCTCGCGAACCCGTTCCTTGCTGTCACACTCGACGCAACGGCCAAGTATCAGCCCTTCGCGACCTCGTCGCTGTCCGGGCTCAAACCCTGGCGCGGCACTGAACGCGAGTTGCTCGATGAAGCGGTCAAGCTCTCCGGCCGGCGCCCCGATCAGATCGCGCATACGGGCCTGCTGCGCGAAGCTGCTAACGAAGTGCAGACCGACTTCCGGCGCCGTCATACCGCCCCCGATCAGAAGGCGCGCGGCGTCGAAGGCGTCCGCGATGACGTCCTGACCGCTGCGATGCGCAAACTCCTTGACCAGGGGAAGCCGATCAACGAATCCGCTCTCCGTACCATGACGGGCGTCGCTTTCCGCACGTGCGCACGGTTCCTCGAACGCCGTGGCGTCGCGCTTGGACTCACCAAACAAAGTAGCGGCACCTGGACACCAACTACGCCCGCAACGGCGCGTGAGACCCCCGAACATGCCTGAACCCGCAACTCCAGCTCAGACGCCGGCTAGCGACTTCCCAGCCCCCAAGAAAGCCGCCGATCGCGTCTTCACCGTCCCCGAGCGGATCGACCAATACCTCGAGCGCCTACGCGCCATCGGCCCGACTGAGCGCGGGCGCATTTTTGCAGAAACGATGCGCGAGATCCGCGATCTAAAAAACTTCTATGCTTTGCGCTACACCCGGGTCGCGCTTACTCGCTACCGTACCGCGGTACGCGAAGCGTTCGGGGACGCTCACCCGGCGATTGTCTATCTCCACAGCTTTCGAAAAGACATGGAAGCGATCAATACGACCCAACGCGCGAAAGTTTACGCCCAACACCACGAGCTACGACCGATCGACCCGGACGTTTTCGTCGAACGCGCCCTCGGTCAGTTAAGCGCCTTGAACTACGGCCAGAGCGTTGCCGCGCTTCTTCTTCTTACGGGGCGACGCACCGTGGAAGTCTGCTACAGCGGAGAGTTCGCGCTCGTCCCCGGACGGAACGACGTCTTGCTCTTCGCCGGTCAAGCAAAGGCCAAGGGAACGCCGAAGCCGCCCTTCGAGATCCCCGTCCTCGCCGACGCCGACGTCATCCTCGAATCACTCGAGACCGTGCGCGGCCGGCGCATCTTCCGTAACGAAGCCGACGTGAATAGCAAAGTCGGCAAAGACGTCAACGATGCCGTCCGCCGTATTTTTGGTGACTATACGCCGCAAGAGCTGCGTAAGGCGTATGCCACGATTACCTATCACGACTACGAATCTAGCCGCCCAACGCCACGCCTTTCGCAAGCCGCCTACTTTGCGAAGATCCTCGGACACGGCCCTGGGGATATCAACACCGCGCAAAGCTACATGGCATTCTACGTCGAGGGCGAGTTCGATCACGCAGTCGGCAACCTTCAACACAGCGCCCATGATATTTTGCTCGAGCTGGAAGAACGCCGTCGCAACGCGGACGAGCGCACGCGCACGTTCATCGATAATGACATTGCGAAAGCGAAGCAGCTGGCGGGCGATCCGCCCGCACCACAGGTCACTCCGGACGACGAGCGCGCGATCGCCACGCTGAATGCAGTGCAGCGCGCTTTCCTTGCAAGCATTCTGGCCGGCAAGACGACCTACAGCGGCACCGAACGCTGGACCGTCGCAGCACTTGAACGGCGCGGGCTTGTCACCGTCAGTTACGACGAGAACGACCGCCTTTCCCGAGCGCTCCTTACCCTTAGCTCGCACGGCGCGGAGATCGCTGCGATTTTGCGACACGCACAACAATAATGTCTTCGCCTCGTGCAAGCAATGGAGGCTATGCCGCCCTGCTACGCGGAGGCACGCGTCCGATCGCAGAATTACCCCGAATGTTCGACGACGACTTAGCCGAGAGCGGCCCGAATGCGGCAGAGCGCCTCTTAGCGACATTAGCGCAGCTCTGCAAGGACGCTCGGCTTCACGACGAGCTTTGGGTCCTTACGCTTGGATCACCCGAGCTCGCCGTTGTTGACGAGTGGCAGAACGGCGCTACGGAATATTGTCTGAACATTCACGTCCCTGCGGATGTTCTAGCCCGCCTGGGGCGTAAGCGCAAGGATCTCGCTACCAAAATCTACTCTATTGCCGATCCGATCGCTCATTTCGGCGTTGACGAACATCTACGGTTCATTTCCATTATCGGAACGACGATCCCGATCAATGATGATAAAGAATGGCGCCTGGCCTTTCAGGCATACTTATCCGGCCGCGGCATTACAAATCAAGGACGCGTAAACTCGACAAACATCGCTCCACGTGAACACGACGGTCTCCTGTTTCGGTCTATGCCTGAGACTTATTTTTATGACGCGCTTAAGGCGACCGGATGCGTATTCGCTCCACTGCCAGTGTTCCTGAAACGAGACCGCAGTCGTGTCGAGCCGGACTTCCTGGTTTTCCAGAACGGCGTCACCATCGTTGAGATCGATGGCCCATGGCACAAGGAGACTCCGGTTGACGCGCAACGCCGCCTCCAAGACTTCTACGACGAAACGGTCTACGTGGAACGGTTTCGCGCTGAAGAATGCGAGACACCCGATCTCGCAAAGCAGTCCGTACGAAAACTTGCCCAGCGCATCGCAGCGCGCACCCGAAGGCCATAAGGGACGACGGCACGCCATCGCACACGCCTATAAGCTGAGGTACGCATTGCGGCAGATCGGCGAGCACACCGGCATCCCGGCGCGCTACGTGGACCGTGTGTCGCACGATGCCCGTCTCTAGCGCCCGGAAGAGCGCGGAACCTGGAAGAGGGCCGCCGGTAAAGGCGACCCTCGGTGTTGGTACGAGCGGACTGAGCAACGCTATCATACCACACCGAGAGCCGGGTCCCCGCTGACTCGGGGCTGGAGGTGCCGGGATTCGAACCCGGTCGGACAGATGCTCAGTCCGCCCGCTGTACCAACAGCCACCCCCGCGGTGTAACCCCATTATGAGCGTTCGGCTGTGCCACCGTATTGGCGCAGTTAACTGAGGCTTCTGGCGGCAGCGACTCTAAGAAAGCAGGACGCGCGAAGAGCGGCTTGTTCATTAGCGGATCGAGCGCCAAAGCATGACGCATTGTTTTTCCCGGTCGAATCGCGCATAGCGTCCTTGAGATCGCAATTAGGATATAATAGGCTTCGACATGCCGAACGCACCGGACATTTCAGTTACGCTGCCCGGCAGTTGGGCGTACGCATCTTACCAAGCGCCACACGAACGTACGCCTCGCACACTCGGCGCGGTAACCCTCATCCTTGCTTGCCCCGAATCAATACCACAAGCAACGGCAGTCCGGCAGGCCTTGGAGATCGAGGGCAACTCACACGTTGCAATCTGTCGCCCTGCAGTGGATGTCGATTCCCCGAATCGATCCCTGACGTTTCAGACCTTCATTGCCGGCGGCCAATTGGTGACATTTAAGGGCGACGCGAATTCGCAAGGATACCTCGGCAAGTTGCACCTTTCTGGACTTGCGCTGCAAGATTTACGCGCTTGCGAATTCGCCGCACTCCAGATAATGCAGCCAAGCATAAATCTACTTTCATACAACAACGACGTTCCGATTTTTATTTGGCAGATTCACATTGCGCCAGCGGGCAGTAATAAGACTTTCGTGAGAATGCCAGAGCCTTTTACGCCTCGGCGGAATGGAAATCGTCAGGATACGTTCCCGCAGGCTTTCGCTCAGATCATCCCAGCATACCGTGAGGCACTAAATCTAGTCCAAGTTTCACCGCTGCTTTCGTTCATTCTATTCTATCGCGTTATTGAGGCGACGACCGCGTTGCGGCGGTCTTCTAGCCCCACCGATGCTAGTGTTCGCCAGCGTGTTCCGGCAGCGTGGCCCGACATATGCTCGTGGCTATCAGACATTCTAAACTACGCCCGGATAGACATTCTCGGTGCTCATGAAGTCGTGCCTGAAGACGCTGTCGGAAGAAAATACTCCTGGATCATTACCGAGAAGCTACGCACGCTTCGGAACCGCATCGCGCACGGCCTAATTGACGAAGGGGACGGGAACAAGTTCGACGAGTCTGGTCGAGATCAGACGTTTTCGTCACTCGACGACCTACAATTGCAACTTAACGTTCAGACTTGGTTGCCGCTTTGCCACGTAATCGCGCGAGCGGCTTTACGAGACGTCGGTGGGCTCGAAAACACGGAGTTTGGTCAGCCGCTAGACATCGCGTTGCAAGAGCGCGCAAAACGTGGGGAAGCCTCGGCGAACCCTCAGACGCAGTAAAGTCTTTCGCGTATCCGGAACGTTCTGTTGATTTGGCCGCCTCGTCAGGGTATCCTTAAACCAAACTACCTAACTCAGTCTTTCGCACAGGAGCTCCCTTATGAACCAAAGGCGACGCGAAACTCATACAAGACGAGGCGAAACTCGTATTCGAGCAGCATGTTGCCGGAGTCCGCGCCGATGTGCGCGCGATCGCCGAGGTTAATCTCACGCGCAGCAGTGCGGAGTTTGATGCCCGCTTCGGTCCCGCGCAGTCCGATGAGGCGCTGTTGATCCACTACTGTCCGGTTTAAATATCAAATAGAATCAGCTGTTTAGCGCCATCGGCATCAGCCTCAGATAGCGCATCGAGCGCAAAAGCTTGTGCAATAGGCGTTTTCTCGAAAACCGATACCGAGAAAATCTGTAATATCGTGTACAACGAAGCAGGCAACGTAAGCTGCCTCTTGATGATGGCGATGA
>JAABUX010002407.1_pt1 | contig 26625 bp, 23 predicted proteins | sample 5561851 | NCBI WGS metagenome assembly JAABUX01 (sample SAMN10711883, study PRJNA513361) | rock metagenome | isolation source: Antarctica rocks | place: Antarctica: Victoria Land, Richard Nunatak red sandstone | collected 2016-01-03 | reverse complement strand
CAGGGTAGATAGGCTGAGGGGCCCGCCTAGGACCTTCCTCCAATGGCTGGAAATCGACTGTTTGTACGTCTTGCAGACTCTGTATAAAATCCACAGTTTCTGACCTTTTCTGGGCGACTGTTTTCCTCTGAGAAGTTGTGTTTTTTAGTATAGCCTTCCTCTTGGTTTTCTTTACTGGGTTTCCATCACTATCCTCCGATTTATAGACCTCCAGAGTTGTAGATTCCACAGTAGTAGTAGCCGTATCCAGAACCCCAGTAATTGAATCTCCCTGTACTACCGCACTCCTAGCTGATTCCGGTGGACCGGCCTCCGGAATAATCACGGTGACGACTGTTCTAGGCGTTGAAGGTCTCCCTCGTCGTTTCGGAGGTAATAGAGGAGGAAGAGGAGGAGGAGGAGGAGATATATGCGCTGCATCAGGAATACCGCAATAACTGGATATCTCAGTAACGGTTAAACCCTCTTGATATCGGGCTGGAAGCTTCCTTTTCCTGACCGCTCTAGAGGTTTTAGGGGCATCCATAGCATAAATAATCAAAAGGTGGTAGTATTACTAGATCATAATATCTGTTTACTAAATGGAGAGCATAGCGTATTTGGTATTCTGATGCCAAGACCTTGCTCGGCAGCTAGTACTAGCGCGGCCATTCCGGTGACAAGGAAAGGGATACGGCGACGTGGGCTCGCGGACTTGCCTCAGTACCTCAGACGTGCCATTGGCCAGCAGATAGCCCGCTAAGCCCCTTCGGGTTAGCAACGCTTACTACGCAACGCTTACTACGCAACAGGAGGACGGCCATTCGATTTCAATTCTTACATTCTTTTCAACGACATATCTACTCGGGGGACCCAGGAGCCATTTTCAGGGGGAGGAGCTCTTCGCTAATTTACCCTCCAATTACCCCTACGCCAATTACCTACCCTTCAGTTCAGCCCACCCACCCTCCAAACACGATAAGAAGAGGGGGAGCAATTTTTTCTCGTGGGTTTCTCCCGCCACTCTACTCATCCTCGGCATTCATCTTCCAACCTCCGCCGCACGGCTCTACCGATAATTCCTACCGTGACGCGAGAGGGGGAGAGTGGGAGGAGGAGTGATACCGGGCTGGGGGAGCGACGACGGACAAGGAGGAGGAGCGGTAGCGAAACTCTGGCAGGCACGTTATGCTGCCAGTAAGAGGAGGAGTGATACCTGGCTGGGGGAGCGACGGGATACTGTACTGGGGAAGCTACACTATGGTATGGGGTGCTACGTCAGAATACGCGCCTAACATGCTGGCAACGTCTCAATTCCTTCAGAAATGGACTCAGACTTATCGATAAGGTCTGTACCCAGCTATTCCGACGAATCTGAAGATTCTCTTCCAGTGGTTACCATTCCGGACTTACTCAGGGGACGATTGCTCAACAACCATATGTCTATTTACTTCAGTATTCGCTCCGGTACATTCTTGATACGATACTAGGCACCGAGGATACTTACGGCATAGTTCCCATTAATATTGTTGTCGCCATAGTACAAGAGATTCCAATGTCTCCATGAGGGATTTACTCAGGAGGCCGATACTCAACAACCATACATCGGAATCACCTCAACGATAGCCTCGCCTCAAGCCTGATACCTCGTCTACCTCCGAGGGATGTTTTTTTCTTATTCGGATTGTTGTCACCGTTAATCTAGCATGGGATGGTACTACATGAGGGGGAGTGTTATAAATTGTTGGAAATAAGCCCTTCTGCCAAGACAATAAGCGAGTGGCCACGTCTACAAAGTCTTGTTGTCTCGTTGTCTTGTTCCTATACACCTTTTCAGACATCTAGAATAGTCAATGATAGCCAAATCACCCATCAGACCCCTGAGACCGTTCAGTCTCGTTGTCCTGTTCCTAGACACCTTTTCAGACATCTAGAATAGTCAATGACAGCCAAATCCTCCATCATACCGGTGAGATCGTTCAACAGTTCTTTGACTTAGCGTGGCACGTAGACTAGATAGAGAACCCCACTAAGAGTTCCAACCTAGCATTAGGTATGGTAGTCTAGCAACGTAGTTCTACTACTGAGGTGTATGTCATTCAGAACTTGTCGTATAATGTGAAGGGAAAGATGTTATAATAGGTAGTAGGGAACCTTAAATTTCCCAGCGTATTTATCCAGAGGACTGAGCAGCTCACATGCTGAAGCGTGAATAGCGGTGACTAGGAAAGCTGAGGAATGCCCTCCGATATCTTCCGCATAAGCCATAATGGAAAGGTCCATGCTAAATAAGCGATATGCTGGTAAAGACGAGTCAGCGACGAATCAACGAAGGAATCAACGACGAATCAACGACGAATCAACCATCAAAAAAAGCGTCTCGCTGGCGACAGCAGAGCAAGCTCATTCTGAAATCGAATACAAAGTACCGAAAATCGTCTTGGTGAACAACGATTCCGTCATACCATTCTCCTTCTAAGGCTCGTCGTCAATATTACAAGTCCAAACGCACGGCAAACCCTACTCCGCCAATGCGTATTTCCTGTTGAAAATCACGATAACGGAATCGCTCTTGTCCTCTAAGGACATCCTGCCAATATGATCCTTCGCTATACCCAAATGTGGCCGGCTTGACGTCGCTAAATATGATATGAGGGGGTCCTCCTCTGGAACGCTGGAACGTGTAACGTAATTTCATCTTGGTGGTAAGAGTACATAGACCTAGCCGCATCAGCACCAACGTCCAGACTTACATTCCTCACGATGAGGTGCGAAAGGAATCGGTCGCAGTGACTATACATCTCCTCCCGGAAGCGTATGATCGCTGTGACTATTCTCTGATCCATGCCCTCTTGCTGATGTCTCCAGAGAAATCAAATCGGTTCGGATTCTGTTTCAATTGCTAAAGTCCAGCACCTGGGAAACAGCACAATCTGGCACTTTAGGGTGCGGTTTAAGTCAATACATGGCTTCGCGTGCATCGCCTCCCAGGGGCCCAATTCAGTACAGGTTGCAATACTCAACTAGCGTTCGAGGCTAATAACGATCGTTTTCAGTACCAGATGAATAGAAAAATACAAGATCCATGCATTGGTATTTAGATTCGCAGACTTTTCACGACATAGAATTTGCCTGTAATCGTGTCACGCAGTCCACGGTAGATCCTCATTCATGATTGGTAAGGGAAGCTGCCGTCCCTGGAAATCCGCATTTAATCGAAGTCATTTACTGTAATAAGATTACCTCAAAGAGCAACCAGCCAAGTGTCGAGAGACCACCCTCACACTGCCACTGTGGCCAGACACCTCCGCGTCCACGATCACTCCCCTGGGTTCGACGCCGGCCTTAGACTTGGCCTTCATAACCGAAGGACTTTCACTCAGTGTCACGGCGACTTCAAGACCAGATTATAGGGATGGCGGACAACTTACGCTCGTTCCTTGAAGCCAGCTGCCTCTGTTGCTCACAAACACCGCTCTCTGTCCGATACTTTGCAGCTTGCGCCAGCTTCTGAGATCTGCTCAATACGCATCGATTTCTGCTTAACCTCAACCATCTTGTCCGTTTCAGCAGAGCAGTAAGATGAAGCGCAGCGATGCCCGACTGATAGCGTATGTGGCTAGGAAGGCTGGAAACGTGCAACTTTCTTGCCGCAAGGCAGGGGCGTACTCCAGCTCATTAGTTGTCGTCTGGTTCGCCACTTTCTTGACCGTCCTTTTCATTGTCCTTAGGAGATTCAAGCTGTTCTTTAAGCCACTTGGCTGCTCCATCCTTTATTACTAATAAGATAATTTATATAATTTTTAATATATTAGATACTATAGGATAATATCTATCTATTAGTATTAACTAATAAAAATTATATACGTAGGTACCTGATTACATATAATACGTAAATAGAGTTAAGTTTTAATATTCCTTACTAAAATATTACTACCTAATTAGGTAAGCGTACTTCTTAGTATTAACTTCTAGGATACTCTATTATAGTAAAGAGATACGAATATATAAATAATAAGTATAAACGCTACTAGTACTTAAAAGAGCTATATAAGAAAATATTTAAATATATATTAAGTTACTAGAAAGTATAAAAGCGTATATTATATTATTTATATACTAGAAAATGCCTGTAAAAATTCAAGATATTTACGTCGGAAAATCACCCCTGCTACCTGGCGTTTAGTAGGTGACGTGGATAGGGAGCATATCAGACACGCGACAGCATTAGCCATATCATATGCATGCACCAATGGACCGATATGTAAACAATGATAGGATTTTTGTTGTTGATATAGATTCTAGCCGTGGGCGCATAGAATTCAACTCCATTCAGGACAGTCCCCCTAGCCACATTTGCCACATTTGCGGGGTAGTACTCTTTACCATTTGTGGGATAGGTAAGGTAGGTTAAAGTACCATTTATCAACATGCAAATACAAACATTGTCGCTGTCGCTGTCACTATCGCTGCTGTCGCTGTCGCTACTGCTGTCGTCATATATCACGTGAGACTGCGTGCCTGCAATAGTTCTTTTTAATGTACGTACGCCCTATCCTACCAATCCTACCTACAACGATGAACTCAACAACTTATCAGCTAACTGGCTGACATCCTCCTTCCTAGGCTCCATCAACCTCGCCTCCTTCTTCTCATTCCTTGCCTTCTGATTGGCTACACGCTTTTCCTTCGCCTTCAACTTCCGATCAGCGTCCGCCTTATCCCTTTTTGCCTGCGACTCTAGTCTCTTCGTCTTCCTTGGCTCCACGCCCTTTCTGGCCCTTGTCGACCGTGCTGTGGGGGCAGGATCCAGCTGTGAAGGGTGTTCTACAAGTTCTCGTTGCTGGTTACGCCGGGCTGGCCATGTGAGAGGAGGTGGAGGTATTTGCTGAGGAGAAGTTGGTAGTGCCGGAAAATCATCGATATGAGAAAAATTATGAGGAGACGGCTCTGATACCAACGGGCTAGCAGGCTGGGGGCCTTCTTCAAGAGGTAGTTGGCTATGGCTGTGACGAGGCTGAGTGCCCATATACTGGATCTCGTCCTCGCTATCGCCCTCAGGGATCTGCGCCTCATTATCAGACCCAAAGAGTTCTTGATAATCACGAGCAAGAGATTCCTCGAGCGACCCTCCGTTATCGTCACCGAAGTTTCGCTGTGAGAAGTCGGAGACGGCCTCTACGTCTCCACTCTTGCTGGTATGCATATTGGCCCTTTCAGCTTCAGCGATTTCCTCCCATTGCCTAGTCCTTTCCTCTTCTCGCCGCTGTGTCATGACCTTACGACGCTCCTGTGCTACTTCTTCATCAGCTGCTTCACGACCTGTCAACGCACGCCGTCGTGTACCCTTGTTCTTCTGCCACCTGAGGTTAGCAGCGTCTTGGCTGTGGCGAACGAGGTAGGTAACGCGTCGACATGATACTTGTTATGGAACTTTCTATTGAAGTTTTCGAGGTGTTTTTCATACTCACCGGCGTATTCTCTAGCCCGATGCGCCTCTGGAATTTGCCTATAAAATTCATATGCCTCGAAGTGAGAAGCCTTTACGACGTCGAGAACCCGTCTTGAAAAGCGTGGTACTAATAGTATTACAGGGGCTGCAGTAACCTCCTGCACGTCGTCGTCGCTCGATTTACCATCACTCTCATCGCCCCCATCATCAGTGATGCTGGCGTTAAAGCTCATTTTCTAACCAATAATAATCTCCGGGGCGCTAAAAAGCCATCTCGGATGAACAAGAGATAGGGGGATTTACTCCCCACTCTAAACACAACGATACAGCCAGCATTTGCAGGGCAGTCCATATCGATACGGGAGATCACAGTCCTTTTTACAGCGATCCCCCACTGGCGCCGGAGAAGATACCTCGTTCGCTTCGCATAGCCATTTCTTGGCCGCGATAAACTCAGCGAATACTAACTATATGGCCTCTTGTGTTATATGGGGTAGGAGTCCCGTAAAGTACGATCAGCTAGCATCAACGCATCGAAGCGTGTTCCGTTTCTGACGCTCCAGCTCATAGTGGAACGTCTTGATTAGAGTCGTTGCCTCCACGGCAATTTTATCAGCACTCGTCCCAATGGGAGTGGAGGCAACGACTCTAATCAAGACGTTCCACTATGAGCTGGAGCGTCAGAACCTCCTTGACAACCGGGTGCATATGCTCCCCTCGCTGAGTACTAGAGCACCCAAGGTTTGACTGTATTCTAGTATACGCTGTCACGAACTGTAGTTCCTGTCTCTCATAGAAGCTGGTCAGGTAATCCCTTTCATTTTGGTGCATATTTTCCAGCAACGTTGAACGATTACGTTCTGGTGCCTTCCCCGTCGGTGACTGGATATACGCCCATATCATGTTGGCAAAGTTTTCCTTCTGCCCGACAGGGTAATTTCCACAGGTGAGTCTTCTTAATAACCTCAGCAGCATGCGGACATTTTCTTGGTGAACACTTAATAGGTCATCCCATCTTTCTTTGTTAACGTGCATCAAATCTATAATCTGGAAGAGAATTTCATTCGGTAGCGTAGACAGTCTCATGATCATTCTGTATGCTAATAGCGGCCAATTACACAAGTTCTCAACGGAAGGATATTTCTCCATGAAAATTGGCAATCAAGAGATATCATCAAATTATATAGATCGGTCAATTATCTTAATTTAGGACAGCTGCCAAGCCCTAGTCGGACATCCATCCCACTAATCTGTCTTACATCTAGATTATAGTCAAGGGCGCAAGTCCAACTTTCCAAATACTTGCTTCCAAGAGACAGGTCTAATACTCTCCATGGCGGAAAATCCTCTGAGATCTCAAACCAAATGGGTCAGTGCCTCGCTAGGTGTGACTGCTACATTCGCAGTAGCTTTAAGATTCGCAGCACGCTGGAGAAGTAACGCAGCCATGGGCTTCGACGATTACAGCATATTCGCCAGCTTGTTAGCCTTTCATGGCATGATAGTTATCGAGTATCTAGGTAAATCTCACTCTGTCCCTTTGAGAAACCTATTCACCTATGCTAGCTATAGAATATGGAGGAATGGGCCGTCATGTTGCGCTTCTAGATACTGAAACGACCTCGACCTTCTTGACGGTATCTCGAATTGTGGACTCTCACTTTTGTGTTGCAAAGCTCTAATTATGATAGCTGATGGTGATTGGCATTATCGCACACTCAGCGGCAGTCACATTAGTAAGATTATCGCTCCTTGGACTGTACATCCGGGTGTTCACGACAAAAACCTTCAAGTGGACCACTATCGGCCTTGGCTATCTGTGTCTCTTGTGGTTCCTTATCGCAGTCCTTGCGGAAATACTTCAATGTAGCCCGGTCTCAGCAGCCTTCCATCTGGACTCTCTTATGCCAGATCAATGCATAGATCTCCAAGCTTGTCATTTGGGATTTGCAATCTCGAATCTTATGCTAGATGTCGTCGTCGTTACTTACCCTTTGCCCGTCATCTGGAGTCTACAGCTTGACCGACAACAGAAGATCGTGTTGACGGCCTTTTTTTCATTCGGAAACCTGTCAGTATTATTTATATCCTGAAGTGATCATGCTTATAGACGCAGAGCTATCATTGGTGGAGTGATGCGAGTTATAGAATTCGGTAAGCTTCGGGTCGAAGATGTCACTTGTGAGTATTCCACTTGATTTACAGATCGTCGGTAACAAACATCAGATGCAATGACGGCAGAGTACATGTGGAGCCAGGTCGAACCAGCCATTGCAATAATTTGCGCCTCCTTCTTAATCTCCAAAGATCTCATTCAAGAATTTTATCAGAGACTCTCCAAGTGTTGCTATAAGAATGATCAGGCGAGCTTCAACAGTCGAGTCTGACCCAGAATAGTCAGCAATTAGTGTTTACTGTTCCGCCAGCTAATGCGCAGCCAAAGTCACATGACAGTCTGTCGCCCATTCTAGGAGCCCAACCGTCAAGTGAGGTAAAGTCTCGCGTGAGAGTTCCGCAGGGATAGGGAGATGAGCTGCTCTAGAATGTTTCCCAGGCTTTGTATCAAGTCAACAAGACCTTCATCTCTCGCCTCCCCCAGTAACGCATTAGCAGCCACTCTATCAAGGACTCTCGCGTGCTCTTTCAGTTCTTGCTGGACTCGAGCCGGGGCACTGGCAATGTCATCTGTGACAATACCGACAATGTCCGGCATGGCGTTTCGCGCCACTCATGAATGACTGTAGAGCTGGTGAGAGAAACGTTCAACTTATAGTAAGGAGCTTACAATGTCAATGACTGGACATTGTAATTGGAGGTCATACGCTATTCCCTCTGGTGCCAGTGTTGATATCCACGTGAACCTCATCAGTGTCTGAAATACGGCGGCCATGACACTCGCCGAAACTGATTTGACCAACCGGAGGGCACGTTGACCTTCGGTGAGTATAATCAAGAGCGGAAATTGCACGGCCTATAGAACCAGTCATATCTTCTACCTACGTGGACAGATTTCTATAAGTTTTAAAATATTAGATATTATAGAGAAATGCGTAGGTCTTTTAGCGATAAAGATATAATTGATCCTATGTGTCTCTTAGCACCGCTTTGCCCGCTTTGCCTGTGCCTTATGCCTATGCCTGTCTCGACGAACCCTACCAGTGATAATGACTCATAATCAATATCTAAGTAGGCTAAAAGATGCGCATTTATCTACGATATATGTTTGCTGCAATTCGTGGGGTCGGGGTCGGGGTCGGGGTCTTATGATGAGCATGAGTCATATGCACGTGATTGTAGAAAAGTGTTGGAAATAAGCCCTTCTGCCAAGAGCCACGTCTACAAAGTCTTGTTATCTCATTGTCTTGTTCCTAGACACCTTTTCACCGTTCTCTAGCATAGCTATCATATCATCCATCAGACCCGTGAGACCGTTCAACAAAAAGGAGACACGGAAGGAAAATCTCTTCAAGTGTCTGCCAAGACGTGATTTGTAATCACCGAGGCTCACCCGAGCTGATTTCCAACAAAACCCTCGTGCTTGTTTCCACCACGGCGCGCCCAAAACAACAATGGTTCATAGCTCTCAACGAAAGATCGCGGGATGCAACCAACGATCAAGACGGTTATTGAATACCTGGCAAAGAACACAAGCGAAGCGCAAAGCCCGCGCAGCGTATATTCTTATGCACATGCATGAAGCTGACATGCTATTGAACAAAAAGCCGCAATTGGAATCAGCGGAGAGATCTAATTCGGGGGATAAAGAAGTCGAGCTTGGCAGCCATAGTCAGCAGCCTCGATGCAAGGGTCAAAACACCTATGCTAATTAACTCTAGCAAGTTCCGACTCGAGCGTTATGTGACAAATTTTTATATAGGGTTTGGGTTTTAGTAATATAGGCGTGCTTGAGATTATCTAGAGGCCGTACACTTTTCAGAAGCCCGATACAGGAATATTTCAATCGAAGCGTGAAAGTGACTTAAGGCAGATCTTATGTTGAACCATCAATGAATATAATTCAAAAAGCAAATGTTAGAAGAGCGTTATAGCTGGCTGGAAGACCGAGTTGAAAGCCAATGAAATACAAGACGACGTCGTCTGGCTATCACTGCTCTGCTATATCGCAGCGAATTAGCGTTCTGAAGTTGATCAATGTCTGCAAGGAAGCGTTGATTGGCCCATGCAGCAACCCAAGCTCTGACAGGTTCTTTCCACAGCTGAAATCAAGATCTAGGGCAACAAAAACACATCTGTGAGATACCAGACGAATCCAAAGGGTGGCGTCTCAAGGCATCCTACCACTAGCTGCGTGGCTACCTCCTGCAACCTCACTTTCCAGGTATTACTTGGAGTCGCATTCTCGATGTTATTCCTTGACGTGTCTGCTTAGCTACGCCAGCAAGGATACTACGGTAGCGTGATTCTGGTGATGTGGCCTCGGGACCGAGATCTCACGTTCTGTAGATTTCGTGGGGGCGGCGGTACCGACGCAGCGATGAGCAGGTTATGTCCTGCAAATTTGCAGACCCATATTTTGACGATAACTGAGGGCAATGCAACGCGAACTATTGAAGAAGCTGAAAAGTCCCATGTGAGGATGCGAATCGTTCCGTTGCTGGACGATACGTATTTCCTGCGCTTCAAACAAAGTCGTACATGCGAGGACAGTCAATACGCATGAGGACTCCAATGCTGTCGCTATGGTATCTAATAGGCTGATGCTGGAGAGTGTGACCAAAGAAGGGGCGAAATAGAGCACGATAGCAACGATCATGCCTTACTGTGAGCATAGAAGGAGGATGGATGCGGGGGTGTTGTCACTGCTGGTAGATGATGTAATAGTATGACTCGCAGTGTCGGAGACCCATTTGCGAAGCCAATTTACGGCTGGTGGCGAGGAAACGGCGACCCGCCCCATCCGGGGAGGAGCTGCTGCGTGGTGCCGAAGAAGCACAGAAGCCACAGCGTGCGGCAATGAGTGAGCATTCCACTCCCAGACCGAGCAGAGAGCGTGATGGAAGCGCTAGCATCGGCTGCGGTCGTCCACCGACCACGGCGCCAGACTCAGAAGCTGGGTACGACCCTTTCATCCTTCGCTGGCTGAATTCACAGCTAAAAGAGCTCACAATCAAGGCCTATTACTCTTCGCGAGAAGACAGATCATTCTACCTCCAGTTTACCACCTCCTCATCCAGCAGCAGCAGAATCCGCCGACACCTCCCTTTCGTCGATGTTCAAAAAAAAACACAGAGCCAGGTGGCAATTCCCTCCAAAACATCGGATCTGGTCCCTCCAATGATGAAAAAGAGAAGGCAGACAAAGGTGGCTCGGCTAGGAGGTGTTCCTCCAAGCGCACGGCGGACAGTACAGGCCTTTAACGAGGGCGGCGAATGTAAAGCGAGGTCCAAGATGAAGAAGGTCATACAGGTCCCCCCAGGTCCGTCCCAAGGTCCTTCCCGCTGTGGGCCGCGACTAATGACTTTCGAAAGACCTCATCGACAAGACAGATAAGGCCGTCCGTGACCAGATTCTCGCTCTGAGTCATTCAGACCCTTGGTCTGTCTTCGAACAACCTCTACGCCCAAGATGCGAAACTACCATAAACTCAACTCCTTCCAGCGGGCCTAGTGACAGTCAGGGCAAGCCCCTCCGGTCTCTCTGACCAGCGTTCCGGTACATACACTTACAGAGAACTCGACCTGCGCGTACCCTCAACCTCCACACGAATGAAGAGCCAAAGAGCATCGAATGCGTGGACGCCTTTACTGCCCCCAAAACTCCCACCAAATCTCTTGATCTGCCGGCCTCTCTCGACGAAGTTTCATCCCACAGACCAGCAGTGGTCGCAAACCCTCTAAGTGCCAGTTCTCCACCGCCTTCATAGCAGTCTGAGGCTCAGACTTGCCTACTTGAAGAGGAGGAATGGGAGATCGCAAAGATTGTTGGCAAGAGACGGGTGGGAAAGGGCTATGAATACAAGGCGCGATGGAGGAGTACACGGCTGCCCAAGGGCGAGTTGGGGAACGCTCAGCGGTTGCTATAGGAGTTTGAGACACAAGGCAGAGCTGGCCGCACGAGGGCCAAGCCCGCCCATGGAGACAGACGCCGGCGACTGTTGGCTACTTTGATCTGTCACTATCAAAACGTATCATCTCATTGAAACTACCTTGTGCCACTGTTGGCTGTTCCTCGAAGAACAGTATCTGCTTTTTGTATCCTTCTTCGCTTTCACTTCTTCACACCCTCTTGTCTAAAAAATGGGAGGCGAAGACCATTGATTATCTTCCCCTACAAATGGCTTTCTCGAGACCAGCTTACGCTTCGTTCGAAATTCACACGTGTGCGGACGGACAAATCGACGACAGAGTAGTCAATAGGTAGGAAGAATAGGAAGTTAGAATTTACACGTAGTATTAGACACAAGTATTTAGCGGATGAATAGATTTCTAGTCCAATGTTACTTCTGGTCCAACCCCAAGGGGCTAGCGGCCCGGAGCTTTTGAGGCTCCGTACTCCCGGCCCTAGCTCTAGGGTATTATCTTGTTCCTAGACACCTTTTCAGACATCTAGCATAGCCAAATCATCCATCAGACCCCCAGACCGTTCAACATTATTCAGGCCGGGTCAACCTCGGTAGTTACTAATCAGGACTAGTCAGGGGGCCTTGGCAGACTAATAGAGATTTCAATCACTAGGGCACTCTTAGGCCTAATGGCATTCGCATCTATAGATCCTTAAGCAAGCCGATTCTGAGTATAAGTTTGCTATAAGAATTATTTAGCGTAAGATTTCCTGTAATACTTGTAGCGAAAAGAAGTTGATTAAGTCTATCGTTATGGAAAGCAAGGGCGTGGACCAGAAGTAAGTGTGGACCAGAAGGGGGTGAGCCCTTCTATTCTCGGAGGCAGAGTATGTCCCAGTGTTCAGTCACATCGTGGAGATTCACAGTATTGCTTGTCAACAGTCTTCTTCACATCGCCATTGAGTAGTAAATTAAGGTAAGGCGTGTACTCTAGAATTGGTCAGAAGAAACCTCTGCAAAGAAATGATAAACTGTCCACACTGATCACCATCGCATCCCCCAAATCTATACCCTTTCACGAGATCCATCGCTTCGCAGCCACCATATTGCATCCAGAGCACTTCGCAACTCCGTTCAGGACAGTCCCCCTAGAATAGCCACATTTGCCACATTTGCGCGGTAGTACTATTTACCATTTGTCAACATGCAACTATACAAACATTGTCGCTGTCGCTGTCGCTACTGCTGTCGTCATATATCACGTGAGACTGCGTGCCTGCAATAGTTCTTTTTCATGTACGTACGCCCTATCCTACCAATCCTACCTACAACGATGAACTCAACAACTTATCATCTAATTGGCTGACATCCTCCTTCCTAGGCTCCATCAACCTCGCCTCCTTCTTCTCATTCCTTGCCTTCTGATTGGCTACACGCTTTTCCTTCAACTTTCCTGAATGGAGTTGAGCACTTCATACCCGCAGCGAGCTTGATCCAGATAACATTTTTAGCTTGTGAGCACATCCCAACCTTAGCTCCATCAGGCGAGCAGATTGACTGTCCGGGAGTAGTGCAAGAGCTTGTAGAAGCGCCTGTTGAAGCAGTGTTGGAGGATGGTACAGCGCCGGAGTCGGAGCTATTGCTTTCACGGGATGGAGCTGGAGATGCTACAGCAGAAGCAGGAGCAGGAGCAGCCGAAGGAGAGCCAGAAGAAGCAGAGCTTACACCAGATCTGGAAGATCCAGAGCCCGATGCAGACCCAGCGCTCGACGAGCCACCAGAAGCACCGCAACTTCCAATAGGCGCCACCCCGTTGAACCCCGAAGTAGTCTCAACCGACTGTCCAGGCTCAGGAAACTGCACGTCCCCCCCCTTAGCCGTCGTGCATCCCGTTCCAATGTTCGCCACAAATAACGACGGAAACGACGCTGCCGCACGCTTCGAGATCTTCGAACTGAAATATTCCTCATAATCATAGCGAGGCATATCTCGCTTGCCAGAACCACCGGTGACCTTGATCGATGCGCAATTCATATACATTTCGCGATTACCGACCTTGTTGAACCACGTCCAAGCCAGCGTATAAGCGCCAGGAGCGACGCCGGCCGGGATGGTGTACTTGTACGTATCGGGATCGGCGGTGGTGTCTGGACTCGCGCCTTCGGGGAGGTTGCCGGGAGTGTTTCGGGCAGGACAGCCGCCTTCGATGGAGTGGATGACCATCCATCTCGAGCTCTTCGTCGCGGGACTGTCTGTCGTGAGAGCGATCTGACAGGAGCCGCCGCCATGAACCGCGGTGCCGTTGAAGGAGAGAATCTGTTGCTGGCCGATGGCCATGTCGGTAACAGGGGCGCCGGTGTTGCTGGTGGCTTTGCAGGGGAAATTGGAGCCGTCGGCTGCTAGGGGCGATTTGTCTGGCGTACCGTATGATGCTGGTGATGACATTATCATATGGGCATTGCCTGTAGCAAAGAGAGTAATGGCTGTAGCTGTGAGGGTGGATTTGAGGGAAGGCATTTTTCTGGAAGGCGTGATGTTGCTTCTGCTTGAGAGTTCTCGTAACAAAGGCAAAACGTACCGATAGTAACCAACGTTACAATATTATTCCAGTAATCGCAGTGGTAATCTGCACAAACAGAACAAAGAATAAGCATTACTACAAATACCGTCCCTAGCGCGAATTGGGGAGGATGATTGACATAATAACTACCAAAACATGGGGATGCGGCAGAGAGGAACAAAGGCTTGAGAGAGTAGAGAAAATTATACAGGCTCCACCGCACGTCACCATGTATATCAAGGCCTTTTGATTCATATACCGTTCCTATGTTATGTGGCGGTCTTAGCACTACCCGAGAAAAAAAACAAAATTCTCATGTGATACATACTGTACAAACCAACATGTCTCTATGGTCTGAATACGTTACCATTTGAGGCTATATATAATCATATTATCTACTGCCGCTGTCGCCTACTACTTACATCGCTATCGCCGCCTTCCTATCCTTCCCTCTCGCCCAATGCCCCGCTAAAATTGCTCACTTTTACACAGATTATTGCGTGGGCATGAATCGGAAGGCAGACCTAAATTCCTCGAAACTACTTGGCGTCCCCGTCATGGCTAGTACCATCGCCTTGCCTCAGTACCTCAGACGTGCCATTGGCCAGCAAGTAGCTCGCTACGCAGCAGGAGGGCGGCACGTCTGAACTGCTGTAATTTTGCCAGATATCCTGTTTTTTGGTGACGCGCCATACAAATTTTTGGCTTATCAACAGAAATCATTAACATTCAACTTTTGTCAGGAACAACGACGTGGATACGTGGATGTGATGGATAATATGAATATGAATATGAAACCGGTCACGCGACCTCAGGTCAGACCGTGACAACTTTACGACGTACCCACGTGGAATTCTACTATTAATTTACTAGCTACGTTGATACCCGATCGTACTCTTCTTCTAATTCTAACTAGCCTACTTTAAGCCCAATCCGCCTGCGATAAACCGCCCGTAACGCTGTCGCCGTCCATTGACTCTAAATCTCCAAATCATAGGCTTGCTCCATTTTCTAGCGGTCGGTAGGTCAGATAGGGCAGGCTTATTTAATAGGTAGTTTAGTATACTACCCTGCAGGGATAATAAAAGTTAGCGTCTTAAAGAGATAAGTAAATACCTTTTTCTACTCTTAACTCTTAATTAAGTTATCTCTTTACTATAATAGAATATCCGGGAATTAGGACCCTGAGCTTATCGCAGCTTATCGGTTAGTCAATAAGTCCCCCAGATTCCTTTCCTGGACTAGCACGAATATTAAAAGTCTGACATTTCTTCGCATTCTACCCACGTATACACCTACCTCTTATGATATTTTCTACTTAAATAAAGTAATGTCGCTTATTATCAGCTATTCAAAGCTTCAAAAATAACGAAAATCGGTATAGTGCTTCAAAAGATATTTCAGAATAAATGGATTTACCTACCAAATTCTATGCGCCAACGGCTAGAATATGGATTACGAACAACAAAAATCCTAGCATTATTTACATTTTACCTATTCCATGACAACGCCTACCAACGTGTCTACTATCAGTCTAAATAGGAGGAAATAACCGTCTCATTGCCAGGTATGCAACGCTGTCAGAATTATCCATATCGTTCCCTTGGTGCATAGGCTAATGCTGTCGCATTCATAGGCTACCTACCAACGTGTCTGACATGCTCCCTACTATTCACGTCACCTACCAACGTGTCTGATATACTCCCTACTATTCACCTCACCTACTAAACGCCAGGTAGCAGGGGTAATTTTCCGACGTAAAAATCTTGAATTTTTACAGGCATTTTCTAGTTAGGTAATAAATACTAAGAAGAGGAATAAGATTAGATATTATTAAGATAAGTAAATTTTAATTAAGAGGTTAAATATATAATTATAATAAGTTATTAAGAGTAAAGATTTCTATAATAGATATTAATAAAGATATAGGTAGATAGAATTACTTAGAGATATTAATATTAGTAAGAAATCTATTTCTAATAACATAATATTATTTCAATAATTCTAATATTGTTAAACTCGTTAAAAATAGGTATTATTATAAGACCCTCTTATTAACTCCTAGTTTAATAATAAGTACTAGAAGCTAAGTATTATAAAGTCTTTCATGTTTTTAATAAATTCTAACCTAGTTTATATATAGGAATTTCAGAATTTCTAGTTTTTAATATAGAAGTATATATAGTATTATAAAGATTATATAGATACCCCTACATTTAATCTCTTGAATCGAGAAAATATTACGATTAAGAATGTTATTAGTAGACTTGTTATAAAAGTATAAAACCAAGTTAATTATATAATAAGAACTTTACAGAGAATTATCGCGCCTATTAGATAGTAGATAATAATTCGTTCCTTGGAATTCATTACATTCATTTATAATCTTCTATAGGAGCCGTATATATATTACATCTTATTAGCTTATTGCTTACGTGTATAAGCGCTTATATAGTAGTAGGTATAATAAAATGTACATCTTGATATCTATATATATATCGACTGCCTCGATTGAACTAAGGGCTTCCCAAGTTTGGTCATGTCCAATGAATGGATCCAGGTCTTGAAGGATAAGTTAGATGATAGGTTTCGTGTTCTCACTAGAGAGATTTCTTATGCTGCGGATGGTAGTCATAATGGGTTGCGTTTGGACCACGAGTATTCTCCTTCGATTATTACGTTTGCGCAATCCTTACCCTCGTGTGTCGGTTTTAGTAGAGAATCTGACATCCGATCGCACTCTGGATGTAGTGCATCAGTAAAAAGTCTTGGGGACATTGAAGGGTTCCCTTTATGGATTAACGTCTTGCAACTTTCTGCACCTCGACTGATACACGAAACTCAAACGACTGGATGGGATGATTTATATAACGCCCACTCAGTAGACCCTCATTCCTTGCTCTTACGTATTTCCCATGAGATCAGTGACGTCGTTGTAATCACAGGTGATACTCTTGACATAGCTGCGGATCGGTATCTGCAATGGTTGAACAGTTGTAAACGCAGGAGGTCAAGGCGTGGCTCGACTAAGCGTTGTACCAAGCCAGATCTATACATTATTATCCAGGATTCGCTGTATAAGAAAGACTTGAAAAAGCATTTCGTAGAAAGTTGTCGCTTAAGTGCCAGAGCGCAGGTCATACGAGAAAAGACGTTGAAAGCCGATTGTAAAGCCCTCTTCAATCGTTGCGAGTATCTCACATATTCATCGGAGGTGAAGGAAAAGATCATGAAGTCTGTCAGGATAAATCGACGCGAGCGGGAAAACAAAAAACACCTATGGTCTCAACTAACCCTGTGCAAGCTTCAGAAGTCCTATTTGAATAATTTTACGAGCAAAGTGCAAAGGCCGTTGAATGTTGTTAAGATATTGGGTTCTGCTACTGAAATCGAGGAAGCCACTGCAAAGCTGTGGCCCGAATTATATAGCCTCCTTCAAAGCGTACCATCGAAAGAGCAAGCCGATAAGTGCATCGATGAGCTTTTCGTTCCCGTCATCGCAAGCTGTATTGGATGGAGCGCCTTGAAACAGGATCATCGTAAGTAGCTGATCTTCTTGCATTAGTTGTTGATAGTCACTGACTCACCAAGTCTTTCGTCCTGATGAATTCTTCAGAAATATTTATAAAGCTTCATGTACGGACATCCTTCAGATGAATCGTCAACGACTTATTGAGATCCAAGAAAAGATGGGGGAGAACGTGAAAAACTATAGGCAGGAACCCAATGTCAGTCATTTCAGAACGTTGGGTAAATTCAACTACTATTGGACAAAAATATACTCGCGTACTCTTTGTTTTGGCTGTTTGGTCTACTGCTGTCAGGTGTTTCTACCTTGTGGACATGCGCTATGCGAGGCTTGTTTTCGCAACGTCGCTAGCCTTGGTACAGAAACTTACGACTTGCGAACAAAGAACGGTCCATTAGGTTGTTCCTTGTGTCCTTTTTGTCAGAGAAACCTTCATTCATTTTCGATCGAATTACCACCACCGACGGCGAGCGGACGGATACTGGCTTTGGATGGAGGGGGCTGTCTGGGTATAGTTACTCTCAAAATGCTCGAAAGCTTTTCGAGAGAAATAGATTTAGGTGTCCCATTCCACTTCCTTTTCGACGGGATCTGGGGCACAAGCGTTGGTATTGCAATCCACTGCTCACCAAGACTGGAGAGAGCTAACATGATCAGGAGGCATACTCGCAATTTTGCTCGGCAAGAAAAAGTGGACGTTACAGGAGTGTAGTGAGAAATTTACGACGCTCGCAACAGCGCTTTTTACTCCTGCCAAAAGCTGGACCGATTGGATGGGAGCTTGGACGATCACCGGTCGTAAGCTGCTAAATCTCATTCGTAGAGACTCCATCTATGATATTGGTAGAGTTGAGGAACTTTTCCGAGATGCCATAGGCGCGGAGACCTTGATGTTAGGAACAGCTGACCAAGGCCACACGCCCAAAATCGGAGTCACCACAATCAGATCGTTGGTCGACTCTGAGATAATCACGAGCTACAATAGGGTAAAGGAATGCTCAATACCATGGACTCAACGTGATATGAGGTGTCTTGATCTTAGAGCTTGGGAAGCGTAGGTAGAGGCATGTTCAAGAAAGCCGATTAGTATTGCTGACTGTTCCAGGGCCCGCTGCACTTCGGCCGCGCCATAGTAAGCGCCGCAAGCACTGGGATGATTTTGCTAACCATGTATAGCTATCTACCCGCCAAGCTCGTTCAATCCATGCGAGGCGAATATTTCACGGACGGTGGGCTAGTGCACAATTATCCGGGACGCGTTGCCCAAGATGAGGCACGAGGCCTTTGGCCAAAGAAGTCAGAACCGTTGTTCCTCACAGCCGGCTGCGGCATATATTCGGATGCCCATTATCAAGGGAAAAACACATGGCTAGATCGCTCATGCTTCAACCGCTTGCATAGGTGGCACATGAAAAGCATCAGGCCCGACCTTCAATTTTTGGAGCACTGCGGTAAATCCTCGAGTTTCAATCGGCTGGACGTCAAAATGGGGATGCAAAGGCCAGCGATAGATCAGGTTGAAGCGCTCCCACAGATCTGTAACAAAGCAGACTCGATCATAGCTACCGACAAGCAATTTTCCAATGATCGGATTAGGCCCTCAGCTTTCCTCTGGACGGCTGCAATGTTCTGCTTTGAGTTCAAGGAGCAGCCTGAAAAGAAAGACTCGGCTTTTCACTGCATCGGATATGTTTTTTGTCGCTTCCCTGAAGAGTCAAATCTTACCAAGGCGCTAAATGCAAAATACGAGAATATCAGCGAATTTTTGGTTGCTGGAAAAGCATTTCCTTTCGGGTTACCCATAACAATCGAGTTTGAATTATCGAGCCTGGAGGGAAAGTTCGAGATCCGCTTTCGATACGATGAGCAAGAATTTGGAGCACCTATCTCCGGGTTTCCTAACACAGCTAATAATATTTTAGCACTACAAAAAGACTGGCACCGCGGACGGAAGAAAAGAAGATTCGAGCACCAAGGTGATACTAAGCCTTCAAAGAAACCAAGGATTGAAGAATAGCGGCGTAGTATCGGATGGTGATGCAGTGAGTGGGAAAAAAGTCCTACGTGGGCGTATAGGCTCTCGGGGTTCATGTAGCCCAGGGGCATAGAGGCGCAGGACGCGATCGTCGGAAAAAGCGGGCTGTAATGTGCAGCTATAAGCGCGTAACGCCTACTGATTTAAGTTGACAAGTCCAAATGCCGACAGTGTACATTGGCCCTTTGAACCTTGCTTGAGAGTAGATATCGTTTCAACTTTCGTGTATAGAACCTTGGATCATGGGAGAGCGCCCCATTAGCTAGATCAGTGGTCACGATGTGTGAACTTTCATCGTGATCCCAGCTTGGGCGCAACAGCTACCAAGTGGCTTACATTGGTCAGAGGCTTTCTAGGATTACGCTTGATTGAAATATAAAAGTGTATATGATACCTAATACCCAAGGTCAACTTATGGCCAAATGTATAGTATTCATTTTTATTCCTACTGCTGGCTATGTATCATGTTACTACACGTTCTATGGCGTCGTATATTTTGGATTAATCGTTCATTTCTAAGACTCCAGATTATGATAAGTTCTTTGCTTCGTGTACCTTTCTTGAAACAAAGAAGTTCGATCCTCTTCCCACAGGACGTAGCCTTTAATCTCGGCTTCCTTACACTAGCTTTACTATCGAATACACTAATACTGGTAATATCTCCTGGGTTGTCGATACTAGAAACGGTAAAAGGCCGTATAAGTACTCTCATACTTGTCAACATGAATGCATTATTCCTACTTTCCTTCCGGCATAGCATCTATATTGAACTTGCTGCAGCATACCAGCCCGAATTTCTATGGGCTCATCAAGCTTTAGGTAGTATAACTATCGTCCAAGTACTCGCGTATTTCGGGTTAGAATTCAGAGGTATGTAAAGCATTTCCCACGCGATCTTGGTGGAATTGTTGCTAAGGGGCCTAAGACATTGCGAAACATTGGCCGATATTATTGGTGAGGATCACGTTATAGTCGACGGAAATGAAGTCTGACTCTGAAAGGTCACTATCTCGATGGGACTCCTGGCACTCAATTGCTTACCAACAAAGCGTCCTCAATGGGAATGCTATCATCCAACCATCTGGCGTAAAGTCCACTGGTTTCTGACAGTCGTGACGCTGGTAGCCTTCGGATTTGCCTTACCGCTGCTACCGGGAAGCTTGAGACCCTACTACGTGTGCGCTATCGGCTTCCTTGTCTTGGAATGTATCACAGAACAATGTCGTCAAACCGCTATCAGTGTGAACGTAAGCGAAAGGGGAAAGTATCTTCGAATTGAAGCTCCTATCAATCAACGATTTTGTAATGTGGGTGTTTTCTACTATCTTCGGGGAAAACCTTTCCCCGCGTCGTCATCAATCAAATCCAAGAACGTTATAGTAGTAGATCCCAACGACTTCCCCAAGGATTCGGACAAAAATTTCGTTCTGGTAGAAGGTCCGTACGGCCCAAGTATTGGCATACTTTGGTGGATTGGCCAGTGGATATCGCAGGCTATCAACATAGTCATGAGATCTGGAAATGGTCGGTCAATTGAGCGACGGCCACCGCAACTAATCACCACGCGACAATTCTGCTTCGTGGTAGATGACACAGCATTTGCTCGGACCTTCCCACTGTGGCTGTCGCTCCGGAAATCATCAGCAGACGCTGTATTTTACTACTGTGACCTTTCCGCTTCCAACCAAGGCGCCTATGAAGATTTTCTGGAGGAAAATGGTGATTTGAACCTCGGTGCTCCCTTCCAATTTGAGTCCTTCGCGATAGCTGGAGAGCAAAAATTGAGCGACAGGAGGTCTCAAAGTCTTGACAACTCCCCCAAGGTCACATCTCGAGCTCCAGGCATAGGGCTACAGAATTCCATGCTCGATATGCGACAAATGAGCATCTTTCAACGGCTAAAGCATAACTCGGGACCTCCAGTCACCGACACTTGTGTCATAGCAGGTAGTACATGAACATCCTTGATATTCATAGACTTACGTGAACAATAGTAGGCGGAGAAATTCAACTCATGAACCACATTCGGACAATTTTCCCAGATTATGTAATTACCAAGGTCTAAAATCAATCGCTGAAATCAAATAAGTATCTTTTAAAGGATAGGATGCGACAGTTATCTTTGGGAGTATATCTAAACAAGTAGCATTATTATCTAGACTACTCTTCCTCCTAATACTCAATTTGAGGAATATTCGGGAGGTTCATCTCGAGTATCTTCAGGGTGCTGATCTTGCTCGCTCGCTTTTTTACCGAAAAGGTTCCTTATCCATTTGGTCAAGGACAAATGCTTCCCAAGAGGTACAGACGAGCCTGTAAAATAGAAGATGTTGATATTAAGACACATTGCTTTGTTATCAACGGTGAAAGCTGTAGTTGAAGCGCTTTATATTAGTACTAAGCTCGGTAATCATCGCCTATTGAAGGAACGGTCAGTGTAGCTAATATATGTTTGTCATATAATAAGCTTGGAAAATCCGACAATTAACCGGGTACTATCGGTTTTAGTAGGACTACAAGTACTTCCCCCCCTTCAAGAAACTCCCTCGTACATGACTTTAGACTCGAACGAAAAGTACTCCGCAGTTCAGTACGCTTTCGATATCCATTGTCAGATTGCGAGGAATCCCGCAACACGTTGCACGTCGTTAAGCCTCTTGCGAGCCATTACTATCATCAGGGAATATCAATCATATAGTCATAGATTTCTAGGGTTTTCGAACCTCCACTTAGCTGCAGCAGCCCTAGCGATATCAATCCAGTTGATCGAGCCGCGGTGTTACACTTTTCGCATAGTGGAAGTAGTCGCCTTTATCACGAAAATTGACCCTGAGCCTCTGAGTAGACTATGCCGCCTTACTATGCGAGAAATCGATATAGCCAAGAAGGACATAGTGCATTATTATACGAGAGACCTCGAGGAGTCCGGGAAGGATGGTTTGGGTCAAAAACAGTACATGGCTCAATCACTAGGTATTGCCGTAGCGATGCTTGTGAGGGTAGGCAAGGATCCTCGAGAGAACATGATTCCCCATATCAAAGCATTCATAGAAGAATGCTCCGACGTCTCCAGTCCTAGATCGCAAAATATCGGAAGTGAGCTACGAATGCAGTATGGTGAGCCTGCCAAGCTGTTGCCGGTGTTCCTACGATATGAGGATGGAGACTATGAATCAATATTAACATACGATCAAGGGAAGCTAGAAGCTGTATTTTCTAAAATGTACTTCTATCTTTCATAATATTGATCACGGCGTACTTCTGCTAGTATTTGGCTCCTAGTTGTTGTGGATTAGAAATACTATGTCACTGCTAGAGGAGAATAATATCTATTGCTTCCCTCTTTAAGTAGGGTTGTGGTAATGAAAGATCAGCTTACGATTTTTAAACTCGGTGAATCACTCCCCAATCAATTAATAATCTAGGCTTCTCCATAAATATACAACCTTCCTATCCATAATTTCTAGTCAAATTCTTCAGATAATGGAGATCTTGCCAAATGAGATAACATCTATGATATCAGAGTATCTTGACACTCGATCGCTCTCGTTTCTCTCTTTAACCTGTACTCATTTGCATCAAGTTCTTTCAGTACGCCTCTACCAGACCCTAAACATCAGATATGGAGAAAGGGGTGCAGACGCAGCTTCGATGAAGCTGATGCGTACATTCCAGGAAAGCCCGACATGTCGTCAGTTGCTTAGAAACATCGAAATTGCAAGCCTATCGCATCAACAGTGGGTATGGGAACCCTTATTTCGGCCCCTATGCTTAGCACTTACTGGTATCATTCAAATTTTACCTCAGAACACTTTGGATTCGTTCACATGGAAGCTTGCAAGTTCAACGCGTCCGGACATAATCTTCCACGTACCTCGTTGTATCTCCAAACTTCATCTAGAGACAACTTCTATCGATCACTCTGCCCTTTTTCCTCATCTGAAAGAGCTGTCCTGTAATCGAATCAGTACAGCGGAAGATATAGCTTGGATAAGCTGGCATATACGAAGTCAGAATCTCCGCAAATTATGCTTAGGCCTAAGCTCAATAGACCTGTATTCAGCCAGAGTCTTTGAATCACTCGTCTACCCCATACCCTCATTAGCCACCCTGACAAGTCTTCGATTAGAAAGAATGGAAGTGTGGCAATGGCCGTTCCAAGTCATGGACTCCTTGAAGTCTCTAAATCTACATCATTGTGTTCATGTTGACGTAGCCTTAAGCTCGATCATTCGCTGTGGTAATCGCCAATTATCACTGCGCGAGCTCACGATATCAATGGTCGACGAACCTCTTAGCTTAGTGGCTTTTTTATCAGCATTGAGCAAAAGAGCTCAACTGGAGACGCTCCGCATATGCACTGCCGGCGGACAAAATCGACTTCCTTCTTCCTGTGTGCTCATGTTCCAAGATTCAATTCGCCATCTCGAACTTGAATCCCGTTCGATCGCCACAAACCTAAGAACTGTATATCTGTACTCTATTGAGAACATCGCACAGATCACAACCAATTGTCGGCTTTTGAAGACGCTGAGTATCCCAATGGACATCGGTATTGATGATCGCAGACTGTGGGTAAGCATGAGAGAGGATACATAGCAGGGAGGAACAGAGCTGAATGGTGTTTAGTGCGCGTCTTTGACTCCGAAATGCAACCTCATTTTGCTGCATAATCGCTGTCATCGTCATGTTCTACAATGCGGAAAACTCCAACAGGCCAAGGTCGATGCGAAACATCTCTCCAGACCATTTCTTCGGTTAGGCCATGAATCGCTCTGTGTCGTGATTGGCAATGAGCAGAAGGCGTTCTCGTGGATTGTCTCGTCTGGCCCATTGATTAAAGGACGTTCATCTCTCCATACCGAGAGGAACGCGACTGTCAATGTGATTTACTTGGACAGCTTGAAGTAGGGACCATGTCAGTCAACTCTCCGGTGGTCAAAGGGTGCTCCCCTCCAAGCGCATTATAATGGACCAATTCGGCTCCGTCGGACGCATGGTCTCGGCGATTTCGATTGATACAGCTGGCGGGTGAAGATGTGTGTACTGCTCTCCAGACCGTCTACGCTCCAGCTCTTGTCGTCCAATATAAAATACTTCACACTGTCCATCAAGGGTGAGCCGTCATATCTCCGAGCGATCGAGGCCGCCGGCTGTCTTTCATTCTCGCACACGCCCGTATGCCACTCGCAGTGCTCCATAACTCGAACATCTCGAACTACTGTTTGTACTGCTTTATGGTAGTGTCCTCTCCTCTGTATGTCTGCGGGCTCGGGTCTCTAGTGCGCTCGTTTGTTATACGGGATTGTCGTTATCATTCTCACGGTGTATAGAGTGAGAACGAGTCGTCAGCTTAGTCTCGTAGAATAGGTTTCGATAACTTACTCGCGCCAACCACATGATAAGTCTAAAAACTGACGTTTGATGTTTTAGCCCTTCGCCAAGAGGAACAAGAAAGGTATTCTTCATGATTCTTTCCCAACGTCCCCGGCGAAGACACTAGTATGGCTGATTCACCCATCATAGTCTCAATCGGTCGTGAAAAGGAGTAATAAGCGCCTGCAGGATGCGTAGAACGTTAGAAGAGGACGTTGTAGACCGATGATACCGTGGAAAAAGCAATATACGTGTAACTGACTCGGACAGCCCTCGGCGCAGCCTAGTCAGCTCAGTCGTCTCGTTGGAACTTTCCCCGCCAGCAGGGCCGCTCAGCCAAATGGTAGTGTTGTGCACTAGAACAGATGGGGTGTAAGCATACCGCTGCCCTATATATACCACACTATGCCGTAGTTTCATATAGCTGCATCCTTATTGATAGGCTGTGTGGGACGGAAGGTGTTGGAGCGGAGTTGAAACCCGGAGAAAATAGTACGCTGAGAGATCCTGTCTCCGTGACGCGCAACAGGACCAGTCTGTCGGTCCTCTAGGTCCAATAACTGGGTCTTGATGCGACTGCGTCCATTGTCAGGGATTATTTTGGTGTGTCCTCTCCGATGTGATCCCTGTCGCACTAACAGCTATGACCCCGGATTCGCACTCACTACTTTACAAGTACGTCCCGAGGCTAAATTTTGGCGTCTTGGCCCTTCGCCAAAAGGAATAGATCAGGATTAATGGATTGGTGGATTGTCACGCCGCTACTACTAAAGCGATAGTCAGTACGAGTACGATCTGTCCAACATGGAAATAAGCCCTTCTGCCAAGCGAATGGCCGGGTCCCACCTCGGAAGGGGTGAGTTTTTTCCGGCTGGAGTCAGTGCTGACTTCATGAGGGGTGAAAACGCCTACGTTTCGCATATGCGGCGATCAGACCCCAGCCGGTAAAAAACTCGCCCCTTCCGCCCGCGAATGGCCACGGCTACAAATTCTTGTTGTCTCGCACCTTTTCAGACATCTAGAATGGCCAAATCATCCATTATACCCCTGAGATCGTTCAACATTATTTTGCTGGAGGCCCACCCAACAGTTCCCTGTAGCGTGACAGGGGTTTCATTGGTCAGAACTTAAAAGTCACCATCACAAAATGCTAGGACGCTAGGATTTAACTACCTGGCCACTAATGAAAGACTTGTCCGTGCGTAAAAGTTCATTCAGGTAGGTTACCGCATCTCACCAGCGACATTGCACCATACAATCTGCCAGACTCACAACGTCAGCAACAGCAAATAACTCGTTCGATGGAATAATCCAGAGTGGCAGTCAAGGTGATCATGAAAATGTCAATCACGGACAAACTTTGCCACATAGACGGACTCAAGTTGGCTGGACCTTCTAGATGACCAACAGAGCCTTGTACGCTTTCAGCCGCAAGAAAATCCTGAAGGATCAGCACCAGCTTCTATGAATAATTAGCACGAACATGTGGGCCTGATCCTGGAACGCAGCATCATGTACTATGTAGTAGAGGGCTGAACGGGAGAAGCTATCCTATAGGGATAAATGAACTGTGACCGCATTTCATTTAAATGGTACTAAAATTTTAATCGCATTTCATTTGATTTTCTATTTCTAAATGAAATGCGGCTCGAACCCTAACCGATTTCTAGGA
>JAABUX010002406.1_pt1 | contig 26628 bp, 26 predicted proteins | sample 5561851 | NCBI WGS metagenome assembly JAABUX01 (sample SAMN10711883, study PRJNA513361) | rock metagenome | isolation source: Antarctica rocks | place: Antarctica: Victoria Land, Richard Nunatak red sandstone | collected 2016-01-03 | reverse complement strand
TGCGCAGACGCAGTTGCTGAATTAATGAGACTAACTCGCAATAAGTGGAAGTATTATCAACGAGGTCTGAGGGCCAAGGAGCTTATCCTGTCTGCATTACAGACCTCCTTGTAACCCCTTCAGGTCAGCCACACTATTCATAGCCCTAGTTTGCTCGACCAACTAACAAGCAAAGGTCCTCAATCCGATCCCGCAACTCTTGCAAGCGGTCGAGTTCACCGGAAACTTGAGGTAGGTGCAATACCTTGCGGGTTAAAGAGTACTCGAACTCTGCTGCCAGTTCGCTGGCTTCAAAGCCTAACTCGAAGTATCGGCTGAACGTGTAGCTTTGATTGGGGTCAAGTAGCGACATAGAGGAATGTCCTCACGCATCTACTTCATCGGGATGGACCACATTTGGAAAATCAAACAGCCTGCTGACTTTCAACCGAAAACCTGGGATTACATCTTCCCCATCCAACTCATCCTCTGTCAGTAATCGTTGTAGCTTTAGTTTATCTTTGAGGCAATATACATCTACTGCCTGAATCACCGGATGAATGATCCAGATCAGCCTGACGCCGGAGCGCTGATACTGAAGAATTTTCTTGTCTACCTCAGAGACATCATCGCCCTTAGACAACACCTCTACGGCTAAATCTGGGGCAAAGTCAGCGTTTTGGTCGATCCGCTGAGGCAGTCGTTCCCGACTGACAAACGAGAGATCTGGCAGGCGATTTTGCTTTTGTCCAATAAATCGGTAGGTAGTTTGAGAGTTACAAACAAGTCCCAGACCTTTTTCTTCCACATAGGCATCCAGGTATCGACCCAGCCGAATCCCAATCGCACCGTGTTCCAGGCTTGGCATTTCCTGTAATTCCTCATTCTCCAGTTCAGTCAGCGTCATAATTTTCTCCTCGGCTCGATAGGAACTGGAAATGACAGATTCACACAAGTGAGTTCTAGGGAAAGTGCCAGAACTTGACAAACTCAGCTAATTGGACGAGGCTTCCTGCGGAAGTTGATCTAGTTCCCCAACACGATTGAGGGGCCAGAAGCGCACGATCGCACGGCCAATGATATGATCGCGTGGGACAAAGCCCCAGAAGTGGCTATCCCAGCTATTGTTGCGGTTATCTCCCAGCACTAGGTAAGAGTTAGGTGGCACTGTTACCGGGCCGAACTGGTAGTGGGGCGAATTTTCTATATACTTTTCCCGTAGGGGTTGATCATTGATATAAACGCGTTCTCCCTTGACCTCCACTTTGTCTCCCGGAAGCCCGATGATTCGTTTGATGAACGCATCTTTGAGCTCAGGATTTCTCTGTTTAATGTTGTCTGTGGGCGAGAATACCACAATGTCGCCCCGGTTTGGGTCAGTAAAGTCATAACTCAACTTGTCTACAATCAATTTGTCATTAACCTTTAGGGTTGGCACCATTGATTCAGAAGGAATCCAGCGAGCTTCGGCAACGAACGTGCGAATCCCAAGGGCCAGAATAATGCTCAATGCGATCGTTCTTCCTAGTTCCCCTAACCAGGAACCTTGTTGCTGTTGTCGGGAATTGTTAGCAGGCACTTGATTTCTTGGCTCACGCGACATAGATGTTTAATCACTCAAAGCTTAGGTAAGACGTGGGTAACTAACCTATCAGGGAAACTCTATTTGCTAATCTTAACTGTACAAAACAAATACTCCTTTAACACTTGCAAGCCATGTCATCTCCTTCCTGCCTCCTAATCCGCCGCGCTCAAATTCTCTTACCAAATGGTAACTTTTTAGTTGGGGATGTGCTAACGAGCGCTGGCGAGATTGTCCTGGTTGCACCGGAAATCTCATCTGCCGCTAGTGAAGAAACGACGACTAGAGAAATAGACGCACAAGGCAAAACTTTGTTGCCGGGAGTCATTGATCCACAGGTACACTTTCGGGAACCGGGGCTGGAACACAAAGAAGACCTCTTTACTGCCAGTTGTGCCTGTGCCAGAGGCGGAGTGACGTCTTTCCTGGAAATGCCCAACACCCGCCCGCTAACGACTACCCAGGTGGCTTTAGACGACAAGCTGCAACGTGCGGCTTCTAAGTGCCTAGTTAATTATGGCTTTTTTATTGGGGCAACCGCAGAGAATCTGCCTGATCTGCTCCAAGCCAATCCTACTCCGGGAATTAAGATTTTTATGGGGTCGATGCATGGTCAGCTGTTGGTTGATCAAGATTCGGCGCTGGAGTCTATCTTTGCCCAAGGTGCTCGCTTAATTGCGGTTCACGCTGAAGATCAAGAGCGAATCAAACAGCGGCGGCAGGAATTTGCTGGAATTAAGACGTGCGCTGTTCACTCACAAATTCAGGATAACCTTGCAGCCCTTTTGGCTACCCAGCTAGCTCTGCGACTGTCTAAGAAGTACCAGCGTCGCCTGCATATCCTGCATCTGTCAACGGCCCAAGAAGCAGACTTATTGCGTCAGGATAAACCTAGCTGGGTAACAGCTGAGGTGACGCCACAGCATTTGCTGTTGAACACCGACGCTTATGAAAAAATCGGCACGTTAGCTCAGATGAACCCGCCATTGCGATCGCCCCACGATAACGCCGTTCTCTGGCAAGCTTTGCTCGATGGCGTGATTGATTTCATCGCCACCGATCATGCGCCTCATACTCTGGAAGAGAAAGCCCAAGAGTACCCCAATACTCCCTCCGGAATGCCTGGAGTTGAGACATCGCTGCCCCTGATGCTGACGGCAGCAATGCAGGGACGCTGCACCATTGCTCAAGTATCCCACTGGATGTCTTCGGCTGTAGCTAAGGCGTATAATATTCCCAAAAAGGGGGCGATCGCTCCTGGTTATGATGCTGATTTAGTCCTGGTAGACTTAAACACCTACCGCCGGGTGCGGCGCGAGGAACTGTTAACCAAGTGCGGCTGGAGTCCCTTTGAGGGCTGGAATTTGACTGGATGGCCTGTGTGTACCATTGTCGGCGGTCAAATTGTCTATGAGCAAGGCAAACTGAATACAGAAGTCCGAGGTCGAGCGTTAACGTTTGATGCTAACAAGGCTATCGGTTAACCCATCTAGGTATTGTTGCATAACTTAATCGTTAACACAATCCCAAGCAATATACAATGTGCTTAACCGGACTCCGAGTCAGAAGCCTCCGAGTTAGAAGTCAGAATGACTCATGGCTGAACTTGCGGATGAAGCAAGCGGTGAATCAAGCCGATTTTACATTAATCGTTTTTTGAGGATATAACCATGAATAATGAAACTGATCCTGGCAAAGAAACGAATACGAATCAACAAGTTAAATTCGATACCGATTCACCCGACAGGGGAATTATTCCGGCTGAAACCGCAGCCCGCAGAGAGAGGGAGGGTAGTTCGTTCAAGGGGTTTCCCTCAAAAATTAGCGGTGCAAAAACTGACGATCAAACAGATGATGAAAGTATTGACATCACGGGTGGCTACACAGTAGACAAAGAGGGTCTTGCCAATAATTATGCTATTGAACCCGAAATGTACATAAACGAACCAGGAGACTTGAGGCAAGAAGAGGAAGAACAAGCGAAGATACGCGCCCAAGAAGTAGGAAACTTGAATCAAGACGAGCAAGGGAAACTTACTACGGAAGGCGACAAGCGTGGTAAGGGACCAGGAATTATTTGACCGAAATAGGGGCTAGGCTTTAAAGCAATGGGGACGGTGCGATCGCTGCCAGATCAAACCCACCCACTGACGCGAAATCAGCCTGACGACCAGTATCGGCTGAGTAGGTAATACAAATGCGTAAATAGCCCGAAGGCTTGTATTGCAACCGTTCTGCCCACTCAATCGCTACAATGCCCAGCGGCACATCGACGCCTTCCCAGTAGATTTCTGGGTGCAACGCTGTGACTTCTTCAGGTTGCAAGCGGTACAAATCCAGGTGGTATAGGGGGAGGCGTCCTTCCGTATACTCGTTAATCAGAGTGAAAGTGGGACTAACAATCGGCTCTGTGATGCCTAGACCCTCACCAAGACCTTGAACCATAGTGGTTTTACCACTTCCTAAGTCCCCTTCTAGCAAAATCACACTCCCAGCTGGGAGGGATTTTCCTAAAGTCCAGCCCAAGCGTAGCGTTGCCTGTGCATCGGCAAGAGAAATCTTCATCCTCTCACCCCTAACCCTTGTGCGCGAGTATACCACCGGAACAACACCCCGGCCAGTCGCTGGGGATTGTGGCGCACTAAACCTGTGTGTTCATCCTCATCCATCACATTAGCCAGGACAATCCGCCGCCGCAGCTGGGTTACAGCCTCTCTGTCAAGGAAGACGGGATGGGAGTTTTCCTGGGCGTAGCGGCTCAGGCTTTGAGCGGAGGGGACTTTCTTGTGTACCAGCACAGCACTAAACAGCTTTTGCCCACAAGCGGCATCAATCGATCTGATATGGTCAGAAACGGTGTATCCCTGGGTTTCTCCCGGCTGGGTCATGATGTTACAGATATAAATGCAAGGTACAGGAGGGGTTTCCTCACCTCTAGACCGCTCGGCGAGCGCTTGGGCAATCTCCGGCACCAACAAATTCGGAATTACGCTGGTATAGAGGCTACCAGGGCCGATGATGATGTAATCAGCTTCCTGAATTGCTTGCAGAGCTTTGGGTAAGGCGGGTGGATTGGGGGGAGTGCAGCCAATTTTGACAATATTGCCTCCGGCGGCGGTAATATTCGACTCGCCTTCAATGCGGCGACCATCAGTTAACTCTGCCCAGAGGCGAACATCGCTAAGGGTTGCCGGTAACACCTGTCCCCGCACCGCTAAAACTTTGGAACTAGCAGCGATCGCTTGCTCCAAATCCCCGGTAATCTCACTCAGCGCCGTCAGGAACAGGTTGCCAAAACTGTGTCCAGTTAAACCATCCCCTGCCCGAAATCGATACTGAAACAGTTCCGTTAACAACTTCTCCTCCGAAGCCAGTGCCGCCAAACAATTGCGAATATCTCCCGGTGGCAGCACCCCAATTTCCCGCCGCAACCGCCCAGAAGACCCGCCATCATCCGCCACTGTGACAATAGCAGTAATATTAGCGCTGTAAACCTTCAGTCCCCTCAGCAAGGTCGAAAGCCCAGTGCCGCCCCCAATTGCCACAATTTTTGGCCCCCGATGCAACCGGCGATGAGCCAATAACACATCAATCAGTTCCTCATCTCCCTCTGCCCTCAGTACATCGGTAATTGAGCCTAATGTCCGGGTTTGCCCCCAGAAAATCAACAGCACGCCGCAGGCTAGGACAAGGGGGCCACTGATCTTGCTGGGGACAACGGTAGCGATAGCGGACAGAATGTCCTCAATCAACTGAATGGCTTTATAAATCGGGGTCAGCTTAATCCAAATTGCCAGACCCAGAGCTGTCAGCACAACCCCACCAGCACTTAAGAGCAACCAGCGTTTCACCGCTAGCCCAGGAGCCAACCACTTGAACCACTGGTTAACCCGATGGGAGGTGCGACTGCGCGACTCCTGCCTGAAATAGTTTAGAGCTTGTTTGATGGAAGCGATTAACATAGCTGATTTGGGGCAGGGGATACAACAATGTATACCAGACGGTTTTGACTCTAGCAGGGAAAGCACTCTTGTTTTCAACCTTATTTGACTGGCAGTGCATTGCTAAAGTTGCCCCTGAATTATGGCTCTACTGCAATTTTCCTGCAAGACGCGAAGCGGACGTTTTTTCAAGTCAGAGATAAATTCTGGCAGTAGGATTTTGAGGATAATCAATTCTGCCACGGCTCCAACCAATGAGCCAAAATAGGTCAGCTATCCCAAAACCTCATTTACGGTGATAGTCACATCAGGAAACGCTTGCATAGACACCGTTTGACCCCGCTGGTACTTCTGCTGATCTTGATAGCCGTCAGGGGATGGCTGTCGATAAACTTCCAAGCATTGCTGAGCAATATTTACTAGCCAAACTTCGACAATGTCAGATTTGGCATAGGTTGGCACTTTTACATATTGGTCAGTTTCAACCGTGCTGTCTGCTACTTCCACCAACAGGAAGACATCCTGTGGCTGAGGATGACCCGCTTCGTAGAAATCCGGACGCGGTTGTAGCAGCGATAAATCGGGTTCGGGTTCACAGAGATCGCTTAAGATCACCGGATCTTGGACACCTACTAAAACGCGATCGCCCAGTCTTTGATTGAAGAGTTTGTTTAAGCGCTTCACATGGGCGGCATGTCGTCTGCCAATGGGCGACATTTCAAGAATCTCTCCTTCAATCAGTTCCACTCGATCATCTTCGGTGAGAATACCCGCTTGGGCCATTTTGTGGTATTCCTCTACCGTGAACAGCCGACGCATTAAATGCACAGACATTGCCACCTCCACTGTTTGCTGCTATTGAATTCAATTGTCCGCTGAATTCAATATCCCAGTGCAAATAAATGGCGCGACCAATGCGTTGGGCATCACTTTCTCAGAGAGGTCAGGTGAAACTGCACCTCCTGAGTGATTTTGTTCCACAGGTAACGCACTCTTTCATTGTATTCTGACCAATAGATGAGTCACTGGTTCCCAGGCATAAGCAGTGGCAACCGCTGCTAGTTTGTTATGGGAAGCAGTGCCCTAAAATATTTTTTTCAGGATACCAACACGACCATCTGCACCTATTTTTTGATACTTTTTCTCATCTATAGATTCATAAGTCTTTTGAATATCAGTCCAGAATAGATTGACATCATCAAGTATTAACAAACCACCTAATTTTAGTAACTTATCTGCAGTTTCTATTTCCCTCTGCAAATAAGATCCCTCATGGTTGCCATCAATCAAAAAGAAATCGAAAGCTCCTGGTGAAATTGTTTCAAGTCTTTTCAATTGTTGTGCACAACTTAGACCTCTATCAAAAAAATGAGTCGTTGGATTATCAAAAGTATCATTAGGGTTAACTTCGTAATAGCTACCTGCTTCTAAAGAATAACCTGTTAAAATTAGGCAATTATTTTGCAAACCAAATTGATTGAGCAACCCTATTACTATATTCAATGGATTCTTGATATCTCTATGTTGGATGTTAGGGTCAATTGAAACGATTGATGATTCTGGATGAAGTTTTTGAACTACATGAGTAAAGTGGCTTAATGAAATTCCAACGAAATTTCCCACATGTAACCCTATAATTGGTTTCCCTGTGAAATATTCGATGATAAAAGAAGCACAAAAAATAAGTGAAGATTCAGGTATAGTGCCTTCAATGATGGCATCCAACTCAGGCAAGTCGCAGTTTAAAGACGCTAAATAATTAATAGCTTCCTTATAACTAAAATCTGTTGAACTAGTCTGCTGTTGTTCTTTGAGCCATCCTATTGCGAATAGTTCTTTCTTTTTTAATTCCCAATTTTCTGCTTCATGTCTACTTTGTGTTCTATGACTCCAGAGCACAACTAAATTATAAGGGATAATAAACTTCAAAAAATCTTTAAAGTTTTTTGACAACAAAATAGACATTTTCATCTTTCCTGGCAACTAATACTAGAACATCCTTGGCAGGAGCATCCCATCTTTGCAAATACACCTGTAAGGCAAGATTAGAGCAGGACACCCCAACGACAACACTTTCCCCGTGAGCATACGCCGATATTCTGCAACAGAGGGTAAGGTGAAGCCTTTTCTAGAGAATAAACCAGGCATCTCGTCTAGTCAAGTAGTATCTGAGGTAACCGTTCAGGGGGGGATCAAAAAAACGTCCAATATGAAATCACACGTAATCAGTACGAAAACCAGTCTAGATTGGATTTATACCGGATAATTGTGAGTAGTCAAAAGTGCTATACTGGTCTGCAAATTGTCTTTTAGACATTTTAGGTACGATATTTTGATGCGCATAAAACCCAAAGCTTTTGCTTAGCAAGGCTTTGACGTTTATGCGCATGATGTACCCCCCCGTGAACGGTTACTATCTGAGTCTATCAGCAATTCCAAATGCTCATCGAAAGCAGAGCGTTAACGAAATGCGATGGTACATAAGTACCATCCGCCGCCAGTAAGCTCCAGGAATTGAGAAAATAAAACGTATTGCCCACTGCAACTCGTTTAGCAACTGATACTGGTATTAGCTCAGCATGGTGTACCGTTTGTTGAGTTTACACCTGCCCAGATTAAACAGGCTTTAACCGGGTATGGCAATGCGGATAAGTACCCAGTGCAACAAGCGGTGGCCTTAACGGCGTGGTTTCAGATCTAGGTTTGAGTAAAAACACCCTTTACAGTATAAAGGTGATTCTTATACAACCTTTTCCTATGGTTTCACTTGCTCGTAAGAATCTGCTCGAAGACCTTCCTCGCTTCATTGTGGCTCAGGCGGGGATTATGTTTGCCGTTAGCCTAGTCACAATTCAGACCGGTGTCTTGAATGGGTTTACTCGCTCCGCTTCTCTGTTAATCGACAAATCTAATGCTGATATTTGGGTGGCATCAAAAGATATGGTGCACCTTGAACTAACTTTGCCACTCACGGCTTCGCAAGTGATCAAGGCTCAACAGGTGACAGGCGTTGAGCGAGCAGAAGCGCTGATTGTCCGAAAAGCCATATTGCGTTTACCTACAGGGAAGATTAATTTAGTCACACTAATTGGCTGTGACCCAAATGGGCAATTATTTGCACCGTGGAATATCACCCAAGGCAGCGTGAGTTCCCTGAGACAGCCTTACACCGTGATCGTGGACGAAAGCAAATTGCATGACCTGAATTTGCAACAGATTGGCGACGTGGCGTCGATTGGCTCCCTTCCAGCACGGTTGGTTGGCTTAACACGAGGCAGCCAATCAATTGTCATGAGTGATTTCCTGTTCACTTCCCTAGAGAATGCCAACGCTTATGCGAATTCCGGTCAGACTTCTAGTTTGTCGTGCAAATCGCAATCGGGCTCGACGGACATCCAGTGTACTAACACTTACTTGAATGCCGACCCAACTTCTAGTACTCCGACTCAGTCCTCCCCTACTGCGCCCAAAAAGTTAGCCGCATCAGACTTAATCACCTATGTGTTGATTCGAGCTCAGCCTGGTCAAAATCTACAGGCGCTCAAGCAGAAGCTAGAAGCCGCTTTGCCTTCCACCCGTGCTTACACTCGAGCTGAGATAGCTTTTCAGGCGCAAGCCTTCTGGGAAAAACGAACTGGAATCGGGTTCATTCTCGGCCTCGGTGCCACAGTGGGCGTAATTGTTGGGGTAGTCATTGTTGGTCAGATCCTCTACTCCTCAGTGTCTGACCATCTGAAAGAGTTTGGAACACTCAAGGCAATGGGCGCGTCTGATTGGATTATCTACGGTGTGATTGTCGAGCAGGCTCTGTGGATGGCAGTTCTAGGCTATATTCCCGGAATGGTCATTTGCTTAGGCATCGGAGCTTGGACATTGGCAACTCAGGGCATCATGATTTTAATCACGCCATTCACTGCGATCGCAGTCTTTGGGATCACGGTTTCGATGTGTGTCGGCTCAGCAATCTTTGCGATTCAAAAGGTCACCCGCGTTGATCCAGCAATTGTGTTTAAGGAATGACTTGAAATTGTGATGTTTATGTATAAACCAACCTAAATAGTCGAGGTAGCTGAAATCTGCCGGACAAAACGACTTAATTATTCCTTAGGCGGGATGCATGCTTAGTGGTGGCGGCTTTAAATTCAGTAGACAGTTTTTAATCTGTAACAAGTTGCTTTCAAGCTCCACTTAACATTCGATAAAATTAACCTATTGATAGAGAAAGGCCGATAAGGGGAGGAAATTGTAACTCGGCATGCAAGCGGGAACAACTTGGCCACAGGCATCCTATGACACTGGGAAATCAGTGAATAGGAAAAATCAGCCTGAAACCAAAAGTTATTGATTTAGAAAGTGATGCTCAGATCAAGGCGAAATCTGACTATTACTTCTGGTATTAAGCTGTATTCCAACATCCAGTCGGTGGGCGCTCATTGTGTCATCAAAAACCAGCTTTCTGGATAGCAAAAAAGCAATTTGGTGTGGCGTTTCGCCGCTTCCCGAATCGAAGCGTCTTTACTAAGAACATAAAAAAATGACTGTTTCTAAAATAGACTACACAGATACAAAGATCCGAAGTCAGGCTGCTTCCACTGCACGAGGCTCGACCAAAGCTGAAACTGCCGCCATTACTGCCAGGGGTGTAGAAATGGTGTTCCAGTCGGGGGCTGAGCGTTTTAAAGCTCTTAAAGGTATTGATCTGGAAGTCCAACGTGGCGATATTCAACTGTTGATGGGGCCATCTGGATCGGGCAAAACCACGTTGCTGTCAATTTTAGCTGGCATTTTGACACCGACTGCTGGGAGTGTGTGTCTACTTGGAGAAGAGATTAATCGCCTGTCACGTCAGGATCTAGCACGGTTCCGACTAGAAAACATCGGCTTTATTTTCCAGGGTTTCAATTTGTTTCCGGCTCTGACGGCATCTGAGAATATTGAAGTCGTGCTGAATGTCAAAGGTGTTCGGGAGCGCTCAGCCCGAAATCAGGCGCAAGTCCTGCTTGAACAAGTTGGGTTAGGGGATAAAGCGAATCACAAGCCCAGTGACTTGTCCGGGGGACAGAAACAGCGGGTAGCGATCGCTCGTGCAATATGCGGTAATCCCCAGTTAATTATGGCAGATGAACCAACAGCTGCCTTAGATTCCCAGAGTGGGCACACGGTGATTTCGTTACTGCGCCGCTTGGCGAAGGAACAAGGCTGCACGGTGCTGATGGTGACACACGATCCTCGGATTATCGATGTAGCCGACCGAGTCGCATATCTGGAAGATGGGGTTTTAAGGCAAGGATAAGCTGTCATGTAGAGTGGATGGTACTGAGCGGGGGTGCCAACCTAGTTCCTGGCGGGCTTTGGTGGCCTCCACCCGGATACAACGGTCATAAATATAGTGAACGCGCTCCCGGCTGAGGGGTGGTTGCCATTTGAGCAGGCGTCCGATCGGATCGAGTAAGTTACCCAGGAGTCTGACTAGGGGTTTGGGAGCTTCGCCCGGCACTGGAATGCCCGTTTCCTGACTGAGAATCTCAAACATTTCGCGGGTGGTTAGCTCACCCGAAGAAATAATGTAGTGCTCTCCCGGAATGCCTTTTTCTGCCGCCAGAATCATGGCAGTGGCTAAGTCGTCTACATGGACAATGCCGGTAATGCGATCGCCACCAGCCCACAGCTTCAGCCGTCGAGAGAGAAATTGCTGCATGACTGGACGAAAATGTGGGTCATCAGAGCCAAAGATCCCGGAAGGTAAGATACTGACGACAGGAAGACCCTGGGCGGCAAATTGATCCGCTAATTTTTGCGCTTGGTATTTGGTGCGATCGTAGGCAGAGGAAAAGTCGGTCTGCGTTCTTTTGAAAGTTTCATTCACGACTTGGCCCCCGGTATCGCCGAACACGCCAATTGTGCTGCAATACACTATTTTTTCAACGCCAGCTGCTTGGGCAACTTCCAGCACTGCCTGGGTTCCCTGCACATTCACCCGCTCCATCTCGACCTCATTGACCAGCCCCAGCTCCACGTAGGCAGCCGTGTGAAAAACCGTGTCTACCCCAGTCATCGCCACTCGCAGGGCATCTCGGTCTGTAATCTCGCCATGAACCAATTGCACACCGCAATCAGACAGACGCGCCAGATTGCTTGACGTGCGTACCAGAGCAACCACAGAATTGCCTCGCTGCTCCAAAGCCCGTACCAAGTGAGAGCCTGTAAACCCGTTGGCTCCAGTAACTAGCGCCTTCATAGTGCTTTTTCGTAAATTCTGTATGTCTTATTAACCTTGCCGCCAGATGCTTCGATCAGTTTGCGAGAGGGGAAATTATCTTCGTAAACCCAGGAAAGTTCAGCCCTTTTATAGGGTTTGCCTTTTTGGATTCCACCTCGCATTCCTAAATAAATCAAGGCTAGGGGCACCATTTTCCGGCGATATTCCGGTAGCGAGCAAATCGCAATGACTCGTCCTTGATCAATCTGACGACGATACCAAAGAAACTTGAGAATTCCTAGCCAGTTCAGTTTTCCTCTAACATATTTGAGCGGAATGTTGTAGTCGGGTAGCCCCATAAAAAAGCCGACCATTTCGCCATTGTATTCCGCTACTGGGAATACATCCGGGTCTACCAAGCTCTGTAGGGACTTTGCTTCTTCCACAAATTCTGCCTCGCTTCGAGGTGTTGAACTCCAGTTGTTGGCAAAAGCATGGGTAAAGAGGTGATAGAGACTGAGGCAATCTTGTTCAAATGCTTTGCCTTTGGTTCTGAGCGGGCGGAAGCTGACGCCAGATTTACAAGCAATCCGATAACCTTTCTCAAATTCCGCTGGTAGGGGTTTATCTAGAGGGAAATCATAGGCATAGGCATCTTTGGCTTTATACCAGCCATCCCGCTCCATAAACTCTGGGTAGTAGGGTGGGTTGTAGGGCATCATCACCATTGGCGGCGAGTCAAATCCATCGACTAAGAATAGACAATTGTTGTGGGTAGACAGATCAATTGGACCCCGAGCTAAAGTCATGCCTTGCTCTCGCAGCCACCCGCAGGCAGCCTCCAGTAGGGCTTGAGCGATGCCGAAATCTGGGACACACTCAAAAAAACCAAACAAACCAACATTCTCGCCTTCTCGGGCAATCAATCGCTGATTGACTGCGGCAACAACACGTCCCACTGCCTGAGAACTGTTTGCTCCCTGAGATCGGGCAATAAACCGTTGTAACTTCCCGTACTGAAAAAAGCGATTACTAGGTGCGAACTGCTTCGCAACATCGCTGCGAAGCGGTGGCACCCAGTGGGTGTCGTTGGCATAAACCCGCGCCGGAACCTCCAGAAACATTTCGCTGTCGGCTGGGGTTGTGACGGCTCGGATTTGAATTTCTGCAGTTTGCTTTAACACTTTGATCACATCTGGCAATTAGCAATTAGCTAGCAGCTAAGAGCTAATTGCTAATCTCCACTTCTTAAGCACTAATCGTTGGTTTGTACAACAAGTCCCGCGTTGCTACCATCCCGGCAACTAAACGATCCATCTCTTCCTGGGTATGGAGAGCGTTAACGGTAATCCGAATCCGGGGTTTGGCAACAAACCAGATCGGAGATACCCAAATCCCCTCGTCTTTCATCAGTTGTCTGCTAAAGACCTTCGGATTAATCTCTGGCGGTAAAATTACTGGTACAACATTGGTTTCGCCAATTGCGACAAAATCATGGTCAGCCAAGCGCGATCGCAAGTATCGAGTATTGCCCTGAAGCGTTTGGACTCGTTCGGGAAATTTACGAACCTGACGGATGCTCTCCAAGGCAGCAGCAGTCATTGGTGGTGGCAAAGAGATCGTCCCAATCGAAGTGGGAGAGACATTGAGGAGTGGTTTTAGCTCTGCCACATGGCTGCTAATCGCAGCTCCAGCTGAGGCAGCGAACTTCGAGAAAGTCGTCATAATTAGCGGTACAACGCCCCGCTCAACTGCTTGCAGCGGCAGGAGACCAAAATGTTCGTATATCCCTCTTCCCGTTGCACCGATGGCACCACTGGCATGAGCCTCGTCCATCAGCAGGACGCTACCAGGGTAATTTTGCAGCACGTCCAGCATATCCGGTAAGGGGGCAATATCGCCATCCATTGAAAATACGGCATCGGAAACTACCATGATCCGGTCATCGGCTCGGGCATAACGACGCAGCTTGCGAGCCAAGTCATTCACATCACAGTGGCGGTAGGCTTTGATGCGAACGCGGGGGCTATGGCCAAACACTTTCCCGGAACGGGTACTGGCGTTAACAACCGCTGAGACGATGCAGCCATGGTTGAAGACATCAGTGAAAATTAGCGTCTCGCGGGTATGCTGAAATCTTGGCACTGGAATTGCCAGATGACAGAAAGCATCAATCAGGGCTTGCATTGCCATCCAGGCATTCATGAATAGCTGTGTGTAAGGCAGGTGCTTAAACGCAGAAATTTCGTCTTCCAGCTGCCGGTGCAGATCAATGCGACCACTCAAGACTGAGCAGGAGCTGTTAGACGTTCCGTATTGCACAATAGCATCAATGGCAGCTTGCTTAACTGCTTCTTCTTGAACTAGCCCCAAGACATCATTTGTGCAAAAGGTGAGAACGGTTTGACGCTCACCAGTCGCCGCCTCTTCAATCTCGACTAAATTACCCTGCTTGTTGTGACACACATACTCATCAGGATCAAGCCCACTCTCGTACCAGCGCTGCACATACTCTTTGACTACTTGCACAATAAACTCCCCTCACCTTTTTCCAGATAGCCGATTACCTCTGGATCAACAGTATATTTTCGCAGGCGCGAAAATATACTGATATATGTTATCCAAGTCCTAGCAAAACGCTGGAAGGGAGAAGGCATGGTAGTGCCTAATAATACATTTAGCCAGCAAACAAGCGAGCCTCCGACCTGTGTGAGAGCCTGAGTACAGTTCTGCGGTGGGCTGGTTACAGGATCTGCTGCTAATACAGTTGCCTTCATCTTTTGGGATTTTATTTGGTTAGCTTAGCTTCACCGGGGCGATCGCCGATAGACTTTGAGAGCTACTTGGACGAGTCTGGGTTCCCAGAGGTTTGTGATTGACTAGATTTTTGCATAAATTGCTCATATTGGCGGACAATCAGCCGCTGGATGGCAATAATGGCTGGGTTGATTTCTACATAGCGCCGATGAGGATTAGCTAGATAGTTTTGCTGCTCACTCTCCATCATGTCAATATCTTGAGAGATAAATTTACGCAACACGACACGCTGGAGCAGTGTTCGCAGCAGTGGTTTGAGCGGTTTTAGTGCCCATGCAGGGAGGCGGACTTTGAAAAAAAACAGGGCGAAAGACTTACTTTCGGTTGGACCCACTGGCAATCGCAGCGAGTATAAACAGGAGACTCCCTGCAGAGAGCTGTAATAGTTTGGGTAGCGATAGTGGATCGAGATGGGTAGAGTTGTCACCTGGTCGGCCCGTTCGCTCAATCCTAAAAACTGGGCCAGGCGACCTTTATAGGATACTTGATATTCGGCACAGACGGCTGCTTCTGTCTCCCCCAAATTCAGGAGAACTGGATCGAACCAAGCCTGCAAGTTTTCGTGCAGAAAACCATGAAAGACATCCATGCAGTTTTCATTGTAGATGGAGAAATGGGCCTTGAAGTTAGCAGTAAAAGGCACCATTAACCAGCCGGGCTGGCTAAATTCTGGGATATCAGGTGGCTGACAGCCGGTGGCTTCGGTAGGGTCACCGGGGAAGACCCAGATCAGATTATATCTTTCCTGGACTGGATAACTGCGGACTTGGGCTTGGGGAAGCTTCTGTGATCCAGTAATGTAGGGAATGCTAACGCATTGGCCACTCCCGTCAAATTCCCAACCGTGATAACTACAAGTAAGGTGGCAACCTTGGACTTTGCCCTTGTGCAGTGCGACTCCTTTATGAGGACAGACATCCTCTAAAGCATGAAGCTGACCTTCAGTGTCGCGATAAACGGCGATCGCCTGCTGCCATACTACCACTGGTATGATGTCACCGGGCTTCCATTGATCAGCCCAGCCCACCGCGTACCAGTAATTCGGGTTAATGCCCACCTCGCGGACACGGTTGTGAACTTTCTGGCTTTTTAGGGTTGTAGCTAGTTCCATCAAGCCTGCCTCTACGCCTGATTTTGGGATAATATTTAACGTTTGATCATTCTGATTCAAGATAATAAGCTTACCAGAATTAATCCTGATCTGGTCAATGCGATCAAGCGCGGGTGTGGGGTGTGGGGGAAAACCGCATGGATGAATCCTCTCGAATTGTAACAAGGACGTTTTGTTTCTTCTGCGAAGACAGCCTTCACCGGAACAAATGTTCCTTTTTCACTCGCGGGGAGTGGGAGTGGGGCTTCTACCCTATGGGGTATGGGCTAAAGCTATCCCTACACCCCACACCCTACACGAGAGTTCGGGGGAAAGAATCTTCTTTCCAAGGAGTGTCTGCGGTCGGGTTGCTTCCCTCTTCAGTTCCTCCGCCCCGACACTCGTCCCCACACCCCTTCTCGGTGAGCGTTGATGATCTCACAATGGCTCTGATTTGAGTGCAGCAATTATTTAATTTTCGGAGGATTTATGCTCGCGTTCACCTGTTTTGCTATCGCTTTTATCCTTGGAAGTCTAGTTGAATACTGGATACATCGGTTGATGCACGCCTCGCCTCGGATTGGTGAGCGTCACCGCGACCATCACCGCCGCAATGAAGGACAAGGCGTGTTATGGGAGTTTCGAGACTATGTCAAGGGCAGCTTTGTGGTGATGCCTATGATGTTTTTCTACTCCTGGAATGCGGGAATCGGTTGGTTACTGGGGGGGCTATTTTATGCAGCATTTTCAGCGTATGCCCATCAGCTGCAACACGAAAACCCAACCAAGTGCTTCTGGATGAAAATGCCGGTTCACTATGTGCATCACAAGTACAACATGTGGTATTACAACTTTGGTCTAGCCGTAGATTGGTGGGATCATGTTTTTGGCACCTACAAGCCTGTGGAATGGCTGACAGAAGAGGAAATTGGCCAACACCCGCGAGGTTATTTGCAACTGCGGTGGTGGTAGGAGCGTCCTACTCTGTGAGTGTGCCGCCCACCCCAATCAACAGTCGCCGTCCACGCCAATAGATGGTCTGACCGAAGCAGCCTGCCACCCAGCAGACAAAGCTCATGAGATCGCGAATTGGCACTGCCCAAAGCCACCGCACGAGTTTTGGGCAGCCCATGCTGTATATAGCTACCAGCGCTTGGACGGTTCTGAGAGCTATAGTAACAAAGCATACGATTACCGCCCAGCGAGCAGCGCCCGAAAGCAGGAGTAAAGGGATACAGTACACAGTGCCAAAAACGTACACATAGCCGTAATACAGAAGGCCGCGCTGCCAACGGCTGGTTCTATTCCCGCGCAACTCCCGCCCGAACAAGTCTCGGAAGCTCTCTTGCCCGACGTCGGTCTCTAGAATATATTGCGACAGTTCAATCCGATAGCCAGCATCGACCACCAGATTGCCGATGTGGTAATCTGAACCGATCCGGTTGACTACAGTTGGCAGTCCACCAACTTGCTCCAGCACAGATTTGCGCGTAGCGATGGTCGCGCCGAGGGCGAACCGCAGACCGCCTTCCAAGTCGCTAGCCACCAGCACACTCGGGATGAAGTCGATGCACCTGCCCAAAGAGGCTAGGGCCGCTGTCAGGAATTTCGGCTCGTGACCGAGGTAAGCGCATGTCACGATGCCGACCTTGGGATCTGCCAGCGGCGCACTCACCGTGCTCAGGTAGTCCGGGCCCACGCGCATATCGCTGTTCGTGAAGATGACGACTTCGTGCTGTGCGGCCTCAAGCAGATGCATGAGATTGCTAATCTGATGGTTGAGGCCACGCACCTCCAAGCAGAAGACGAGTCTGGCGCGGCTAGGATTTCTCGCGACTAGTTCTTTGAGGATGGGAACAGCCGGGTCTTTTGGGTTCATGACACCAAACAGCACCTCGTAGTGTTCATAGTCTTGCTGGCAGAAGCTTTCCCAGTTGTCCATAGCGCCCTCATCCACTCCGCAAACTGGCATCAGCACTGACACTGGCTGGCAGGTAGCGCTGGGTTCCTGTTTGGTTGCAGCAAAAAATCGAGCTGTGCTAATTGCGCACCAAGCGTAAAAGACCACTGATGCCCCGATCAGAAGGAGCAGGAGTAATTGTAAAGCGATAATCATTATAAGTGTTTCCGACTTAAGCGCAACGAACCTTGACTATTGAGAATATTGAGAATAAAGTCAAAATTCATTTACTTAACTGATACATTAAAATTCTCACGGGTGATTTTCTCAATCAACCTCACCATTGGCTTTAATTTTACAATACCATGTAAGTGTAAAAACTGAGGTTACTGGGTGACTCACGCCTAAGGAAGCTGTAAAGAGAAGTGGTGTTTTGATTAAATCTTTGTAGGTGTTGATGGCTAACTCTGAAGCTAAAATTATCGCTGTGCCGTCAAAGCGTGAAGACACCTCCCGGTCACGCCGCCGGTTCGTGATTATCAATGGTGACGATTTTGGATTCTCGAATGGTGTCAATCGCGCCATCATCGAAGCCCATGAGCGGGGTGTGCTGACAAGTACCAGCCTGATGGTGACAGGCGAGGCGTTTGATCAAGCAGTCGCTCTGGCGCAGGCTCACCCCAACCTGGCTGTTGGGCTACACCTAGTTCTGGGTAAAGGCAAGGCGGTGCTGCCTCCCGAGCAAATACCACACTTGGTTGACTCGAACGGCAACTTTTCTAACCGACCCAATCGCGCTGGGGTGGACTACCAGTTCAGCCAAAGCGCCCGTCGGGAACTGCCTCTGGAAATCCGCGCTCAGCTAGAAAAGTTTCTCTCCACTGGGCTACAGCTCTCTCACGTCGACGGCCATTTACACATGCACTTGCACCCGGTAGTGTTGCCCACCCTGGTGGAACTGGCTGAGGAATTTAACATCAAGGTGATCAGGCTCCCTTCCGAGGAACTGAGGATGACTCTGAGCCTCGATAAAAGCGATCTCCAGACAAAGCTGGTCTGGTCTTTTTTCTCTACCGCGTTCCGTTACAACGGGGAGCGCTTGCTGAAATCATTTGGGGTCGGCTTCGTTGATCGCGTCTATGGCTGGCTTCAAAGTGGGCGCATGACCGAAGCGTACCTACTCGGTCTGATTCCCCAGATCCAGGCAGACGTGGTAGAAATTTATTCACACCCAGCGATCGCGATCGCTGGTGAGCCCAGGAATGGGCCACTAGGCTTAGGACCAGCAGAACTCGATGCCCTGGTGAGTGACCGAGTCCGCCATATGTTAGTTTCTAGCGGCTTTGAGCTGAGCAACTACAACAATCCGGAGGTAATTGAGTTGAGCAAAAAATATTTGAGGATAAAAAATTCTGGAAAGTAAAAGCTGGTAATGAATCTAATCTGGCTGCTTTTACGCACTTCCTGGTTTACCGTTGCGTTCGCTGTATTTACGGGTCTTGTCAGTGGAGGTTGCAGCGCTTTACTAATTGCTTTGATCAATAATGCTGTGAGCAGCAACGGCACCGAAGCAAATATCCTGGTTTGGAGCTTCACTAGACTGGGACTGGTGATCCTAATTACTAGTATTTTATCTCAATTTTTGTTGATCCACCTTTCTCAGGGAGCCATTTACAAGCTGCGGATGAGCTTGAGCACCTGGATTCTATCCTCCCCTTTACGTCACCTAGAAGATCTTGGTGCCAGCCGTCTTTTGGCGACCCTCACGGACGATGTGCAATCCGTATCTGACACAATTTTCAATATTCCCTTGCTCTGCATTGATATCGCGGTTATAGCAGGCTGCTTAATTTATTTGGGCTGGCTTGACTGGGCAGTATTTTTGGTAATTATTTGCTTTATAGTTGTGGGGACCTTCAGCATTCAGCTGATGTTAACAAAAGGTAGGCGTTTTCTGGCACTCGCTCGTGAGGAACAGGATCGGTTATTTAAGTATTTTCGCGATATCACTGAAGGGACTAAGGAACTCAAGCTTCATCGCCAGCGCCGTCAAGCTTTCCTCTATGAGGATCTCCAGTCCGCCGCTGCATCCTCCCGTCGTTACAAGGTGGTCAGTCTGAGTATCTTCGCGATTGCTGTCGGTTGGGGTCAAATCTTCTTTTTCGTCATCATTGGGGTGCTACTATTTGGTCTGCCTCATTTAGTAACTATTAATAACCCGATTCTGTCTGGCTATGTGCTGACAATTACTTACTTAATGCGGCCTATGGGGAGCATCTTGGAAATGCTCGCGCCTCTGAACAAAGCCAGTGTTGCCCTAGATAAGATTGAGTCTTTGGGTCTATCTTTAGCAAGTCGCTCTGAGGAAAGCTCAAATGTTCAGTCTGACCTACCCGACTGGAATCGTCTAGAACTGCTCAATATTACCCATGCTTACCGTGGAGAGCGTGAGGAAAGTAGTTTCACCCTCGGCCCGATGGATCTAACTTTCTATCCGGGGGAATTGGTATTTCTGGTAGGGGGCAACGGCAGTGGCAAGTCCACTCTCGCTAAGCTTATCACTGGGTTGTACATCCCCGAAACAGGAGAGATTCGTCTCGATGGTAAGCCCATAACTGATGAGAACCGGGAGTGGTATCGACAGCATTTTTCGGTTGTGTTCTCCGATTTCTATCTGTTCGAGCGTCTTTTGGGTATAAGCATTACTGACCTCGACCCCCAGGCACAAGACTACCTGGTTAAGCTTCAACTTGACCACAAAGTTAAGATCAGGAATGGTATACTCTCAACCACAGCGTTATCTCAGGGACAACGTAAGCGTCTAGCTCTCCTGACTGCCTACTTAGAAAACCGCCCCATCTACCTATTTGATGAGTGGGCATCAGACCAAGACCCGCTTTTTAAGGAAATATTTTACCACCAGATGCTACCAGAGCTGAAGCGCACAGGCAAGACTGTGTTGGTGATCAGCCATGATGACCAATATTTTCACTCATCAGACCGGCTCGTCAAGCTTGATTATGGCAAGGTGGAATACGACAAGCGATACCATCAGTGATATTCTTCCTTTATCGCGCGAGCTGTTTTCCTAATCGGGTGTAACTGCAGGAGAATCACTTTGAGCTACTTCCATTCCGCCAAAGACCACTTTGTTGCGAGTCATCAGCATCCCATCAACCAGATTCTGCACCACTTGACCAACGTGCTGGCGATCGCGGCTGTAGTATTGCTGTTTTATGACTGGCGACTGACACTGGTTTGCTTGGTGCTAACTCAAGTTTTTGCTCTAGGCGGACATGCATTCTTTGAGAAAAATGAACCGGCTTTTGTCAAGTATCCCGGCATTACTATCCTAGTCTCGATCATGTGGTCCTTCGAGAACTGGTTTGGTCTGCGCCAAGTCTGGACGTACTTTAATCACAAAACTACTTAACGCTTATCATGTATCAAGATTTACTGGTAATTGATGCCGATGCCCATAAAATAGAAAATCCCTTGGTGATGCGGGATTATCTCGAGCCAGAGTATCGCGATCGCATTGGTCTAGTGATTGATAGTCTAGGTGACCAACGGGCGCGAATCGTGGACTTTAATCCGGCAACAGGTAAAAACGACTTGATGCGGATGTTCCCTCAACCTCAGGGACTGGGTAAAGGTGGCTTTCGCACCCTTCATCCAGATACGACCTTGGGTGCAATGTTCAATCGCGTGCGGATTGAACATATGGATCAGGAAGGGGTTGATGTCCAGGTGATTTACGGCACGCTCAACTTGATCTTCTCTAGTATTTTGGATAAGGACTTGAGCGTAGCGCTTTGCCGTGCCTACAACAACTACATTGCCGATGACTGCCGGGGATACAATAACCGGCTAAAACCCATTGGTGTATTACCTTTACAGGATGTAGATGCGGCGGTGGCTGAAATGCACCGTTGCATCAATGAACTCGGCATGATTGGCGTTGCCGTTGCCCCGAACCTACCAATCCCTCATCCCAAAGCGCCTGAGGCTTTCCCTGATGTCCGGATCTGCAAGACGATTAGCCATCCTGATTTCGAACCCTTATTACAATCTGCCGTAGAATTGAACATTGCGCTCGGCATCCATGGTGGTCCAGGTTCTTCTATGGTGGGTGGCATTGCTGATTACACTGAAACCTTTGTCCTCACCCACATTTTTGTGCAGCGGAACCAGCAACAGCTAGCTCTAGCACGTATGGTTTTTGATGGGGCATTTGAGCGCTTCCCGACACTTAGAGTTGGCTTTTTAGAAGGTGGTTGTGGTTGGTTGCCGGATCTTGCTCATGCTTTTCATGAGCATTGGGAAAAACGTATCCGTGACTTTGACCCCAAGCATCCCTATCGCCCCTCTCTGATGGAATTCACCAAGCTGATGCTTCAGGAAAGAGGTAGCCACAACAATATCAACCTGATCAGCCAGGCTAAAAACCTCTTCGATCTGTTGTGGAATGCCCAACACGATCCGGCTCAGATTGAGGATGATAGCCTGTATGAGCACTTCAGTATCCGCCATCGAGACCCTCTGGAGTACTTCGAGCGGGGTCAAATCTTTACCTCTTTTGAATCAGATGACCCAGGTCCAGCTTATCTTCACATTGCCATGGGTGAAGTAGGCAAGCGATTGGCTTGCTTTTCGGGCGATTATGGTCACTGGGATGGGGTACTCGATGACTGTGTCAAAGATGCGGCTAAAGTTGCCGATTATGACCGAGAGCATCTAGGACTTTTGCTTGGCGGCAATGCACTGGCGCTCTACGGCGATCGCCTGCGTCAATCCCTGCCGGAACGCATGGTTACTGCGTCGAGTCTAAACAGCAAGCTTGACTAACGCTTTGGGTTAGCAATTATAGTGTGAGGTTTGACAAGGACAATGCGAGTTTTACTCCTATCTCCCCTGTTTCCTAAATCGTTCTGGTCTTTTGACAAAGCGATAGAACTGATTGGGCGCAAGGTTTCGCTCCCCCCTCTGGGCATGATTACAGTCGCGGCTATCCTGCCTCAGAGTTGGGAGTTCCGCTTGGTGGATCGCAATATTCGGTTTGAGACCGAATCAGACTGGAACTGGGCAGATCTGGTGATGATCTCGGGTATGATTGTCCAGAAACCAGATATGCTGCACCTGATCCGTGAGGCGAAGCGGCGCGGCAAACTGGTGGCAGCAGGTGGCCCCTACCTCACATCCGTTCCTGAGGCAGCGCAGGAAGCGGGAGTGGATTTTCTGGTTTTGGATGAGGGCGAAATTACCCTGCCGCTCTTGGTCGAGGCGCTGGAGCGGGGTGAAACTTCAGGGATATTCCGAGCGTGGGGCGAAAAGCCTGATGTCACCAGCACACCCATTCCCAGATATGACCTGCTAGACCTGGGAGCCTACAGCGACATGTCGGTGCAGTTTTCGCGGGGCTGCCCGTTCCAGTGCGAGTTCTGCGACATCATTGTGCTCTATGGGCGCAAGCCACGTACCAAAACACCCACGCAGCTGCTGGCTGAACTGCAAGTTCTCTATGACCTAGGTTGGCGGCGCTCAGTTTTTGTAGTTGATGACAACTTCATCGGCAACAAGCGCAATGTCAAGCTATTGCTGCGTGAACTCGGTCCCTGGATGGCAGCACGCGGTTACCCCTTCCTCCTCTCGACTGAAGCCTCAGTAGACCTAGCACAGGATCAGGAACTGCTGGATCTGATGATCGCTGCCAACTTTAGCGTCGTATTTTTGGGCATTGAGACACCAGACACGGATAGCCTAGCCTTGACTCAAAAATTCCAAAATACACGCAACTCTCTCATAGAGTCGGTTCAGACAATCAATCGGACGGGTCTGCGGGTGATGGCCGGTTTCATTATTGGCTTCGATGGTGAAAAGGCAGGGGCAGGCGATCGCATTATTGACTTTGTGGAAGCGACCGCTATTCCTCAGGCATTTTGCAGTATGCTTCAAGCGCTGCCGAATACAGCCCTGTGGAAACGACTCCAAAAGGAAGGTCGTCTGCTGGAGGGGAAAGAAGAGGCTAACATCCACCAGACAACGCTGACCAATTTTATCCCCACTCGCCCTCTGGAAGAACTAGCCCGCGAGTACATGAGCTGCTTCTGGCAACTGTATGAGCCAGAGCGCTATCTGGCGCGAGTATATCGGCACTTCCTAGAGATGAGGCTGACCCCTCACAAGAAGAAGTTCCGCCTGCCGGAATTAATGGATATCCGGGGGCTGTTGATCATCTGCTGGCGACAGGGGCTCAAGCGCCAGACCCGCTTCCAATTCTGGCGTCAGCTGTTTTCAATCATCCGGCACAATCCGGGCGTGTTTGATCGCTATCTGACCAGCTGCGCTCACATGGAGCACTTTATCGAATACCGGCAAATCGTGCGCGACGAAATCGAAGCGCAACTGGCTGAATTTTTGGCAGGAGAAGCAAATTCTAAAACTCAGGTACTGCTATCCACCGCCCGACTTAGTGAATGAATAGCTAAGACTCGGTTTTAAGAGACCCGGCGTACCTGAGAATGAGCCTGGGAAGACGATCTCCTTCCCAGTAAAATATTTTTTCAACTTCATAGTAAATATTATCTAGTACGATGTACTCCCTAATTCTGGGAAGGCTACAAAACTGTGCTGTTTTGTAGCCTTCAAAAGGTCGTCCTCCTGGGGGTCTGCCTGCAATGTCTAGCTCTACTTCAATCATCGTTGGCGCGCCTGGTCGTACTTCTTGAGTCAGTGTTGGAGTTTGGCATATATTATAGATGCCCCAGTCTTTAATACCTCGATTCTTCAGGATAGACTCAGCCTGACTAATCTCAGCATAATTACCATCTATTATAACTAAGTACTCACCTCGCAACACACGCTCGCTATAAACGCGGTCCTGCTCTTGCTCAAACTCTAAACCTGTCAATCCCCCAACGAAGCCACCGCTTGCTGCTCCGATCCCAGCGCCAGCAAGGGTGGTAGCTAGGGTTGTCCCCAAAGTACCTGCTGCTATGACAGGACCTACTCCAGGGATTTCTAGAGCACCGAGGCCGATTAATAGACCGGCCATGCCCCCCAGTACAGTCCCTGTGACTGCACCAGTCCCAGCACTTACTGCCGGTACAGCACTTATATCAGCACCCGCTATTTCATCATGTCGCTCTGCATCACGAGCAATTATGGACACTCTATCCATCGAGAATCCACTGTTCTTAAGCTCATTGAGTGCATATTCAGCATCTTGAAGGCTTGGAAATAAACCGACTGCGCGTGTATGCTGCATTGACATTTTTATCGTTTAAATGGTTAAAGTGGTTGGAGCAATCTTAACTTTACCACTTTTAAAATTACAGCATTTACCGTCATGAGCAACCTAAAGACAAGATCTAACCTATACGAAACAGACTTTGCACTTTGGATAGAGCAAACAGTTCAGTTGTTACGCTCTGCCAAGTTTGAGGAAGTGGATTGGGAAAATGTAATTGAGGAAATTGAGAGTTTGGGCAGGAGTGAGAAACGAGCGCTAAGAAGTCAAGTCACACGGATAATAATGCACCTGCTAAAATGGGATTATCAACAGTCACGCCGGAGTAATAGCTGGCGTGGAAGTATTGTTGAGGGTCGGATTCAGATTAAAGAACTACTCCAGGACTCCCCGAGTCTCAAGCCCTACTTGGGAGATGTTTTGACCAAGTGCTACCAGGATGCAGTTGGATGGGCTAGTGCAGAAACCAGATTGCCGATAGAGACTTTTCCGGTTGAGTGCCCCTACAGTATTGACGAAATCCTGGTAAGGGAAATCTTGCCCTAGGTGGATAAAACTCAGGTGAGTGCCTGCTTGCTGCAAAAATTCTCATGCTAAGTCCCGCAAGAAGTAGAAGCGATCGCTCAGCCAATCACTAGCCTTGATTCGTCCCAAGTAACCCGTCAACGGGGATGAAAGCTCGATCAGGGTCTCGTGCATTTCTCGCTCTGTTAAGGTTATTGGTGGATTAGAGGCATCATATACACCACAAAGACGCTCAACTCCAACCGCTTCTAAGCCTTTTTCTTGCTGATACTTTTTCAAAACTTGGACTAGATGCGATCGCACTTCAATATCTTTGCGAATCTGAGTTAAATATTGCTCAACTTTTCCGTCTGCCAAACCATAGGCATCTTGCAAGCATTTTTTTAACTCCATCAAGTTAATAGAGCCTCGGTGTTTTGCTTGCATTTCAACTATACTTTGTAAAGTTTCAGGACGAATCACGCTGATTTTATTCCCAATAGCAGTTAGAAGAGCAGCTGGCGTCAATTCACCAGCTGCGGCAATTAACTTGATACAACGGTCATACTGCTCCTGAAGATGCTTATAGCCAAGCTTTATAAGCTGTGCTGGTGTGCCATCGGGAACAGTTTCTGTTTTGGTAGCTTTACACTCTCCTACCACTGGGTATGGGGCTTCACAATAAAAATCTAAACCCCCGGCCCCACCAGTTGCATTAGGATCAAGGCTAGCTTCTGGTTTACGGTTAGAGTTGGTGAAACCTAGCTTAATTAAGCTTCTGCGTACTAGCTTTTCAAAGCTGTGACCATCGCTGGAATTTCCTACCTCAGCAATTTTCTGAATCCAAACCAAATCTGAATCAAGTCGTGGGGGCTTATCACTACCCCAGCCCAGAAAAATGCTGATATCTTGGTCTAGCTCCTTAGCAGCGGGGTTATCAGCTGATAGTTGTATGAGCGCACCCTGTAACTGCTCCAATTCTGCATGCAGCGGCGGCTCTCGATTTTCCAGCTGGTGTTGGCGCTGGGCAAAGGTGCGATCGCTTAACACTGGCGAAGCTTCAGGAACACTCAGCAGATGCGGTAAGGGAACAAACAGACCTTTGGGGTGTACCGGCACCGGCACCGGCTGGGGTAGCAGATAAAGGCGCAAGTAGGCTAGAAAGATATGCTGCCGGTACGAGAGTGTTTCCTGTAAAGCGTCAGCTGTCCATACCGTTAACTGCGACAAGGCAGCTAGATATTTATAGCGGTTTTCAACTGGGTGATGTACAATAGCAGCAATGAGCAAACCAATTGCGTATATCTTTAATTGTTACAAGGTTCATGGCATCACTAATCGCTTGATCCAAAGCATCTCGGCTGCGT
>JAABUX010002405.1_pt1 | contig 26631 bp, 23 predicted proteins | sample 5561851 | NCBI WGS metagenome assembly JAABUX01 (sample SAMN10711883, study PRJNA513361) | rock metagenome | isolation source: Antarctica rocks | place: Antarctica: Victoria Land, Richard Nunatak red sandstone | collected 2016-01-03 | reverse complement strand
CGGATTGACCTCGTGCTTCACCCCGGCGGCGAGCTGCGTCAGGTGCAGCCGCATGGTGCGGCCGTTGCCGTCGCGGAAGGCGTGGATGGCGTTCAGCTCCCCGATGTGGTGCGCGCCTTGCCGGCGAAGGTCGGGGCATCGAGCCCCGCCAAGTGGCCGTCCGCTGCCAGGCTGCGGAACTGTGCGGCGTGCGCGCCGTCGATCAGGTGCGGGAAGGCGAACGGGCTTTGCTCGCACGGGTGGATCAGGCCCACGGTGCGGGTCTGGCCGGCCCAGGCGAACACGTCTCTGAACAGGTGGCGGTGTATGGCCTTGAAGTCTTCCGGCGTCAGCGGGAAAGCGGGGGCATCCAGCTCGCGTTGCCGGGTGACCCCATACTCCACGATCCGCAGCAAAGCGGCGTCGGTAATCCCAAAAGCATTTTTGAGGATGAGGGTGCCAGGATAGACGTAGGGGTCATCCGCCGTCCGTCGCGGCATCGTGCTCCTGCCTAGACAGCCTCACGCATCGCAAGCGCGCGATCGGCAGGCACAATCTGCTCCATGATATAACGGGTCACATATGGCCCGGAAAACGATGGGGGCACCCGTTCCTCGAGAAACATGCCGAATAGGGCTTCCAGCTCCGGCGTTGGATGGATGTCCTCAATGGCGCTGCTCTGATGGGCGTTGGCCGAGCGGATGCGCAGCTGACCATCGCAGCATCATCGAGACGGGCGAACGGCATGGCGCGCAGTTCGGCGCGGTAGTGCTCGACGATCGGAAATGACGGCACTGCGACCCTCCGTTGAGAGGCGCAGTCTACCAGAAAAAGCATGCTGAAGCCCATGGATTGCTGCAGTTCGGCTCGCACACGCGGCAGCCAGCGGTCACGCCGGCGCCCCGCCGTACCAGTCGATCCGGTAATGGATCGGCTTGAACGCGAAGTTATTCGACTGCAGCGCCGAGCAGGCGGTCAGGCCGATGATCAGATCCTGTTCGGCGACGAGGCGGATGTGGTCGCCGGGGCGGCTGAGCGGCGGGGCGACCTCGAGCGCCCCGCTGTGGCCGTCCACCCGCACGTTCATGAACACGTTGAACGCGACCGGGATCTGGTCGGGCGTGATGCCGAACGGAGCGAGGGCGTGCGCCAGGTTGCCGAAGCAGCCGCGATGCGGGGCCGCATCGCCGTAGATGATCCGGAAGGTGTCCGCCGAGCAGGGCGTCAGCAGGAAGTCGTGCCGGCCCACGGTGTCCTCGACGATACGCAGCATCACCGCGCTGCGGTTCGAGTAGAGCGGGTCTCCGGTGGTCAGGAAGATCCGGCTGGCATAGTCGAGCGTGCGTCCCGAGGAGATCACCTCGGCGGTGTCGTGCCGGTTGAAGGCGAGCAGGTCCGCGACCTGCTCGCCCTGCGGGTCAATCACCGTGAGGCTCTGCCCGCGGTCCAGGGTGAAGGCGGTGCCGGAGCGCGGGCCGATCTCGTGCAGCGTCATGCAGCGTCGCGATCGCGTCCCGCCGGCGGCTGGAACGGGCAGCGCCACTCGGAGCCGACCTGACGGCCGCTGTACTGGCGTGCCTCCGAGATCTCGCCGTGGCGCGCCAGCATCGGGTTGGGCGTGCCGTCGAGGGCCTCGTCCCGGCTCAGGATGGTGGCGCGCAGCTTGTCGTAGCGGCCTTCGGCGCGCAGGCGCTCGAACTGGTCGTGCAGGTTGAACACCAGCGCGGGCCGCTCGAAGCGCCGGGCCGCCCGGCTCGCGCGCGGGTGCAGGCCGACCACGAAGAAGGCCTCGCCGCCGAAGCTGAGCGAGAAGTGCGGGCTGTCCGGATCGGTGCTGACACGCGGGTCGCGGCTCTCGCCGAACCACGCATCCTTGTCGGAGAAGGACTGCACGCGCTGCCAGAGATGATGCTCGAACTCGGCCTCGGTCAATGCGCCGGGGCCCTCGAACACGATGGCGAAGCTGCGGAACAGGGTGCGCTCCTGCTGGTATTCGCGGATGAAGTCGACCAGCTCCGGATAGATGCGCAGGTCGTCCCAGGACGACCGGATGTCGCGGGCGACCAGGATGCGCATCTGCCCACGCGACAAGGCGGACTTGGCGCCGACGCAAGAGAATTCCGGATGCCGGATGAAGCCCCGGAACCGCTCCGCGAGCGGCTGGTCGTCACCGAGACTGGTTGCCGTCGTGCCTGTCACTTGACCTGTCACCTGGCAGTTGGACCATGATCGAGGCTCAGCAACACCAGGTGGCAGACGTGGTTTCCTGTGTCACGCGGTGATGACGGTGTAACGCGGCTGCTTCGGGACATGGCTGCGATGCGCGGACTGGCCGCAACTTTTTGCGGGCCGCCGCATCCGGTCGACGTCGCTTGCGCCCACGACCGCCGGTCCCAAGATGCCGGGGAACCTCGGGAGATCGGAATGGTGAGCCTGCTCGTGCAGACGGCGCAAGGCATGGTCGAGGGAACCGCCTCGGACGGCGTGTGTGCGTGGCGGGGCATCCGCTACGGCCGCGCCCCGACCGGTCCGCGGCGCTTCCTGCCGCCGCAGCCGCCGCTATCCTGGCCGGGTGTGCGCCCGGCGGACCGCTTCGGGCCGGCCTGCGTGCAGGGCAGCATGTCCATGCGCGGTGGCAAGGTGGTTCCTGGCCGCTTCGAGGAGGACTGCCTGCGGCTGAACATCTGGTCGAAGGCGGCGGATGATGCGGCCAGGCCGGTCATGCTGTGGATCCACGGCGGCGCCTTCATGCTCGGCAGCGCCAACCTGTTCGACGGCGCAGCGCTCGCACGGTCTGGCGAGATCGTGGTGGTCACGATCAACTACCGCCTGGGCGTGTTCGGCTTCGTCGATCTCGGCGGCGCCCTCGGCGATGCACGCGCGCCCGGGAATTGCGGCCTGCGCGACATGATCGCGGCGCTGGGCTGGGTGCGGGACAATATCGCGGGCTTCGGCGGCGATCCGGGACGGGTCACCATCGCCGGCGAATCGGCCGGTTCGATCGCGGTCGGCCTGCTGATGCAGTGCGCCGAGGCGCGCGGGCTGTTCCACGGCGCGATCATGCAGAGCGGCGCGCCTCCGCTGATCCACGACCGCCCCGCGAGCCGCCTGGTGGCGCAAGCCTATCTCGAACGACTGGGGCTACGCGACGGCACGCTCGAGGACCTGCAGGCGGTCGATCCGGCTCGCCTGCTGGCGGCCCAGGGTGCTGTGCAGAAGGCCCTGGAGAGCGGCGTGGCCGCATGCCCGTTCTTCGACGGCAGCCTGCTGCCGGCGGATGCGAAGGCGGCCGGCGAGGTGCAGACCGCGGCCGTTCCGCTGCTCGCCGGACATACCCGCGACGAGATCCGCCTGTTCGAGCTGCTTCCGGGCGACCTGATGCACCGGAGACGGCCGCAGCTCGACCACCTGATCCGGGAGGGCCTGGGTGCGGATGCGGGGGCTGTGCTCGATGCCTACCCGTACGACCGCGCCGGCAACCGCGCGCTCGCCGGCGACCTCTACATGGCGATGCCCACGCTGCATTTCGCCGAACGGCAGTCCGCTCAGGCGCCGACCTGGTTCTACCGGTTCGACTTCGGCCACCCCCTGCTGGGCGCGGCGCATGGACTGGAGCTGCTCTATACCTGGGAGTTCCGCGGCGTGCTGGCGGCGATGATCCGGGGCGGCCCGGATGCCGGTCCGTGGCGTCGCCTGGGCATCCGGATGCGCCGGCACTGGACCCAGTTCGTCCGTGACGGCCATCCCGGCGCGCACTGGCCGGCGTTCGACCAGGATCGACGGACCACCATGCTGTTCGGCCGGAACGACACCCTGCTCGACGATCCGCAGGGCAGGCAGCGGGCGGCCTGGGCGGGCAGGGACGTCGCTACCGGAGCACTGACCTCGTTCGGCCAGACCAGGATCGCCGACCAGGTGTCTGGTCCGGGATCGTAATGGTACATCGGTCGCGACGCTCGCCCGCCGCTTCGGGATCAACCCCGAGACGGTCCTGAGATGGCGCAGGCGCGCAGGCGTCCGGGACCGCCCGATGGGGCCGGAGGCAGGCACGCTCGACGGTGCGGACGCCGCTCGAGGAAGCGGCAATCGTCGCCCACAAGCCGACCCTGCCGCCGCTCGACGACGTGCTGTTCGCGCTTCAGCCGCAGATCCCGAACCTGACCGATCCAGCCTGCACAGGCTCCTCGAGCGCCATGGCATCTCGCGTCTGCCCAGGGACGACAGCATCAAGAACGACGAGAAGCGCTTCAAGAGCTGCCCGATCGGCTTCTTCCGAGCGCCGGGACCAGCTGCGCACCTCGAACCCGATCGAGAGCGTTTTCGCCACGGTCCGCCATCGGACGGTGCGGACCAAGCGCGAGCCGTCCCAGGGAACCGCCCGGCTGTTGGTGTTCGATCCGGTCACCGCCGCCGCGCAGACCTGGCGTCGCGTGAAGGGTGAAATCAGTTGCCCAAAGTCGTCCAGGGCGTCACCTTCACCAACGGCGTCGAGGTCACCGACACGCCAGCACAGAGTGCCGCGTGATCACAGCGTTACCCGAATTCAGGCATAGCTCGGCAGGCGGCGCGAGCATGCGTTCTGTACGGCTCTGTTCCCGCAATGACGCGATCGGAAACCTGTCGGTGATCGTGGCTGCGGCCGGAGTGTTCGGTACCGGAACCGGATGACCCGACGTCATCATGGCAGCGGTCATGGGCGGCCTTCGTCTGCAAGCCGGGTTCAGCGTCCTCAAGCAGGCGCGAGCCGAGTCCCGCAGCCGCAGCGTGCGTCCTACGACACCCCGCCAGCCCATTCCTGCCGTGCCGCTACGCAACGAGAGGGCGGAGCCGCGATCAACTTTCTGATCCGCGCCGGTCTGGGCACGGGTCTGTTCGCGGTCTTGACGCTCACGCCCCTCGTTGCCCGCGTCGCTCAGGCCGCTGACACCAGCGGCTACACCCTGTTCGACCCGACCCCGGACTCCAAGCTACGCGACATGAGCACCGACCGCCCGGGCGCCGCGTCCAGCCCCTTCACCGTGGATGCCGGACACATCCAGGTCGAAACGGGGGTATGGAGCTATTCCTGGGACCATTGGAGCCCGGATGCCAGCCTCACGCGCAGTCGGACGCTGTTCAGCACGAACGTGAAGCTCGGCCTGGTCGACTGGGCTGACCTCGACGTGATCATCCCGGCCTCGAACAGCATCGTCACCCGGACGCCGATCGGACCCGGTCAGTTGAGCCGCTCCTCCGCGCAGGGCTTCGGGGACGTGCTGGTCGGCGCGAAGGTGAACGTCTTTGGCAATGACGACGGTGAGAAGCAGGGCTTCGGCTTGCTCGGCTATGTCAAGGTGCCAACTGCCGCGAGTGGGCTCGGCAACGACATGGCCGAGTTCACCCTGGTTGCACCCTACAGCTTCGATCTGCCGCAAGGCTTCTCGATGACGGTGCAGCCCGGTGTCGGCCTGCTGCGCAACGGTCAGAAGCAGGGCTACCATGGTGACTATCAGCTCGCGGCCGAAGTCAGCCATCCGATCTTCGGCAGCAGCACCCTGAGCGGCCAGTTCGGGATCACGCTGGACCGCGAAGGCGACCATAACTCCGCCGAACAGGACACCATCGCTCCGGCCTTGCAGTGGCTGATCAGGCCGTGGCTGCAGTTTGATGGCGGGGTGACGGTCGGCATAGCCCGAGCCGCGACGGACTGGACTCCCTATGTCGGGCTGTCGTTCCGCTATTAATTCGTTATGGCTTCCATCCGGGCAGCCATTGGCCATCTTGATCGAGCGCCGGTGTGATCACCGGCAGGCTGCAGCGTGGTGTCATCCCGCTCTAGCCCTTCAGCTTCTTGGTGCACTCGCTGTAGTAGCCGCCGCCCTTCTGGATCCAGCGCAGGCCGCCGTTGCCGCCGCCCGTCTTGTTGGCCCGGTACTGATCCAGACAGGTCTCCATCCGGGCCTTGCCGGGCGTGTCCTTGCTGTATTTGGCGTCGACGCCGCTCGGGAAGGTCGCTGGTCCGGATGCCGCCGCGGCGGCGGCCGCGGTCGGCCGGCTCGGGGTCGCGGCAGGAGAGGCCGCGGTCGCGACGCTCGGGCTGGTCGCGGGCGTGGTCGAGGTGCCGGCGGCGGAGGCGGTGCTCGTGCCCGCGGAGCACTGCTTCGCCCGGTAGGTCTTCCAGTTCAGGCCGTCCAGGGTGCCATCCTTCTTGGCTGCCTGGAATTTCGCGCTGCATTCCTTCATGCTCAGCGCGTTGGCGGGTCCGCCGGCGGCGAGGCCGAGAACCGTGGCGGCGAGAGCGCCACCGAGCAGGCTGTTGAGTTTCCGCATGGACCTGGTCCCCCGTGGTTCGGATCTGAGCACCCTGACGCTAGAGCAGCGTCAGTCTGACTGGAATCGCTTCGCGATCCCAGGCAGCTGATAAAGCTGCTCTTTCCTCAGTCGAGCAGAGCATGATCGAAGTGATCATGCTCTAGCCGAACGATCACGTTCCCGGCACGGTATTATTTTCCGCCGGCGAACCGCTTGATCAGGCTGGCGAAATCGATCCCCGAGCCGGTCGCCTGCGGCGATCCCGCGGGCGGCACGGCGCCGTTCGGCGTGGCCGCATCGACCGCGTGCGGCAGGAACTGCGCCAGGATGCCGCTCGCGACGCCGGCCGGCAGGCCGTGCTGTTGCGCCCAGGCATCGAGCTGCGCCGGCGGGAACACCTGCGCGACCTGTTCGGCCGAGATCGGCAGGTTGTGGCCGCTGCCGATCCAGGACTGCACCTTGTCGCCGAGCCCCGCCTGCTGGAACTTCTGCGCGATGCCGGCCGGCCCGCCGGCCGCGTTGATCGCCTGCGACAGCAGGCTGGCGGCGGTCGCCTGCGCGTTGGGGTTTCCCAGCAGGCCGCCGAGATGTCCCATGATGTTGCCGAAGAGTCCGCTCATGCCTTCAATCCTCCACGTCGAGGCCAGGCCGCCATTCCGGGATCAGCTCTTGACCACCCGGTCCAGGGCCAGCAACGTATCGAGCATAGACGCCATCTGTTCCAATGGAAGCATGGTGGGACCGTCGCTGGGCGCGTGGTTCGGGTCCTGGTGGCACTCGATGAATACCGCCGCCACGCCGACCGCGACCGCGGCGCGGGCCAGGACCGGGGCATACTCGCGTTGCCCGCCCGACGAGCCGCCCAGCCCGCCCGGCTGCTGCACCGAGTGGGTGGCATCGAACACCACCGGATAGCCGGTCCCGGCCATAATCGGCAGGCCGCGCATGTCGTTGACCAGGGTGTTGTAGCCGAACGAGGTGCCGCGCTCGGTGAGCAGGATGCGGCTGTTGCCGGTCGAGGCGATCTTGGCTGCCACGTTGGCCATGTCCCAGGGCGCCAGGAACTGCCCCTTCTTGACGTTGACGGCGGCGCCGGTCTCGCCGGCGGCGAGCAGCAGGTCGGTCTGCCGGCACAGGAAGGCCGGGATCTGCAGCACGTCGACCGCCTCGGCGGCGATGCGGCATTGCTCGGCGGCGTGCACGTCGGTGAGCACCGGGATGCCGTAGCGTGCGCCTATTCCGGCCAGGATCGCCAGGCCGTGCTGCATGCCGATGCCGCGCGCGGCGCCCAGGCTGGTGCGGTTGGCCTTGTCGAAGCTGCTCTTGTAGATCAGCCCGATGCCGCGCGGGCGGCAGAGCGCATGCAGGGCGGAGGCCATCGCATCGGCGTGTTCCTCGGACTCGATCTGGCACGGACCCGAGATCAGCGTGAAGGGGCGGTCGTTGCCGATCGCAAGGTCGCCGACCTGCACGGTCATACCAGGCGGGCCTTCTTCAGCGAGGCCTCGATGAAGCCCTTGAACAGCGGATGCGGCGCGAACGGCTTGGACATCAGCTCCGGATGGTACTGCACGCCGATGAACCAGGGGTGATCGCGATACTCGATGATCTCTGGCAGCACCCCATCCGGGCTCATCCCGGAGAATACCAGGCCGGCCGCCTCCAGGCGCTCGCGGTAATGCACGTTGACCTCCCAGCGGTGGCGATGCCGCTCGCTGATCTCGCCCACGCCATAGGTCGCGGCCACCCGCGATCCCGGCTGCAGCACCGCCGGGTAGGCCCCGAGCCGCATGGTGCCGCCGAGGTTGCCGCTGGCGTAGCGGCGCTCGAGGTCCGGCCCGCGCGCCCACTCGGTCATCAGCCCGACCACCGGCTCGTCGCTGGGTCCGAACTCGGTCGAGGAGGCGCCCGGCAGGCCGGCCAGGTTGCGGGCGCACTCGATCACCGCCATCTGCATCCCGAAGCAGATGCCGAGGAACGGGATGCGGCGCTCGCGGGCGAACCGCACCGCCTCGATCTTGCCTTCCGAGCCGCGCTCGCCGAAGCCGCCCGGCACCAGGATGCCGTCCACGTCCTGCAGCCGCTCGACGGCGCCGTCCTGCTCGAAGACCTGGCTGTCGACCCAGTCGAGCCGGACGCGCACGCGGCTGGCGATGCCGCCGTGGATCAGCGCCTCGTTGAGCGACTTGTAGCTGTCCGGCAGGCTCGTGTACTTGCCGACCACGGCGATGCGCACCTCGCCCTCGGGGTTGCGGATCGCGTCCAGCACGTGCTGCCAGCCGGCCAGGTTCGGCTTGCCCTCGCTGGGCAGGCCGAAATAGCGCAGCACCTCGGTGTCCATGCCGCCCTCGTGGTACGAGACCGGGCAGGCATAGATGGTGTCGACGTCGAGGGCCGCGACCACCGCCTCCGGACGGACGTTGCAGAAGCTCGCGATCTTGCGCCGCTCCGCGTCCGGCAGCGGCCGGTCCGAGCGGCACAGCAGCATCTGCGGCTGGATGCCGACATTCTGCAGCTCCTTGACGGAGTGCTGGGTCGGCTTGGTCTTCAGCTCGCCGGCGGAGGCGATGAACGGCACCAGGGTCAGGTGCACGAACATGGTGCGCTCGACGCCGAGGTCGTTGCGGAGCTGGCGGATCGCCTCCAGGAACGGCAGGCTCTCGATGTCGCCGACGGTGCCGCCGATCTCGATCAGCGCGAAGTCCAGGTCGTCGGTGCCGGCGACGATGGCTTCCTTGATCGCGTCGGTGATGTGCGGGATCACCTGCACGGTGGCGCCGAGATAGTCGCCGCGGCGCTCGCGGGCGATCACGTCGGAGTAGATGCGCCCGGTGGTGGCGTTGTCCGCCTTGGTCGCATGCACGCCGGTGAAGCGCTCGTAATGGCCGAGGTCGAGGTCGGTCTCGGCGCCGTCGTCGGTGACGAACACCTCGCCATGCTGGTACGGGCTCATCGTGCCCGGATCGACGTTGAGATAGGGGTCGAGCTTGCGCAGCCGGACCTTGTAGCCGCGCGCCTGCATCAACGCGCCGAGGGCAGCGGAGGCGATGCCTTTGCCGAGCGAGGAGACCACGCCGCCGGTGATGAATACGAACCGCGTCATGGGCGCTCGTCCTACACCGAGTGGGGGGCGTACGGGAACCCGTCCGTCAATCCCGGGGCCGATTCAATGCCGAAACGGCGTTGCAGCAGCAGCCGCGCGGCCCGCTCGCCGTCCGCCAGTGCACCGCCGACGGTGCCGGCGAGGCCGTCGCTGCGGCACGCCTCGCCCGCGAACAGCAGCCGGCCGTCGCTCACCGGCTCGGCGAGCCCCGCGCGCGAGTGCGACTGTCCCGGCGGGCAATAGGCGTAGGCGCCGCCGAACAGCGGGTTGGTCGCCCAGTCGGTGACGAAGCCGCGCCCCGCATCGACGGCGCTCCCGGCGCGCGCGCCCAGCAGGCGGCGCAACGTCGCGTGCGCTTCGGCGAGCGCGTGGGCGGGCCGGTCCGCCAGCGCGCGCGCGTGGCGGCCGCCGAAGAAGCCGGTCACGTAGGGCAGCCCGGACGGCCAAGCCGAGAGCAGCATGCCGCCGCCGCAGCGCTCGTCGATGCGGCGTTCGAGCAGGGTCCCGGACTCGAGATCGAGCCGGTCGGCGCCGGTGGCCGGCAGCGCCAGCTTGCTGAGCAGGCCCATCGGCAGTCCGTCGATGGCGGCGCGCGTGGCCGCGGGCAGGGCCGGCTCGAAGGCGATGCGCCCGGCGCGCAGCACGCCGGTCGAGACGGTGACGATCACCGCGTGGGCCAGGATCGCGGGACCCCCGGCGATACGCAGCCGGCAGAGATCCCCGCCCCAGTCGATCCCCTGCACCGCCGTATCGAGTTGCACGGCGCCCGCCATCGGGCCGAGCAGGTCGGCGAGCAGGGTACCGATGCCGTCGGGCGGGCTGAGGTCGCCCTCGTCGAGCAGGTTGCGCTGCCAGTCATGCAGGCCGAGCACGTCGGCGTCGGCGGCGGCGATGATCGCACCTTCCCAGTTCTCGATGTTGGCGGTCCACGGACCGGCCGGTCCTGCCGCCTCGGCCAACGTCGTGTCGGGGCCGTCCGCACGCTGCCGCACGGTCCGTTCCCAGGCGCCGTAGGCCGCCTCGTAGGCCTGGACCTCATCGGGGCTCGCCGGCCGACCGTCCACGAACAGCCGGCGCGGACCCTGGTGGGCGGCGACCAGCGGGACGCCGCGCGCACGAGCCAGCTTCACCAGCGGGTTGCGGTCGGTCTGGTGCAGCCAGGTGGCGCCGGTATCGAAGCGGGCGCCGCCGAGGCAGTCCGGCCTGGCCGTGTGCGCCCGCCCGCCGATGCGCCCGCCGGCCTCGATCAGGATGCAGTGCCGGCCCGCCCCGCGCAGGATCGCCGCCGCGGCGAGGCCGGCGGCGCCCGCGCCGACGATCGCCACGTCGTGGACCGCCACGTCATGGACGGGTGCGGGCGAGAGCGATGCGGCCCGATCGGCCGGTCCGGGCCGGAGCGTCCCGGATGCGGGCATCAGCTGTGGCGCTTCACTTATGCCACTTCACTGGGTCGGCACGGTCGGGCCGGCCGGCTTGGCGGGCGCTGCCGGCAGCGGCACCGGGCGCGTCGCGTGGGCGGCGGACGGCTGCGCGAGGATGTCGCGGCCGACGCCGGTGGTGCCGCGGTTGAGCACGGCCAGCGTCAGCGAAAGCCCCATGAAGATCGCGGCCAGGATCGCGGTGACGCGGGTCAGCAGGTTGGCGGTGCCGCGGCCGGACATGAACGAGCCCATGCCCTGCGTGGTGCCGATGCCGAGCCCGCCGCCCTCGCTGCGCTGGATCAGCACGGTGCCGATCAGGGTGAGGGTGACGATGAGATGCAGGACGAGCAGGAAGGTGATCATGGTCCGGACCGGCCTCAGCCCGCCGTGGCGGGGCGGACGATCGTGGCCGCGCGCACGATCGAGAGGAAGTCGCTCGCCTTGAGGCTGGCGCCCCCGACCAGCGCGCCGCCGACTTCCGGCACCGCGAGCAGGGCGGCGGCGTTGCCGGCGTTAACCGAGCCGCCATAGAGGATGCGTATGGTGGCGCCCTGCTGCTCGCCGAACTGGCGCACCAGCTCGGCGCGGACGAAGCCGTGCATGGCGGCGACATCGGCCTCGGTCGCGGAACGGCCGGTGCCGATCGCCCAGACCGGCTCGTAGGCGACGATGCCCTCGAACTCGTCCGGCAGGCTGCCCTTGATCTGCCAGCCGACCACGTCCTCCTGCCGGCCGGCGGCGCGCTGCTCCTCGCTCTCGCCGACGCAGATGATCGGGATCAGGCCGCTGCGCGTCGCGGTGACCGCCTTCTCGCGCACCGTCTCGTCGATCTCGCCGTGATTGTGGCGCCGCTCCGAATGGCCGATGATGACGTGCGTGGCGCCGAGGTCGCGCAGCATCGGCGGGGCGATGTCGCCGGTATGGGCGCCGCCGTCGTGGATGTAGCAGTCCTGCGCGCCCCAGGCGATCGGGCTGCCGGCAAGGATGCGGCCGACGGTGGCGAGCTGGGTGAAAGGCGGGCAGAGCAGCACGTCGGCGTCGGGCGGGCTGGTGTCGAGACCCTCGCGGATCGCGCGCGCCAGCGCCTCGGCCTCGGCGGTGAGACCGTTCATCTTCCAGTTCCCGGCGATCATCTGTCGCATCGTGCAGCTCTCTCGCGGCGTTGCGAAGCCCTGATCGTCGGCATGGCGGGCCGGCTTCTCAAGGCCTCTGATGTGGCGCATAGACCATGACCGGCGCGTCCCTGACAATAGTGGCCGAGCTGGGACAATAGTGGCCAAGGCGTCACCGGCTGCCTATGGTGCGCGTCCTTCGGGAACCGCTTGCAGCAGCGCGTTCCCGCAATGCCCGGGAACGCAGTATAGGCGCCGCATGATCTCGTACTTCCGACACCTGTTCGTCGACTCCTGGCTCGGCCGGGCGTTCGCGCTGCTGATCTTCGCCGCCTTCGTGTTCTGGGGCGTGGGCGACTTCTTCACCAGCATGGGTCGCGGCGACCCCGGCACGGTGGCCTCCGTCGGCGCGCAGAAGGTGAGCGCGCAGGCGTTCGACAGCGCATACCGGCAGCAGCTCGACCGGGTGGCGCAGCAGACCGGCGGCGACGCTTCCCAGCTCCCGGTCGGGGAACGCGGCCAGATCGCGATGCAGGTGCTGCAGGGTCTGGTGAGCCACGCCGAGGCGTTGCGCGAGGCGACGCGGCTCGGGGTGGTGGTGCCCGACGGCGTGTTGCGCCAGGCCATCTTCGACCTGCCGCTGTTCAAGGACGACCACCAGCAGTTCGACCGCGCCAGGTTCGACCAGTGGCTGCGGACGCATAACCTCACCGAGCAGAAGCTGCTGTCGCTGTTCCGCGACGACCTCACGGCGAGCGCGCTGATCGAGCCGCTGCGGATCGGTGCGAGGGCGCCGTCGATCGTGGTCCGCCGCGCCTACGACTACGGCGCGCAGACCCGCACGCTGGACATGGTGAGCATCCCGTTCGCGTCGGTGGCACCGCCGCCGCCGGCCGGCGAGGCCACCTTGCGCCGCTACTATGACAACCACGCGATGCAGTTCCAGGCCCCGGACTATCGCCGCATCAAGCTGGTGCTGCTGTCGCCGGAGACCATCGCCCGCAGCATCGACGTGCCGGAGGCCGACGAGCGGGCGCTGTTCAAGTCCCAGCAGGGAACCGGCAGCCCCGAGAAGCGCTCGGTCGAGGTGATCACGGCGCCGAGCGAGGCGCGCGCGCGTGCGCTGGCGACGTTGTGGAGCGGCGGCGCCGGCTGGCCGCAGATGCAGGCGGCGGCGGCCGACAGCGTTCCGGTGGCGCTCGACGACGCCACCGAGGCGGCCTTCCCCGATCCAGCACTCGGCCGGATCGCCTTCACCGCCAAGCCCGGCCAGGTCAGCGCGCCGACGCACCTGGAGTCCGGCTGGGTGCTGCTCAAGGTAGTCCGCGTGACCGCCCCGACCACGCACAGCTTCGAGACGATGCGGCCGGCGCTGCATGACGAGATCGCCGTTTCGCGTGCGCGCGACGGCATGGCGGACCGGGTGCAGAAGCTGCAGGACGCGATCGCCGGCGGCAGCGGGCTCGACCAGATCCCGGCGGACCTGGGTGCGGCGGCGGCAGAGGGCACGCTGGACGCGCAGGGCCTGACCCAGTCCGGCGGGCCGGCGCCGCTACCCGGCAATCCCGCTCAGCGCAAGGCGATCGTCGCCCAGGCCTTCGCGCAACGGCAGGGGGACGCGCCGGCGCTCAAGCAGGGGCCGGACGGTTCGGAGTTCGCCCTCGTCGTCGAGGCGGTCACGCCGGCGCGGGCGCAGGAGTATGCCGCGGTGCAGGACAAGGTGCGTGCCGCGGTGCAGCGCGACGCGGTGCATCGCGCGGCCGAGCAGCAGGCGGCCACGCTCTACGCCCAGGTGCGCGCCCATGGCGGGCTGGCGGCGAGCGGACGGAGCGACGTCGCGCATGTCGGGCCGATCGGGCGCAACCCGCCGCCGGGCGACGTGCCCCCCGACCTGGCAAGGCTCGCCTTCAGCCTCGCACCCGGCAGCTCGACGATGCTGGAGGGCGCCAAGGGATTCGCGGTGATCACCGTCACCGGCATCCAGCAGCCGGAGCCGGCGGCGAACCGCCTGGCCTATGACCGCCTGCAGGGCACCCTCGACGAGGCGTTCGGCGACGACATCGAGGCCAGCTACGCCATGGCGCTGCGCGACAGGACCAAGCCGGTGCTGAACCCGCAGGCGATCCGCAGCGTGATCGGCCAATAGGGCGTGTCGCGCATCATCTACAGCGTCGAGCCGGCGGACCTGCTCACCCCGGTCGCGGCCTTCCTCAAGCTGACCGGCGCGCTGGCCGGCGGCGCGCGCAATGCCTTCCTGCTGGAGAGCATCGAGGGCGGCATCGCCCGCGGCCGGTATTCGGTCATCGGCCTGCTGCCCGACATGGTGTGGCGCTGCGCCGGCGGCGCCGTATCGACCTCGCGCGGCGATGGAGGCTTCGTGCCCGATCCGCGTCCGCCGCTCGACAGCCTGCGCGCGCTGATGCAGGACAGCCGGCTCGACCTGCCGGCGCACCTGCCGCCGATGACCGCCGGCCTGTTCGGCTACCTCGGCTACGACATGGTCCGGCAGATGGAGCGCCTGCCCGATCCGCCCGCGGACGATCTCGGCCTGCCGGAGGCGGTGCTGCTGCGCCCGTCGCTGTTCGCGATCTTCGACAACGTGCGCGACGAGCTGACCCTGGCCGCACCGCTGCGGGCCGGCGGCGAGGCGGGATCGGGCGAGGCGCTGCTGGCATGCGCGCGCGCAGCACTGGCCGAGCCGCTGCCGTTGGCGGGACCGGCGCCCGGCATGGCGGGCAACCTGGGGGAACCGCGCTCGAACTTCACCCGCGCCGCGTTCGAGGACTGCGTCAGCCGGATCCAGGACTACATCGCCGCCGGCGACGTGTTCCAGGTGGTCCCCAGCCAGCGCTTCTCGGTGGAGTTCACGCTGCCGCCGTTCGCGCTCTATCGCTCGCTGCGCCGCATCAACCCGTCGCCGTTCCTGTTCTTCCTGGATTTCGACGGCTTCAGCTTGGTCGGCAGCTCGCCCGAGGTGCTGGTGCGGCTGCGCGACGGCGAGGTCACCGTGCGTCCGCTCGCCGGCACGCGTCCGCGCGGCGCCGACCCCGAGGAGGATCGCAGGCTGGCCGCCGAGCTGCTCGCCGATCCCAAGGAGCGCGCCGAGCACCTGATGCTGGTCGATCTCGGCCGCAACGACGTCGGCCGCGTCGCCGAGCTGGGCAGCGTGCGGGTGACCGAAAGCTTCGTGATCGAGCGTTTCAGCCACGTCATGCACATCTCCTCGACGGTGGTCGGGCGGCTGCGTCCGGGCCTGGATGCACTGGACGCGCTGGTGGCGGGCTTTCCCGCCGGCACCCTCACCGGCGCGCCCAAGATACGCGCCATGGAGATCATCGACGAGTTCGAGCCGACCCGGCGGGCCGCCTATGCCGGCTGCATCGGCTACTTCGCCGCCGACGGCACCATGGACACCTGCATCGGCCTGCGCATGGCGGTGGTGAAGGACGGCGTCATGCACGTGCAGAGCGGCTGCGGCGTCGTCGTCGATAGCGTGCCTGCGGCGGAATACGAGGAGACCCGGCAGAAGGCCCGCGCCCTGATCCGGGCCGCGGAGGCGGCGGTGCGCTTCGCCCACGGCGACGCGTGGGCGGAGCGGCGGCACGGTAGCTAGTGGATAAAGCCCGACGCTTGGGTGCGTGTGCGCAAGCCGGCCAGTGGTGGCAGGCGGCTGTTCCGCTTCGGACAGTATCGAGCCCGTAAGCTGAGGTAGACGCGAGGTCTCTTGTCTTCCAGATTGAGCAATGGCTTCAGAAACCGTCATGCTCTCACCGTCGCCGTCGCTTCGGATTGCTGTCCTTGGTGCCGGAAAGATCGGCAGCACATTCGCCTTTCAACTGGCTCGCACCGGCGGTCACGATGTCACCGTCATCGCGCGACCGGGGTCGGTCCGCCTGCAGCAACTTGAGCACGACGACGCGATCGTCGACGTCAAGGGCGAACGGGCCAGCGTCCGTGTCGCCGGCACACTCGACGAGCAGGCACCCTACGACCTGGTCATCGTGACGCTGCTGGCCCACCAGACGGACGCACTGCTGCCTGCCCTGCAGCGCAGCGCGGCCAAGTGCATCCAGTTCATGTTCAACACCTTTCATCCGGAGCGGCTGCAGGAGGCAATCGGCGCCGAGCGATGCGCGTTCGGCATGCCGTTCGTCCAGGCGATGTTGACCGTTGATGGCAGGCTCAGGGCCACCATCGGTGCGGCTGGTCAGAAAACCATCATGAGCCAGAAGCGCTGGGTCGATGTTTTCAACGCGGCCGGGTTACCCGCCGCCTTGGAGCGGGACATGCCGCTCTGGCTGCGCTGCCATGTTCCGCTGTGCGTGGCATTCGAAAGCGTCTCGGTAGCCGGCGAGCGGCGCCGAGGGGGCGCTTCTTGGGGTGAGGCGCTCGTCCTGGCCCACGGTGTTCACGCCAGCTTCGGGCTCATCAAGGGCCTCGGGTACGATGTCTATCCAGGGACAAAAAAGCTGATCGCCGGCGCTCCAGTCGGGATGGTGGCAGCGGCGCTCTGGTTCATGTCGCGCGTTCGTTCATTCCGCGAGTTGCTGGCGACGGGCGAAGCCGAATGCCGAGCTTTGGTGGACGTCATGGTAGAGGCTGCATCACCTGCGAGATCACCCGACCTCGTGTCCAGAATCGAGGCGATGAGACCTTCGCAGAAGATTGTCTAGGAAGGGCGAAGCCTGAAAAGGGCTTACCTCAAGAACGTTAGCTTTCGATGGACGCGTGCTGAACGGCAAAGACTGCTTCGGTTGGTTCAGCCGGGGATGGTAGCGAGCGGACCTCGGAGGTCCATCGGCGTGTCTGATGCCAGCCCGGCGCATCTGCCTCCGCCTTCCTGATCCACGCGTCCTTGCAGTCGTTACAGGCGTGGGAGTGGCCCAGGCGTTGGCTTCGGCTACGCGCCTTCTCCCGACCGCCTACCGACAGATCGGAAGCTCGCCTCCGGCGGCCCCGGAAGTTGGCTCGAAATCCTCCGGAACCGTATCGGAGACCTCGACATCGGATATGCTGCCGCTGCGATGAGTTTCCGGAGGGTGTCGCTCCCTCCACACTGTACGGCCACTTCCCCGACGGACGATACCGTGGGATGCCTGAGGGTTAGCTTGGTCGGATACACGACTAGCCGAATTCCTTGAAAGGTCCGGTCGTCGTCGGTCAACTGGCCCGAGGGCGAGTTCGGGGCGATCCTCTCGATCATGTCGGCGATCCAGCAGGACACCGATCGAGACGGGCAGACACCTCCGCACGGATGGGAAGCGTCACGAAAGGGTTCTCCGATGGACATCGTTGCGCGCGCCGATGGTGGTGCCGGTGCTGGCGGTGACATCGGCGGCGGTGGCAGCGAAGGAATGGGAGCGGGGCCGGCGCCGGAACCGATCACCGTCACGGGTTCGCGCATCGAAGACTCCAGCGGTGGCAGCACATCGGTCAATGTCGGTGGTTCGTTCACCAGTATGCTCGATGGCCTGAACGGCACCTCGCCTGCCGCACCAGCCGGCGGCGGCACGAACCTGACCGTGACCTACCACAGGGGCTCGACCTCCTCCGCAAGCAGCCAGGGAAGCGATCAGGCCGGTCAATCGTCCAGCGACGGCTCCTCCTCCGCGTCCCCGGCCCCAGGCACATCCGGCTGGGACGAAGGAATTCAATATTTGCTGGGAGCGACGGTGGCGCTGATCGGTGGGCAATCCTGGCCTCGCTGATCGAGACAGCGAAGCTCAACGATATAGAGCCCTACGCTTGGCTTCGCGGCGTCCTGACAAGAATGGTTGAAGGCCATCCGATGCAGCGTCTAGACGAACTGCTACCCTGGAAGCAGGCCTGACCCGCCATCCAGACCCAGTTCGTCAAGATGCGATGTTCGACGCTTACAATTGACCGGCGCCTGAAGGAGATAAACATGAACGACGCTGACCACACCCAGGAGGGCGGCTGCCGCTGCGGTCGGATAAGATTCAAAATTACGGCAGCGCCCTTGATCACCATGGCCTGCCACTGCAAAGGCTGCCAACGCATGACCGGCAGCGCATTCTCACTCAGCGCGCTCTATCCCGACAGTCAATTCAGACTGACAAAAGGTGAACCCGTCGTCGGCGGCATGCACGGCCCGACCCGGCATCATTTTTGCGCACATTGCATGAGCTGGCTGTTCACCCGTCCCGAAGGCATGGACGAATTCGTCAACGTCCGCGCCACGATGCTGGACAACGCCCTTACGTTCAGGCCGTTCATCGAGACATACACAAACGAAATGCTCCCCTGGGCCAGGACGCCTGCCATCCACCGTTTCGAGCAATTCCCGCCGATGGATCAGTTTCCTGCTCTGCTCGCAGCCTTCGCGCAACCGACGGCATGATCAGCCAAATCCTTTCAGGTTAGCCCACCGTCGTCCTGGACCAGTCGCCACATGAGCAACTCGTCGGCGTATCCGCCATCCCGGAGCACCGACGCCGGCTCCGATCCATATCGTTCGAAGCCGAAACGCCTGTAGAACGCGATAGCCCTCGCGTTGTCGGCCATGACGGTCAGCTGGAGCTGGCGCATCCGGCCACGGGCCTGCTCGATCAGCGCCATCATAATCAGTTTGGCTGCCCCGGAGCCTCGTTCCTCGGGCATGACGTGCATGCCCCAGATCAGCCCCTTATGGGCGAGTTTCGCCCCCGTCAGCCTCGTGAGGCCGCCGACACCAACCCACTGCCCGTCTTTGCACACCACAACGACATGATCCGTTGACAAGCGCGTCCTCCAGGCCTCAATCCCCACGATCGTGTCGTCACTGACGTCGAGGCGGAAGCTGTCGGGATCCGCCGACAATGCTGCCGACCGATAGACCAGGAAGCGCTCCGTCTGTTCAGGATCAAGCTGCTCGACCCGCATGAAGAGCCCTTCGTCCCCGATGGTGCCTTGTAGCACCATATCTTACCCATCGATCTCAGCGTTCGCTTCGGAGCGTAAGAGTCTTTCGCTACCTGCTTTCTCTCTGCGTCAAGGTGCGACGCCAGGACGCTTACCTTGCAGCCGGTGTTGTCGCACATGCGGCGCGCATCGAACCGGATGGTAACGGCGTGCTCGCCCCGGGGAAGATCGGCCGGAGTCCGCTGATAGCGGTTGTGAACACGCCTCGTTCGGCGACGCACGACGGGTAACACGTCATGCGTCGCCGGCAAGTCAGAGACACATTGATTGTGGGCGGGGCGGGTTCATGCCGCCAGGTTTCAAGTCGGATCGAAGCTCGATCTGGCGACAGGCGAGCAAGCAGGTTCATCTATAGGAAATGGACCTGTCGAGATGATCACCAAAAGTGGCCAAGAGCCGACGCTCGGCGAAACGGACGCGCTGCGGCCGCTTGTCTGGAAACCGGACTCTCGAAGTGCGCCGCATCCGGTCAACGCGTCAGCGGTTCGGATGCCAGGTCCGGGCCGAGGGCATCCGGGAGTGGAAGGGCCGTGATGCCGCGCAGGACAGGGCTGCGCCAGGCGATGATCGTCAGGAGCCAACCGCCGACGCCGGCGAAGTCGAGTGCTGCGCGAAGGCTTTCGTGCTGTCCGAGCCAGCCGCCGATCAGGGCACCGGGGGCGGCCGGGATCAGGATCAACCAGCGCATGGTACTCGTCATGCGGCCGAGCATCGGCGTGGGGGTCACAGCCTGACGCAGGGCGATGAAGTTGACGAAGATCAGGATTGCGCCGAAGCCGAGCAGCATCAGGTCGACGGCGAACGCGGCCCGGCCCAGAGGCCCGACCGGAGAAGCGGCCAGGAGCAACGAGCCGGAGGCGGTGAGCGCGAAGCCCAGCGTGATGCATCTGCCCGGACCGGAAAGCCGGCTGAGGCGTCCGCCGGACAAGCTCCCGAGCACGGTCCCAAATCCGAGACAGACGTAGCAGAGCCCGACGCCCTGCCCGGACAGTGCCAGGGTGCGCGTGGCGAAGAGGATGTTCACGCCGGCTGCCGAGGCGTTGAAGAACTCCCATGCGGCGATGAAACCGGCCAGCGTGATGAGGAGGTGGTTCCGGCGGACGAAACGGCCGCCGGCCAGGAGCTCAGGCCAGAACCCGCCGGCAATCCGCATCGGCTTCTCGTCGATGCGAATACCGCCAAGGATCGAGGCCGACATCAGCAACAGGACGGCGTTGAACAGCAGAGCCAGGAGCGCCCCAAGGAGCCTGATGAGGGCACCCGCGATCGCCGGTCCGGCGACCTCGGCGCCAGAGTTGGCGAGCGCATTCTTCGCGTTGGCCTCGATAAGCCGGTCGCGCCCGACGATCTGGTTGAGAACGATCTGAGAGGCGCTTCCGGCGGTGGTGTTGACCAGACCGACCGTGAAGGCGACGAGCAGGAGCCAGGGAACGGACAGGAAGCCTAGCCAGCGCGCGAGCGATACGCTCGCCGCGGCTGCCGCGAGCGTCAACTCGCCGGCGATATGGACCGGCAGCTTGCGCACGCGATCGAGCAGGACGCCCGATGGCAGCGAGAACAGGGTAAAGGGTAGCGTCTCCATCGAGATGAGGACGCCCATGGCCGTGGCCGAGGCGTGGAGTGAGACCGCGGCGGTAAGCGGCAGGGCCAGCAGCATGATCTGCATGCCGAATGAACTCGCCAGCACGGAGGCCCAGAGGCGGCGATACGCAGGATCACGAAGAAGATCGTTCGGCCCGATGGTCATGCCTCTCCGGAGGGCGGCGACAAGACGAGCCAGTCGCGCCCATGGTCCGGCACCGGATCGTTCCATTTTCCGACGGCTGGTCATTCAATTTCCAACAGCTCGACGTCCGCGTATCGGCAATGCGAACGAGATCGGACGCGGAACGGGGTAGCGCGGGGGGCTCTCCGGATTCAGGCCTGCGAGGTCCGGGCCACGCCGAGGAAGATCAAGCCCGATGTCAGCAGCAGGAGCAGGCCGCCGGCGGTGAACACGCCGATCGCTCCGGTGAGGCCGAAGATCACGCCGCCGACTGCCGCACCCGAGGCGATGGCGAGTTGCACGGCGGCCACCAGCAGGCCGCCGGCGCTCTCCGCCTCGTCGGGTACGGGACGCGCGACCCAAGTGGACCAACCCACCGGCACGCCGCCGAAGGCCATGCCCCACAGCGCCACCAGCAGCGTGCGGGTCGGCAACCCGGCAGGGAGGATTGTCAGCGCCAGCCCGGCGGCGCCGATCACCAGCGGCACCAGGATCAGCGTCATGCGCAAGCTGCGCTCCAGCAGCAGCCCCGCGATCAGGGTGCCGGCGAAGTTGGCGACGCCGAAGCCCAGCAGCATCAGCGACATGGCGTTTATGCCGACTCCCACGACGTCTTCCAGGAACGGCCGGATATAGGTGAAGAGCGCGAAGTGCCCGCCGAAGACCAGGACGATGCACAGCATGCCGAGCCCGATGCCGGGGCGCAGCAGCACGTCCGTCAGGGTGCGCAGGCGGGCAGCGCCAGTGGACGCCAGGCGGGGCAGCGTGGCCATCTGGAACAGCAGCGTCACCATGCCGATCCCCATGGCCAGCAGGAACACGCTGCGCCAGCCGTGCCAATGACCGAGATAGGCGCCGACCGGGGCCGCCACGATGGTGGCGATCGAGACGCCGCTGAAGACCATGGAGAGGGCGCGCGGCACCAGGGGCGGCGGCACGAGGCGCATGGCCACCGCGGTCGCCATGCTCCAGAAGCCGCCGAGCGCGATGCCGAGCAGCAAGCGTGCGAGCAGCAGGGTCGTGAGGTTCGGCGCCAGCGCCACGAGCAGGTTGGAGGCGATGAGCAGCACCGAGAAGCCCATCAGCACGAAGCGGCGGTCCAGCCGGCGCGTGACCACCGCGACCACGAGGGCGCTGCCCAGGGCCGCGGCAGCGGTCACGGTCACCGCCTGCCCCACGAAGGCTTCCGAGACGCCAAGCGACGCGGCCATCGGCGTCAGCAAGCTGACGGGCAGGAATTCGGCGGTCACCAGGCTGAACACGCCCAGTGCCAGCGAGAACACGGCGGACCAGGCTGGCTCCCTCAGCCCGGCGACGAGCGCCGTGCCCGTCATGCTTTCGCTCATGGTTCTGCCTCGGCCGTTGTCGGTCGGGACGATAGGCTGGATCTTCCGGACGATCTATGACAGATCATCTTTCTTTATTAATCGAAACTCCGGCATGGCACCACGAGGCGTCCGTCTCCCTCCGTCCGACCTGATGAGCGAGCTGCTGCTGGGCATGCGCCTTCGCGGCATCCAGTACCGCCACATCCAGGCAGCTTCGGCCTCGGCTTCGGCACGGCGGCGGGCCAGGCGCAGTTCCACTTCATCGTCGACGGCGTCGTCTTCCTGCGAACCGAAGCCGGAGACACGCACCGCCTCGGTCCGGGCACCGCGGTGTTCATGCCGCACGGCGGCGCACACCAGCTACGCTCCGCGCCCGACCTGCCCTGCCGGGACATCACCAGCTTCGAAGCCGCCGCGGTCTGCGACAGCGTCTGCAACATCACCGCCTGCGCCGGCGAGCCGGACCGTGCGCGCGACCCGGACCGTGCGCGCGACGTCATATTCGGCGCCAGCATGGAATTCGAGCTGGGCGGCATGCAGGGACTCGTGCGCCTGATGCCGGAGGTCATGCTGGTCGACACGCTGGGCGAGCGGCATCCTGAGATCCTGCCCATCCTGCGAGCCATGGAGAACGAGGTCCGCGGCCGGCGCGTGGGTTTCGCCGGCATCCTGGCGCGCCTGGCGGATGTGGTCTGCGCCACCATCGTGCGTGGCTGGGTCGAATGCGGCTGCGGCGGGGCGTCCGGCCTGGTGGAGGCGCTGCGGGACCCGCGCCTGGCCCGCGCCATCGCGGCGCTGCATCGCGATCCCGGGCATGGCTGGACCGTCGCCGAACTGGCCGCCGAGACGGGGAACTCGCGCTCCGTCTTCGCCGAGCGCTTCCAGGCCATCACCGGCGTCACGCCGCTGCGCTATGTCGCAGAGCTGCGCATGGGCCTTGCCAGGCGATGGATCGGTCAGGACAACCTCCCGATCGAAGCGGTGGCGCATCGGCTGGGCTATGCATCGCAGGCCGCCTTCAGCCGCGCCTTCAAGCGCGTGACCGGCCATCCGCCCGGCGCCACCCGCGCCTCGTCGTCCCCGTCGCGATGAACGGGCATGAAGGCGTCTTCGGCATGTCACCTTGGCGCGGTATGGACCGTCACGCCGTCGCCGGCGCCCCGCGCTCGGACTGGTCCCGTCCGATCAGGGCCAGGCCCTCGGCGACGGAGACGAACTCGCCGCCGCCGGACACCTTGCGCACGCCGAAGCGCTGCTCGAACAGGGCACGAACCGCCGGCACGAACGAGGTGCCGCCGGTCAGGAACACCCGGTCGATCTCGTCGGTCCGCACCCGTGCGCGGTCCAGCGCCTGCTCGACGGTGGCGGATATCCGCTTCAGGTCGGCGGCGATCCAGGCCTCGAACTCGTGGCGGGCGATGCGGCGCTCGATCGCGAAGTCGCCGTGGGCGAAGCGCAGCACCGCGGTCTCGTTGCGCGACAGCTCTGCCTTCACCGCGCTCACCGCCCGATACAGCTCGTAGCCAAGCTCGTCCTCGATCAGCCGGATCAACGTGCGCAGGCGGTGCGGGTGCGCGCTGGCGGCGGCCACCTCCTCGATCTCGCGCAGCATGCGCGGCGTGCGCATCAGCGACAGCCGGTGCCATCGCGCGAAGCCGCTGAAATACTCCGGCGGCACCGGCAGCTCGTTGCCCATCACGGTATAGACGTCGCCCTTGCCCAGGAGCGGGGAGACCACGTTGTCGATGATGCGGTGGTCGAAGCTGTCGCCGGCGATGCCGATGCCGCCGTAGCCGAGCGGCGTCACCCGCGCCGCGCCGCGCGGATCGAAGCGCATGACTGAGAAGTCGCTGGTGCCGCCGCCGAAGTCGCCGACCAGCACGGTCGCGGGCTGCTCCAGCGTGCGGGCGAAACGGTATCCGGCCGCTTCCGGCTCCAGCGCGACCTCGATCGCGCCGAACCCGGCTTCGGCGAAGCACGCGCGCAGCCGCGCCTCGCCGAAGGCGTCGTCGGCGCGCTCGCCGGCAAAGCGCACCGGGCGTCCCGCCACCACCTGCGACCCGGCGTGGCCGCCTGCCAGCAGGCCGGTGAGGAACAGCGAGACCATCGCCTCCAGCGTGAAGTTCCGCCCGAAGATGCTGGTACGGGTGAAGCTGCGCTGCGCCAGGTAGGTCTTCATCGACATGATGAGGCGGCTGTCCAGCGGGTCGTCCAGGTACGCCTGCACGGCGAACGGCCCGGCGGCATGGCGCAGCGTGCTGCGGCCACGCGTCTCCTCGTCCCAGAAGCAGAGCACGGTGCGGAACACGTCCAGCTCGGCCTGCCCGACAGCGTAGAGCTGCGTCCGCAGGCTGCCATCCGGCTGCAGGCTCGCGACCACGCTGTTGGTGGTGCCGAAATCGATGCCGATCAGCCCCGTCATCGACCTGCCCCGCATCCTCGAAGGGCGAGGGTTCAATCGCACTTCGCGGCCGGATGCAAGCCGGCTCAGGGGTGCGCCGCACCGCCCGGCTCCGGCGCAAGCGCATGCGTGAAGAACGCCACGACCTCGGTGTCGAAGGAGCGATGGAACGCGGCCCGGTCGAAGCCGGCCTCGCTCGTGCAGATGGCGGGTGCGATGCGGGCGAGGGCGTCCGGGCACGGCGCCAGGAAGTCGTAGTGACGCGCGTGCGGAACCACGTGCATCTCGGGCGGCCGTGGGAGTGCCGCCGCCACCGCTTCGGCGTAGAGCGGACTTGGCAGGATGTCATCGTCGCCGGCACGCCAGAGCTGGACCGGGATGGTCACGCCGTCGAGGCCGTGCGGCATGAAGGTGAAGCCCAGCGCGGGTGCCGCGACGACGATGGCGCGGATACGGACGTCGTGGGTGAAGTGCGCCGGCGCGGCCACAGCCGGTGTCCCGGCCTGCCGGTGTGCGGCGATCAGGCGACAATCAAAGAAGTCGGGATGCGCCTCGCAGTGCGGCCCGACCAGGCTCAGCCGCGGGTTGCCGCCCGCCAGGGTCAGCACGGTGAAGCCGCCCGACGAGAAACCGAAAGCGCCCACGCGGGAGGCGTCGACCACCCCGCCGGCCCAGTGCCCGATCATGGCGTCGACCAGCACATGGAGCTGGCGCGGGCGGGCGGCCATGTCGAGGGCCCGGCTCTGGTCGCGGTAGTTGTCGCCGGTATGGGTCAACGCGGCGGCCACGAAGCCGGCCAGGGCGAGGGCGGTATCGCCGTGACCGACGAAGTCGCCGCTTTGACCGTGCAAGATCACCACCAGCGGCAATCGGCTGCCCCCGACCGGTGCGCCTTCGACCGGTGCGCCCTCGACCGGTGCACCTTCGACCGGTGCCTCCGGCGCGACCTGCTGCGTGAACAGGCCGATGCGCGTCGGCCGGGGCACGGCAGCGGTCGGATACCATATGCCGACCTCCAGGGGCGGATCGGTGCCGTCCGGAACCAGGATCCTGCTAAAGCCGACCGAGCGGGCGAATGCCGAGGCCTGGAACAGCCAGGCGGCTGCACAGAACAGGAGAAGCGATGCGACTTTCATGGGGTTGCCTCTGCTTGAACCCGCGCAGCCTTACGAGGGGCGTCTCGGTGCAACCAGGCGCTCCTGCGCGAATGGGCGAACGGGTTCGCGAAGCGGCGAACGGGCGCGCTTCTCCGGCATCTGACCCACTCCGCAACCGGCCGCGATCGTCTATGCTCGGCGGCGATGGACGGACACGCGACCATGCGCCTCCTCGGCGACCGCAGGGACTGGGCCCGCGACCTCGCGGTCGCGACCGCGGCCGGCATGTTCCTCGGGCTCGTCGGCCCGTTCGGCAGCTACCTGAACGGACCTCCCATGGTCCGGCTGGGCTACTGGCTCGCCGCACTATGGGCCGGGACCTGCCTGTTCGGCGTCATCCTGCGGCCCGCCGTCCGTGGCGCCCGGCGCTTCCGGCTGCCACTGCCCGCGGCACTCGCGGTGGCGACGCTGCTCGCCGCCGTTCCCATCGCCCTGCTTTGCCAAGCGGTGGCGATGGCGCTCTGGCCCGGTCCCATCGGCCGGATCGGCGTGCCCGCCTTCTATGCCCAGACCCTGGTGATCTCCGCGCCGATCGCCCTCGGCTACGGCCTCCTCGATGCGCGCCGACCACGCCCGCGCCTGCCGCACGAGGAGGTTCGCCAACGCCCGCGCCTGCGGCACGAGGAGGTCCGCCAGCCGCCCCCGCCGGCGCCGACGGACTTCCTCTCTCGCCTGCCCGGCCGGCTCGGCCGGGAGCTGGTCGCGTTGCAGATGGAGGACCACTATGTCCGCGCCCACACCAGCAGGGGCTCCGCGCTCGTCCTGATCCCGCTGCACCAGGCGATCCGCGAGCTGGACGGGATACCCGGGCTGAGGGTGCACCGGTTCATGGTGGATGGCGCGCGATGCCGTCACCGGCTGCCTCCGCGACGGCCGCAACGTCCAGCTTCGCCTGCTGAACGACATGGAGGCGCCGGTAGGCCGTGCGAGCGTCGCCGAGGTCCGCGCCGCCGGCCTGCTGAGGCATCCGGACAAGGACGAGCCGGATCCGACCACCACTTGACCAGTTATTTGACCCGCCATTTGAGCCGTCACTTGACAGCGATTCTAACTGAGCCATGGCTGACGGCTCACATTGCGATTTGGTCTGCGATTTCGGGAGGCGGTTTTGAGGTGATGAGGGTCTGCATGAGGGTATTCCAGTTGGGGAAGA
>JAABUX010002404.1_pt1 | contig 26635 bp, 18 predicted proteins | sample 5561851 | NCBI WGS metagenome assembly JAABUX01 (sample SAMN10711883, study PRJNA513361) | rock metagenome | isolation source: Antarctica rocks | place: Antarctica: Victoria Land, Richard Nunatak red sandstone | collected 2016-01-03 | reverse complement strand
GCCTGCTCGGTTGAGCAGGCGCCCCCGGCCCCGTTCCTTTGGTTAACAGTGCGCTCCTATCCCGGACGCGGATAGGACGCCGTTGCGCCGCCCGCGTCCGGGATAGGATGGATGGCTATTGCTGGACGCTCACCGTCCCGTGCAGACCGTTGTACGTCCTGGGGTTGACGCGCGCATTGTAGATCTCCAGGAACGCGCTGTAGCCGCCCCGCGCCGAGCGCACGCGCAGCCGGAAGGTGCGGCCGGTCAGGTCGACCAGGCGGCCATGCTGCCCCGTCGTGTAGCCGATGAACACCGTGCCGGTCACGTCCACCAGCGTCGTCCCCCCGCAGGCCAGCGAGCGGTAGCGCGTGCCCGAGTAGAACGCGGTGCGTCCGTCGTCGAAGAAGAGCGGCGCGGGAGAGGTCACGCGTGGATGGCTCCCACCCGTGCTACGCAGATTGCGCACGCTAATGTTTGGCAGCGTGTAGAAGGTGAATCCGCCGAAGCTGAAGCGTGAGCCATAGAGGAACAGCGTGCGCACCAGACAGGGCCGCGCCGTCGGCCGCGGCCGGGGCGTCGCCGTAGCCGTCGCCGTGGCGGCCGTAGTCGTCGGCGTCGAGATCGGGATGATCGTGGGGAACCCTGTCGCCGTGGCCGGGACCGAGGTCGTCGTGGCCGGGACCGAGGTCGCCGTGCCGGTCGACGGGATGGGCGTACTCGTCGCCGTGGCCGGGACCGGGGTATTAGTGGCCGTAGTCGTCGGCGTGCTGGTGGCCGTAGTCGTCGCGCTCGGCGCCGTCGTGGCCGTTGCACTCGGCGATGCGGTAGCCGTCGCGCTCGGCGCTGTCGTGGCCGTGCTCGTCGCGCTCGGCGATGCGGTAGCCGTGCTCGTTGCGCCCGTCGCCGTCGTGGCGCTCGGCGATGCGACGGCCGTCGTTGTGGTGTTCACCGTACCCGTGGCCGTGGCCGTGGCGCTCAGCGTACCCGTAGCGCTCACCGTGGCCGTGGCGGTCATGGTCATAGTCGGAACGGGCGTCGCCTGAGGGCCGACGTTAAAGCTGTAGGGCAGGCGCACCAACTCATCGCCGATGCCGGTGTTCAGGAAGCCGCTGGCCGAGCCGGCGTTGTACGTGTCGACGTAGAGATTACCGTTGACGGTCGAGCCGGTCTGGCTGACGCTCGGCGTGAAGCCGACCTGGATGGTGCCCGATTGCCCGGGGCCCAGCGTCAGCGGCGTGTACGCCCCCCCCGTGAAGCCCGAGAAAATGCCGACCGCGTCGCCCGTGCTGGAACTGACGGACGGGTCGAAGCCCTGCGCGTTGGCCACGGCGCTGACCTGCGCCTGCGACTGCTGCGCCGCGGACGGGAAGGGGCCGATCGCGGACGGCGTGGCGAACCAGAGGCCGCCCGGCAACTCGGGCGCGCGGTACTGGTCGGCGATGTTGACGATGGCCGTGTCCGCTCCGTTCTGATCGCGCGTGTGCTGCCCGTTGGGTCCGACCGACGAGCCGAAGACATCCGGCGTGCCGGTACCGCCGAAGGGATAGGCGCCATTGCTGTTGAAGGCATCCATGTCGATGCCGCCCGGCGCGAACGAGCGCGCGATGAAGGTCAGGTTGTTGGCCTCGGTGGGCACGAAGAACGGTTGCACCGCCGGGTCACTGACTGACTGCGGGATGTTCTGCGTGAAGCCGCCCAGGCCCAACGGCCCGAAGTTGGTGGTGCGGCCGTCGACGAAGAAGTCCTTCGTCGTGTTGCCCGTGTTGGTCACCGCGACCGTGACGGTAGTTGGCGCGCCCGCTGCCAGTGTGTTGCCGTTGGGCAGGGACCCACCGACGCTCACGCCGTTGAAGCCCAGCGTGGCCGTGAAGGGCAGCGAGGTCTGCAGGCCCGAGATGTTGTCGTTGATCAGCAGCACGTAGCGCCAGCGGCCCGCCTGCGGGTCACGACGGAAGAACTGCAGCGTGTTAGTGTAGCCGGTAGGCACACCGGTGTTGGGGTTTTGCCCGGTGATGGTGCTCTGCACATTGATGGGCAGGCCGGCCGGATCGACCAGCACCCCTTCCAGGTTGTAGGCCGTGTCGGTGATGGCCGTATTGAGTTCCAGGTCACTCAGGCCACTCGGCACATCGAAGGCATAGGTCAACGTCTGGCCGGGCGAGAAGTCGCGCCCGTTGCCGCCGGTCAGCGTCCCGGTGAACACCGTGGGCGACACGCTGAAGCTGGGGAATTGTACGAGTGAGCGCAGGATCACCGGCACGGCGCCGGCCACCGTGGCGCCGCTGGAGTCCTTGAACACCAGGTTGGCGCTCTCGTCGCCGGGCTGCGCCGGGGTCGTCGCGGTCACGTTGATCGTCTGGCTCGCGCCCGGCGCGAGAGTGATGGCAGGGCCGCCGCCGATCGGCGTGTAGTTGGAGGCGCTGACGGCGAAGTTCACCGTTCCGCTGTAGCCACCGGTGCCAGCAAGCGTCCAGATGAAGGCCCTGTAGGTACCGGTCATCGGGTTGGTCAGGTCGACATGGCCGTAACCGCTGGAAGGCACGTTACCGGGGTCCTGCGGCAGGGAGAACGCGGTGTAGCGCCCCTGCGGGTCGACCAACTCGAGGCGCACGACCCTCGTGAGATTGCGCTGGGAGCGCACGTCAAAGGAGATGGCGGCGTCGAGGCGGTCGGGCGCGCGCCCGTCGACCGTGGGCACGGGGAAGTCCTGCTCCACGTAGGCGCGCCGGTTGCCGACCTGGTCGGTGAAGGTCAGCGTATTCGTCGCCGTGGGCGCGAGTGTGTCGCTAAACGACTGGTTGTAGCCGGGCGCGGCAAGCGTCTGCACGGTGGGCGTGAAGGTCTGCGTGCCCGTGCTGACGTTGGTGAAGCTAACGGGGAACGTCTCGGGCGTGTTGGGCAGGTCGGTCGCGGCCAGCGTGCCCACGCTGGTGGTCCCGTTCGACGCGCTGTCGGTCGAGACCAGCAGGCCGTTGCCCTGGGCGGCCATCGTCGAGCCGTTGGCCGACTGGGCGGCCTGCACGGCCTTGAGGCTGTTGATCAGCCCGGCGCCCTGTTCGTAGGTGGGGATGTTGAGGTCGGTGGCCGTGCTCTTGATGATCGTCTTGATCTGGCGCGGCGTGGGGCTGGCGCCTCCGTGCGCCTGGCGGTAGGCCTGGATCACCAGGGCCGCCTCGCCCGCCGTCAGCGGCGACGCCTCGCTGGTGCCGCCGAAGCTGTGCAGGTTGGAGGGCTGGCCTTTGAGGTCGGTGCAGTTGGAGTAGAGTTGCGTGTTGGCGGTGCAGGGCTCGTAGCTCAGGTCGCCGCCGGCCACCACGTCCACGGTCTGGCTGGCCAGCTGGTTGGGGCCGGACGACGACAGCGCGGAGATGTTGTTGCTGACGAAGTCGTTGGGGCCGCCATTGCCCAACTGGTAGCCGTAGCTGGTGGTCTCCTGGTAGTAGCGGAACTGCGTCGAGGCTCCGGCGGAGATGATGTTGGGGTCGGTGGACGGCGAGCCGATGGTGGTCGCTGTGCCGGCGTCGCCGCTGCTGGCCACTACCGTGACGCCATCGCGGATCGCCTGGTCGTTGGCCAGCGTGATGGGGTCGTTCTCATTGTCCGGGTAGGGGTTGCCGCCGAACGACTCGTTGAGCACGTCGACGTGGTGCGGACCGGTGGTGTCAGCATACTGGATGGCCTGCACAAAGTCCGACGTGGTGGTGGTGTTTTGCTGGCCAAACACCTTGAGGCCGACCAGCGAGGCGCCGGGAGACATGCCCAGCAGTCGGATCTGGCAGGTCGTGGGGTGCGCCGGGCTGACATAGTTGCTCAGGCTGTAGGTGATGGCGCCCTGCGCGGCAATAGAGCCGGCGTCGCCAAAGGCCTCGCCGCCGCCGGTCGGCGCGTTGGGGCCGTCGCCCGAGAAGTCCTGGTAATCCACGAAAACATGCTGGCCGTTGGGCCGGATGAACTCAGGATTGTTGGGGTCCAGACCCTCGGCAATCCAACCGACGGTGACGCCCGTGCCCGTCACGATGTTCTGGGCCTGGGGCACGGTCGCCGTGGGGAAGGCCGTGTTGGTCAACTGCAGCGCCTCGGGCTCCAACTGGGGAGTGATGGCGCAGGTCGAGGTCACCGTGGTCGTCGGCGACACGGCCGGGCTGATTGCGCTGGAGGAGGGCGCGCTGGCGCCGCCGGACGCGCCGAGCAGGCTGGCCGCGTCAACGTGGCGCGGGCCGGGGATGATGCGGTCGGGGACCACGGACCGCACCGAGGGGTCCTGCGAGAGGTGGTCGATCTCGGCCGCCGAGACGGTGGCCGCGACGGCGTTGATGATGGTAAAGGAGCGCACGTTCCGCGCCTGGACCTGCGATAGCTCGCTCAGGACGGGGCTCTGGTTGGAGGACACGGCGCTGGCGCGCACCTGACGCGCTGGCCGGCTGGCGCCACTCAGGTTGGCGTACTGGTCTTTGAGGATGATGATGACGTGCTTATCCGCGTTCTGGGAGAGCCGCGCCACGTCGGCCGCGGAGAGTCCGCCTTGTGGCTCGCGCGAGCCCGCCTGGGCGGAGGGCGGGTCGGCGCTACGAGTCGCGGCGCGCCCGCTGCCCGAGATAGACTGAGTCGCCAGGGGGACTGCGAGGCTAAGGGCCAGGAGTGAACGCCAGACTACGGATCGAGATGGTCGCAAGGTCGGCTCCCTTCGTATATGTCCCTACACAGCTCCAAACGCGCGCCAATCAGGGGCATTGACGACCGCTACGCGATGGACAATGGCAGGGGAACAACTGCTTGATCCATGTGGACATATAAGGCCAGCGATGATGATCGGCGCGCGTAGCTGTGTTGTGCTGTATCGTACCATATTCCGGCGCGTTTTGGGTAGCCCTACACATGGCTCACCCATGGCTCAGGGTGTACCCTAAAAAAGTGACAGGTGGCCGAAACGGGCCTGCGACGGCGGTCGCCTGGCAAACAGACGCCGACGGCGGTCGGATGGGTTCCGCTGGCACGCCGCTTCTGGCCCCCGTCTGACACCGCAGTGTCCGTGCTGTGCCATGCGACCGCCGTCGCAGGCCGCATCTCACAATTTTGGTGTACACCCCATGGCTCAGGGTGGGCCACAGCAAAGTTCCCTTATGCGGTGCGGCAGCAAACTGGCATGGCCGCTGTGCGCGTGCATGGGAACTTTCTTGTGGCCCACCCCATGGCTCATGGCTCATGGTACGCCCCGAGACTGATACGCGGCCTGCGATTGAAATCGCATAGCGGATTGTCATGTCCCCGCGGGACGCCCCCACGGATGAAAATCGGCGATGTACACAGCAGCGCGCGGACACTCACGTACCTAATGTGCAACTCGGTTTGGGGCCTAATCGGCCAGCAAGCCGTCCAGATCAAGAGGGGGGCGCCCCAGTTGGAGGTTGAGGAAGACGGCGACGGTATGGGCCAGGACCTTGCGGATGAGGCGATGTTGGTAGTGCCACAGGTCATGGACACGGAGGCGGGCGACGGCGAAGCGCTCGGTCAGATGCGAACCGACGGTCTCGACGCCCTTGCGGGCGCAGGCGCGCAGCAGGCAGCGCGGGTGGGGCGTGGTCATGCCCTTGCGGGGAGGCACGATCATCAGGACAGCGTGGCGCTCGGCCAGCAAGGCGTGACGCGCGGCGTCAATGAAGCCCTTGTCGGCGGGGACGGTGCCCGTAAAGCCCGCCACCAGATCGTCGAGCAGGTGGATGTCGTGCGGGCGGGCCGGCAGGAGGGGGTAGGCGATGATCATGCCCGAGCGCGCGATGCGCAGGCCCAACGTGAAGCCAGAGTAGTCCAGCTTCTTGGCCGCGCAGTGGCCATAGTCGGCATGCGGCTTGAAACAGCGGTCGCGCCCGCTGCGCGTGTAGCCGCAGACAGGCAGCGGGAGCGTGTCGATCACCTGCACCGGGTCGTGGGCCTGCCCGCTGACCACGGTCAGGCGCTGCTGGATGCGTTCCTTGAGTTGCCACAGGTTGGCTGCCTGCCGCACGAACAGGCTGCGGTCGCGCAACTGAGGGAAGAAGGCTTGATCATGGGCGCGGACGGACGCGACGATGTCCTTGTCCACCCCGTACTTAAAGAATTCGCCGCAGATCTCGATGGTGATCACCTCCTCGTCGGTCAGGGCAGGGGCAAAGCCCCCGTGCGGACAGAGTTATGGGCGATGAGGGCTTGATAGTGCTCGCAAACCAGGCAGTACACGCTGATGATAAAATGATCCCGATCCATGGGGACGCTCCTTTCGCGCTCGCAGGTGTGAGATACCCGCTAGTCTACGAAAACCGTTCCCCTGGATCAACTTATCGAGTTGCACATTAGGTCGAGTCTATCAATGCTGACCAGCAGCAAGGCGACGATTGGTTCGATGCTCTCTATCGGTTCAGAGTGAGTCATGCGCTGCGCTTTGCGCTGCGAGGAGCACGGATGCCTGATATCATCGTTGGCTGCAAGCAAAACATCGGCGAAATCTCGTTGGTGAGCTTAGCTGACGACGATGCGGATACTGAGGACTGGTCATATCTTGGCTCGTGGTCATATCCGTTCGACATGGATGATTTCCGCCATGACCTAAGACAGAAGTTACGACAAGTCGTGCTGCAATGGGTCGCAAACAATGACAAGACGGCGGTTCATGAACGAGCCAATAGTATCCTCGAGCGTTTACCAGTGGCGCCGTGACGTTGTCACCGAGTTGGGATGGGCAGCGCGCATAGCCTCCAACTCTTCGTCTGTGCGCGGCGGCAAGGAGTATGTCGCATCCTCGATGCGCCGAACGGTATCCTCTATCGGCATCGAGTTGCTCATCCGCCCACTCAATAGGTTCCGTTGCCACGGTCGTCATCCTTCCTTTGTTGTTTGTCGATCTGTAGTACTCGTATCATAACCTAACTGAGGATCAAGATATCCTCCAAATAGTTTGCCCGATGTTATCATTGATGGGATGGGCTTGATTGAGGAGGAGACAGTCATGGTGGAAAATATGGGCAGCGGTCATCCGGCCGGCGTGCGGGTGATCCGGCTGGCGGATCGCTCGTCGTCCACGGCGCAGAGCACGGGTACCCGCCGCGAGGCGGCCCTTGCGCCCGATACGACCGGCGCCACGAGCCTGTGGATGGGCCTGGCGACCACGCCTCCTGGCACGGTCTCGGCCTGGCGCCACCACGGCGACTGCGAGACGGGCATCTACCTCGTACAGGGCCGCAGCCGCTTCTCCCGGGGACCAGAAGGCGTCGAGAGCGCCGAGGTCGGTCCGGGAGATTTCCTGTCCGTGCCGCCGTACGTCGTGCACCGCGAGGAGGCGCTCGGTCTGGAGGAGGTCGTCATGGTCATCGCGCGCGGCCGCGGCGATGTCCTCTCCGTCGACCTGCCCGGCCCCACGGCCACGGGGCTCGTACCCGACCATGATCAGTAGGCCCTGTCGACCCGTGACACGCTACTACTCCCCTCTCCCGCGCACCGGGAAAGCGCGCTGGACCGTCGAACCCGCGGCTAGGGTTCGACGGTCCAGTCAGCCGTGGGCGGGGGGTGAGGGGCGCCCCCGATCATGAAGATCCTCCACACCGCCGATATCCACCTGGGCACCGAGCTCTACGGCCACTACGACCCGCTCACCGGCGCTTCGTCGCGTCTAAAAGACTTCACCGATGCGTTCGACCGCGCCGTCGACTACGCCATCCGCGAGCGCGTCGACCTGTTCCTGTTCGCCGGTGACGCCTATAAGACGCGCGATCCCAACCCGACGCAGCAGCGCGCCTTCGCGCAGCGGTTGCGCCGCCTGCTCGAGGCGTCGGTTCCCGTGTTCTTGCTGACCGGGAACCACGACATGCCCAACGCCTTTGGCCGCGCCACCTCGCTGGACATCTTCGGCGCCCTACCGCTGCCCAACCTGCACGTGGCCTCGCGCCCCGGCGTCTACCTGGCGCCGACGCCATCGGGGCCGCTGCAGATCGTGGCCGTGCCCTGGATCAGCCGCTCCACCTTGCTGACCAAGGACGACCTCAAGAACAAGACGGTCGACGAGATCAACCGCGAGTTGCTGGAGCGCCTGGAGACGTTCATGGAGACGGCCGTGGCCGAACTGGACCAGGACATCCCGGCCGTGCTGACCCTCCACGGCTCCATCGCCGGCGCGACCTACGGCGCCGAGCGCTCCACCATGCTTGGCCAGGACCTGCTGATCCCCAAGAACCTGGTGGCCAACCCGGCCTTCGCCTACGTCGCGCTGGGCCACATCCACAAGCACCAGCAGCTGTCCAGCGACCCGCCCGTGGTCTACTCCGGCGGCGTGGAGCGCATCGACTTCGGCGAGGAGCGCGACCCCAAGGGCTTCGTCGTGGTCGATATCGAGGGCTGGCCCCACGGGACCACGCGCTGGCGCTTCGTGGAGACGGGCGCGCGCCCGTTTCGCTCGCTGCACGTCGAGGCCTATGGCGACGACCCCACGGCCGAGGTGCTGGCCGTGCTGGAGGGGCGCGACCTGCAGGGCGCCGTAGTGCGGCTCGACGTGCATCTGCTCGACAGCAATCAGTCCGCCTTCCAGGAGGGCCGCGTACGTACGGCCCTGCGCGCGGCCTACCACGTCAGCACGCTGCGCTCGGTGGATCGCGCGGGTCGCCAGCGCGGCAGCGGCTTCTCGACCGCCCTCTCGCCCCTCCAGAATCTGGCCGCTTATATCGAGCGCCAGGGTATCCCGCTGGAGCGTCGCGCTGTGCTGATGGACTACGCCCGCCGGCTGACCGGCGAGGGGACCGACGGTACCAACCGCGCGGACGGCGGCGCGATCGTCCGCGTGGGGGCGCCTCGGGACGACGCCCGCGAGCCCGAGGGGATACGATGACGTCCCCGCTGCTGCGCTCGCTGCGTCCCGCCCTCGCCGTCAACGCCGGCAAGATGGCCGGACGCGCCTCGCAATTGACTGGGCGCGGCGGCGCCACCAGCCTGCCGGGCCTGGTGGCGCAGCGCATCGCCCCCGACATCACGGCGACGCTTGCCGCCGACCTGCCGCGCGGTTCGATAATTGTCGCCGGCACGAACGGTAAGACGACGACCGCCGCGATGCTCGCGTCCGTGCTGAGTCTCCATGGCCTGCAGCCTGTCCATAACCGCGCCGGCGCCAACCTGCTGCGGGGCGTCGCCAGCACGCTAGTGGCGCGGGCGGCGCCCAATGGACGTTTGCGCGTGGCGTCCAACGCCGTGGGACTGTTCGAGTCCGACGAGGCCGCGCTGCCGGGTATTGCGCGCGCGGTGCGCCCCACCTGCGTCGTGGTCACCAACCTGTTCCGTGACCAACTGGATCGCTACGGTGAGCTCGACGGCATCGCGGTGCGCTGGCGCGAGGCCTTCGCCGACCTGCCCGCGGACGCCACGCTGGTCCTCAACGCCGACGATCCCCTCGTCGCCACGCTCGGCGAGGGAACCGGCCACGGCGTCGTCTACTACGGCCTCGACCTGCCGTCCGGTCGTTTCGAGCGGCCGCCCGAGAGCGCCGACTCCATTTCGTGCCGTCGCTGCGGCGCCCTACTGGACTACGCGGCGGTCTACTACGGTCATCTGGGCCGCTACCGCTGCCCGCGCTGCGGGTGGACGCGGCCCACGCCCGACGTGTCGGGGCGGGCCGTCGACGCGCACGGTCTGGAGGGCTCGCGCCTGTCCGTTGCCGTTGGAACGGAGACCGTCGATGTCGAGTTGCGCGTGCCCGGCCTCTACAACGCCTACAACGCGCTGGCCGCGCTGGCCGCCGCCCACGTGCTGGGCATCCCCGCGACGGACGCAGCGACGGCTCTCGGCAGCGTGAGCGCGGCCTTCGGACGGGCCGAGCGCCTGGAGGTCGGGGGACACACCGTGTGGTTGCTGCTGATCAAGAACCCAACCGGAGCCGATGAGGTGCTGCGGCTGCTGACCGAGGCGCCGGGGCCGATAGACCTGCTGGCCGTGCTCAACGACAATGACGCCGACGGCCGCGATGTGTCGTGGATCTGGGACACGGCGGTGGAAGATCTGACCGCTCACTTGCGTCGCGTGACCTTCGCTGGCACGCGCGCCGAGGACATGGCGCTGCGCTTCAAGTACGCCGGCTACGACGACCCCCAGGCGCCCATCGTCCGCGACCCCCTGGCCGCGTTGGACGCGGCCCTCGCGTTCTCCCCTCTCCCACGGTCGGCTGGACCGGGACCGGCCGCAGCCGGCTGGACCGGGACCGGCCACGGCCAGTCGGGGGCCAGTCCGCAAAGCGCAGCTGGTCGGGGTCCAGTCCGTAAAGCGCAGCTGGGAGAGCCCGTTGGGCTGTCGGCTCCGCGGAGCCGAGAGACGGATCCGCATAGGGCGGGGCTGAGGGTTGCTCCCCTCTACGTCGTGGCGACCTACACGGCAATGTTGGCTTTGCGGCGCGGGCTGGCGGCGCGCGGCGTGGTGCCGCACTATCTCGAGCGGAGTTAAGGACAATGCGCATGCCCGAACAGCCTACCAACGATACGCATGACGACCCGATCCTACGCCTGCGTTTGGTCTATCTCTATCCCCTGCGCATGAATATCTACGGGGACCGCGGCAACGTGCGGACGCTGACGCAGCGCGCGGCGTGGCGCGGGCTGCGGCTCGACGTGGTCTCGGCCGAGATCGGTGACGAGCCGGACATCGCGACCGCCGACCTCATCTTGATCGGCGGCGCCGAGGACCACGCCCAGCGCGCCGTGGCCGACGACCTGCGCTCCGTCAAGGGCCCCGCGCTACGCCGTGCCGTCGAGGCTGGCGTGCCCATGCTGGCCATTTGCGGTGGCTACCAGTTGCTCGGCACGCACTACCGGCCTTTCGAGGGTGACGAGCTGACCGGACTGGGTATCCTACCCCTGCGCACGGTCCATCCGGGCCTGGCGGCGCGGCGCTGCACCGGCAACGTCGTGGTCGAGTGGGGCGAGGAACGTTTGGTTGGCTTCGAGAACCACGGCGGCCGCACCTACCTTGACGGCGGGACTCCGCTGGGCCGCGTGGCGTCCGGCTTCGGCAACAACGGCGAGGACGGCTATGAAGGATGCGTGTCTGGCTCCGTCTACGGGACCTACCTGCACGGCCCGCTGCTGCCCAAGAACCCCGCGCTGGCCGACCACCTGCTCGGCCTGGCAGCGCGCCGGCGGGGCCTGCCGCGTCTGACGCCGCTCGACGACGCGCTCGAACGTCGCGCGCACGACGCTGCCCTCGCGGCCGTCAGCGGCGCCCGACCTGGGTAAGGTTGGTACGTTGCTCTGGCCATCGTCAAAGGCCCAGGGCTGATATACTGTATGGGTCTCGGGGGCGCAGTCCCTCGCTATCCGTTGAGTTGCATGTAGTCCTGATGACAGGGGGAGTCACGCGTGCCCAATATCAAGTCCGCTATCAAGCGTGTTCGAGTGTCCGAGCGCCGGCGTCTGCGCAACAAGCCGATCCGTACCGCTGCCCGTACCAACGTGAAGAACGCGCGCCGCGCTATCGACAGCGGCAACCTGGAGGCTCCTGAGACCGAGCAGGCCCTCAAGAAGGCGCTGAGTTACCTTGATCGCGCCGCCGTGAAGGGCGTCATCCACAAGAACAACGCGGCCCGGCGCAAGTCGCGTCTGATGCAACGATACAACGAGGCGCGCGCCGCGGCGGGGACGACAACGACGTAGGAGGGGGAGCGATGGCAGGCGTGCGTGGTCCCAGTCCTGAGTCCTTCAGCCTGGCGCGGCCTAACCGGCGTGCCCGCAACATCGGTATTGCCCTTCTGTTGCTGTCAGTAGTGTTCTTCGGGGTTAACTACGCGCAGAAGTGGTGGCTGAATCGCCAGATTGAGCAGCGCGCGGCCCAACTCCAGCAGCGGATTGACCAGCAGGAGGAGTGGAACGCGCAGTTGCGACAGGACATCATCTACTACCGCAGTAAGCCGTTCATCATGGATGAGGCGCGTGTCCTGGGCATGTCACGATCGGGAGAGACGTTGATCTCCATTCACTGGGCTCTCACTCAACCTCGTGTTGTCCATGTGCAAGCCCATCGGCCCGTTGCGCGGGAGCAGAGCCCGGCGCAGCATCTGCTCGCAGCCGCCTTCAGCAACCCGTGATCCGTCGCCTCGTCAACGAACGTCTAGTACACGTTGACTTACATCGGTTTGCATGCGGTGACGGCCTGCGACTGAAGTCGCATGGCAAACCACGGACACTGAAGTGTCTGCAGAGGTCCACACAGACGCCAAGTTATTTCAGCCAAGCTGTGCTAGTCGCCTCGTCAACGGACGTCTAAAGGGGGAGGCCGCCATCGTGGCGGCCTCCCCCTTTGTCTTTGTGCTCACTATAAGCAGGTCGCGGCGCCGAGCGGAGGGAGAGGGATTCGAACCCCCGAGGAGCTTGCACCCCCGGCTGTTTTCAAGACAGCTGCAATCAACCGCTCTGCCATCCCTCCAATGGTCGATGACTATTAGTAGTGTATGCGCTGGCCGTATCGGGCGCAACTCTTGAGCACGCTTCGGAGTGCATGTAGGCTTGTCAGAATATGCGTCAAGGCGTAGTATGAAGTAAGGCTGTGTATCATCTCTGGTCGCTCATAGGTGCATTAAATTAGGAAGGTGGACACTATGCGAAGGAAGTTTGTTGATTCTGCATTCCTTCGTGGAATAGGCAGCATTATGGACTTAAGCGGCGTCGGGGGTATGTATCTCAAGTACAAATCTCCTGTGTCTCTCAAAAGAAAGCGTGAGACAAAGACGGTGTCTGGCGTAGCGGTTACGCCGCCGCGCTCGATGTCATCGAATCCATGCACGGTAGCACCCACATCCGCAAAGGTAGCGTCACGTCAAGAGTTCATGGTAGCCCCTCGATAAGCACCACAAGGGAACGGCGAGGGAACGGCGAACGCGCACGATCAGGATAACGATGTTGAGGTTGATTCAGATATTGAACATCCAAAGCGCGTGGCGGAGTTCGAAGGCGTCAGGGTGCCTGCCAGCAGCAGCACTCGTGCCAGTCTGCGCGGCAGCCGTTGGCTTAGCGCGCGATAGCCGCAAGTAGCTTCGCGCGTGTGACCAAGGCGGGAACATCTGTATGCAGCAGGTGTTCCCGCTGGCGGCCATATTGCCGACCGCGTAAAAGGAATACGGCTGGCGTCGTGGCGACACGCCGCAATGGCAATGGAAGCGCGCCGTCACTCCCTGGAGTATATCACCGCCAGGAGGAGATCGCGTTGAGTGTCACTCCTCGTCGACGCTCGCGCCTACCTCGACGCGCTCGGTACGCTCGCTACGGCGATGACCCTTGGTGTTCTTTTCGCCGTGCGGCAGGACCAGGCGCAGCGCGTCGGAGAGCGTGGCCGCGCCCAGGACTTCCAGGGAGGCTCCTTTGCGCAGCGACTGCGCCGAGGAGGCCGGCAGCACCACCCGCTTGAAGCCCAGCTTGGCGGCCTCGTTGATGCGCTCACGCGCGCTGCCCACGGCCCGCAACTCGCCCGCCAGCCCCACCTCGCCAAAGGCCGCCACGTCGGACGGGATCGGGATGTCGGAGAAGGCCGAGACGGTGGAAAGGGCCACCGCGAGGTCCACCGCTGGCTCACCGATCTTGAAGCCGCCGACCACATTGCAGTAGACGTCCTGGTTGCCCAGCGGCAGGCCGACGCGTTTCTGCAGCACCGCCAGCAGCAGGTAGAGGCGGTTGAGGTCGAAGCCGGTGCTGGTCCGTCGCGGCATGGTGAAGCCGGTTGGGCTGACCAGCGCCTGGATCTCGATCAATAGCGGGCGCGTGCCCTCGACCGTCACCGTGACCGTCGAGCCGGGCGCCGAGTCGCCGCGCTCGGCCAGGAACGCCGCCGAGGGGTTGGCCACCTCGCGCAGTCCGTCCTCGCTCATCTCGAAGACACCCACCTCGTTGGTCGAGCCAAAGCGGTTCTTGACCGAGCGCAGCAGCCGGTAGGCGTGGAAGCGGTCTCCCTCTAGGTAGAGCACGGTATCCACGATGTGCTCCAGCACGCGCGGACCGGCGATGGTCCCTTCCTTGGTCACGTGGCCCACCAAGAAAATCGGCACGTGCGTGCGCTTGGCCACGTGCATCAGGCGCGTGGCGCACTCGCGCACCTGACCAACGGAGCCCGCGCTAGAGCTGAGGTCGTCGATCTGCATGGTCTGGATCGAGTCGATGACCACCATCGACGGCAGCATCTCCTCGATAGTCGATATAATGGCGCCGAGCTCGATCTCCGGCATCACTAGCAGGTTGGGTGGGATCGCGCCCAGACGGTCGGCGCGTAGCCTGACCTGCTCGGTCGACTCCTCTCCCGTCACATACAGCACCTGCTGCGAGCGCGCCATGGCCATGCAGACCTGCGCCAGGAGAGTGCTCTTACCGATGCCAGGGTCGCCGCCCAGCAGCACCAACGAGCCGGGCACCAGGCCGCCGCCCAGCACGCGGTCGAACTCGACCCCCCCGGTCGACTGGCGGCCCCAAGAGGCCGTATCGACGGCGGCCAGCGACCGTGGCGGCGTGCGTGAACGCAAACCCAATCCGGCCGCGACCGACGACGGAGACACCACGGTCTCGACCGTTTCGACCAGCGAATCCCAGGCCCCGCAGTTAGGGCAGCGCCCGTAGCTGCTGGGATAGTGGCTCTCGCACTGCTGGCAGATGAACGTGCTGCGTTTCTTGGCCATTTGTTCTAATCCCGAAAGCCTGCGACTGCAGTCGCATGGCACACGAACGCCGACTGCGGTCGGTTGTAGGCTGTAGGGGCGTATTGTATACTCCCCTACCCTCGTTCCTTCTGACACCGCAGTGTCCGTGGTGTGCCATGCGACCGCAGTCGCAGCCCCTGGACACCGCAGTGTCCGTGGTGTGCCATGCGACTGCAGTCGCAGGCCTGCGCTTGCGCTAACCCTCTGCTTCGGCGACGGCAAGTTCCGCCGAGCTTGACTCGGGGCGCGGCAGCGCCTCCAGGATCAGCTCACCCTCTTGCCGGTTGGCCACGATTGTGTCGCCGGGGTGGAAGCGCCCCGTCAGCAGTCCCTCGGCCAGTGGGTCCTCGACGTGGTTCTGAATGGCGCGACGCAACGGCCGAGCGCCAAAGGCGGCGTCATACCCCTTCTCGACCAGGAAAGCCTTACCGTCGTCGGTCGTTTCCAGCACGATCTCCTGCTCCACCAACTGGTTCTGTACCCGCTTGAGCATCAGGTCCACGATCTGGCGGATCTGATCTTCGCGCAGCGAGTGGAACACAATGGTGGCGTCGATGCGGTTGAGGAACTCAGGCTTGAAGGCTTGCTTGAGTTCGCCCATGATCTTGCGGATCATCTCCTCATGGGCGCGCTCGTCGCGCAGCTTCTTATCTTCGTCCTTCATCGCCGTCTTGAACCCCAGCGCGGCCTCGCGGTTGAGCAACTGGGCGCCGACGTTCGAGGTCATGATCAGGATGGTGTTGCGGAAGTCGACCGCGCGGCCCTTGGCGTCGGTCAGCTTCCCGTCTTCCAGGATTTGCAGCAGGATGTTGAACACATCGGGGTGCGCCTTCTCGATCTCGTCAAGCAGTACCACCGAGTACGACTTGCGGCGTACCGCCTCGGTGAGCTGGCCGCCCTCCTCGTAGCCGATGTATCCGGGAGGGGCGCCGACGAGGCGGGCCACGGCGTGCCGCTCCATGAACTCCGACATGTCGATCTTGATCAGCGACCCCTCCGCGCCGAACATGAACTCGGCCAACGCCTTGGCCAACTCCGTCTTGCCGACGCCCGTGGGACCCAGGAAGATGAACGAGCCGATAGGGCGCTTGGGGTCTTTAAGTCCGGTGCGGGCGCGCCGCACGGCACGGGCGATGGTAGAGATGGCCTCTTCTTGCCCGATCACGCGGTTGTGCAGCGCGTCCTCCATCTGCAGCAGGCGCTCCGACTCTTCCTGAGCGATGCGCATCACCGGGATGCCGGTCCACATGGCCACGACTTCGGCGATGTCGTCCTCGGTCACCTCGAGTTGCTGCGGTTGCTGCTCCGCGACCTGACCGGTCGTCCCCGTGGCCGATTCAAGGCTTGAAATCTTGTCACGCAGGCGTTGCTCGCGATCGCGCAGCGCCGCCGCGTCCTCATACTGCTGCTCCTGGATAGCGCGCTCCTTGTCGGCCTGCACCTTTTCCAGGTTGACCATGGCTTCGCGTAGCGAAAACGGCTGGCTGGAGCGCTGCAGGCGCACGCGAGAGGAGGCCTCGTCCATCAGGTCGATGGCCTTGTCCGGCATGAAGCGGTCGGTCACGTAGCGCTCGGCCATCTCGGCCGCCGCCTTGAGCGCGGCATCGCTGATCTTGAGGCGATGGTGCTCCTCGTAGCGCGGGCGCAGTCCGTGCAGGATGCGGATCGTCTCCTCGACGTTCGGCTCGGGCACGTTGACCGGCTGGAAGCGGCGCTCCAGGGCCGCGTCGCGCTCGATGTACTTGCGGTACTCGTCGAGCGTGGTGGCGCCGATGCACTGGATCTCGCCGCGAGAGAGGGCGGGCTTGAGGATGTTGGCCGCGTCGACCGCGCCCTCGGCCGCGCCCGCGCCGACGATGGTGTGCAACTCATCGATGAAGAGGATGCAGTCACCTGCCGTACGGATCTCCTCGATGATCTTCTTGAGGCGCTCCTCGAACTCACCACGATACTTGGTGCCGGCGACGAGCGAGCCGATGTCGAGTGTTAGCAGGCGCTTGCCCTGTAGCGTCTCGGGCACTTCGTTGTTGACGATACGCTGGGCCAGGCCCTCGGCGATGGCCGTCTTGCCAACGCCGGGCTCACCGATCAGCGCGGGGTTGTTTTTCTGACGCCGCGAGAGGATCTGGATGACGCGCTCGATCTCGGTCGCGCGCCCAATGACCGGGTCGTGCTTCCCGGCGCGGGCTCCGGCCGTGAGGTCGAGCCCGAGTTGGTCGATGGTCGGCGTCTTGGAGTTGTGCTTTGCTTCGGAGTGTGGTGAGTTGCTCTGGCTGAGCACCTGGATCGTCTGGCTGCGCACCTTCTCCAGGTTGACGCCGAGGGACTCCAGCACGCCCGCCGCGATGCCCTCGCCCTCGCGCACCAGCCCCAGCAGCAGATGCTCGGTGCCGATGTAGTGATGGCCCAGCCGCCGCGCCTCGTCCACCGCCAGCTCGATCACCTTCTTGGCCCGCGGCGTCAGGCCGATCTCGCCCACGATCATGCGGTCGCCGCGCCCAATGATGAACTCGACCGCGCTGCGCACCCGGTTCAACTCCACGCCCAGGTTGCCCAGGACCTTGGCCGCCACGCCCTCGCCCTCGCGCACCAGGCCGAGGAGCAGGTGCTCCGTACCGATGTAGTTGTGGTTGAAGCGCGTAGCTTCTTCCTGGGCCAGCGTCAGCACCTTCCGTGCCCGCTCCGTAAACTTGTCGAACCGGTCGTTGCTCATGTTCGTTGCTCTTTCCTGCTCTGGAACCCGTGTCGCGTGGCCCGGTCCGAAGGCCTTGTGCCGCGTGACACGAGTTGGTCGTCACAGTGGAGCGGGCCAGAGTCCTTCCCGTCCCCGGGTTGTCCCCTGGCCCGCCCCGTCACTCGCCTGTCTCTACCGGCCCTACGTGTTGGGGCTCGGTGTGGTGGAGCGGGGTTTCCCCAACGCCCACACTGAGGTCCTGAATCTCCAGGGCTTCACTTTCTCGCTCGTCGGCGTTCGCCGTGCCGCTCACGGACACGCCGCTCACCGTCGAGGCGCTATCTGGTGTGGCGGGCGGGGCGGGCGGGGCGGCTTCCACAGCCGTTCCCGTGTCCATATCCGCATCCGTCATCGTAGCCCTGGGCAATTCCGGTATCTGCTGCTCCAGCGGCGGCTCATCCATGGTCGTCGCCTGTGGCGCCTGTGCCGGCTCTACCAGCGCGGCAACGCCCGTTCCAGTGGCGCCCGTCGCGCCATTCGTTGCGGGACGCGTCGCGGCCATTGCCCGGGAGCGCGGCGGCGAGTCGTCCTCGTGGTCGACATCGTCATCAAACTCGACAGGCGCCTCGACCGGGCGCAACGTATCGCCCTGCGCCTGGCGCAGGCTGAGGCCCAGGCGCCGGCGCTGACTGTTGATCGCAATGACGCGGAGGCTGACCTGCTGACCTTCGCTGACCACGTCCTGTGGTTTGTCCACGGACCCGTCGTTCAGTTCGGTCAGGTGGATCAAGCCTTCGATACCATCGTCAATGCGCGCGAAGGCTCCGAACTTGGCCAACTTTGTAATCGTGCCTTCCACGACATCGCCGACCTTGTAGCGCTCCTCCACGAGGGTCCACGGGTCCGGCTGCGCTTTCTTGAGTGAAAGCGCAATCTTCTTGGTCTGCGGATCGATGGACAGGACGTAGACATTTACCTCATCGCCGACGTTGAGCACCTCACTGGGGTGGTTCACCCGGCTGTAGGAGAGTTGCGAGATGTGCACCAGGCCGTCGGCGCCGCCGAGGTCAACGAACGCGCCAAACGAAGCGAGGCTCGTCACGCGGCCGGGGCGAACCTGGCCGGGCTCCAATTCCTGCATCAAAGCTTCTTTGCGGCCGGCGCGCTCTTCCTGCATAGCCAGACGCTCAGAGAGAATTAAGCGATTGCGGGCCCGGTTCAACTCAATGATCTTGAGTTTGAGAACGCGGCCGCGCATCGCTCCCAGACGCTCCGCCACTTGCGGCGAGTCGCCACTGTCGGCGCCCTTGGCCAGGCCGCGCAGCTCCGATATCTGCGAGATTGGGACGAAGCCGCGCACGCCCACCTCGACGATCAAGCCGCCCTTGTTGAAGTCGACGACCGGCGCCTCGACGACGCGGTCCGCCTGCATGATCGCCTCGGCGTCGCGCCATGACTGCTCCATGCGCGCCCGCTTGAGCGAGAGGACGGCATGCCCCTCCGCGCTCTCCGGCTGCATGATATAGACCAGCACCTGCTGGCCTACGCGTAGCGCGCCGTTCTCGCCCAGCGGAGCCATCTCTCGGCTAGAGATGACGCCCTCGGACTTCTGGCCGATATCGACGAGCACCTCGTCCGAGTCGATCCGGGCCACGGTCCCTTCGATCACCTCGCCACGCTGAAGCTCATGCATGGCGTTGGCGGGATTATCGAGCAGCGAGGCCATCGACATCTCATCCTCGTCTTCGTCAGCTTGCGCCGTTGAAGCCAAAGATGCGGCCGCGGTTTGCGGCTCACTCGTCGCCGGCTGTAGGGTCTGCTCGTTTGACAGCGTGCCCTGGACCGGTTGCTCCTGGTTTTCTAAGTGGTACGTCGGGATTGGCACCTGTACCTCCGGTCCTTCCGTCACCGATGTCTCGACGGTGTTCACGGTGGCCTCGGGCGCGGACTGTTGTCCAGCAGAGTGTGGGGCTTGCGCAACGCTGGTCGGCGTCGTCTCATCCGACGCTCTGTCGAGCGGCTGCGTCTCGTACTCAGGCTCCGTTATCGCGGCGCCGAGCCCTTGGCTTCTGCTGTTGTTGTATTGCTGCACGCTTGCACTCCTGGCGTCACCGTCCCCTCCGCTTGTTACGGTGACTATTTTTTTATAGATAGATCCTATACGGGTATCCCAATTCTACCATGTCCCGATGGCAAAAGGCGCCGCTGCCGTTGCGTGGAAAAAGATGTAGAGTCGTGCAACGGCCGCGTCATGGGTAGCACTGGGGAAGGGGAGGGGCACGGATGGTTATCCGCGCTCGTCTCTAATGACGATCTAACTAGCCATAGTATAGCAGCCGCGGCGAGTTGCCAGTGGGCAGTGGGCAGTGGGCAGTGGGCAGTGGGCAGTGGGCAGTGGGCAGTGGGCAGTGGGCAGTGGGCAGTGGGCAGTGAAGAGGTAACTGTGGTGGGAGGGTACAGCATAGCCAACCTACCAACCTAACTCGTCTGTGAACTGCCTACTGCCCACTACACGGGTGCGCCCCGAGATTGCGAGACGCGACCTGCGACTGCGGTCGCATGGCAGCGCACGGACACTGCGGTGTCAGAACGGGGCCAGAGGCAGCGTGGCGGCGACCCACACCCGACCGCGGTCGGCCGGTGGTTTGCCATGTGACCGCAGTCGCAGGCTTGATCGCACCCACGATCACAATCATGGGGTACACCCCCACTACACCTTCACCGTGTCGCCCAGGTAGGTGCGGCGCACCATCTCGCTGCCAAGGAGGTTGGCGGCGGTGTCGGCGAGCACGACCTCGCCGGTCTGCAGCACGTAGCCGCGCGTGGCCACGGAGAGCGCCATGTTGGCGTTCTGCTCAACCATGAATACGGTGACGCCCTGCGCGTTGATGTCGCGGATGGTGTCGAAAACGCGCTCGACGAAGATGGGCGACAGCCCCATCGACGGTTCGTCCATGATCAGCAGTTGCGGCCGCGCCATCAGCGCCCGGCCGATCGCCAGCATTTGCTGCTCACCGCCGCTCATCAGGCCGCGCCGCTCTTTGAGGCGCGGGAACAGGTCGAACACCCGCGCCAGGTCCTGGGCGATGGCGGGACGGTCGTTGCGCGTGTAGGCGCCCATCTCCAGGTTCTCCAGCACGGTCATGCGCGGGAAGACGCGCCGCCCCTCCGGGACGGCGGCGATCCCCGCGCGCACCACCTCGCGCGGCGGCCGCGTGTCCAGCCGCGCGCCCTTGAACAGGACCTGACCCTCCGCTGGGCGCACGATGCTCATGATCACCTTCATGGTGGTCGTCTTACCGGCCCCATTGGCGCCCAACAGGCACACGATCTCCCCGGCGCCGACGGTGTAGTTGACACCTTGCAGCGCGCGGATGGGGCCGTAGGACACAACGATGTCGCGGAACTCCAGCAGCGCCTCCCGGCCGGATGCGCCTGCCGTATCGGGGCGCGGCATCGTCTCGATCCCCGGTTCGATGTTGATGGTCATCTGTTTGTACGTCCCTTAACCTCTGATATCTGTGCTACCTGCGTCACCGGACCTGCCTAGCACCCATCCCACACCCGACCGCAGTCGGCGTTCGTTTGCCATGCGACCGCAGTCGCAGGCCCTTTATTGCCCCGACGACGCGGCCGCCGGTTGCTCGGCGATGCTGCTGGCCAGTCCCGCCGCCATGGCTGTGGTGTGGCGGCGGCCCAGGTAGGCCTCGATGACGCGCTCGTCGCTACGCACCTCGGCGGGAGTCCCTTCGGCGATGTTCTGTCCGTAGTCCAGCACATAAATGCGGTCCGACATGCTCATCACCACGTTGAGCTTGTGCTCGATCAGGACCACGGTCACGCCAGAGCGTTGCAGTTGGGCGATGTAGCGCATGGCCTCCTCGGTCTCGGATGGGTTCATGCCCACGGTGGGCTCGTCGAGTAAGAGCACCTTGGGTTGGGAGGCCAGGGCGCGCGCAATCTCCAGGTAGCGGCGGTCGGCGTAGGCCAGGTTGCGCGCCAGGGTGTTGGAGTTATCGGTCAGGCGCGGCCCGAACAGGTCCATTACCCGGTAGGCCCGCTCGCGCGCCGCGCGCTCCTCGCGCCTGGTGCGGGGACCCTTGATGATGTCGCCGAGGATGCCCGAGCGCAGCCGCGCGTGCTCGCCCACCAGCACATTCTCCAGCACCGACATGTTGGAGAAGAGCCGGATGTTCTGGAAGGTGCGGGCAATGCCTTGCTTGAGGACGGCGTCGGGCCGTTGGCCCGTGATGTCCCGGCCGTCGAGGAAGACCCGGCCGCTCGTCGGGCGATAGAGGCCGGTCACGACATTGAAGAAGGTCGACTTGCCGGCGCCGTTGGGGCCGATCACGCTGATGATCTGCCCCTGCTCGACGCGGAAGTCGACGTCCTGGACCGCGGCGAGGCCGCCGAACGACTTGGAAAGCTTCTGAGTCTCCAGCAGAGCCGCGCCCCCAGCGATGATCGTAGCCATACTTGTCATCGGTTCAGGCCTCCCCGCGTAAGCCGGCCAGCTGGATGTTCTCCTCGGCTTGCTCGTCCCGGGTCGGGCGCAGTTCAGTGCGGCGTCGGCGCTGCGGTATCAGTCCCTCGCGCCGGAAGATCATCATCAGCACCAGTAGCAGACCAAAGATCAGATTTTTGCCCTGCGTCAGATCGAGGGTTTGCAGGAAGCCCACGTTGGTGGCTCCGCCAATGCCGTGGAGGGCATTCGTTAGTTGATCCAGCAGGGTGAGTTGCAGGGCCGCGATAATCAGCGCCCCGATCAGCACGCCGGGGATACTGCCCATGCCGCCGAGCACGACCATGGTCAGGATGGTGATGGAGACGTCGAACTTGAAGGCGTCCGGAGTGATGGTCTGCAAGCGGCTGCCGTTGATCATCCCCGCCAGACCCGAGAAGAACGCGCCCATGGCGAAGGCGGAAAGCTTGGTGCGGGTCAGGTTGATGCCCATGCACGAAGCCGCCAGTTCGTCCTCGCGCATGGCCACCCAGGCGCGACCCAGCCGCGAGTTCTCCAGCCGCGTAGCGATGGTGATGATCACAATCAGCGTGGCCAGACCCAGGTAGTACCAGGGCAGTTGGTCGGTGCTGAAATGCAGCGGGCCGAGCTGCGGCTGGTCGATGCCGAAGATGGCGTTGGTGCCGTTTGTGATGTTGGGCAGGCCCAGCGAGTTGTTGGGGCCGAGGTTTGTGATGACCTCGGGCACGATCTCGCCGAAGCCCAGGGTCACGATGGCCAGATAGTCCCCGCGCAGACGCAGCGTCGGCGCGCCCAGGATGATGCCGAAAGTCGCGGCGACGAGCGCGCACAACGGCAGGGCCACCCAGAAGTTGAGGTGGATGCCCTGGCGCAGCCCGCTGCTAGCCACGTTCAGGAACGGCAGGTTGATGGAGACGTTGCCGGGCAGGAAGTTCTGCGCCTGCGACGAGGCTAACAAGCCGAAGGTATAGGCGCCGATGGCGTAGAAGGCGGCGTAGCCCAGGTCCAGCAGCCCGGCGAAGCCAACCACCACGTTGAGCCCCAGGGCCAGGATGGCGTACACCTCGCCGTAGGTAAGGGTGTCCAGCCAGATCTGCCCCTGGCTGGTCTGCTCGATACCGATGGGTAGCACGAGAGCCAGGGCGAGAGCAACGTATCCGGCGGTCCGCCATCCGTAGCGACGAGCCACCATGAAAATTAGGCGAACCATTGATCTACACCTTTTCCACGACCTGCGTGCCGAGCAGGCCGCTGGGACGGACGACCAGCACGATGACCAGCAGCAAGAAGACGACCGTCTCCGACCATGGTAGGCCCGCGCCGGTCCCCGTCGTCTCCACGAACTGCTCGACCACGCCGATGGCGATGCCGCCGACCACGGCGCCGCGGATGTTGCCAATGCCGCCGAGCACCGCCGCCGTGAAGGCCTTGAGGCCGGCGGTGAAGCCCATATGGTAGTCGATGCTGTTTTGCGAAATGCCCCACACCACGCCGGCCGCGCCGGCCAGGGCGGAGCCCACGATGAAGGTGACGGTGATGACGCGGTTGATGTCCACGCCCATCATCGTGGCGGCCTCGGGATCTTGCGCCGCGGCGCGCATGGCGCGGCCGATCCGCGTGCGCTGCACTAGCAGCAGCATCGCGACCATCAGTACCAGCGAGGATGCAATGACCAGTATCTGGATATTTGTGATGGAAACGTTTCCAATCGAGTAGGTCTGCTGGTTGAGCAGGCTGGGATAGTTTTTAGAATCGGAGCCCTGCCATAGCTGCACCACATTCTCCAGAATGAACGAGACGCCGATGGCCGTGACCAGGGGGGCAAGGCGCGGGGCGCGGCGCAGCGGCCGGTAAGCAAATCGCTCTATCACCACGCCCAGGATGGCGCAGCCGACCATCGACACGGTGAAGGCCACCAGGATAGACAGGATTAGCGGGCCACCGTCGAGCACGCCCGCGCCGCCGTTGGCGTTGAGCTGAGCGCCGAAGAGCGCGTTGAGGACCAGCCAGGAGAGGAACGCCCCGACCATGAACACGTCGCCGTGCGCAAAGTTGATCAGCTCGATGATGCCGTAGACGAGCGTGTAGCCCAGCGCGATCAGGGCGTAGAGCGACCCGATCGTGAGGCCCGCGATGAGCGTGTTCAGGATGAAAGTGAGTGACATGGTTTTCTTAGTAATTAGTCGTTAGTAATTAGTTGTTAGTTCTTGGCTTTCTTCGCCAGATGTGATCTCTCGCTAATCGAAAGCCTGGTACCGATGGGGAGGGTTAGGCTGCCTCTGTAGCCCAACCCTCCCCACCGGTACTAATGACTAATGACTAATGACTAACGACTAATGACTAATGACTAACCAACTAGCGGCCGCCGAAGCCGGGGGCGTAGCCGACGAAGTTGAAGTTCGGTCCGACAGCCTTGTACACGCTGATGATGCGCGCCGTGGTATCGCCGTTCTTGTCGAAGCTGATGTTTCCGGTGGCGCCGGAAAAGCCGCGCAGAGCAATCACGGCCCTGGCCACAGCCGTGCGGTTGGCCTTGGAGCCGCTGCCCGAGGCGCTCAGCTTGAGCGTCCCGTTCTTGACGGCGTTGACGATGGCCTCGATCTCCACGGCAGCGCCGTCATAGGCGGCGAAGTTGTAGCCGGCGATGTCCACGCCGGGGAACTGCTTCTGGAAGCCCGCCACGAAGTCGCGCGCTGTCGTGGGCAGCTTAATGCTCGTGTTGGACGCGGGTATGCTGGGATAGCCCACGCTGGTGGCGTAAGCGCCGTCGGCCACCGCCGGTGTGGCGGCCTTGATAAAGGCCGGGTCATAGATGCCGTCGCCGCCCATGAAGACGGTATGCATCATACCGGCCCGGTGCAGCGCGCCGGCCAGGAACTCCGCCCCGCCCTGTGCGCCAAACTCACCGCCGAAGTACACCAGGTCGACGTTCCCGCCGGTCACGTTCTTGATCACCGTGGCCAGGGAGCGCGCGCCCATCTGGGGTTGGTTGGGCTCGAGTTCGCCGCTGCCCAGCACCCGCATGCCCAGCTTCGTGGCGTTGAGCTTGAACTGACCGGCCAGGCCGACGCCGTAGGGGTCTTTGTTGTCGGTCACGTAGACCGTCTTGAAGTGCGCGACCTGCGCGGCGTAGCGGGCGGCGCCGGCGCCCTGGTAGAAGTCGGTGGCCGCCGTGCGGAAGTAGGTGCGCGGGCCCTGGCCCGCCGCGGTGGCCGGCTGGAACTTGGCCAGATTTGCCGGGTCGGTCAGGAGCGGCAGCGTGTTGGCCGGGCTGATCTGGACCATGCCGGCATTGTTGTAGATAGGCATCGACGCCTCGGCCGCGCCGGAGTTGAGCGGACCGACCTCGCTGAGGACAGTGTTGTCGGCAATGAGCGTGCGCGCGTTGGCCGCGTCTTTGTCGGGGCTGTAGTTATTGCCCACGGTGTCGTCGAGCAGGCGCGTCTGGAAGGTGACGTTGGGTAGTAGGTGCTCCGCGTTGGCCTGCATCACGGCGAGCTGCACCGACTTGTTGATGCCGTCGGCCAGCGGTTTGAGGCTGGAGCTGAGCGGGACCGAGGTGCCGATAGTGATCGTGTACGCCGCCGCGGGAGTCGCGGGGCGGGCGGCATGAGCGGCGCTCACGCCGGACACGGCGACAGCGGCGGCGACGGCGGACAGGCCGCTCGCCTTGGTTGCGAGCTGAAGTCGTTTGCGAACGGATGTAGATCTGGCCATGCGAATCGTTCTCCTCTGTTGTAAATACTACATAGATGTAACGTGCACTAGCTGTGGTGTCGTCCGTGGTACTGCCTGATGATCGCCTAGAAATCATGATACACCGGTATATCCGGTCAACGGTGTGTCGAACCCGGGAGCGGCGTCGCTCGGCGGCAGGTCCTATCCTTTAGGCCGTAAGGTTGTAGCGATTGGCTCCAGGCGATGTCCTCCTCTCCCTCATCGCCGGTTATCATATGCAGGCCCATCCTGCATGAGAGCCACAATGCTGTCGTCACCTGCCCGAGGCATCCGTCGAACGTCCGCCTCCACCACGGCGTGGGAGAACGGGCAGCCGAGTCTCGACAGAATTGCTAACTGTATATCGTACCGGCGGGCTATCTGTCAAAGGCTGTCAGCTTTTTAGGGATGACAGGGTCGCCGTAAACGGGGCCGATGGTAGAATAGGACGAACAGGACGTGGTATCCTGGCGGGCGGCCAGCGGTTAGTGGAGGGGGAAGGCGAGTGTGATCTCACAGGGCATGCTCCTGGCAGGGCGCTACCGTCTCCTCGACGTGCTCGGCGATGGCGGGATGGCGCGCGTGTACCGCGCGCATGACGAGCGGCTGGCTCGCGTCGTCGCGGTCAAGATCCTGCACCCTCACTATCTGAGCCAGCCCGAATTTGTGCGTCGCTTCGAGCAAGAGGCGCACCTGGCCGCCGGCGTGTCGCACCCTAACATCGTGGCTATCTATGACATCGACCGCGAGGGCGACACCTACCTGATGGTCATGGAGTACGTCGAGGGCGGCTCGCTCAAGGCGCTGATGTCGCGCTCGGCGCCGCTGCCGCTGCCGCGCATCGCCGCGATCATGAAACAACTCGGACTGGCCCTGGACGCCGCGCATGCCCGCGGCGTGATCCATCGCGACATCAAGCCGGAGAATATCCTGCTCACGCCGTCCGGAGAGGTCAAAGTCAGCGATTTCGGCATTGCACGCGCCCTGACCAGCCCCGGTCAGACCGCGACGGGGATGGTGCTTGGCTCCGTCTCCTACTTCTCGCCCGAGCAGGCGCAGGGCAAACCGGCCACCGCGGAGTCGGACCTCTATAGCAGCGGCATCG
>JAABUX010002402.1_pt1 | contig 26650 bp, 34 predicted proteins | sample 5561851 | NCBI WGS metagenome assembly JAABUX01 (sample SAMN10711883, study PRJNA513361) | rock metagenome | isolation source: Antarctica rocks | place: Antarctica: Victoria Land, Richard Nunatak red sandstone | collected 2016-01-03 | reverse complement strand
ATGGTTTCAGGCTCAGTTTCACAAAGAAGTTTGGGAACTTGCAAATTAGATTGAGCTTGGCCAAATCTGTTTTCAATCTGCTTAACTGGTCCAGCGTGATTAGCAACAACGCGCATGATGCGCTTAGTGAACTCTTTAACAACTGCAACCAAGCCTCTGGGAATCAAATGTTTCCACAGTGCGTTTTTCGGTAGTGATATGGAAGTAGTGGTGAGGCTCAAGTCCTTTCCAGCTCTGCATTGTAGCCATGAATGAAGTACCAAATTGCTCCAATGTGATTGTTCAGCTTTTTGGAAAATGATAGGCTTGATCTCACTAGTCGAGAAACCCGCTGCTCTGTTGGTATTATTCAATCGTTCAATATGGTTAGTTAGACCTGTTTCCTTACCAGCAGCTCGATGATGTTCAGGGGGAATAACTGTAATGTTACGCTTGCCAAAAATCCGTATAAGCGATAGCAGATTGCTGATAAATTTCTGGTAAATCAGCCCATAATTTACGGGCTGATTTTCGCGTTCTATCCCCCACAAAACAACCGATAATTTTCCGAGAATTACGGTTGATTGCTAGCCAGATATAAACCTCGTTTTTCTTCCTATCAACAAATGACCACCGGAGCGTCACATTCGATGGTCAACTTACCTGATTTTTTTGCTGAAACCTTGACCTGGCGCGGAGTGCGAGCTAGCTTTTGATTCAGATAATCTTGCAACCAAGACCAACTTACCTGAGTAACTCTGGCAATTCCTCGCAGTGATATTCTCTCAAGTAAGAGTCGATCAATGAGCTGTTTTATTGACTGTGAAACAGTGGTGAGAGTAGGATTGTCAATGAATTGACGACCGCAGCTAATACAATTGATGTTTTGGCTTATTCTGATGAACCGAACCATTTTTAATCAAATGCCTAGAACCACAGGCAGGACCGAGTCGTCCCGGAAGTTTTTCACAATTCCCCTGGGATAATTCTACCGACTCTCGTGCTAATTTAGACAGTAGCAACACACATGAGGAAAGAAAGAATGCCAAAATAATTATCATCAAAAATACTAATTTCTTGGTAATTATTTGAGGGTTAATTTTATTAAATAATACTATACATGATCCTGACGGGGTAAGGGTTCTGTCCCACCACTACTTCCATATCACTACCGGCTTGTCGATGAGGTCTTGGCGTTCAGGTACACGACCACTAGACAAGGCGGCACAGACCTCAAATTAGCAATTGCAAAAAAGGTTACGTGAACTAGAGATTGAAGAGTGATGTGAACACGCAAAGCGCAACTCCAAAGGGACCGCTACGCCTGATTGATTTGAGCTAATCGAGCGGCTGCCCCTACCACTCGGTCGTCAAAAATTTGTCGAGTCCGTGACTCTGGCGATGCTGAGAGAATAAGGGAGATCGGTGGAGCTAAGTACTCCACTGATTGAGGATAAGCAACGAGATAAATTTTTAAGGTACTAAGGTGAGGGTGATAGGGCTTAAGACGTATCCATAGATCCGTGCGATCGCCGCCTGCGTGCAGAGGTTCCGACTGGTCATCTTCACTTTTACGGTTCATCAACCAGTCCCAGTAGCGAGAACGTTGCTGGGAAATAGACCGAAATTCTGACCGAAGTTCACGTAGACGTTCTGATACCGCAGGTTCACCTTCCCAAGCACTCAGCGGTCCATCTCGTTCAACATCAGGCGGCGTTGCATCTCCATAAATTTGTCTGGCTGCTGCTAATCCTCTTTGCTGTGCCTCTTCCTGCCGGGCAAAATGCCGGTCGAGTTTTGCTTCCACAACAGTCAGGTCAAGATTGTGCTTTTTAGCTGCGTCTAAAGCGAATTGCTTCATCCGAGGTTGAAGGTTCTGCCGTTGGAGGATGTGCCTCTCATGGTTTAAAAGCAAGCGTCCGTAGTGTAAATGCTGCACGCTCTTGGTCAGCCACGATTGCCATGACTCGACCGTCATGCCTCGCGATCGCAACGACCGATCTCCCTCTGAATGTCCCTCGAAGGGTGGCACCTGCAAGCCATCAACTTCTAATACCCAAACAAAGAAATCAACGCCAAAGTCATATCCCTGACTAAATACCCAATTCTGCGGTTCTTCATCACTCGTTAAGTTGAGATTGTACATAGCTATAGCTGCGGTTGAGCAATTTCAGGAGAATGTTTTGGGGAGGGATACCTAACTGTAGAAGCAGCAAACATGGCTGTCTAGATCTGCAGTTCTCGACATCTTCCAACCATTATTATAATTCCAAGTTGCTCTTGACAGTCCCACCGCTAACATTTGCTCTCAGCAATATCGAGCATGTGTCTTTATCAAACTGTCCTTAAAACAGCAGTCGGACTAAACTGGTCTTACTTCTTGCGGCTCTTCTGGGGTTATGGTGATAAGTGAAGCTAATGAGAAAAGCCAGCTAATAGTCTGGCACAAAAATTATCGAAATTAACGAAGCCATAAGCTTGTCTTTTGAGCAACTTGAGCTTATTATTAATCCCCTCCATAACTCCACTCGTTGTGCGACTCAAGAAGTAATTACAGATGCCATCCAAATGATTGCGAATAGTGGTTAAGACACCACAATAAATTGTTCTGGCTTTTTTTAGCCATAGTAAGAGTTGTGTCTTGCCCTCCTCAACGGTATGATAGGTTTCAAAAATATCTCTGAATTTTTCTTTCAATTCATAGGCAAGCTGCAAGCGTTGGGAATGCTCCAAGATACTAGCAAGTCTCATTCGTTCTGACTCAGTCAAGTCACTGAAGGGGTTACAAGGAGGTCTGGAATGCAGACAAGATAAGCTCTTTGGCCCTCAGACCTCGTTGATAATACTTCCACTTATTGCGAGTTAATCTCATTAACTCCGCCACTGCGTCTGCGCATTGTTCGATGAAATTAACCCAAGTCTGTCCATACAAGCCAACATAAAAGCTACTGTGCCGTCTCACTGTCCGACCAAATTCTTTGACCCGACCCACATATTTCTGTAAACCCATTTGCTTAATCTTTTTGCCCTGAAATGTGGCAGTTGTATAGGCAATCATTATTAATAAAATTATTGCCTTCAACCTGAAGTCTGTAACGAGAGTTTCTTCTAGGTTATAGCCACCACTCTTAAAGTCTCTAAACATTTCTTCAATATCAAATCTTTTTTGATATGATTTAATTGCTGACTCTAAATCATCAAGATTTGTCATAATAAACCATCCTTCATCGGGTGCCCATCCTTGATGTTTTTTTTTCCATCTGGCTAAGGAGGTTCGGCGGGGGAAGCTTCCCCCGCCGACACTCCGCGCCAAATTAAACCGTTCGAATCCTTTTTGCTTGGTGATATTTACTCCTTCTAGATAAAGCGAAAAGCCTGGGGACAATCCTAACTCCTTCAATTGGAGCCAATTTTCATGTTCTAGCTCAATATATTCGTTCTTTTTTAAACGTAAACAAAAGTACACTCCCTTTTGAGCCAACCAGTTCGCCAATTTTACAGAGCAAAATTCTCTGTCCCCCAATACTACTGTTTTATAATTCTTGAATAGATGCAAAACTTTGTGGCAGAATGCAATTTGTTCTTCATAAGAAGTACTCCCTTTTTTGGGCAGTAATTCAAAATAAATTGGAATGGCGCGTTTATCCCAAATCAAACTAATCATCAACAGATTAATACATCCCCAGTTAGTACGATCAATCGCAATATAAAGTACTTGATTGCAGTCAAAATCAGTTTCTAACCAATTTTGAATAAAGGGAAACCAAAGTTTTTCGACCTTCAATATCGGAAGCGATAAAAATCTTTGTAGTCTATGGCGGCGACTTTCAAACTGTATCGGTAAGGGGAGTGCGGTAGCTAAAGCTTCCAATTTCACCATTTTGATAGATTGCAGCAGATCAATCAAGATACTTAGCAGCAGATATTGGCACGGTTCAAGTTGACTTTTGAGGTAAATTTGGTAAAATTTAGGCATATTATCATTAAGGAGGGCTTGTTGACAAAGCGAGACCTCTTTTCTTTATACCATAAATACCTAAAACCTTTAGCCTGCAAGCACTTAAGACCTCCTTGTAACCCCTTCAGCCCCTTTGGCCAGAGCAAGCTCGGATACTAGAAGAATTCTGGCAAGGTAATCATCAATTAGCAATCTGGGCCTTGGGTAGAGGCAGCGGTAAAAGTTTTATGTCAGCGGTGATTGCTTGTTATTCCGCATGCATGTTGGCATCAGAATATAAAAAATACTTAAGAAAAGGAGAGCGTTTTTTCATTGTTTCGATTGCAAACACGATTGACCAAGCAAAAATATCGCTTCAAAGTACGAAAGATTTAATAAATAATAGTCCCATTTTAAAGCCACTAATTATCAGAGAAACGACCGATACCCTCGAATTGTCCAACGGAGCAGTATTCAAGGCACTTCCCGCCAGCAGTCGAGGCGGAAGAGGGCTGACATGCCCCCTAGTAATTTTTGATGAAATCGGGCATGCGATCGACACGCCAGACGGCAACGCAGCAGGCTCAAGCTTGTTTGCGGCTCTCTCACCAACAACAAAGCGATTTCCTGGGTTAGGTAAGATTTTAATGCTATCAACACCTTGGGTCCAACAGGGCGTATTTTGGGAAAAATATAAACAAGCGTCTTCGGGAAAGTTTCCTTCGATGCAGTTAATTCAGTTGCCGACTTGGGCATGTAATCCATTTATCTCTGAAGAAAGTTTAGAAACAGAAAAACTTGCAAATCCAGAGTTATTTGCTATTGAGTATTGTGCCAACTTTTCTCAGTCTTTGGCATCATTCTTGGAACCAGGTTTAGTAGATGCATCTGTGAATCGCGACCGCACATCTTTAAGGCCACTTAATAAATTTCGAGGTCAGTACGTCCTTAGTTTAGATCCAGCAAAAGGTGGTGCTGGGCGGGATAGTTACACCGCGTGCATTGCCCATCATGAAAATGAGAAATTAGTTGTGGATTTATTCCACCAATTCAAGCCTAGTTATAAATCGGGTGATGGTGGCAAACAACAGATTAGTATCGCAGAAGTTGAAACGTGGATTCAAGAGTATCATCAAATCTATCAATTCCATCAAGTAGTTTTAGACCAGTACAACTCTCAATCCACAATTCAGAACCTCAAGAATTTAGTCCCAATCGAAGAATTGACTTGGACAGTCAAGAGTAAGACTCAAGCTTTTAGTAAGATGCGCGAATTATTTAATTCTGGCAATATTGATTTGTATTTCCACGAAAAAGCGATTCAACAGTTAAAGAATTCAATCGTAACTTATCGAGCTGGCGGCACATGGTCAGTTAGCGGTGGAGCAGGTGCTAATGTAGACGATTTCGTTAGCGCTTTGGCGGGAGCGATATTAATTGCTACCCAAAAACCTATCTATAATTTAGATTGGATTCGCAATCTCTAACCAATATTTATGATAAAAAAGATTAATTTAATTACAGATTTAAAACTTGATACGAGTAATGCAAACAGGGGCACTGACCGAGGGCGGCAATTGCTGGCAGAATCTTTGTCCAGTCTAGGAGCAGGGCGCTCGATTGTTTGTGATAAAAATGGGACTGTTATCGGCGGCAACAAAACGCTTGAATCAGCCCAAAAGCTAGGACTGGCGATTGAAGTAATTCATACCAAAGGCGAAAAACTGGTTGCAGTCATTAGAGACGATTTAGACCTAGAAAATGATGTAAAAGCAAGAGCTTTAGCCTACGCAGATAATCGAATTTCTGAACTAGATTTAGATTGGGATACCGATCAGATTATAAAAGATATTGAATTGATTAACATTGAGGGGTTGTGGACTGAGGATGAGCTGGAACAATTACAAGATGGTTTAGATTTAAAAGAATTCGAGGCGATCGCCGCTGGCAATGGCTCTGAAGACAAGACAACCGGCAGCAATGCTGAATCAGATATGGTGCCATTCCACTGCTTGCTCTCGCAGGAGCAGCGGCAAAAACTGTTTGATGCAATTAATCACGCTAAGAGCCAGCACAGGTTAGAGACGACGGCAGATGCGTTAGATGTAATCGCTGAGGAATATTTGAAATGAAAGCTTTTTATTCATACTCCTTGTCCCATGGGTTGCTTGAAGACTTACGCAATGATGAATTTCCCACATTGTTAAGTTGTTGGAATAATGATGACTTGATTTTCTTTTCGAAATGCACCAGCTTTGGCTACGTTTGGCAAGGACAAGCAGTCTTGCATTGTAATGATAGTGGTGCCCTTTTTGTATTAAATCCTGGTATGTTATTCAGCTTACCTGGTAAAGGGTCACTACTTGCACGCGGCAATAATAGCAAAGGTATTGTCATTACCCGAATGGGGTATGAAGGCACGTTCAACATTGGTGGCCCAATCGAAAAGTCAGGCAGATTGAAATATATTAATGGCGCAACTGATAATGTATTAATCCATCCCCCGATATGCGGAGATCCAGTTTTAAATGCACTTTATTTCAAACCTGTAATTACGCAAACAGAACATTATCATCCGTCGATGCGAATAGGGATAATAGCTTCTGGTTACGGTAAATGTGTTACCCCTGATGAGGAAATTGAACTAATACCAGGTCAAGCGTTTATTATTCCTGCCAATGCAAAACATTCTTTCCATACATCAGATAGCCCCATGGTTGTAGTAGCCTTTCACCCAGATTCTCAAACTGGGCCAACTGATGGACTGCATCCAATGATTCAAATGACGTTAGTGAACGGTGTTTCTGCGAGTGAACTGGAGGGAATAAAAACCCGTGTCTTTAACTAAACATCGAATCGACAAGTCAGTTTACGAAGCTAGTCTTGAAAGAATTAACCTGCTTTACGACAGATTTGACTTTGTTTTTTGTTCATGGTCGGGAGGAAAAGACAGCAGTATAGCTTTGAATCTGGCACTAAAAGTAGCGACAGAGCGCAACAGATTACCTTTGGATTTATGTTTTGTTGATGAGGAATGTATCACGCCCGAAACGGTTGAGTACGCCGAGAGAGTGCGATCGCGAGACGACATCAAATTAAAGTGGGCGTGTCTACCAATAAAACACCGCAACGCATGCTCCAGGACGCAACCCTATTGGTATCCTTGGCTCGAAGCTGATCGGGACAAATGGACGCGAGAAATGCCGCCTTGGGCTATTACAATTAATGATGTTCCTAGTTTCAAGATTGGCGATCATGTCCTCCATGATGTTGCACCAATGCTCTATGGTCCAGAGCTGGGTACTGTTGCTGAAATCAGAGGAATTCGGGCTCAAGAAAGTATTCGCCGTTTGCAGTCGGTAACGAAAAGAAAAACTGATAACTGGATTATTCAGACACCTATAAATAATTATTTTTATCCAACTTCACCAATATACGATTGGACGACTGAAGACGTTTGGGTTGCACCTCAAAAGTTTGGTTGGGACTATAACCGCACTTATGATGTTTTAGCTCTAGCAGGTGTGCCGCCAAGTTTGCAAAGGTGTACCCCACCCTTTGGAGAAGAACCATTACAAAAGCTGTGGACTTATCAAGTGTGTTGGCCTGAAATGTGGCACAAGATGATTAACCGAGTCGATGGTGTAGCTACGGCTGGTAGATATGGATTGACAGATTTATATGGGAATAAGCCAAAAGAGCCGCCGCCAAATATGTCATGGAAAGATTGGTGTTATAGCTTGCTCGAATTGTATCCGCTCAATGAACGTAAACAAATTGCAACGAATATAACAGAAATTATTAAATTACACCAGAGGAGGCTTTAAGTAATGCCATTATCGATTGATTCGCAGCCAGTATCGAAGGTTATTTGGGTGCATCGGGATTTGCTTTGCGCAAACGGTTATAACCCAAATTCAATTGCGCCACTAGAGCTTAAGTTGCTAAAGGTAAGCATCCAAGAAGATGGTTGGACGATGCCGATTGTTGTTTCACCTAAAGAAACCGGCAGGTTCGAAATTATCGATGGATACCATCGGTGGATAATTTCTAGTGACCCTCTTATACACAAAATGACAGACGGTTTAGTACCGATTGTTGAAATAAAAGTTGACCCAATCCATCAAAAAATGTCAACAATTCGCCATAACCGCGCTCGAGGTGCTCACGAAATTTTGAAAATGGCTGAAATAGTGAGAACAATTTTATCGACGGGTGTGAGTGAAAAAGAGCTAATGAAGCGCCTGGGAATGGAATCAGAAGAAGTCAAAAGATTGAACAATAGAGCTGGAATGCCCGACCAAATCAGCTCAAAAAACACATCGTTTAATAACGCCTGGGTTCCCAGAAATGCTAGTTCATCATGATCCTTTATCCCTTCACATTTACCCTGATTACGGACGCTTTTATCAAGTAAAAGAACAATATTATCCCGGTGTCGGAACCGTTTTAAATGCCACAGATTCTTTTGAGCAGCAAGAGTTCTGGAGTCGATGGCGCTCACATCCCGAAAATGTGGAATACAGCGACCAGGCAAAGAACCGAGGTAAGAAATTCCATGAGATGGTGGAGAGTCACTTCAAAACCGGGGACTATAGGACGGATTCTTTAGATGAAGAGGCTGCGATCGCACTACCCTTCTGGAAAAGTATCGAAACTATCCTGCCCCGCATTGCCAATATTCGGCTCATAGAATCGGCTTGTTGGCACCCCATTTGCTGTTACGCCGGGACCGTCGATATGGTTTGTCACTTTGATGGGCAGCCAGTAATCCTGGATTGGAAAACTGCCAGCAAGCCCAAGAAACCTGAATGGTTAGACAGATACCCTCTCCAGTTAACAGCCTACTGTGGAGCCATCAACCGGATGTACGATACTCGCATCAAGAATGGGGTGATTGTGGTGGCGTTGCCTAACTGTGAAGCGCAGGTGTTCCAATTCCGACTGGCAGACTACTGGCAACCTTGGCTCAGTCGGTTGGTTGGCTACTGGGAACAACAGAATACGCCGTTAGCAGAGCTGGCGTTGGGGATGATTCGTGATGAGTACCTATAGTGCGTTGTTAATCTTGCGATTAGAGATAGCAATCACTAGAGAAATATAGTCTGAATGTTTATCTTTTAGGAATTTAGCGTCGGTATCTGCGTCTGGGCCGCCATACTGAAACTATTTTGCCTCCTTTATAGGGCCTACCTATCAAGGCACCAAAAACGTAGCTAAGCTTGTGCAAACTACATATAAGTTTTGTCGTTTTTGACTGACCGCCAACCTCATATCTGATTGCTATCACCATAGCGTATCCACGACTTACTACCTGTGCCTTTTCAATAGACACATTTTTTTCATCGTCCGGTATACAGGGAAATACTCCTACATATTCAGCTATCTCTTGATAGTATTCAGGTTTACCACGGAAGTAAACATAGCCCTGTTCTGTCTCGAGCTTCAGTTGTGGTTTGCCTGGAGAGTACTTTTTAACTTTAGTTGCATTTAGAGAGGGTTGAAGGAGGTTAATGTAGTATCGCTCCGTCTGGTCTAGTTCACGAGGATCACAGGGAAGCCAAAAGATGCTGAAATTCCGCTTACTATTTGACCTACTCAACTGAGCATATCTATGATGTCCACGCCCATTCCACCGAGAATTTAGGTTAACTGCTTGACCAACGTACCAAATATTATCGTTGCAATCCGCAACCACATAAATTCCTGAAATAGAGGGTAGCTTGTGTTTTTCTCTAAATGGCAATTTTTGCCATTTTTTCCACTCCATTTGCCTACCCTCAAAGCATCTGCAAATGGCTGCTACTGTTCTGTATGGGTATTGAACCTACACAGTCTTTGCCGCTATGATAGATATCGCTCCATCGCTTGTAGGTAAGCTCACTTATCTCAAAGATATCTTGGTAGTTTCTCATTGATAGTCATGTAGATTGACCCCTTTATCCTGGCTTACGGTAACTCCAAGTGTTAGTTTAGAGATGATGAAGAGACATGAAGATTCTGCGATCGCCACATTAAACCTTGCCAAAAGAAAACCCCGACCTCAAGACCAGGGCTGTTCCATTCGGGTTGTGTCTCCACCGCTTAATGGTTTACGTTGCTGGCGTAAGGCTAGTACTCGGCAAGAGAGCACGCCGCTGGCAGCAAAGGCGTTGGGGATGATTTAGGGTGAGTACGGACTGTAATCGCAGCCAGCGGCTTCTTAACCTTCGGCACAGAGCTTGAGCTCTATGCCCTGGATAGTTCAAAACACCAACTTTTTACAAAAACATGAATCCCTCTTTTGTACCACTGTATATTCACTGAAATGTTTTCGAGGGTGCCAAATTATTTAGTGAATATACGCTTTGACACAGAAAGTGGTAGTGGGAAAATTAGTTTTAAATGAGAGGCACAGCTTAATCACATGAGCAAATTTTCTATGACAGGTATTATTCTTGGAATAATTGTGGTTGGTTACACCAGCAAAGCAACTGCTGCTTTAATAACTTTTGATGACCAAGGATTAGTTGGACCATCTTATTTTGATGCTACTACAACCGCTAAATTGATTAATGTTCCAACCCCTGCTGGAAACGTTCAGTTTTCAGGTGGTGCCATTGCGACAAATGCCACAAACGGACCAGTAGACGAAACATCAATCTATGCAACGGCATACATTCCAAATACTACCCTTACAAACCAAAGCTTCACAAACCCGCTTACGGTCAAATTCGATAAGCCAGTTAACAATTTTTTCCTTGATGTCTTAAATGGCTACACTGAAGACACTACCTATACTGTAGCTGACAATGCTGGCAATTCCGCAACTTTTACCTTACCACCGAACTTTAATAGCGGTCAAAAACAAATTGGCTTTGCTGCAACAGGTACTGAAGTGACAATTAAGAGTTCTACGCATTCAGGGAACAGTTATGACTTCGCAATTGACAATATCCACTTCGATGAACCTTTACCACCTACTATTCCATCACCGACTGCTATGACATCTGTTCCCGAACCAAATTCTACCTTTGGCACATTAGCCTTTGGTGCTTTATGTGGAGGCTTAATCATAAAGCGCAAAATGAAAAAGCAGAATCCAGCCGCTTGTAGACTGCAAGGCTGATTGGTTCATGGTAAGCCTCGATGCATGGTTCGCAAACCCCCTCTAGACATTAGGCCAGATAAGGGTTTCAATAGAAGGACTCCCCACTCGCTGGGGAAATTAGTTGAATGGAAACTCAAATCGCTTAGACAAGATGTCCGCTATTTGCGGACATTTTACGTTTACAACCCTGACATCCTCGCTGTACCATCAACTCCAAAAAAAGCCGGTTCTGAAGCGCTAGAGCGAGCATCCCTTGGAGAAGGAATAAGCACAAATACTTAATCTCTGTTAGAGCCGTCTACAAGCTCCTGTAAGAGGCGAGATGTGGAAACCGATATATCCTATTCCGCTTGAGTTTTTGGTATCTTAACGGGGCAGAACGGGACTAGTAGATTTGCCAGGTGCCAGAGTGTGGGTTAGGGACTGAAAGGTAAGCAGGGACTACGTTTGAGACTGGAGTGATCTGAGGCGGGAATCCTTAATGCTAACCTGGTGATAGTATTTTTTGACAGCTTTCTTAAGCTCAGGAAAGGAGATAAGATGCAAGCGCGAAGCGAAGTCACAATAAAATTCAGTGGCTCATTACCACCAGCGACACCAGTAGAGGGTAAGAAGGTTGAGGTTACGCTGAGTGATCAGAACGGCATAATTTTTACTGCTCAAGTGAACGCTAAGAGCTGGCGTAAGGCCGAGGCCAGCGTCGCTGAGTTTGCTGATTGGGCTGGCATGATTGCAGGCAAGTTAGGCCGCAGCGATAAAGGATTTGAGATAATTGACGCAGGTGTTCAGATCTTCGAGAAGAAAGCCAAAGAAGCTAAACCAGAACCCGCCGCTGTAACTTAATTGATGTCGCTGCCACGAGAAAAGCCCCACACCAATTAAGGTATGGGGTGCGATCGTTCGGGGTGTGTCTCCAGCCGCCTGATGCTTGACTTCGCCAGTATCCTTAACTCACTGGGGAGCAACACGTCATGAGACAGGATGTAGTATTACCAATGAATTAACTGGACTATGGTGACAGCGATCAGGAGGAAAGCCCCAGCGTTAAGGCCAGGGCGGACCATCCGGGATGTGTGTCAGCCGCGTGAATGGTTTACAGTGCCAGTGTAGCCACACTTTCTCGCCAGTCAAGCCCCAAGCGTTAGGCTGATCGCGCCCTGGACGTTCGATTAAGTCTCAGTGATAGGTTGTTTAGTCGCCCACCTGGCAACCAGGCTTTTAGATAATCACTCAGCGAATTAAAGTTTAAAGTTTGAAGTGTAGTAAAAATATGCTTGCAAACCTGGTACTGCTTAATTACTTTTTCCCACAAATAGGGATGCTGACTTAAGTAACTATGTTGGTTTTCAAAGTCTTCGCAGGAGCAAAACACCAGGGCTATTTCATTCTAAAATTCTGGAGTGTATGGTATAATCGAGCCCGACTCAAAAAAAACCACATCTACTCCCGTGAGCCAAATCGCAATTTTAGAAGCCTTTGCCAAACTAGAGGACCCGCGTCCCAAAGTGCAGGACAACGCCATACTCTTCCATTGTGTCTAGCACTGTTTACACTGGCGATCTGGCAATAGCTGCCATATCTGCCTTCGGCAGATCGCGGCAGGCAATAAAGGGTTTTTAGCGATGGGGGACTGGATGAGAAGCTACCACGAACAGTTGGTTGACCTATTAAAACCCCCAAAAAATCGATTGCCTTCTTACAGCACACTTCGTCGTGCCTTGTTACACATCGATTGCGAACAGTATTCGGCATGCCTCGCCAATTTCTTTGATGTTAATCCGAGATAATGTGAGCCCAGTTGCAGTTAACTTGAGCCAGAGGTCATTTTCAGTTGCACTTAATGTGAGCCAGGAATCATGATGTTTGCAAGCCACAGCGTTTATGTTTGCAAGCCGCAACAGCTAATCGATGATTTGCTCGGAGTCCGCCAACGCTGACCTAGACGAATCCATTGGTTACTCCAGCCGTCCGCTAGATTCTTGAGCACATCAACAATGGAATCTCTCGACCACTTGCCTCATGGCAATCACCAACCCAACGACCAAATGTGTTGGTAAGCGGCGGTTGCGTTCTTCCTGACTTTGAGTTGACTCAATAGCTTGGTTGATCGTTTCAGCAGGAATAACTGTTTCGATGGCTTGGAACACCTCTCCTGGCTCAATCCCAGCCAAGGTCAAGGTGAACTCGCTTAATTGCATAAACTGGGGAAGCAGGTTAGGGGGACAATGACCAATTTACCAGCTCCTGAGCTTAACCGAACAGTATTGGGGCAGCAATGCCATCCTCAAACTTCTCAATAAATAGCCAGATTTGTTCGCGCTGAGAATCGGTAAGGACGCCGTATTCGCTCAGGCAGTTTATCTGCGTCTCGCTGTCCCAAAATAACTTGGCATTAGACGCAATCCGCCAAAGAGAATACTCGATGGTTTCAAGGTATTCAGCGGGGCAGTTGTAGATGGCACGAATTTGGCTGGCAATGTATTTTTCATCCATGATTATGAAGTCAGTTCACAAAAATGCGCTCACGTCTAAACACATAAAACTGATGTTCGAGGGGACTTTGGGTTCAACATCAAATTGAACACATAAAATGTTTATGTGCTCAAGCTATAAACCAAGTGTAAACCCAGAAGATTTTCTGGGTTTTGCAACATGCAATTACCGTATTATTCTAGGTTATTATTTCCAGTCTTTAGCCTGAAGGGGTTACAAGCAGGTCTGAAGCGGTTGCAGGGTAAGGAGTTCAGCTTTTGTGGTAAAAGAAGGAAAGGTCTCGCTTTGTCAACAAGACCTAGTTAATGATAATATGCCTGAATTTTACCAGATCTACCTCAAAAGTCAACTGGAACCGTGCCAATATCTGCTGCTAAGTATCTTGATTGATCTGTTGCAATCTATCAAAATGGTGAAATTGGAAGCTTTAGCTACCGCACTCCCCTTGCCGATAAAGTTTGAAAGTCGGCGGCATAGACTGCAAAGATTTTTTTCGCTACCAGTCCTGAAGGTTGAAAAACTTTGGTTCCCCTTTATTCAAAAGTGGTTAGAAACTGATTTTGACTGGAATCAAGTACTTTATATTGCGATTGATCATACTAACTGGGGATGTATTAATCTGTTGATGATTAGTTTGATTTGGGATAAACGCGCCATCCCAATTTATTTTGAATTACTGCCCAAAAAAGGGAGTACTTCTTGTGAAGAACCTCTTGCATTCTGCCACAAAGTTTTGCATCTGTTCAAGAATTATAAAACAGTGGTATTGGGGGACAGAGAATTTTGCTCTGTAAAATTAGCTAACTGGTTAACTCAAAAGGGAGTTTACTTCTGTTTACGTTTAAAACAGAACGAATATGTTCAGTTAGACGATGAACTTTGGGTGCAATTAAAAGATTTGGGATTAAGACCTGGTATTTCTCTTTACCTAGAAGGAGTGAATGTCACCAAGCAAAAAGGATTTGAACGTTTTAATATAGCAGCCAAATGGAAAAGAAAATATCAAGGCTGGGCTCCAGATGAAGGCTGGTTTATCATGACAAATATTGATGATTTAGAATCAGCGATTAAATCATATCAAAAAAGATTTGATATTGAAGAGATGTTTAGAGATGTTAAGAGTGGTGGCTATAATTTAGAAGAAACTCTCGTTACAGACTTCCGGCTGAGGGCAATAATTTTATTAATAATGATTGCCTATACAACTGCCACATTTCAGGGCAAAAAGATTAAACAGATGGGTTTACAGAAGTATGTAGGTCGGGTCAAAGAATTTGGTCGAACAGTACGACGCCATAGTAGTTTTTATATTGGCTTGTATGGACAAACCTGGGTTAATTTCATCGAACAATGCGCAGGCGCAGTTACTGAATTAATCAGACTGACTCGCAATAAGTGGAAGTATTATCAACGAGGTCTGAGGGCCAAGGAGCTTATTCTATCTGCATTTCAGACCTCCTTGTCACCCCTTTAGGTGCCAAATGGAAGATGTTTTACAATTGTATACTCGTCCCTACGACCCCGATTATCCCTTGGTTTGCTTCGATGAAAGCTCAAAGCACTTAATTTCTGAAGTCAGGAAACCTCTGCCAGCAGAACCAGGACAAGCCGAACGCTATGACTATGAATATCAAACGGAGGGGGTTTGCAATCTATTTATGATGTTTGAGCCTTTAGTCGGGTGGAGGCACGTAGAAGTGACTGACCAACGTACCCAAATTGACTACGCTCAACAAATAAAATATCTGGTTGATGAATGCTATCCCCAAGCAAAAAAAATTCAACTTGCTCAGGATAACCTTAATACTCACATTAGAGCCTCTCTCTACAAGGCATTTCCACCAGCCGAAGCCAGACGAATTCTCGATAAAATTGAGTTTCATTATACGCCAAAGCATGGAAGTTGGTTAAATATGGCGTAACTAGTCACCGCAATAGTGCGACGCTATTGACAGTAGGAACCCGATTGTGAAAAGCTACCTGATATGGAAGCGACTCCTGTGCCAATAGATGAGTTAATTCGGGCTGTCGGCACCTTGGCAGAAGTGCCAGAGGTGCAGGCGTTGATTGAGTTAGTGAGGCAGCAGCAACAACAGCTAGAGGCACTCTTCCTCAGCAGATAGAGAAACTCAAAGACGAGTTGAGTAAGCTGAAACACCGGAGTTCGCACAATAGTTCGGTGCCACCGAGCCAAGACTTGTTGAAAAAACCGAGTCGCAAACAGGCTTTCTAAACCGGGAAAAAAACGCGGTCCGAAGTACGACCATCCAGGCAGCACCCGAAATGGGTTTGGTCAGGCCAATCAAATCATGCGCAGTAGCCTAGAAACCTGTCCAGTGTGTGGTCGGGGCGTTAGAGTGGTGGAGCTCTTCTCCACTGAAAGTGCAGCAAGTGGACGAGTGTCGGGGGAAAGAGTACTCTTTCCCCCGAACTCTCGCAGAACTCGTCGAGAAACCGATAGAGATTTGGGAATACCAACGACCGCGGTATTACTGCGAGGAGTGTGGGTGGGCAGGATATGCCCCACTGCCATGGGGAGTCAAAGAGGGATTTAGCTATGGAGCCTTCCTCAGCAGCATCATCGGTTGGCTAGGATATGGCGGCAACCTGACTTGGCACAAGCAAATTTATGTGCTGGAGTCGATCTTCAAGGTGCCAATCTCCCAGGGCAGTTTGGCCAAAATGCACCGCTGGTTCCAGGAGAGTTTAGAGCCGAGTTACCAGCAGTGGTTAAAGTGGGTGCAAGAACCAGGCGTGCGCTGTGTGGATGAAACGACCTATTTAATTGATGGCATTAAGCATTGGTTATGGGTAGCCACGAGCGACCAAGTTTGCGTGCTCTTGCTCGCGCCTACCCGAACGTCCGTCGAACTCCAGCAATTGTTGGGAGAGAATTTTGAAGGCATTCTCACTTCTTGACTGTTTTAGTGCCTATAATCCGCAATCGGCGACCGCCAAACAAAAGTGTCTGACCCACTTGGAGCGAGACCTCAAAGCACTGGAGACGAGTCGGTTCGCTGGCAATCGCGACTTCAGCGCACGGGTGTCCCACCTGCTAAATTTAGCACGTCTTGCTCACCGTGACTATCACGCGCCTTCAGTTGAGCTTGGAGCAACTGCATTATTCAGCGACTCCAGCTAGAATCCCAACTCCAGGCGATTTTGGACACTCCCCCTGCCTCTGGCTGGCCGTTTCCGTTGCCCAACGTCTCATTGGTCCGATTGGTTGACCTTCCTCTCCCACCCAGAGGTAAAGCCAGATAACAATGATGCCGAACGCGCTCTGCGTCCAGTCGTAGTGCAACGCACAAGTCAGTGGCACCGCCAGAAGCGATTGGGGTGGCTTTCTTTGTCGCCCAAATGTTCAGTTTTTTAGAGACGATGCGCTTGGGGTGGCTTTCTTTGTCGCCCAAATGTTCAGTTTTTTAGAGACGATGCGCTTGCAGGGAGCCAATGCGGTTGAAGCACTCTTTGAAAAGTTGTCTCTAGCAAGTCGCAGTCCACCCGAATTGAAGTCTACTTGATGAGCAAAGTGGGCTTGTGATTTATACCCCTCTCAACAAGCCCCACTTATTGCTGTGACTAATTACGATCAAAAACGTCATCAGGCCAACGACAGCCCCACCCGTCATCCTCGTTGGATTGGTCGCAGTTACCAACGTTCTAACGTATCCTTCAAGGGGTTTGAGTAGCAATAGAACCGTAAGCAACGCTAAGGCGTTTAGTTTTCTGGACAGTATAGTTAAAAGTGGCTCTAGATAAAGCTTTCAGCGATAGTGCCCTGCCTGTCTAGCACTACCACTGACCGGCTAAACTGGAACCATAACCACAACGACAGAGCCCATACGAGGAGTACGGAGCTGGGCTGGGAAGTGCTGAAACTGTTAACCTATAAGGCTTATGAAGGCAATTAACTTGTGCTGTTCACAAAACTGAACACCTTAGCGGTGTTTTCTGGTCGGATGCTACTTATACCCCGACATCAGGGTACAAGATCTCGACGCCGGAGCGTGTGGAGGACATTTAATTGGGAAATCAAAGTTTTCCTTTGTTATTGCGGCTTGAGCCCAATTGTAGCTACCGTCGTGTAATAGTACGCCCATGTGGATGGGTCGTCTGCCGCAGCGATGTATCGCTCCACATCAAGGAGTGAGCATACACCAGTTGCCACGTAGCGCTCTGCTAGGTGCTGTGCTGACATCTTCATAATTTGGGAGATGCGTGACCCACCGTTCGCAAAGGGTAGATAGGTTTCAACCGCGATTTTCTCCGACCCAAGCTGCTGAAAAATTTGAGGTAAGCGGCTCCCAAAGTAGGGGTCGATCCCCATTGACTCATACATCGTCAAGATTGCCGTATTGACCTGATTAACTGAGTGGCTAGCAGGATGACCGACTGCCTTTGATGTACCGAAATCTGGCTCCTCAATAACCAGCCAGCCTCCTGGCTTAAGAGATTGCCAAATGTTTTCGATGGCCTGTTCCCAATCGCGGATATGAAGCAGCACATAACGCACGTGGCACACATCGAAGCACGAAGTGCCTAGCTTTTCTTTTACAACGTCTAGACACCGCACTTCGACATTAGGCAGGTGAGTGTTTTCGATGAAATGTGTATCAAGATCTACCGCTACTACCTGACCAATAGCACCCACCTGACCCGCCATCCAACTCATCATTGAGCCCATACCAGCGCCAACCTCAAGGGCTGACCATCCTGCTGTAATACCAATTTGAGAGAGCCTGCGGCGTGAATCAGGGTCAAACTCATCCTGAATTGCAGATAGCCGAATACGTTCTGCGTCGTGCTGAGTGTCTTGGAAAACATAGTTCTGCGATGACATAGGAGATTCTTTTTTGGGAATGTCCTGTTTTATCCTACATTCCGCAGATTTCTTAAGACTTAAGAAAGGAGATAATGTTTCTGACAAGAGGCACCAAAAAACTGGAGAATCCAGCGCCGCTAACTAGCGAGGCTGGCAATCTGCATAGGGATTAAGCCGAGATCCGGCTTCAAAAGGGCCACGACCCATTGAAAAGTCGGCGTTGCTGAAAGAGTAATGCTGAATTTAGTACAATACAGGAATGAAATGTCCTCAATGTAACTCAACTCAGACAACTAAAAACGGACACCATCGAGACAGGCAACGCTACAAGTGCAAGCAGTGCGGTCGTCAATTCCTCGAATCCTACCGCCCTTGGGCTTATTCTGATGATGTCAAGCAACTGTGCATCAAAATGTATCTCAATGGCATCGGACTGCGCGGTATCGAACGAGTCACCGAGATTCACCACACCACAGTCATGCACTGGATTCGAGAAGCAGGACATCAACTTCCCGATGCCCCCGAAGCGGAAGAAATCCCAGAAGTCACCGACTTGGATGAACTCCAAACCTTTGTGGGTAACAAGCGCAACAAACTCTGGATTTGGACAGCCGTGAATCACAAACAACCTGGAATTCTGGCGTGGGTGATCGGGGATCGCAGTGCCCAAACCTTCAAGCCCTTATGGCTGATTGTCCAGTGCTGGCACTGCTTCTTCTATGTCACCGACGGGTGGAAGGTCTATGCCATGTTCATTGAGGAGGGGGACCAGATTGTCAGCAAGACCTATATGACTCGAGTAGAAGGGGAGAATACCCGCTTGCGGCTAACCCTTGCGCGGCTGCATCGGAAAACGTTGTGCTACTCCAAATCAGTTGAGATGCTGAAGTGTTCGATCCGCTTGCTCCTTCACTACTTGAAGTATCGAACAGTCCCTCTACCAGCTTAATTCATTACTCTTTCAGCAACGCCGAAAAGTCTTATATCATGTCGGGTTAAATGCCCATAATTAAGCTGCTGCCTCTACCTCAGGCCACCAGTGATAGAAGGTCAAACCTTGGATTAACTGCTGCTGCTTAAGTAGACGACGGCAACGCTGATAGACTAACTCTTCTACCTCGACTATCGTATTAAAAGCCTGATTGGCTAACGGTTCATTAACCAATGGCCACAGACGTTCAGCCGGTTGTAATTCAGGGGAATAGGGAGGTAGAGGCACGAGCTGGATACCCTCTGGCACCTCCAATTGGTCACAAAGAGTGCCAGCCAGCCTGGTCTAACGGTAGGATAATGCGCTTGTTCTTACCCACCCCAAAATGCGCCAGCATTATCTTTGAGGACGCGGCTAAACAACTTGGTATTCACATGGGGGCGCGGGTTCGCCGGGCAGAGTACTCTGTCCGGCTACTCCGCTTCAGAATCCACCAGTAATTTTCCCCCGTCTGAGGTTGAACAAAGGCATACAGCCATAGCCACTCTCGCTTCCAGTTAACCACTGCAACTGGTTGCTCCCCGAATTCCACCCAAAGCCGACGCATCACTGGTTGTAGTCCAATCCGGTGTTCATCCTCACACCAAACTTCGACGGCGGCTATGGCGTGCTTGTTTTGAACTTCCTCCACTACACTCGCCAGTTTTTTTTTCCAAGCTTCTTGCTGATCGGGATCAGCCTCCTGATGCGATTGTCGCGGCACCCGCAGTCGCATCCGCATCTGTTTGAGATACTCCCACCCTTGTTGACGACTGATGCTTTCCCCGGTTAACACAGCGAGAATAATCAGCGACTTTGCGTCCGTTCCACAATCCCCCATCAGGGGCAGGTTCCCTCAATGCCTGTAACAGATTGGCACAGCAAACATCATCCAGCTTTGGTTTGGGACCGGGGAACTGAAGGCCGTCCGTCTCCCAAGGTTTCTGGTTCGACGCGGTTATAGCCCCAAACTAATTCGTAAATCCTTTTGAAGGCTGTAACTGGTAATGGCTGCCACTTCTTCAGTGGGGCGACCACAGGCCAGTAACCAAATGATTTGGTAGTGAGAACGTTCAACTGGATCTTTAGCCTGACGGTAACGGCTTTCCAGTTCGTCCAGGCGATTGTGGGGGGCTATAGTGATCCGTTTGGGCATGCGGCAACATAGAGGCGCAAGACAGCTTCCTCTATTATACTACGGCTATTCAATCTGACTTGATATTAGATCATACAAGCAGGTGGACGAGCATTGCTCATGGTTATCATAAGGACTGAAAGGGTTAAACAGAAAAATAGATCACATAGCAGGAGATTCACTTGACCACACCTAATCGCCAGATCGACATGATCTTTGGGTCACTTGAGTCTGCTGGCTTCCCGCGCAGCCTGCAGAATGTGTTGCTGCCCGAGTGGGTGACACCGGAAGTGCTATCGGATACGGCAGCGTCATCCGAGATCGCGGCAATTCTTGCAAAGCGATTGGGTCTTCTTACGAGTCCTCTTTTCGCTGCAAGCCCACAAGTTGAATCGCTTCGGCGACGTGACATAAAGTACAAGCGCTCGATTCCGAACAAATCGAAGAACCTGACGGCTGCGACATCAATTGCTGTTAGCGTAGCCGAAGCTATTGCATCGGCTTGTCGAGTGGAATTTAGGCCGTTTGTAGGAAATGCTGACGCTCTTCGCAAAGAGGTGCTTACTTCTTTTCCAGGCAACTGGCTGGGATTGAGGAATTTGTTGATGACCTGCTGGTCACACGGCGTACCTGTGATTTATCTAGCAGAGCTTGGTCAAGATGTGGGGAAAATGGATGGCACAGTGGTATATACAGACAGTCGTCCTGTCATTATTTTGTCAAAAGCGTCGCAGCTTTGGGCGTGGCAACTGTTTATTTTGGCCCACGAAGTCGCCCATGTGGCGCTTGGGCATGTGGCTCCCGACGAAATACTGATCGATGAGAAGTTGAGCGAAGACTCCTACGCCTTGAAAGATAACGACTTGGACGAGCGCGCGGCAGATATGTTCGCACTCAAGCTATTAAATGGTAGATCAGACGCGACTTACACCACCTCAGTCAATCAGGTCAACTCAGCAGAGCTGGCGGATGCTGCATATCAGCTTGGTAAGGCGCAACATATCGATCCTGGGCATATTGTATTGAATTTTGCACATCGGTCTGAAAATTGGAACGTTGGTTATGCTGCGGCGAAGGTGCTGCAGGGTGAGAATCCGCCTGCGCCTATGGTCATAGATGAAGCGATGTGGCGCGAAATCGATGTCGAAGCGCTACCACCAGACACTGTAGAGTTCCTCAGTCGGGTTACTGGTTCCGACAGTAAGTGAGGTCGCTTATGAGTCGGCTGATTCTGATCGATAATGATGCCCTACTTAAACTTGGGCGTTATGGGCTGATCGATGAGTCCGTAGCTCTATTCGGTTGCATTTCTATCGATGTGCGCGTACTTGCGACCGCTAAATATTCGCTCTTGCCTGCTAAAAATCGCTTGCGTCTTTGTAAAGATGAGGAGAGCGCCGCCAGGCTGGAAGCATTCTTCAGAACTTCTAACCCACTGGACGCTGGTTCAGCCGACCCAGATCTATTGGACGCATTGAACGCTATCCAGAATATCGATGCCGGAGAATCCCTACTGCTCGCAGTGGGCGCTACAAACCGCAGTACGCTTGTAATCACAGGCGATAAGCGTGCGCTAGCGGCGCTTTGCTCTCATGAATCTGTCGCTCAAGCCGCTAGCGCACTCGCGGGTCGTGTGGTGTCGATGGAAGTGCTGTTCTCGCATTTAGTTGAGCATCAATTCGCCCATATCCAAGAGCGCGTGAGGGCCAAGCCGGATGTCGATAAAGCGCTAAGTATTGCGTTTGGCGTAACCGCTCCCGCCGCTCTCGAATCAGTGCAAGAGGCGCTTGCTTCATACACCAGTCACTTACGTGCAGTGACTGGTGTTTTGCTTTATGCACCAGATGGTTAATTCTTGAGGATAACTGCATACGGTGTCTTCACACGGGCAATAAGTCCGACGTGCTTTAGATTCTGTTCATCCTGTGCACCTGGTAGCTCTCGAGGTGTGTAAAGAAAACATCCTTTGTCGGCCTGACGAATCAAATATTGGTCGGCCTTACGCCCACGGCTGGGACCAACTCCAACCTGTAGTTCGCCCAGATCCAAGTCAAATTCCTCTACACGAAGTTCGTCCAGGACCAAGGCATAGCGAGACCCACGAACTTCTATGCCCTTGGGAATTGGCTGCCAATTCACACCATCATCCGAGTACTGTTTAGCAATATCTGGCGGGGCGGCGTGGCTAGAGTTTATCTTCTGCATGACGATGAGAATTTGCTTGCCACTTTTTTCCACCTCTTTAGCAAACGGTTGAACCATAGTCAGCGGATGGCACGTACTACCGCCGTAGCCCCAGAAAATCGAACCGGCCTCTTCAAATTCGCGTTGCTTCCGCTTGACGATATCTTCGATCTTCTCCTGCGCGTGCAGACCGACTTTCATAAAAATGAGCCCCGCTTGCTTCATCGCGTCATCCATTGTCTAACTCAACTTTTCAAGTGTGTATAGCAGATCCGATTCCCTGCCTGTGTTCAGCGTCGTCCGCTCTCGCACGTATCGAAAGCGCAACGGAGAACTCTTGCCATAAAAATTCTCAAGTCGTGCCGACTCAAGAGGTTCCGATGTTGTCTGCATACAACCGGGGTCGATACGACGGAACAGGCATGAACATGAACGAAGGTCAGGTGCGTCATCGAGGTGATAAAAATGCAACTGTGGCAGCAGCTCGGACACTACGTATCCAAGTTCAAGCGCGCGGCGTTGCGTATCGCGTAATACTTCTTGAGTCCATGGTAGGTCGGGATCATCCGCTATAACGACGATCCCCAGGCTCTTCTCCTTTGTTGCCTGACTACCGCGCTCGAAAAAAGCTATGACACTTTCTCCAGCATTGCTTGCTCCCCAATGCGGATTGATGTGAAACCCATCGTATGTACCGAAATGCTCTGGGGGCAATGCTTCTGCCACATTATAAAGGTGTGCTGAGAGCTCAATCTTGAGCTGAAGCTTCTCACCAAAACGTCGCACGGAATTGACGATCCGCTCGTCAAAATCAAGCAAAGTGATCGACTTTGGCCCATAGTTGATGACATCTTGAGCTTTCAAGTGGGCAGCAGACAGGGCAATTCCATCACCATCCCCGACAAATACGACATCCTTATTGTCAAAAACACGAGCCACGTACTCTGCTTGGATCACCATATCGGCGACCTTCATGTATATCTGGTCAAACTCGCGAATAGGGGCTGGTCGGTTCTGGACAACGTCTGAAATTGCGTTGATTGCCTTTCGCAGGTCAAACTCCATAGAAGCCCCCATAAAGTACTCTTCTGGAAAGCTGACTACCCCTGCTTCCCCCAGTCTTAAGCCTCGTCATCATATAGCGTGCGCTATCAAGCAAATATACGACGGCTTTCTTAACGTAGAGTTGAATGCGTGACATCACTGTGCCCGCTAAATCTTTATCTATGATAGAATGGCATTAGTATAAGCGCGACAGCCAGCCCTCAAGCATGTTTCATCTGGCGGCGGAGTAACTCAAGGTTAAGGTTGGAGAGCAATACCGACAAAGAGTCCACGAAAAACTATAAAACGATTACCTGTCTTACTTTAAAGGTGTTAATGTTGAGGACTACAGCCAAAACTGGCGATCGCACTCAGGAACGTAGACCCCGTTCAGCCGCAAATCTGCCAGACGATCTGCACCGTGTAACAACATCGGCAGTCGTGGTGGTTTCAAAGCCCCGTGGTGCAGCAGAGTCAGTTTCAAAGTTGCATCCAAAATTTGTTCGATCTGCACCTGATAACCCTCTGGACGGACTGTTAGTCGCAGTGGACGAGGAACACCAATTTTTTCAATCACTTGAGTCGTAACCAGAATCGCTTCATGTTTGGATAGCTTCAAACCAAGACCACGAGTTGGGGAGGTGATGCTGCGATGGGTAGTAGATGCTAATCGTTGGAGACCATACAGTTTGGATGTGCCTGACTTACGGCATTCAACCAAAATAAATCGGGATTGGATTGCCCGCGCCCAGTTTAGTAAATGAGTCACTTCATCCCCGCAAAAGCGTCCATCCCGGTAGATTAAGACGGTTTTACCCCTCAGTTCACCGGCTGGCAGCAGAGCTTCCAAAAAGCGTTGCGGAATTTCCTCTCCTTCAATGGGGGCATCTTCTGACTTGGCTCGAATAAATTCTCCTCGGTTGCCATACAAACAGATTCCAGCACAAGCGTTCATGCTGCCGGCTAGTCGCTTTTTATTGGTACGTGCTACATCTAGCCCAATGAACACGTCAGCCACTCGTAGCGGGTCTGTTAAGACAAAAGGAATATTCCCTACTTTAGCCAGCACCCCCAGCATCACCTGATTTAGGACGTGCCGCGATTCTACCTTTCGAAGCGTATCTTCATAGATAAACTGGCTGGCTATTTGCCGCCGTAAAAGTCTAGAGTAGATGCGATGATAAAGGCTACCGCTGTCATCATCATCGCTGCCGCGATCTATCTGTGGCAGAAATACAAACATGAGGTCAGGCTTAATTATCATTAAATCATCAAGCTGTTCCTCTAAGATTGCCCTGCCCTCCGGACTGTTCCAATTCTCGACGGCGATTGCCTCAGGATTTGGATTTAGCTGCAGACTGCTGAAGCCATAGCGTTCAACTTGTTGCTCAACTTGTTTGATAAAATTACCGATTCGCTCAGTTTTGAGTAAATTCAAAACCGCGATCCGAATTGAGCGTTCCGTTGAAGCTTGGAAATCAGGGTGTCGCTGATACACACCGCCGCTAGCCAGTCCTTTCAAAATGCTGCTGTAGATTCCTTGTACGCCCCGCCCAAACAAAATTGGAGTTTGCTCAATCGGGCGATCGGGTAACCAAAACAAATCGCTGTTATCTCTGCCGTTGATAGCTTTGCAAAACTGTATTCCATAGGGAATCAATGCTTGTTTTGCTACATTGCTGTATTCTTTCAGCAATACTTGTCGTTCCTGATATCGGATCTTGGTGGCCTCGATCAGGGACGCGAAATCAATGTCTAGCTGATTGGCGGTTTCAGCAGTGATACAAGGTCTGATGGCTGCCATAGCATACGGGTAAAGCCGTTTACTATTCTGCCCAAAGCGCACAGCAACCACAGGCTGCTCATCTGGAGCGTCTGACAAAGCTTTGCGACTGATTGCCCCACTCGCCTTCACTAGCAGTGAATCTCGATGCTCTGCGATCGTACCGACAATTTCCTCGATTATGGCGGTGCTATCGGTATCTAAGGTTTCTACCTTCAGTCCAACTAAAAGCTTTTCGGGATTCTGACGGTAGGGATGATTTGCCAAAAAGTCATTTAACGTCCCGCGAAACGTGATTCGACTACGCGGAGATAACGCTAATGCAGGCTGAAGCGTTTGATCAAGTTCAACGGTTTCTGCACCAAAATCTACCCTGCGTCGAACTTCTACACTTTGTTCTGAAAGTACAGTCTTTGGCTTAAAAGGTTGATTCACGCTCAGAATTTGTTCTGCCAGGGTAGCGATGATATCGGATGTCACTGATGGATTTAGCGACCTCTGGAATCGCCATTCTGGATCGGAAGCCTCAAAGATTTCACGGTGGATGTATGCCAACGCTTCTACCAATTCAGCATCGGTAGGCAAAGGGTGCCCCTGCTTAGCGAGCCCAAAAAAAAGACCCTCTTTCCAAACAACAACCGCATCTGGGAGGTAGCGCGAGAAGCGGTAACCCAGCCGCAATCCATCTTCGCGGTCGGTGCGCGGTGACAACCGAAAACTAAACAAATTGAGTGCGTCGTAACCCAGTAAGAAGATTTCGCTGAGGCAATCCTTGTCTTGAACGGCGGTCTGAACAGCTAATGCGACCATAGGTAAACCCTCTACTAAATAGCAAAATCACATACAGACTGAAACTGACAGTTACGACACTGATGACCCGGATAAGGCGGAAAAACCTCCTCAAACAATGCCAATCTACGTTTGTAACGCTGCAAATCTTCCTGGTGTTGTTGGGCAATCTGAAATAGATCCATCTCCAAAATCTGCAATTGCACATTCGTTGCAGCAATTCGCTTTGACCAAGTTTGTGACTCCAGGTTATAGAAGGAAGCAACTGCAGAATGATTGGGGTAGAGGTATTTGGCAGCTAGCAGGTTGTCGGAGAAACACCGATGTGTCAGAGTGAGGCAAGTGACAATGAGCAGCTATGCCTCGAATCTTTAAGATGGTGGACTACGAAGCCACCCTGGATACAAGTGTGACATTGCGT